>Ga0326728_10026894_pt1 | contig 10124 bp, 6 predicted proteins | sample MB3enrmetagenome_FD_207602 | JGI IMG/M metagenome (GOLD analysis project Ga0326728, IMG submission 207602) | Lab enriched peat soil microbial communities from McLean, Ithaca, NY, United States - MB31MN | ecosystem: Environmental > Terrestrial > Soil > Wetlands > Peat | place: USA: New York... | reverse complement strand
GCCGATGCTCTCGATTTCCACCCATAATCCGAACAGCAGGCCCTTTTGCCGGGCGTGCTCGCGCACTGGATTCAGATCGTTAGGTAGCCAAGCGCCCGCATACCAGTCGCCCACATTCGCGCCCCAGCGGTTAGGCTCCGGGCCGAACCAGCCGGCGTCGACGACAAACATCTCCGCGCCCACATCAGCCGCCAGGTCGATCTCCCGCTTCAGGCCTGCTTCACTCTCGTGGTCAACAATGTAACCCCGGTGGTTGGCTTCCACCAGCATGTCCCGGTTGGGAAGCGGGGGCGGCAGTACCTCGCGCCGCACGTGTTCATGCAGAGCCTGGATAACGCTGTCCAGATCGCCGCGCTTGCATAGGGTGTGAACCTGCGGGGTCGAAACAGTCTCGCCCGGGTCGAGGACGCGCAGCGCCGGGTCCGCGGCGCTGGGGCCGATCTGGAAAAGGAGAATTGCGCGGTCCGTCTCCGGCTTCTCTTGCCCAGTCACTTGAATGGTCCAGTTGCCGCTCCAGCCCAGCGAACTCACGAACCACTCTCCCGTCGCCTGGTTGTGCGCGAAAAACGTCGGGTGTCCCCATCCGGACCTTCCGCGAGTGCCGGAAATGCTGCGGGCGCCGTTCGCGAGCGGCTCAAAGCGCCATGCGCCTTCATGCCCCCATTCTTCGTATTGCAAGTATCCGACCTCGAAGGGAGTCTCCTTTCCTTTAGGCAGGCGCTCTTGATAGGTCGTGGTATCCCAGACGAGGCCCGACCAAGGGGAAACGGCGGTGATGGCGGTGACCGTCTTTCCTGTGTTGGTGACCTCGAGCCAGCGCACCATCACCGGTCCGCCCTCGAGCAGGGTGTGAATCTTTACGGTGATCGGGCGCGCGCTGCTGGCAAGTTCCACGGTAACCAGCAGGCCCTCGGGATTGTGCACCTCTGACTTTTCCGCCCTCACCCATCTCCAGGTGCCCGCCAAATCCTGGCCCTCGATGGAGAGACGAAAACCGTCAATCGGCAGGGACTCCCGCCTCTCTTCCTCTCCTAGCAAATGAAATTCTGGCTCGGTGATTCCCGTTGAGATCCAATAACGGTTCACCCACCGCCCCATCCACAACGCCTCATCGCAGATGCTCAACCCGGAAGTAAGCCGGGTTCCGGGCAGGGGTTGCTGGTGAATGTCTGCCGCCCAATACCTGCCGTTGGCAGTTTCCTGCGTGGCGGCGAATGCGGCGGCAGATGAGAGAATCAAGACCAGGCACACGCTCCATAGCAAGCCTGGGAGGATTGTCCAGCGACCTGAGGACATGGTTGGGTTAATCACTTTGCGACCTCGTCGAAGGCACGGCATGGCGGCCATTATAGGCCCCGAACCCACCCCGGGGGAACTTCATTTACCCAAATGGAACCACTGAGGAAGACCAACTGCTGCCACCTCTGCGCTTCACCATTCGCAACGAGCCCGACGGAACTGGCCCCACGCGATCTCCGCAGGACTTGCCACGCCACACGGCCACTTGTACCGGTAACTCATTGCACGTCAATGTGGCGTGTCCGAGGTACGTCAGTCAAGATTGGGGCGACAAATTCGTCAGTCAACACGCATTATAAAGGGGCGTGCCCGGCCCTCACGAAGGCCTCTTTCAAGAAGTTTGTTGTGGCATACCACCCGCGGCGCATAATCGCGAAAGCGTGACCAGTTTTTGTGATGTGCTTTGTGACTTAGCTTCTCTGAAAAGCCAGAAGATTCGTGAATGAGCAGTAGTGACGGCTCGCAATTGCCATACCGTCCAAAGGACCATGAATACTAGGTGAAACGCTATTCGGGCTCATTCTTGCCGTTACCACTTTCAGATTTGACGCGGTAGAGGTCACTGGGCAGGTGTCCTGTCCAAGCGCGACCGAGTACGGTGGCTTGTACCTGTTGCGTATTCGGTTGCACACTCGACTCCCCAAACGACCAGGGTCGGTTTTTGGACCGACTGGTCATTGGACGGGTAGGGTATAATCGACTGCCATGATTGTCATTTTTGTGCACGGCTGGAGTGTTCGCAGTACCGAGACGTACGGCCAATTGCCCGCCCGGCTCCAAGAGGGTGCAGCACGTCTGGGAGTGGAATTGAAGACCGGCAATCTGTTCCTGAGCCAGTACGTCTCGTTTCAAGACGACGTCACGCTCGACGATATCGGACGTGCCTTCCATCAGGCTATTGCCGATAGCGTGCTCCCGCGGTTAGCGTTCGGCGAACGCTTTGCGTGCATCACCCATTCTACGGGCGGCCCGGTGGTCCGAAAGTGGCTCGACATCTACTACGGCCCTGACGGCTTGCGTGAATGCCCGATGAGCCATCTAGTCATGCTAGCACCTGCCAATCACGGGTCAGCGCTCGCCCAGCTTGGGAAAACGAGGCTTTCTCGCATCAAGTTCCTGTTGGAGGGGGCGGAACCCGGAAAGCACGTCCTCGACTGGCTGGAACTCGGCAGCGCCGGCCAGTGGGAGCTGAACCTTCGCGCCCTTGACTATCAATACGTGGAGAATGGACTTTTTCCATTTGTCCTCACAGGCCAGCGAATCGATCGCAGCATGTACGATCATCTCAACAGCTACACGGGCGAGCCCGGGTCCGATGGTGTCGTGCGCGCTGCCGCGGCGAACATGAATTTCAACTACATCTGCCTCGATCAAGTGGATGGTAAGTTGGAACTGAGGCGCAAGGTTCGCAGCCCTCGCATGGCGTTCGGCGTCCTTCCTGGGCGCTCGCATTCGGGCGAGCGGATCGGCATCATACGCAGCGTGCCGGAACGTGACCCTGATCCGACAAAACCGCATCCCACGGTCGAGTGGGTCCTCCGCTGTCTGGCGATAAGCGATCCCGCCGGATACGAACAGGTCTGCGGCGCACTTGATGGGCTGACAGCGCAAACCCAGGAAGCCGAAAGGACCGAGGAGGTGCCGAAGCTCATTGGCAGCACTACCTACATTACCGACCGGTACACCATGCTAACTTTCAAGTTGCGCGATGACCGTGGAGAACCGCTGGCCGACTACGATCTGATACTCACCGCCGGACCAAACTACGATCCCAATGAGCTTCCCGACGGCTTCTTCTGCGACCGCCAACGGAATCAGCTGGATTCTGGGCGTTTGACCTACTATCTGAATCACAACCGTATGGAAGAGGGCTTGAACGCCCCCGCCCTGGCGCAGAAGCTGGGCATCCGCGTTGTTGCGCGACCTGACACGGGGTTGGCTTACTATTCCGTCGCAGAGCTTCGCTCCAATCTGGCCAGTGTGGAACAGCTCCTGCGGGGAAACGAAACTACGATGGTGGAGATCACGTTACGCCGAGCCGTCGATCTCGCAGTTTTCCGGCTAACCGACAGTTTGCGGCCATCTGAAATCAGCGACCAACCACTCAAGAAGTTCGTGCCGTGGGCCGTGGGCGAGGAGGAGGAGCGTCGGCAAAAGTTTGCAGACTTGGTTGACAGACTGGAATCAACGCAGGACCCGGAAGAGCGTAAGCGCATCCGGCTGCAACTCAATCGCTTGATTCTCGGCGCTTAATCGAGTTCTGCTATTCGCATTTCACTGTGCTGGAGTAGGTGCCATGCCGGAACACGTTCAGGCGTGTGTTTACGAATCCCATGAGGCAGGAAAGACCGTTAAGTCGGTCGTATTTCAACCCGAATCCGAGATCGCCGCGCGAATGTTTGGACTAAGCAAGAGTACGGCGCTGCCTGGCTTCCCGACTGCCGAAGAATGGCGGCGTGCAGTCCGCCAGGAACTCGGGGGAGACTACGTTGAATTTGCACTCGGGGATCGGCGCATCGTGGTCCGAGACGGCCATGAACAACTGGCTGAGCAGCAGAATCCATCACAAGATAGGGTGCCGGTCGATACAGGAGGGTTCTACACCAACACCGGACTCCTGGAACTGATTTCGCGTGAGAATCAGACCGCATTCGATCTGCTCGTCCGGCAACTCCGGTCACCAATGGGTGTCGTGCCCTTTGTGGGTGCTGGCCTCTCGGTTCCATTCGGGTTCCCACAATGGTCCAAGTTTCTGACGGACGCGTCCGAGTTTCACGGTAATCCCGAGCGGGTTCTCGAAGTGATCGCAAAAGGTGATTACATCGGAGCCGCAAATTTGCTGTGGGAAGAGAGTCCTGATCGCTTTCAGATGAGAGTGGCCAACGCGTTTGGAATGGATGTGAGCCCAGAGCAGACACGCACCGACCCGGTCGGACTGCTTCCCGAACTGAGTGACGGTCCAGTGATCACTACGAATTTCGATCACGTGCTCGAAACAGCATTCCGCGCTGCCGGTTCGCCGTTCGATAACATCATTACCGGTCCCCAACCGGACAACTTGATTGGAGCGATGCACCGCAACGAACACGTGCTGATCAAGATGCATGGCGACGCTTCCGACCGTTCGGCGCGCGTTTTCACCGGCAGGGAATATGGCGTCCAGTACGCCAAAACCTCCGAGTCCGGTAACTCTCGCCCTCAGGAGCGGCCGGCCACCATCTCTCAACTGGCTTTGATTCTCTTCACCAATCGCCCTCTATTGTTCTTGGGCTGCAGCTTGGATCGGGACCGCACACTCGACGTACTCCGCGACATCAAGAGGGACCTGCCCGGCCTCAATCACTACGCGATTCTCGCCGCTGCGTTTGGGATCAATCGGCATCGAAAACGCCGGTTGGAATTAGACGAGTATGGGGTCAGTCCCCTGTGGTTCTACCCCGGTGCTTTTTTCCGAATCACCTCGCTGTTGCAGGAGTTGATCCAGGAGGCGTCAACACGGGTCGTGTGGAAACCGGCGCGATCGGGTGCGCCGCCGGCACCCCCGGGCACTGGCCTTCCGGGTTCTCCGCCGCACGAGCCCGCCGCCGTTTTTGTCAATTACGAACCGTCGGCGGTCCCCGACGAACTCGCGACGACCCTGAAGCGCATTGCTCGCAGGATTATCACCGGCCGCATGGTTTTCTTCTTGGGGGCGGGAGTCCACCTGAGCGACTTGCTGGCGGCCCGTGGTTTCTACGAGGCCCTGGCAAGCGACTATAACCTGGAGCAAGCCTACCGAGCTGATATCGCGCAGTATATGGTGGACTTGGAGGGTAGGGCCGAGGCGTGGGCCACCGCGAAACAAAGATTGAACACAACCGGGCTGCAACCCAGTGCCGTTTTCCAGTTTCTTGTCCAACTCCCCAAGGTGCTCCTCTACGCCGGAAAGGGCGCGCTCGCTTACCAGTGGATACTCACGACGAACTACGACGTCATGTTGGAGAACGTGTTTGAGGCGAACGGCGAACCGTTCCACCTGCTCTATTACCAGGCGGACGGGCCGGACGAAGGGCGCTTTCTCCACCGTAGTCCCGACCGTGTAATTCGTGCCATCGAGCGGCCGCAGAATGTCCGATTACTCGAAGGGGCTCACGTCATCGTCAAACTCGACGGCGGTGTGGCGGCTGACGAGCACCTGCCCGAATCCGTCGCCATTTCCCCGATGGACTTCGCCGTTTCCGCCGGTCGGTTGCCCACGGCGCTTCCCCACGTCGTTCGCGATGCACTTCGGTCACGCTCTCTCTTAGTCCTTGGTTCCAGTTTGGAAGCAGTGCACGTCCAGCGCTTGATTCGATGGTCCACGGAGGGAACCTGCACCACGAAGACTTGGGCGATTCAGAATAAGGTGACGCCAGACGCCCAGCGATACTGGGCTGCGGCCCGCGTTTCCTTGCAACTTTGCGAACTCGCGGATTTCATGCCGGCGCTGTGGTGGCATGTCTCGCGACAACTACGGCACGCTTGACATTCCGAGAACCGGCACGAATGCCGTATGGTCCAGAAACTCGAACATCCGGCAACTGTGCCTTTCCTCTTCGCTTCGAGTTGGGAATGAGTGACTGTTTCAGTCGAAAGTGATCGAGCGGAACCGAGTTTACCGCGGCGGTCTGACACAGTATCCGCATCTCTGTTGCGAATCTGGTATATAAACAGATCAAAGAAGGCGGCAAACCGTCGCACCCGCTGGAAAACTGATACCTTCGCACGAGGCCCATAAACACAGTTTAATCTCACTCTGTCGTCTCCCCCAATACCGAGCGTGATCTTTAAGACTTCCGGCCCTGCGACCCCCCGGCCCAAAGTTGCCGACATCCCCGGCATCCTCAAGCGCGCCATCCGGGTCGCAGCGGTAAGACCGGAATTCCGGCGGATTGTGATCCGCTACGAACACGAAGGACTGACCGAGGGTTGGTTCAATCCCCGAGGGCTGCAACAGGTAGTCACGAACATCGTTCTGAATGCTTGCGAAGCGGTTCCCCCAAGTTCGGGGCGGATTGAAGTGAGATCCGTGGGCCGGCAGGATGGTTTAGAGGTCAGCATTGCCGACAACGGTCCGGGCATCTCCGAGCCCGTTCGCCAACTCGTTTTTCAACCCTTTGTAAGCTATGGCAAAGAAGGGGGCAGCGGACTTGGCCTGGCCATTGCGCAGAAGATCATGCGCGACCATGGGGGTGATATCTACCTGGATAGTGCCGGCGAGGGAAGCACGCTGTTCAGGCTTCTTCTGCCTTTTACCAGTCGCGAATAGAGGGTTCATTCAATCCCCAGATTGCTGGATCAACTTTACGAATTGCTGTAGCTCGGGGTTGTTAAGATCGGACGCCGCCCAAAATACCATTCCGGATTGGATCCAGTGCAGCAGATTGTAGCCTTGCCGCGTCACCGCCCTCTGCCCTGAGTCATGTGTCGAAGGCCAGATGAAGAGATTGATGAAATGCTTCCGGCGTTGATAAACCAGCGCCGCCACGGGCCGGTTTTCCAGATAATCCAAGCGCCAACCTACTAATGGGAATCCGTCCTTGGCCACATCCTGTACGGGAGGAGAGAAATTGAGCTTGCCGTTGAACCACGGCTTGACCGTGTGCTGGTCGGTGGAAGGTACGTCCTCGAGGTGATTCGCCATGAGCGAACGAACCTCCTGCCGAAACAGATTCGGTTTACCCGGTATAAGCCTTGGATGCGAACGGCCCTTGCGCTGTGGTGGTTGGTTCTGCTTCTGGGAGTGGGAACGTACGTTCGGTGGTATGTCGTCCCGTTGTGGGGCGGATAAATCCGCCCGCCGGCAGGCTGAAAATGGCCGGCACTCGATGCTATTCGGAGGATGCATGGAAGGTTTGCTTCAGCCGGCTCACTTGATTATTTGTCTTTGCAATCGTTCTGCTAATTCTCGGCCCCAAGAAATTACCCGACCTGGGCCACGGCTTGAGCACGGGAATTCGAGAGCTTGAGGATGCTGTGCGAGGCCTAGTGGATGTGACGTCAGACGTCGAAAAGTAGCACGGCAGAAGCGGCAGCCGACGGCCCCGCTTTCCCATAGTATCCAGCAGCAGACGCGCCCTCCCGCCAGCCGTCGGCATGATTGTGGACTAATGGCGACCACCTGGAAGTTATTCCCCTGGGCGCGCCACGTACAGCCTGCGGATCACTTGGACAGAGTCGTTACCCAAAGAATCAAAAAAGATGGCCCTTCTCAATTTGCCGGGACGGTGATCGAGCCAGCTTGGTTCAGCCACCTTTCGCGTTCGTGTACTCACACTTACGGCGGATCGCGCAGGGCGAGCTTTCCAGGGCGGCGGCCTTCATGCTTGTCCGGCGGGGAGGCCGCCCGTACTTCCGTCCTATGGCGGGCAATGCCCTCGCCTGGAATACTCCCAGCCAGCGGTTTATCACGAGAAGATTTTCGGCAGCGCTGCTCCTAGTATCCGCCCCGCACGACGGTCGTAAACACGCCCATGAAGACCTGCCCCGCTTGCCAGCAGACCTACCCCGACGAAATCGAGTCCTGTCCCCGTGACGGCGCTCGGCTTGCCGCCGAGGTCCGTGACGAGCGGGAATGCCCGTGCTGCGCCGAGAAGATTCTCAAGAAGGCCGCTGTTTGCAAGCACTGCGGCCACGATGTGGAGCCACAGGCCGGGACCGACACTGCCGTTCAACCTCCGCCACCTGCTCTGCCAGGAAGAATTATCGAACCCCCGACCGCGCCGCAAGGGAGCAAGCCCGCAGCAGCTCGCGCGCCGGAGTCTCGAGCGACGTCGAAGTCACCCCGCAAGATGAAGTTTGCCGTCCTTCATGTGGCTTCGCTGATTTGTGAGCTTTCGTTTGCGCTGATTCTAATCATCGCGGTGGTCGGGTATTTTTCGCAGCCAGCCGATAAGAATCCGAACCCAGAGGGGCGGATAAAGAAAGGGGAGGTGTCTTCGCCCGGCAAAGCCGGGCCATCCCAGGGCGAGGTAAGGGTCAATCCCAAGGACGGGATAAAGTATGTTCGGATTCCGCCTGATCAGCTAACGAGCTCGGGGCTGGATTCCGCCATCGTAAAGGTCATCGAGAAGTGGGTCGCGACGACGAAGAATGGCGATCTCGAAGGCAGGATGGCGCTCTACGGCGACCGGCTGGACATTTTTTATACGAAGCCGAATCTGTCGAGGGCGAATGTGGAGCGGGAAATCCGGACGGCGATGGGCGCCTACTACAGTTTTCCCACTTTGGAACTGTCCAACGTGACCTGGCGCGAGCTGCGCGCGGGCGTGGTGCAGGTCGAATTCGACAAAGACTATACGGCGATCAAAAGAACAGGCGGATGGGTTACCGGCCGGGTGCACAGCATGTTGACCTTGGTACGGACACGGGAATCGTGGAGCATTATCGGAGAGAGAGATCTAAAGGTCTATGCGAAGTCGCAATCGCCGCAGCCGAAATCGGCGCCAAGTTCGGAGTATCCTGCCCCCAACATTCGCGAGGAACAGAAGGTTACGGTGGACGGAGTCAGTGAGATCTGGCGCTTGCAGTGGATGACCATACCCAAGCCCGCCTGCGAGCCCAACGAGGACTCGCTGAGCTGTCCGTGTGCGGGTTTTGCTTATGGCGAGGCTGGCGCGCTCGATCTTGTGCGCTTCCGTGACGGAGCCGAGATCGATCGATTGCCACTGACGCCGCTGTTTACCGGTAACGCCCCCAGCCAAGGCGCCGTCATACAGCGATGGGAGATTGACGACCAGGACTACAAGGATTTCCAACGTCAGGACTTCCCGCTTCGGGTGAGCGAGCGACCGACAGTTCAGGTGATGCATTTTGGCGATTACGACCACACCGGCTGGAAAAACGAATTCTACTTACAGGGCGAAGCTATTGGTTGCCACACTGACGGTTTTGTGGTTGGTGTTTCCAAAAGGAACCTGCGGCTTCATGCGCTCGGAGCCGCCTCGTCTTCGAGTGAACCCCTGAATCTGAGTTATGGGGCGTGGGAGGCGCTGCGTGGCGCATCTGGTCCTATCGAAGTTCTGGACTGGCAATGCGGCGTACTAGACTACGACAGTTATGTGCGGCTCGGTTGGACGGCTAACGGCATCACCTGGAGCTGGCGCAAGTACACCTGCCCTCCCGACCACAAGCTAATCGACGAAGTACCTATAAAGTAAGATGTCATTCAAGCAATCGCCCTTGAAATCTCAAATCCGCCCTCTGCAATCGTCTTCCAAAGAAAGCGCAAGATGACGTAAATCCATCTGCTCGTCCCCAGCAAAAAGTTATTCCGCCTCGCCGAATTGGTGACCCGTCTTGCTGACAAACTGATTGCTACAAGGATCGGTTGTAGGCTGGCCTTCGCTCACTTCTGGGTGGAATCTCCCGTATTCGCGAGTCCTGGTTACCTCCAGGGGATGAAAATCATCCGGCAGAGCACGCGCGTCCTGTTTCAATAAGAGGGAAAGAAGGGTGGCAGGGAAAGAAGGGTTCTGTGAAGGTACCCTTAATTCATCGAAGGAGGGAGCTGGCGCGGAGCCAGTTCTGCGGTCTCTGTCCATTCCGGCTCCACGCAACACAGGGCTTCGCCCTGCCCCGGCCTCGCATTTCTCCTTCAGCCCTTGCCATGCTCCAGTGGTGGACTGGCGCAGGGCAGTGCCGACGGGGGAATTAACTTTGTTGATACTTGACAACAGCGCCAATATAGGCTATAGTTGTGTACTACGACTGGCAGGCGGTTAGGCGCTGCCGGTTAGGTTATGCCTCTTCCTCGGATTAAGTTCGTAGTCCCTGCCTGTGGTTCCAGCCCCCTGCCCAGTCGAAAA
>Ga0326728_10026893_pt1 | contig 10124 bp, 8 predicted proteins | sample MB3enrmetagenome_FD_207602 | JGI IMG/M metagenome (GOLD analysis project Ga0326728, IMG submission 207602) | Lab enriched peat soil microbial communities from McLean, Ithaca, NY, United States - MB31MN | ecosystem: Environmental > Terrestrial > Soil > Wetlands > Peat | place: USA: New York... | reverse complement strand
TCCGCAAGGAATGCTTCGAGCCTTTTCCGACACGATTGTAGTTCCTTGCTATCCATAGGTATCCCTCCCGATACCTATATAGGACAGCAAGAAGGAACATGTCAACTACTTAACGTAGTAGTGTTAAAGAAAAATGCTGAATGAGGAATGATGAGTAAAACCAATGATGAATGGTGAACAATTGTCCTGAACATCCCCCTCCATCCTCCCCGCTCCTGTCTTTTTCATCATTCATCATTCCGCATTCATCATTGCTTTTTACACTTCCCCCGGGATTGCGCACCTCCGAGGGTTCCCGCCCATTTTGACATTCGTGCCTGGTTTAAGCGTCCACACGCGCAGATCAGTATTTCGCGGCTTTCATCGCCGGTGATGGAAAACCTGATATCCCACCTCTCAGCGGGCAGCAGGCGGCCCAGGCGCTCTGGCCATTCAATCACGGCCACTCCGTTGCCGAAAAGAGATTCCTGCCAGGGCAGGGTCTCCAGCTCATCAGGACCGGAAATCCGGTAGAGGTCCAGGTGGTAGAGGCGAAGCCGAGCCTGGTACTCGTTGATTATGGTAAATGTCGGACTTGTTACCCTGGTTTCGGGTGAAACGCCAATTCCTCTGGCAATTCCTCTGGCAAGAAGCGTTTTGCCCGCCGCGAGTTCCCCCCATAAAGCCAGGATGTCACCCGGCTCGAGCAGTTCGCCGATTGAGCGGCCAAGGAGCAGAGAGCATTCCTCGCAGGGTGAATTGAATAGAAATTCGAGCATATATTTAACTTCCACCGCCTTCGAGAAGGCCCAGGACGGCAGGGACTTCATCAAGCATATCGGTCGCCAGGAGCCCCCGGGTCGAAACCTCCTCGAATATCCGGTCACATGCGGCCCCATGCGTGTAAACCCCGAGGCAGGCGGCCGTGAAACTTTCGAACCCCTGCGCCAAAAGACCGGCAATAATCCCGGTGAGAGTATCACCCATACCGCCGCTGGCCATCGCCGGGTTCCCGGTGGTGTTTATTGCCAGTCTTCCGTCCGGAGCCGCGATTACGCTCCGGTGGCCCTTGAAGACCAGCACTGCCCCGTATTGACTCGCGAACCGGGAGGCGGATTCCAGCCGGTTGCGCTGGACATCGGCTATGGAGCAGTGACATATGCGGGCCATCTCGCCGGGATGGGGCGTGAGTACGACAGGCGCCCGTGTTTTGAGCAGGATTCCGGGATCGTCGGCTATGGCCGTAATGGCGTCGGCGTCCAGCACGATGGGGCAGGGCGCTTTGAGCAGGAGTTCTTTAACCAGTGCCGTCGTGTCCTCATGGGTGGAGATCCCGGGACCCATTGCGAGTGCCTGTTTTCCATCCAAAAAACCGAGAATTTCATTCAACGCGGCAGATGAGGGGGTCTTTTGGGAAGTCTCGGCAATGGCAAGGGTCATCGCTTCGGTCAATTTTACTTCCAAGATCGGATTGAGGCTTTGGGGAACGAAAAGGGTCACAAGGCCCGCGCCGGCCCTTGAGGCTCCCAGGCAAACGAGCGCAGCGGCCCCCGTTTTCCCGATCGAGCCTGAAAGAACGCAAACATGGCCGGCCCCTCCTTTGTGTACTTCAGGACTGCGCGGCTCGATCCATGATGAAAGGAGTTCGTCTGTCAGCAGCAGGCGTTGGATTCCGGTGGATTGGGCAAGGCCGGGCGGAATTCCGATGTCTATGACTTCCAGTTGTCCCGTCAGTTCAGGTCCCTGCCCGATCACGTGTCCGATTTTCAAAAAGCCGAACGTGGCCGTCGCGGTGGCCCTGATGGCCGCGCCCAAAGGCAGGCCGGTTGAAGCGTCAAGCCCGGATGGAACGTCGACCGCCAGGACCGGGACTTGAAGGCCGTTTATTCTCTCTATAATCTGTTTGTAAAGCCCGGTGACCTCGCTTTTGAGCCCCGTGCCTAGAATGGCGTCGATAACGGCATCGGTTCGGCCGACCCGTTCCCATTGTGCCTCAAAATCTTCTGCTTCGTTCCATACGAAAACGGGAACCGCAATCTTTTCCAGGATTGAGAAGTTTGTCAGAGCATCTCCAGTCAGCTTCGCCGGAGAGCGGAGGCACACAACGTCTACTCTTGCCCCTTTGGAATGAAAGATCCTGGCCAAAGCGAATCCGTCTCCGGCGTTATTGCCGCTCCCGGCAACGACCGTGATTTTCCGGCCGGCGAGGTCCGGTTGGACCCTCATAAAGAACGCGGCTGCGCCCTGTGCGGCATTTTCCATTAGAACGATTCCGGGAATTCCGATTTCGGCAATGGTCTTTGCATCCAGCCCCGCCATTTCCTTGGCGCTGAGGACCAGCATGGTTTTCCTCCTTTAAGCGGTCAAACTCTCCCCTGAAAATCTTTTCCATCAGCATAGCGTGCTCACCTTCCCTCATCGCCGCTGATTTGTGGAGGAGCAACGAAGTGAAGCTGTCTTTCGGAGTCGCTCACGTCATATACCTTTCCGTCACGGAAGGAGACGGAGGCGAAATTAAAGGACCAGCGGTTTCCGTGGACGCTGGTGGGTGTTCCCTGAACGGCAAGAACCTGGTCGGACGGGGAACCGATTGTGAAAGAACTCAAGCGATTTTCAGGGCTCGATGGGATCGAAGGGATGAGAATAACTTTCAGGTTGCCGAAATAGTTGTCATATTCAGTCACGCGCCCGTTCTTGAAAATAAGCTCGGAAAAGCCGTAAAACCACCTGTTTCCCTCTACCTTGGTGGGAGTTCCCTGAACCAGCAGGACGTCGTCTTGAGTAGAGCCGATAGTGATGTGGCCGGGGAGCGGCCGATCCGGGGATGCATCCGGCAGCATGCGCACATGCAACGACCCGTCGAAGTTATTGTATTTCGCCACACGCCCGTTTTTGAAGTTTATCTCCGAGAGACCGTATGTCCATGTTTGGCCCTGGACCCGTTCAGGTGGACCCTGGGCATCGATGACTTCCGATGCGGTCGATCCCAAGGTGAAAAAGCCGGTGGGGGGCGCTGACTGCAGAAGGGCAGGGGGGGATGGAGGTGAGGCGGGAACTACCGGGCTCACGAGATCTTCTGATGGTTTTGGTTCCGGTTTCTCCAGGGGCTGCTGGTTCTCCGTCGTTGGTTTTTCAATGACTTGAATCGGCGACTTGTCGACATTGGTGTCCGGAAAAAACGACGAAAACTGTGTTAAAATAAAAACGGTCGCGGCAAGCAGCAAAACCGGAATAATAATCCTGGTACCGGAAAATGGCCGGATGCGGATACTCGATCGTGTCCGGATAAAGGCGGCCGGGTGAATTTTTGCTCGCGCTTTTCGCGCATCATTGGCGCCCGGCCACTGAGTAGAACCGTAGCCGGGTGTTCGCGGGATGCGGGAGGATTCTCGCCGGTCATTGGAAATGCGTTTGTACGCCTCATCGATTTCGCGGAATTTTTTCTCGGCAAGGGCCTGGCTTTCGTAAGGTTCCGAGTGATGACGATCGGGGTGCCATTTTTTGACGAGCGCGAGATAAGCTCGCCTGACTTCGGAGAACTTCGCGTCGGGATCCAATCCGAGTATGTCGAAATCGGCTTCTGAAGGGGGTTGGGGAGCCATGATCGGAAGTTCCATGAAAAATTATTGTCTATAAACGCAATTCCGCATCGCAAAATAGATGATAACTGTATATCATTCAAGCGGCAAAGGACCATTTTCAGTTGAGCATGTGGATCTGCTTCAGGTTACATATCGGTATACAGCATCGAAGAAATTAAACTCTTCATGCCGAATCGCCGAGAGTGTATACTTCGCGGTGTGAAAAACCGGCTTCTGAATATCTCCTTGAAATGCAGAGATAGCTTTGAAAACACTTAAAGGACTCGGTTCCGTGGGTCGATTATAGTAAAGGTGAAAAGACGGTATGCTTATACTTACCAGAAAAGCGGGTGAGTCAATTCTGATCGGTGACGACATCGAAGTCACGGTCACTTCCATCGATCAGAACAAAGTGAGGATTGGAATTCAAAGCCCTGTGCACATTCCCATTTACAGGCAAGAGCTTTACAAGAGAATCCAGAAGGAAAACAGGGACGCAGCGCAAATCGGCAAGGATGAGTTCGAAAGTTTGCTCGACATGTATGCCGGCAGGAAAAATGATCCTGACAAAGGATAGTGGTTTTGGAATATCATTCGAGAGGTTTTCATGCACGTTGACACGAGCCGTTTCGGAACAATAGAGGTTGGGGAAAAGGAACTTATCAATTTCCCCTGGGGAATTCCAGGTTTTGAAGAACTTAAGAGTTATATCCTCTTGGAATACAAGGGCGGTCCCTTCCAGTGGCTTCAGTCGGTGGAAGAACCTTCGGTCGCATTCGTGGTCTGCCCCCCGGATTTCATCGGCCTGGGGTACAAGACGCCGGATGCCAAACAAAGACTGATTAAACTCGAAAATGTGGACGATCTGGTCGTACTCAACATAGTCTCTTTTGATCGGGAAAAACGAACCATTCGCTTCCACGTAAAGAGTCCGCTTCTGTTCAACGTTACTGAAAGAATCGGTTATCAGTGGACAATGGAAGCCGATGAACTCAAACACTACGTTTCCACTCAAGCCGGCCCCGACCCGCAAACAGATTTGATTTGAAAAGGTTGCCCCCGGCAAAGGCATCCCTTTGGATTTAAGAGCGAATTGCTCGTTTCCAATGCACAAAGGTCGATAAACTGAATCAACCGGATTGAATCAGGTGCAGCGGCAAAATGGGAAAAAAACTGAGGTAAGGTTCAGGTTGGCTGCTGACTTCACCCAATGGAAATCTGAAGCTGTCTTTAAAAAGCAAATGAAACGGCTAATAAAAACCCTCCAAGCCGGCGACATGGGCAGAGAAACACCTCCCAGGATTTCGGCGCCTCATTAGTTTAATGTGAAGAAGAGGTATCTGAACTTGGCGATTTGCCGCCTTCACGTGATGAAAGCCGGATGTCACCAGTCTCAGTCAATTTTTTATTGGGCGCCGATCACTCCGGCCGATTAATTTCCTTCCTGACAGCCAATCCCAGCTTTGCGATCACATAAGGTTTCTTCACATAGGCCCCCGCGCCCAATGCCTTTGCTTTACTCACCCGTTCGGTCTCAGAAAAGCCACTGACTATAATCGCCTTCTGATGAGGATGGACTTCAAGTATTTTCCGATAAGTGTCCAGTCCGTCCATGCCAGGGTCCATAATCATGTCCAAGACCAGCAAATCAACCGCGTTTTGCTTGAGATACTCCACCGCTTCTTCACCACTGGAAACTGTGGTTACCTTATAATTGAGTTTTGTGAGCATCCTTTCTGCAAGTTCCCGCTGTTGTTTGACATCGTCCACAATCAAGATCGATTCTCCGTTCCCCATGTATTCAGCAACAGGCACCGAAACCTGTTCGGCTGATATTTCTTCCCTTGTCACCGGGAAATACAGTGTGAAAGTGGTTCCTTCCTCTTCCTCACTCTCCACATTGACATAGCCGTGATGATCCTTGACCGTACCCCAAACCACTGCCAATCCCAGGCCTGTCCCGCTGCGCCCCATGACTTTCTTCGTGTAGAAAGGTTCAAAGATGCGCTTCAAATCGGAGGCCGGTATGCCGTCACCGGTGTCCGATATGGATAACACGACATAGTCTCCTTCCCGCACTTCATCATATCCCGATATCGGTTTGTCGAGGTAGACGTTCGCCGACTTTACGGTCAATGTACCTCCATTCGGCATGGCTTCAGCAGCATTGGAAATCAGGTTCATGAAGGATTTCCCCAGATGAATGGATGAACCCGAGAGATTCAACAGATCCGGCTCTAAATCCGTCTTGATTTCGATGTTTGAATGGTAGGAAAGCACATTGGTAAACTCAGGGGTCTTTTGACTATCCATGATAATGCGATTTAGGTTCAAAACCTTCCTGCTTTGGACCCCTCTCCTGGTCAAGGTCAGCAGATCCTGAACAATCCCCGCCGCCCTCTGTCCGGCCTTCAGAATCTCCGTGGCATCTGATTTCACTGACTCCGAATCATTAAAATCAGAGAGAAGCATTTCGGAATAACCGACGACAACGCCCAGGACATTATTGAGATCGTGAGCTACTCCGCCGGCTAACGTACCAAGAGCCTCCATTTTTTCGGCACGCTGCAATCGCTCTTCCAATCGCAGCCGTTTTTCCTCTGCGATTTTGCGCTCGCTCAAATCTCTTGCGACTGAAACGCTGCCAAGAATTCCGTTTTCACTGTCTTTCAGTAAGCCAATAGAAATTTCAAATGGTACAACGCTGCCATTCCCTTTTTTCATCAGCATTTCCCATTTCTTAACCGAACCCTCCTGACGAAGCCGCATCAGCATTCTTTCGAGTTGCTCTTTGTCCGCATATAATTCAAAAGAGGACATCCCTCTCATTTCCTCAAAAGTGTATCCATAAAGCTCTTCCGCCATTCTGTTCCACTTGGCGAATTTTCCGGATTTGTCCACGATACCGATGGCATCAGGTGAGTTATCCAAGATATTCTCAAGATATTTGTTCGCTCGCCTCAGGTCTTCTTCAATTTTCTTACGCGCCGAGATATCTCGAAAGGTGATTACCGCACCAGCCGCCTGACCATTTTCAATAATGGGGGTACTCGAATATGCCGAGGGAAAACTCGTTCCGTCTTTTTTCCAAAGGGCTTCATCTTGTACCCGTTTGCTTTTGCCATCCCGAATGCTCAGCCACATGGGACATTCTGTCTTCGGGTAATGGGTTCCATCCGGAAAGGAATGGTGGATTGTCAGGTGCAAATCCTTGCCGATCAGTTCTTCTTCCGCATATCCAAGCAACTCTAGAGCTTCCGGATTAGCAAAAGTGATCTTCCCGGCCAAATCCAAACCCAAGATGCCTTCCCCGGCTGTATCGAGGATGAGCTGATTTTTCCGAAGGAGCCGCATCACCTCTTCTTCGGACTGCTTGCGCTCGGTGATGTCACGAATTGATTCAATGGCGCCAGTGCGATTTCCGTGGATATCGAAGAGCGGCACTCCAGCAGCAAACACGTGCGCCCCTTTGCCGCCGTATATGCATGGCACGTATGTCTCGGAATAGAGGACATTGCCGACTTTTCTAAGATTTTCATATTTTGATGCCAGTTCCTCACTCTCTTCATCCACAAAGTCCAGCAATTGCCGCCTTCTTTCACCATAGAAAGGAATGGTGTAAGCATAGTCACCCTGGCCCAACATTTCCTTCTTGCTGACTCCGGTCATCTCCTCCATCGCACGGTTCCAGGCTATTATTTTCTTTTGGTTATCAATCACAAAAGTAGCGTCGGGGAGAAATTCGATAATGTCCGCTAATCGCTGATTAGCAGAAATGAGCGCTTCTTCGGCTCGCTTCTGTTCGGTCAAATCCCGAACCGAGGCAGCCCGCACCATCTTGCCTTGAAAGGGAATGCTTGTAACACGGACCTCTATGGGGAAACTTGACCCGTCTTTTCTGAGTGCCACGACCTCGTAGGTTTCTTGATCTTCGTTCCCGATTCTTGACCGCATCAGTTCGCGATGCGATGGCGCAATCGTCATAAAATGGTCCATGCCAATGAGTTCAGAGTGTTCGTACCCATACATGGCGGCAAACTTTGCGTTGACATCCAGGATAAGGCCCTGGTCATGGACAATGATCCCTTCGGAGCTGACCTCGTCAGCAAATCTCCTGAATCTTTCCTCACTTTCCCGCAACGCTTCTTCTGCCCGCTTGCGCTCGGTGATGTTCCTCACGATGCCGATGATTGCATGACCGACAGGCAGGCGCACCGACCCCAGTGTCACTTCAACGGGGAATGCGCTGCCGTCCTTGCGTATCTGGTGGCTCTCGAACGTGAACTGCTCACCTGCAAGGATTTTGCCCCACAACCCATGCTTTCCGGTCTGGATCGCTTCGGGATCGATGTCGCCGATGGATTTGGAAAGCAGTTCCTCCCTTGCACAGTCGAGGCTCTGACATGCCTTCCGGTTGACATCCAGTATTCGGCCAGTCTCGTCGTGGACGAAGATGGCGTCGGCAGCCTGATTCATTATGGTGCGGTACCGTTCCTCGCTCTCCCTAAGAGCCTCCGCCGCCCGCTTGGACTCCGCCTTGTCGCCCTCCAATTCAGCAACCCGCTTACGTAATTCATGCAATTCGATTATGAGTTGCTCTTTGGTTTTGTGTTTATCTTGCATTTCCGACTCCACTAAAAAATCCGATAAATCTTAGGCCCTTCCGGGCTTGGGAAATAAGGACGCAAACGGGGCTTGAGGTTATCACCATACCATACGTGAAACGGCGACACCAGCAGGTGGTCATTCTAACGAAGTATTCAAGTTACTTGCCACTTGCTGCCTTTTCGATTTTTCTAGAAACGGTTCTAAGGTGTTAATTCACTTGAGATGACCACTCTCTCCAGAACATCTGATGAGGCCGAAAGATCGAGGCAATGCCTGTCAGAGTGGATTGCGGTGATTACAAAACTCAGCTACTCATCCCAATAAATAAGCACAAGAACACCATCCAATATTCACTCACCCCCCTTCACCCACTCCTTCAAATCATCCGTCCAGGCACAAACGATCTTCTTTCCCATTTTCCTGGATCTGTAAAAAACACAGCCGGTCTGCAACATCAAAAAGGCTATTATAAGCCCTCCAACCTGGCCACATCGGCAGAGAACCCCCGTTATGGGAGCATTGTTCTCAGGCCAAGTTCGTGCCTTTCGATCAATTCCGGCAGCACGGACTTGGTGAGAAATGTTGGCTTTCACGAAAAATATCAGTCTTGTTCGTACTGACCTCATCGATCATGTCGATCAATTCGGTATTTTCCCTGCCCTCCGGACCGAAGAGGTGTTCAAAGTCCTTGGAGTTATTCAGCGCTCATCCTGGATAAACCAGCTCAGATCGGGAAAATCGCTGTTAGGAAGAACAGCATCAGAAACAATTGCATCTGTTTCTGATGCTGTTCTGAGCATGGACGGCGAACCTTGCTAATTTCAGTACGGAGTCACACGGCGACATCCTCCAGTGCGTCCATTTCAACTCCTATTTCCTGCGCTATTGCAAGCTCTTCGGCTGAGAAGACCTTGTCGATATCGAGAATGATGATAAATTCCGCGCCTTGATGGCCCATTCCCTTGATGAACTGGGTTTTGAAACGGGTGCCGATTTTCGGAGGCGGCTCTATCTGGCCGGGGTCGAGTTCCAGCACCTCCTGGACCGAGTCGGCTAAAGCACCTAGCACGGTGGTTTCCCCGTCATGCTCAATTTCCACGATGATGGTGCATGTATTGACGGTTGATTCGGTTTGGGTCATCCCGAATTTTAAGCGCATGTCGACCACCGGCACCACATTGCCACGAAGATTGATTACGCCCAGCATAAAATCCGGAGTTTGCGGCACTTTCGTTACCGTCGTAAAATCCAGCACCTCACGAACCTCGGATATGTCAATTGCGAATGTCTCGCTGTCCAGTCTGAATGTCAGGTATTGCCCTGTTTCGGTAATCGATGCCACGCTCATGAGACCCCCTCCTAATATCTTTCAAACTCGTGCTCTTCCGCGTCCGTTTTGCCATTGTTCAGATCCAATGCGAATCCTCGGTCCTTGCCATTGCCGTCGTTCCCCCCCTGAACGGGCTGTGGGGGTAGGCTTTTCGGGCGAAATGCCGGCTTTTTACTGAATCCAGCGTGTCCCCTTAGCTCTGCTTTAACCTCAGAGGCCGTTCTATCGACATCGCCGGTCCTGAAGAACGCTATGATACTCTGGAGTTGCTCTGCTTGACTCGAAAGTTCTTCGGAGGTCGAGGCCATTTCCTCGGATGCGGAAGCGTTTTGCTGGATGACCTGATCGAGTTGCTGAATCGCCTTATTGATCTGCTCCGCCCCGGTGTTCTGCTCGTTACAAGCGGAGCTGATCTCCTGGACAAGGTCGGCGGTTTTCTGAATGTCCGGGACGATTCTCAGTAGCATCTCCCCCGCTTTCTCGGCGATATCGACGCTCGTCGTCGAAAGTTTGCTGATCTCTCCTGCCGCCGTCTGGCTTCGCTCGGCAAGTTTTCTCACCTCGGAGGCGACCACCGCGAACCCTTTTCCGTGCTCACCGGCCCGCGCTGCCTCGATCGCTGCATT
>Ga0326728_10026891_pt1 | contig 10125 bp, 9 predicted proteins | sample MB3enrmetagenome_FD_207602 | JGI IMG/M metagenome (GOLD analysis project Ga0326728, IMG submission 207602) | Lab enriched peat soil microbial communities from McLean, Ithaca, NY, United States - MB31MN | ecosystem: Environmental > Terrestrial > Soil > Wetlands > Peat | place: USA: New York... | reverse complement strand
TGCTGTTGTCCGCGCCAGTCAGCGCGTTAGCCTGGTTGGGCAATGGGACGCGGGCCAGCACCGCGAGTGACACCGCGTTCAAATCAGCGGAAGAGATCTGATTGCCGGAAAAGGGCTGACTGCTGGAAGGATTGAGGATCGCGGGGAAAGGCTGGCCCGTAGCAGGATTGGTGCCGGTAAAGTTACCTTGGCGTTCGGACGCCGTGGGCAGCAAGGTGGTGTTGGTAAGGCTTTGTCGAATACGGAATCCTTCGTATTGGGTAAAAAAGAAGGTCCGATCTCGGCGGAGCGGCCCGCCGAGGCTTGCGCCATATTGATTCTGCCTAAAAGGTGGAATCGGCAGATGCGGGTCATCAAAATAGTTTTTGGCATCCAGCGCGCTGTTGCGAAGAAACTCATAGGCCGTGCCGGAGAAGCGATCCGATCCCGACCGGGTGACAATGTTGACCTGCGCGCCCGACACCACGCCTTGGTCTGCGGAGTAGGAATTCTCAACCACGCGGAATTCCCGAATGGCGTCTGCCGAGGGGCTCACCGTCAGGCTATAGGCAAACGGTTCGATCAAGGTAATACCGTCCAACGAGAAGTTGTTGCGCTCAGAGCGTTGCCCGTCCACCGAGAAACCCAGTCCCAACCCTGGAGTATTGAACTGCTGCGTGGCGCTGTTGGGATAGGGCGGAACGGCGCCCGCGGCCAGCAAGGCGAGTTGCGAAAACTGGCGGCCGTTCAGGGGCAGGGAAGTGACGCGTTGATTGGATAGCTCGTCGCCAATGGCCGGGGAGGCCGCTTGGACAAGGGGCGGGCGAGCCTCCACTTGCGTTACGGCCCGACCGGTGGCGAGTTGGAGGGTGAGATCGACGCGAGCTGACTGCCCGACTTGCAGTGTCAGGCCATGCAGAACCCGCTCCGCGAACCCGGGAGCGGCGGCGGTTAAATCATATACGCCCACCGGCAGGAGGGGAAATGTGTAGAAGCCTTGTTGATTGGTTTGGGTGTGGCGGTCTTGCCCTGAAGAACTGTTCTTCACCGTCACCTGCACCTGTGGCATCACCGCCCCGCTCGGGTCAGTGATGAGTCCTTCCAGATGGCTATTCCAGCTTTGGGCGCGGAGTGTGCAGGGCGATAGCGAAATAGCCAGCGTGCAAAAGACGGCTGCATATTCGATGCTCGCCGGAAAAAGCAGATGTCGTTCACGAGTGGCTTGCAACGAGATGGCCTCACGGCGGGGCAGGGGAGGAGGGAAGGCCGGGATGGAGTGATACACTTGCAGACAGCCGCCGCCGCTCACCACGAGGGCAGCATTGTCCGCAAAACGCAAACCGGCCCTAACCTTCTTTCATCCGGACTTTACCGTCGGCCCCGGAGTTTCACCGGATCCTGGGGAGTTAAGGACAGTGACGAGTGATGAGTGACGAGTGAAGAGTAAAAGTCCTGGTGATGTGAGTGACGTTGCTCATCACTCGTCACTCATCACTCAACACTGCCCTTAGCGCCCCTCGCGGGCTTTACCGCCGATCGGGAATTGGAAGTGCGGACGCTACATCGAGCCGCAAATCCTCACCCTGCCCCGAAGGTTTTAGTTCCACTTAAAATTTATCACCTCGCCGCGGATTCCTCAAGACGGCAGAATGTCTGGCGGTGTGCTGCAGCGTAGCGAGTACGGCGACCTCATCCAAACTAAGCGGTGGTGGCAGGGCGAAATCTGACTACTGGGATCTAAGACTTGCGATCCAGCGCCTGACACCTTGCCTTTCCGCTTGCGCCGCGGGTGAATAAATTGTCTAATCTCGTCATCTTCTCGCCAGCGCGGGGATCCCTGGAGGGTCATTGCGCTTGGCGCCCGGGATACAAAATGGCATTCATGACAAGGCGAGATGCCCTTAAGCAAATCGCGGGGGGCTTGGCAGTCACGGCGAGTACCTTGGCGTGTAGTCGTACTCGCGCGTCATCTTCTCTGCGCGACGATGAAATCACCCCGGACGAGCGCGCCGCGATGGCCGCGGTCGCGGGCAACTTCATGGCCGCCTTCGATGTCCCGGGGCTTTCCATCGCCATTGCCCGCCACGGCCATCTGGTCTACCAGGAAGCATGGGGCATGGCAAACCGGGAAACCGGTGAGAAGTTATCCACCTCTCATCTATTCCGCATCGCCAGTGTAACCAAGCCGTTGACCTCGGTGGCAGTTTTTACTCTCATCCAACAGGGCAAGCTTCGTCGTGAAGGCAAGGTTTTTGGCGTGAACGGCGTTTTGGGAAACAAGTACGGCACGCCCCCGTACAAAATCTTTGTGGAGGACATTACCATCGACCATCTGCTCACGCACACGTGTGGCGGATGGGATAATGGGCAAGGCGATCCGATGTTCATGGACCCCACGCTGGATCACGGGCGCCTGATTTCTTGGACCCTCGACAATCGCCCCCTCACCAACTTTCCCGGACTGCATTGGGCCTATTCCAACTTCGGATATTGTGTACTGGGAAGGGTGATCGAAGCGGTCACGCAGCAGACCTATCAGGATTACGTGGAGAAGGCAGTTCTTGCTCCTTCCGGTGTCACCGATATGCGAATTGCGGGTAATACGCTGGAGGAACGCGCTCCCCACGAAGTGACCTACTACGGGCAAAATGGTGAGAACCCTTACAACATGAATGTCCAGCGAATGGATTCGCACGGTGGGTGGCTGGCAACTCCGGCGGACCTTGTGCATTTTGCGATGCACGTGGATGGATTCACGACCACGCCCAACATCTTGACCCGCGACACGATCGAAACCATGGCCACGCCTTGCGATGCCAACGCGAACTACGCGAGGGGATGGAATGTCAATAAACGTGGCAACTGGTGGCATACCGGAAGTCTTCCCGGCTCAACGACAATCATAGTGCGCACTTCGAGCGGTTTCTGCTGGGCAGCGCTGACCAACACGCGCTCCCAACCCAGCAACGCCATCAACCTTGCTTTGGACAACCTGGTCTGGGATATGGCTCGCCAGGTGAGTCACTGGGGAATTTGACCTGATCTCAAACTCGCACTTGTCGACTCAGAAAGCCTCACCGGGGAGCCGGTGGCGCAAAGGTAAGCGCAGTTCGCTTTCCTTTGCGGCTCGTAGGATCGGAATTTCGACCTGTTCATTGCCAGGCAATGGGAAAAGGCCGCTAGCCCGTTTTTGCCGGCTCACGGCCATTCATCGAAACCTATCCAATTATCATCCAAAATATAGTAAGATAGGAGTGCATTTGGCTAGCGAGGTAATTTGACGATGGCCTTAAAACTGCGGCAACCTAAGAAAACCCTCCAGGCTCCCCGCGCCCGGCGCAAGTCCAAGTTTCAAGCGGATTTGGCTCCGGCCGAGGATCAGATGGTGCGGGGCCTCAAACGGGAACTACAGCTTAACAGCAACACGGATTTTCTTTCTGACGCCGTGGCGCTCTTCCGCTGGGCGGTAGGGGAAAGGAAGCGCGGTTATCGCATCTTCAGTGAAGCGACCACGGGCGAGCGGAAGGAGCTGGTGTTGCCGCGGCTGGAACGCGTCGCCCCGGAGCTAGCGCTGCCGCCGGTGGAGATTTCCTGGAGCCCGCGCGAGCTGGAGAGCCTTGCCGAGCTCGCCTCGAAAGAACCCGCCCCTCCCACAGAAACCCTTCTGCGGGCAATGCGAGGCTGAATGGCCGTCCTACTCCGCCGTCTGGAAGAGCTGGACCAGGTGGAGCTTTTCGACTGTGGCGATGAGCCGCTCAACAACTATCTCCGCCGCCATGCCTGGGCGAATCAGCAGAAAAGTTCCATCGGTGTAACTTACGTCGCGGTCGAGGAAGGCGCTCCACGCACGGTGCTGGGGTACTTCACTCTCGCCACGGCCAGCGTGCCCCGCGACGCTTTCCCCAGGAAGTACGTGCGCGGACTTCCGCCCTACGACTTGCCCCTCATCCTGCTGGCGCGCCTCGCGGTAGAGCAGAGATTCTCCGGCAAAGGACTGGGGCATGCTCTCATTTCCGAAGCCTTTAAAATCGCAATTCGCGTCGCCGACGATGTGGGGTGCCGCGGCATCATCGCGGACGTCTATTGGGACCGAATCAATTGGTACGCGCGCTACGGTTTCGTGGCGCTGGAGGGTGGCGCCCCGAGTGGTCCGCAGCGGATGTTTCTCGATATGCGGACTCTCCGCAGGGCAGTGAAACAAGCGTAGCGCGCCTGGTCACAGTCAGTGCATTTCGGTCCACGCCGTGCCTGCTTCTTCCGCCTTGCGCCGGGGTGTGACAAGTCAAGTCCGCGATTAAACTTGTCCAAACTCATCCCCCAGCAGATATAATCGCTGGTCATTCGTGGCGCGGCATTTTCCTGAAAATTGGGGTCTATGGAAGTTCCTTCATCCCACAACTCAGCTCCGGCATCCCCTGGCGGCCGCCGTCGCGGCGAGCCCTGGGCGCTGGGTTCCGTGCTGGGTTACGCTTCGGCGAATATTTTCGATCGCGCCGCGGTGGCGCACGCCGATCCGTTGATCGGCCCGGTGTTGCGCGGGTTGCCGAGCCTGGCGCTGGGCATCATCCTGATGTGGAAGCACCGCACGCTCGACCAATTGCGTCAGGGCTCTCCGCGCTACATCGGCATGCGCCCCATCCTGGCTTTCGTGGCGGCGGGCTTGATCTCGACCTTCGGGCTCTTCCTCTACTACCTGGCCATGAGCTTGGGGGGCGTGACCATTACCATCCCGGTGCAGGAGACCTACGTGATCTGGGGTACGCTGATTGCCTGGATTTTTCTCCATGAGCGGATTCACCGCTACGCTTTCGCCGGCGTGCTGCTGATCTTTGTGGGCCTGGTGGCGCTTTCGCTCGGGCAGTCGCACGGGCAGCCGATTTCGCCGCATTGGTATTGGGCGATTCCGCTGGGACTTACCACGGCGTTGACCTATGGAATCGCCGGGGTGTTGTGGCGCGATGGGCAACTGCGCGGCGCACATCAGTCGGTGGCGATCTTCCTGCAATTCGTCACCAGCGTGGTGGTGGGGTTCGGGGGCTTGCTGGTGGCGGGGCGGCTTCCCGCTTTGCAGGCGGCAACCTGGCGCGCCCTGGTAGCACTGCTCTCGAGCGGCGTGCTTTCCGGCGTGCTGGCCATCTACTGCATGTTCACCGCGCTGCGCCTGATGGCCGTGGCGCGCGTGTACGCGTTCTCCTCGCTCACACCTTTAGTCGCGACTTTGTTTGCGCACTTCTTCCTGCACGAATTCCTTAACGGGCTGATGCTCGGCGGGATTGCCCTGGTGTCTATTGGGGTGATCCTGACGCAAGTCTTTCGCCCCAAAGATGAACGCCAAGCATAACAATGGTTTAAGGCGTGTTGGGCGGTTGCATTGTGGATATTCCGCAAATCCCCGCGAGTGGGTGCAAATAACCGATTGACATTAGACTGGATTTACAGTAATTTCTGTATGGGCAGAATTCACAAAGGGACTTTATGTCAACTCTTGATCCGGTTACCGAGAAATTCATCCTTCACTGGGGCGAGATGGGCACGCGCTGGGGTGTGAACCGCACCGTGGCGCAGATCCACGCGCTGCTTTATCTCTCGCCGCAGCCGATGAATGCCGAGGAGATCGCCACCACCCTGTCGATTGCGCGGTCGAACGTCAGCACCAGCCTGCGCGAGCTCGAAAGCTGGGGAATTGTCCGGGCCACCCACCTGCTCGGAGACCGCCGTGAGCACTACCAGGCTACGAAAGACGTTTGGGAAATGGCGCGGGTCATTTTGGACGAACGCAAGCGCCGGGAGATCGATCCGACAGTCACCGTGTTGCGTGAATGCGTGCAGGAGCTGGACGCGAAAGGCCAGCCGAACCCCGACATGCGCGAGCGCCTCACCGCCATGCTGGGCTTCGTGGAAATGGTGACGTCGCTTTACGATCAAGTCTCGCGGTTGCCCACCGGAAGCGTCCGGAATCTGCTGTCGGCGGGAGGGAAGGTTTCGAAGCTTTGGGCCGGAGGTCCGGCCGAAGACAGGGGTCGGAGCGAAGACAAAGGTCGCGCCGAAAACAGAGGTCCGGCCGAAGACGCCAAGGGGGAGTGATTTTTTTTGCCCGGAGATTTCAGTGTGTACAGAACTAACTGACAGACGAGATACCCAACACCCGCTCGGTCGCGTTCTTGGGCCTCAGGGCGCGTTGGGTAGCGTCGTTATCGGCAAAAACGGACGGCGTTCCACTTTGCGCATACATCGGGGGTGGGGCGTTATCGTCGGTAAAATTGTCAAGGCACAATCCATCCAGAAGGAGGGAATGCCATGAGCGCCATGGTTCCGTTGGTGTGGGCTGCCGGAGGAACGCATCTGGCCATTGCCATCTCGAACTTTTGGGTACCAGGGATCCTTCACTATCGGGAAAACCTGGAAAAAGTCTCGCCCATGGTCCGGCAGGTATTCGTGGTCCATTCCATCTACATGGTTCTGGTGCTTCTGGGATTCAGCGCGCTGTGCTTTTTCTTTGCCCCGGAGTTGACCAGTGGCGCCCCCCTGGGCCGGTCCCTGAGCGCGTTCCTGGCAGTCTTCTGGCTGCTGCGCGTGGTGCTGCAACTGGCGTATTACGATCGGGAGGTGCGGGCGAAATATCGCCTGGGCGACGTTGCCTACATGCTGGCGGTTACCAGCCTGGCGGCGGTTTTCGCCGTGGTGGCGCTGGGGGTGGTGAAATGAGCAGCCTCAATGCCAGCTCACCCATCGCCGTTGGAGATTCGACGCAACGTGGTTGGGCGTGGCGGTGGAACACGTGGGGCACAGCGATGGGCGCCCTGGTTTGGATCGTGTGCGTTGCTGCGGCGGCACTGGGCCGCGTGCCGTTGGGCCCGGCGGAGTGCCTCTTCCTGCTCGCCCCCCTGGTAACGATCCCTCTGGGCCTTCGATTAGTGTTGGGCGCGCCGGGGCAGGGATTTGCGCATCCGATATTTCGCCTCACGCTGATCCTTCAGCCCGTGGGCGCACTCCTGGCTGTTGCTGCGTGCGCGTTGCCTGCCGGTCGATGGGCGGGCGCGCTGGCCGCGGGTTGGTTGACCGTGACCGCCTGCATCGGGCTGTGCGGCCTGGTGGGATGGCTTCGAGGCACGCTCCCGCTCTTGGAACGCACCTGCCTCAATCTGGGCTTGGTCTATCTGCCCTTCGGCGGCTTCTGGTTTGTCGCTTCTCGCCTGGGATTGCACCCCGCAGGCTTTCAGGAGCCCATCGTTTTCTTTACCGCCGTGCATTTCCACTACGCGGCATTTGCCGCCCCACTGCTGGCGGCAATCACGGGCATTGCCCTGCGGGCGGCGTCGGGTTCACGGCACAAACTCTTTCCGCCCGCCGCCTTGAGCGTGATGGCCGCGCCGGCCCTGTTGGCTGCCGGTTGGGCACTGGGCTCGCCGTTCCTCAAGGTGGTGGCGGCATTTCTGCTGGCCCTGGGACTGCTGGGCGTGGTGGTCCTGTCGTTCCAGGTCATTCGCCACTTCCGCAACGCCCTCGCCGGAGCGTTGTTGGTCCTCTCCGGGCTGTCCGTCTTGGCCGGCATGTGCCTGGTTTGCGTCTACGCCGGGGGCGAGTTCGTGGGGACGAGGTTTATCACCATCCCGCAGATGACGGTTTCGCACGGAATCCTCAACAGCCTGGGGTTTACCCTCTGCGGGCTGCTAGCTTGGAATGCGGAGCGTAGAGCCGGGCTTTAGCCCGGCATTTCCCGTATTCGGGAATCGTGGTTGGGAAGGCTGACCGCAACCGGGTGGTGCCGGGCTAAAGCCCGGCGCTACGTTCGATCGATAAAGGGAGTTCGCCAATGAAAATTGCGATCACAGGTGGCACAGGCTTTGTGGGCGGACATTTGGCGCGGCACTTCACGCGCGCCGGGCACGAGGTGGTTCTGATTGCGCGGGGAGAAGACGCCCGCGACGAAAGTCTCCGCAGTCTGCCGGGCGTGAAGTTCGTTCCCTGCGGTGTGGGGAGCCCGTGCGCCCTCGCGGAAGCCTTTGCCGGATGTGATGGCGTCGCCCACTTTGCAGGCATCAACCGCGAGATTGCGGAGCAAACCTACCAGCGCGTCCACATCGAAGGCACACGCAACGTGGTGAACGCGGCCCAAGCCGCGGGGCTGAAGAAAATCCTCTTGCTGAGTTTCCTGCGGGCGCGCCCGAACTGCGGTTCCGGTTATCACGAGTCCAAGTGGGCCGCCGAAGAAATCGTCAGGAGGAGCGGCCTGGATTACACGGTACTCAAAGCGGCCATGATTTACGGCAAGGGCGACCAGATGCTGGACCACATTGGCCACGCCCTGCACACCCTTCCGGTGTTCGCTGTGGTGGGACTGAAGGATCGGCGCGTGCGCCCGGTTTCCGTGGACGACGTGGTGCGCATCGCCGTGGCGAGTTTGATTAAGGGTCGGCTTTCGCGGCAGACGGTGGCCGTGGCCGGGCCGGAGGAATTATTACTGGGTGAAGCCGTCCAGCGCGTGGCGCGAGTCCTGGGCAAGCACCCGCTTATGTTCCCGCTGCCGGTGTTCGCCCATTATGCCCTCGGCTGGCTACTGGAGCGGGTCATGACAATTCCACTCGTATCCACAGCCCAAGTTCGAATTCTCGCCGAAGGCGTGGTGGAAGCGAGTCCACGTTGTGACGCTCTCCCCAGGGACCTTGTGCCCTCCCGGTATTTTTCAGAGGAACAGATTATCAAGGGATTGCCGGCGCGCATTAGTTTCGGCCTGAAAGACCTGCGCTATCCATGGGCGGCGGGCACAAAAAGCGTGCCCTTGCCCGCGGCTGCTCATGGTCACCCGCTGCGGGGTTCCAACCACGGGGGGTAGGGTATTGTCCCGCGGAAGGGAAGGCAATTCGTCATCGGCCATCTTCTTCTGACGACTCTGTTCTTGCTTTTGGCAACCTGCTACTTGGGGTTGTTTTTATGGCACGTGTGGGCGGGGACGCAAGTTTAATCTCGATTGGGGGGCTAATTAACTTGTGCGAAGCACCTTGGACTGCGGCGGCTCGACGCCGCCTTTGGATTGCGAAAACTCTTCGGATTGCGCAGAGCAAAGCTCTGCGGTTGGGGCTTCGCTGCAGACTCGCGGCCAACGATTCACAGAGCTTCGCTCTGCGCAATCCGAATCCATCCGGATCGACGATCTGCCATGGATTCGCGATGGATTCGCAGAGCTTCGCTCTGCGCAATCCGAATCCATCCGGATCGACGATCTGCCATGGATTCGCGATGGATTCGCAGAGCTTCGCTCTGCGCAATCCGAAATCCATCCGGGTCGACGATCTGCCATGGATTCGCGATGGATTCGCAGAGCTTTGCTCTGCGCAATCCGAATCCATCCGGATCGACTTGAAGTTACAGCGAGAACGATGACCAAGGCGGCGTCGAGCCGCCGCAGTCCAAGGTGCTGCGCACAGGGCGATGTGAAAACGCGCGCAAAGTGAAGACTATTGAGCGTTGGAGGCAGCCATGCAGGGCAGGGAATTCGACGTTGTAACCGGGGCGTTTGGCTACACCGGCAAATACATAACCCGGCGGCTCCTGGCGATGGGCAGGGGCGTTAAAACGCTCACCGGGCATCCGGAGCGCGGGGCGGCCTTTAACGGCAACATCCAGGTAGCGCCGCTGCAGTTTAAGCGCCCGGGGGAACTGGTGGAGAGCCTGCGCGGCGCCGCGACGCTCTACAATACTTACTGGGTGCGGTTTCCCCACGGCGACACGACCTTTGAAAAGGCCGTGGAAAACACCGGGATCCTCGTGGCCGCGGCGCGGGAGGCGGGGGTGCGGCGCATCGTCCACATCAGCATCACCCACCCTTCGCAAGACTCAAAGCTAGGCTACTTTCGGGGGAAAGCGGCGGCGGAGCGCCTGGTGGCCGGCGCGGGGCTTCCTTACGCCATCCTGCGGCCCACACTCGTTTTCGGCGTGGAAGACATTTTGATCAACAACATCGCCTGGTTGCTGCGCCATTTGCCGGTGTTTGCCGTCCCGGGGGCGGGCGATTACCGGGTGCAACCGGTTTTTGTGGTGGACGTCGCCGAAATGGCGGTGGCCGCGGGCAGGGAAAGCGGGAATAAAGTAATGGACGCCGTGGGGCCGGAAATCTACACCTTCCAGGAGCTCGTGCAACTCATCGCC
>Ga0326728_10026890_pt1 | contig 10125 bp, 9 predicted proteins | sample MB3enrmetagenome_FD_207602 | JGI IMG/M metagenome (GOLD analysis project Ga0326728, IMG submission 207602) | Lab enriched peat soil microbial communities from McLean, Ithaca, NY, United States - MB31MN | ecosystem: Environmental > Terrestrial > Soil > Wetlands > Peat | place: USA: New York... | reverse complement strand
AAGATTTTTCTATGTCCTTCTGCGACCTTAACCGGACTCCGGAACCATTGGGCTCATCAATAGTTCCATCACCTTCCCCGACCAAGATGTTTCCCGAATCGGAAGTTACCGATGTCGCTTGCATGTTCGACAATCCCTCGGTCGTTGTAAATTGGTTGAAAGCATGAGTGACAGGTGAATAAGAAAATACACCTCCGGATGTCGCGGCCCACACGTTTCCGCTCACAACAGCGATCGAGTTTACGTTGTACATACTTGAGAAGTTCTTCCATGTAAGGGTCTGCGCGAATAATTGTCCATGCGATACCATGGACACCCCCATCATGGCAGCCATGATGAATACCGACAACTTTCTAGTCATAAATCAGGCGAATCCTTCGCTTATGTTACGATATGTCCTTTATTTCATTCAGGACAAGGATTGTTTGAACAAATTTACCATTTCAATGGCAGAAACCGCTGCATCGTAACCTTTGTTCCCTGATTTACCTCCCGCACGGTCGATGGCCTGCTCAACCGTGTCTGTCGTTAATATTCCATAGATTACCGGGATTTTCGAATCAAGCGAAAGTTCCGCGACCCCTTTTGCCGATTCGCCGGCGACATATTCAAAATGCGGAGTTTCCCCGCGGATTACTGCTCCCAGGCAAATCACCGCGTCATGTTTTTTCTGTTCAATTATTCTTTTTGCCACGGATGGAATCTCAAACGCTCCCGGGCAGCGATAGACGTCGATGTCAGTCTCCGAAACTCCATGGCGCGAGAGACAGTCCATCGCTCCTGATAGCAAACGCTCCGTAACAAAAGCGTTGAATCGACTAACCACAACTGCGATCTTGATGCCGCTGCCGTTTATTTTTCCCTCGCGAATAGTCACTTGACTCTCCTCTACTTGAACAGTCTCCTGCCTAGTCTTTCCTGCATCGATTCAAGCCATTCTTCCTCAACAGAATACTTGCCGAAGTTCGCATCATCATTTTTCAAACCACCGTGGAAATCACTCCCGCCGCATTTCAGAAGATTGTTACAGTCCGCAAAACTCCGCGCACATTCTACTTCTTCCGGTGAATGAGATGGATGAATCACTTCGATACCATCAAGTCCAAACTGCTGAAACTGCCGCAAGACATCTCCAGTCACATAATGCGAAGGATGTGCGATAAAACTCAAGCCACCTGCTTGTGCAATCATTTCTATCGCCTCTTCTGGGGGAAATGGGTGATTTGCCTCGTATGCTGGTCTACCAATTCCCAAATATTTGTTGAAGACCTCGTCATAAGTTTCGGCATATCCTTCTTCGACCATAGTGTTCGCAATGTGCGGTCGCCCGATAGAGTTTTCAACTCCAGATCTTTCAAGAACCGATTCAAATTTCAGCGGAATCTTTATCCTATTTAACTTTGCAATTATGCGCCTCGCTCGATTCAATCTCGCACTTCGCAGATAATCGAGACGCGATGCAAATGACTTTTCATTGTAATCGAAAAAAAATCCGAGGAAATGAAGTTGGTACCGTCCATAGGTTGACGTAATTTCAATGCCCGGAACGACCTCAATGCCAATTTCTTTCGAGCAACTTTCAGCTTCGGCCAGCCCGGAGACAGAGTCATGATCGGTAATGCTTATTAATCTGACGCCTGCGTCTTTCCCTTTTTCGAGAAGTTCACGCGGAGTCAATGCTCCATCCGAATGCAGAGTATGAGTATGAAGATCGATTATTCCGAGAGGATTTGATCGAGATTCCACTTCTTTGTCAACTGAATTTCTGCCTGAAGCCTTCGTAATCTTGTATGATGATCGTATTGCCGTTTACATTGACAAGTTTTAACTTCTCCATCCTGCCAAGTGTTCGGGAGACCGTCTCTCTTGTTGTTCCTGCCATGTTCGCTATTTCCTGTTGAACAGGCAGATTATCAACTTCGACTCTGCCCTGCTTGATCCTTCCTCGCTCGTCAGCAAATTGAAGCAGAACATATCCGACACGATGGTACGCATCCTTCAATGAAAGGCTTTTTATCATGGCGTCCGCCCTTCTAAGACGCTGGGTAAGATGCTTCAGGAGCGATATCGCTATGCTCGGATGCTCATGTAATAGGGCGAGAAAATCTTTCCGATGAATCATAAACAGCTCGGCACGATCCAATGCCACAACGCTCGCGGACCGGGTTTCCCCATCCAGCAATGCCATCTCACCAAATATGTCACTTGGGCCAAGAATGCTCAGAATGACCTCGCGCCCATCATCCCCTACGCGAACTACTTTGACTTCACCGTCGACTATAACAAACAGAGCGGACCCGGATTCTTCTTCCATCAGAATTACTTCGCCCTTCCTGTAGTCTTTCTTGACACCACATGCGCCGATCTTCGCAAAATCACGCTCTTCAAGCTCTTCAAATATCGGAGCGTTCTTCAGAAACTCCATTGCCTCTTTCATGACGGTGCTCCCTGTTTATTTCTCAAATAAGTTGCCAATCACTCCGTAAAAATATAGACCCGCATCGAAAGAAAATCAACTCCAAGAAAGTATAGATTAGCCTTGCGAAGGCTGTCTGACTTCATCCGGTCAGTCAAACTCAGCAAGCTTGGAGCCCTCGCAGGGCCGAAAAAGAACTAAATCTTAACCTAAAGGGTTTTATATTTTATGAGAAAACGTATTGAAAAGCCATAGATGAAGAGAATTTACTTGGATTTCGCCGCGACCACACCGACTGACAAGCGGGTTGTCGATGCGATGGCTCCCTATTTTTCAGAAACATTTGGAAATGCTTCGAGCGTCCATGGATATGGAAGAGAAGCAAAAGCCGCTCTTGAAAACAGTCGCGCAAAATTAGCGAGCGTGATCGGCGCACGCGAATCGGAACTCTTCTTCATGAGCGGCGGCACGGAGTCTGACAACTCGGCATTGTTTGGTATCGCATCGAGATTCTCAACTTCCGACAAGAAGAACCTTGTCATTTCTTCGATCGAGCATCATGCCGTTTTTCATGCAGCGGAATCGCTTAGAAAAAATGGCTTTGACGTAAACACGTTGCCCGTGGATTCGAAAGGTTTTGTGTCGCCTGATGAATTGAAGCGTGCCATTACAGACAAAACGTTTTTAGTAAGCATAATCCATGTCAACAATGAGATAGGAACAATTCAAAATCTAGCGGAGCTGATAAAAGTTGCGCACGATCGGGGAGTTCTCTTTCATTCTGATGCAGTCCAATCATTCTGCAGGACAAAATTCAATGTTCGGGAATTGAATCTCGATCTTGCCTCGTTCACAGCTCATAAGGTCTACGGGCCCAAAGGAATAGGTGCACTCTACATAAAAAGAGGAATCGACTTCGAGCCGTTGTTGCACGGTGGCTCCCAAGAAAGAAACCGCCGGCCCGGTACGGAGAGTGTGCCGCTGGCAGTCGGCTTTGCGAAGGCGGCAGAGTTGTGCACCGAGGAATTTGACTCGGAGAGAGCCCGACTTACAAAACTCAATTCGATCTTGAGAGAAAAGATTCCGGTCGGCGTCCCGGGAGTAATATTTAATTCACCTGAAGAAGATTCGGTGCCGAATATTCTCAGCATTTCAATCGATGGCCGCGAGGTCGAGATAGACGGCGAAGCTCTGATAGTGAATATGGATCTTGAAGGAATTGCAGTCACGAGCGGCTCGGCCTGCAGCTCAGGAAGCTTGCAGCCCTCTCATGTCATCAAGGCGCTCGGCAGAGATGACAGGACTACGATGGCAACAGTGAGATTTTCATTTGGCAGGTTCACAACCGAGGAAGAAATATTGATCGCCGCGGATACATTTGCCAAGATCGTGGCGCGGATCGGAAAAAGAAGAAAGCTCAGCTCAGCCGTTTCATGACGGCTACGAAAAATCCATCCATTTCAGTACGATGCGGGTAAATTGTGAGAAAGCCATCCTCTATCAGATCAGAAAATTTCGGCTCGATGAGAATTTTAGATACATCGACAAATTGAAAATTCGGATTTGATTCCACGAATGACATTACAACCGCTTGGTTCTCTTGCTCAAAGATGCTGCATGTAGCATAAAAGAGTGAGCCGCCGACTCTAACGAGCTTCGAGTAATGATTTAACAACTGTCTTTGATACGCAGATTTTGTTTCTACATAAGACTTTGTCAAACGAAATTTTTTATCGGGATTACGCCGGATGGTCCCGCTTCCCGTACACGGCGCATCGACTACGACTTTGTCCGCTGCTCCGACAAGATCTTCGATGCCAGCAAGATTTCCGCCCTCGATAACTCTTGAAATTATGTTGGTATAGTCATTTCTCGCTGCCCTTGCACCAAGGTTTTCGAGCCGCTCCTTGTCAATGTCGAGCGCGTAAATCTTCGAGAATCCAAAGGACAGAGAAGCGAGTTCAAGACTTTTCCCTCCACCTCCGGCACAGGCGTCGACGATGACTTCACCCTTCCGTGGATCGACGATCAGTCCAACCAACTGACTCGCCTCCTCTTGAATTTCTATCATGCCATTCTTATAAAGCTCGACATTATTCAGATTGATTCTCTTCGGCAAGTAAATCCCCAGCGGAGAAAACTTAGACTTGGGAACTTCCATGCTATCTTTCCAAAATGCCACGACTACTTCTTCTCTTGAAATCCTGGCGGTATCAACGCGAATGCAAACTTGAGCCTCTTGGTTCAACGCTTCCATGATCAATGGACACTCATCCCTTACTTTCGAGGGCAAGAATTCGCAAAAGAAATCCGGGAACGAGTTCAAGATGAGGTCATTATTGCTGTTCTCAAGCTCCGAAAATTTCCGGGTAGAACAATCCGACAATCCCTCAAGATTTATTTCGGTGCCGGTAAGCTTGTACAATTCAAGAAGCTGAGAATAAATGTTCTGGATCTCCCCCGCTTCCAATTTGGCTATTAAGAGTTCGTGGAGCAAAAAGATATTTAGTGATTTCGGATCAGAAACGCATTTCTTTCCTATCTCCCTCAAAAGTATAAAATTTCTGATAATTCCATAAATCTTGTTAGTTATCCATTGCCTGTCGTGCGATCCCAAATACCTTCTTTGTTTATAGAAATCAGAAATAATCCTGTCTGCAGGAGCGTCTGTCCTCACAATATTGTCGAGAAGCTCAACGACGTGGCCAGCAAGAGAAGATGGACTCATTTTCCGAGAAGCTGTTTATGTTTGTAAAGAAGGTAGCCGTACCGAAGTCCGCGGTCCGACGTAAGGAACTCCTTTGCATCTACCGCTTCAAGGATCTTTATGAGAATAAGTGCTCCTGCAACAAGAACGTCCGCCCTGCCCTCAGCGGCTTTCGTAAGCTTCAGTATTTCGTTTGTCGTTTTGACCTTGATTTCATCATAAACTTCACCCAGCTTCTCCATCGTGAAGAGATAATTCGTGACTGCCGAAACGTCGAACTCGTATTTCCTCTGCGCGATCAAGGCGAGCGTCGTTGGCGTTCCCGCCACTCCGATTATGACCCGAGGATCTATTGTTGCAAATGGGAACTGATCTAATTCTGCTTTTATGAATTTGTCGGCTTTGTCTAATTCAGCGGTATTAGCGGGATCGTGATGAAAAAATTTTTCCGTAACCCTCACCGCACCTATGTCTATGCTTTTGACGACGACAGGTTTCATTCCAGTGCCATAACTTAGCTCAGTGCTTCCACCACCTATGTCGATTACAAGGGTAGGCTGATCTGAATAAGGAGAACCGCTTACCGCTCCCATGAAACCTATGTCAGCTTCGGTCTCTCCACTTATTATTTCCACTTCGATTCCCACGTCATTCTTTACTCGCTCGATAAAATCATCTCCATTGCCTGCATCTCTAACCGCACTCGTAGCAGAAGCAACGACCCTATCAACTTCATAACCATCTGCTATCCCTTTATAATTTTCCAAAACTTCGAGCGCACGTTCTACCGAGCGCTCAGCAAGTTTTCTTGTAAGAGAAACATTTTTGCCGAGACGCGGGACCTGATAGAAATCCTTAACAGCTTTGATTTTCAATGAATCGTCGATTTCTCCTATCAACATCAGGATTGTATTTGTTCCGATGTCTATCGACGCGTATCTCATTCAAAAGGAATTCGCACACCGATCGCACAGAAAAAACTGATTAGCAAAGACAAAAAAATCTTTGAGCATCTTTCCGATCTGCGTCATCCGTGTGCAACTTTCTTAAACGCCAACGCCGACCATTCGGCTTCTCGAATTGTCTCGACCAATGAAAAACCTCTTTCGACGTATGAACGGATCACGTCTTCCTCATCGAGCGTAAGGACGCCGGTCAGAAGTAAGAGCCTGTCATTTGCGCATCGGCTGTATATTTCATCCCTGATGTAGAGAAGAGTATTACGGTTCAGGTTTGCAACCACGATATCGAACTCCGAGTTTGGAGCGGAAGTCAAGTCTCCTTTTTCGAGTTCGATTTGGCTTTCGACACCGTTCTTTTTAATGTTTTCCCGCGCATTGTCGATAGACCAATCGTCATTATCGATCGCCACACAAGTTCTTGCCCCCAACTTTATCGCGGCAATTGCAAGAACACCGGTGCCAGTTCCAATATCCAGTATTTTTTCGTTTCCTTTGATAAATTTTTCCAATAACCGGATCATCATCCGTGTCGTCTCGTGGTGCCCTGTGCCGAAAGACATTTTCGGGTCAATCTCGATCACGATCTTCGCGTCCCCTTCGTATTCCTTCCAGCTTGGCTTTATCGCAACGTTCTTAGTCACTTCGACTGGCACCACCGTGTCTTCCCATTGTCTATTCCAGTCCTGATTACGTATCTCTGAAACTTCTATCGTGAAACTTCTTATCTTTTCCTGTTTCTTCAGGCTGTTGAGAAATTCGTTCACGTCGGTGCGGAACGACGGATTCCATTTGCGATCCGCAAAATAGCAGGAAAGCTCATTCGACTCCTCTACGAATCCTTCCGCCCCAACGTCGCTGAGGAAACCGACGATCAAATCGTTTACTTGTTGGTCCGTGGAAATCTTGAGCTGAAGATATTTGTCTGTCATAAAACTTAGATAGGGATTTTTCTGTATAAAACCTGGAGAAGCACATTACCGACGGCAGCAAGACTTTCTCCGCTGCACTTGTCAGGAGTATCTTCCAGAGTGTGCCAGTACCTGTTTGTCTGGTCTGGATACGTAAAGTCAATCATGTCGACGCTCTTTATTCCGACATCTTTAAGAGACAAATGATCGTCGGAAATCGGATCACCGACGCGGTCCACAAACTGCGAAACTCCCATTTCCGCTGCAGTATTCCAGACAAGGTTGACCACGTCCGGAGCATACTGGACGGAGTTATACTCCTTAGGAATGGATAATTCCTTATCGCCAATCATATCGAGGTTAATAGCGAAAATTGGAAAATATGAAAATGGCTTTGTCGCTGCCCAGTATTTTGAGCCGAGAAAATAATAATCGAGACTGCCTTCCTTGCCGTAGTCTTCTCCATCCCAACAAACAAGATCGACGCCTTCCGGAGGAGGATCCTCTTTGAAGCAGCGCGCCATCTCGAGCAAGACTGCAATTCCACTTGCGCCATCATTCGCACCGAGAATTGGTTTGTCCCTGGGGCCGCTCTTCTCCTGATCATTGCGAGGCCGGGTATCCCAATGTGCCGAGATCAAAACGCGCGTTTTCGCTCTTAGGTTGAAACTCGCGATGATGTTCGTCAAATGGAGAATTGTTCCATCATATCCAGGCACTGTGAAGCTTTGCAGTCCAACGGAATCGGCATAGAGACTGAACTCCTGCTCCAAATATGCGAGGCATTTTTCGTGTCCGCCGCTATTAGGATTTCTCGGGCCGAAATCGCATTGCTTCACCAGAAAAGCATAAGCCGAATGTCCATCAAACCGAGGAATCGGCACTGAAGGAATCTTTGCAACATGCTGAGTCTCCTGAGATTGCGGCTGCTCACTTTTCCTTGAACAAGAAGAAATCATCAGAGCAATAATTACAAGGATTAAAGTTCGTTCCATATTGAAGTTTAAAGGAAATTGCGGGAAAATCCAAAGTAAATCGGAGTTTCATATTGTGATCGCGGCCGATGCCGCGTAGACCTCTGCTGCCCCATTTTCTTTCAGGACTCTTGCACACTCTTTGACGGTTGAACCTGTGGTAATCACGTCATCTATCAAAAGGATGTTTTTCCCTTTCGCGGCTCCGACGAATGATTCCTTTACTGAAAATGCATCCGCGATATTTTTCTTTCTCCCTTCTGCGTCGAACAGAGTCTGTGTCTGAGTTTGCCTCGTTCTTTCCAAGAGGCGGCATTCGATGGGAATTCCCAAACCCCTGCTAGTACTATTTGCAATCAACTCGCTCTGGTTATATCCCCGCTCTCGTCTTCTCGCGGGATGTAATGGCACAGGGATGATGATGTCACTCATGGAGAATTTCTCATCATTCACAATCTTTTTGGCAATAAAGATGCCGAACATTTCCGCAATCCGTTCTGCACCGGAATATTTCAGAAGATGAATCGCTGCCCTGACCCGATGATCTTGTTCAAAAAGAAACACAGAATCTATTCTGTCAACCGAGCTGTCAGCAAGAAATTTCTCTTCGATAGCTTGTATCATCGTTTCAGTCGGAGCAACTCGCTCGAATCCATCCCAACAATAATGACAAATATAAAACTCGCCATGCGCAAGATTCCGCGAACAGGTTGAACATGCCGGTGGATAAATGAAGTTTACAAATGCTTCCATCACGTTCGATATATTAAGAACGGTCTTCAATTTCTTGGAGTAAGTCTGTGGATTTCATCGCGGAGTTCTGCAGCTCTCTCAAAGTCGAGCTCTTTCGCAGCTTGATACATTTCCTTTGTCAACCGGTCCACCAGCTCTTTTCTCTGCTGATCATTCAGATATCTTTCGGATTTTTCATTAACCGACGCCTGTTGGAGCTTTCTAGTCTTTTCTTCGCTCTCCGCTCGAACGTCTGCGATTGCGGTTGACGCCCGGATCTCTTCCACTGTCTTGAAGATCGATTTCGGCTTGATATTGTGCTCCACATTGTAATCAGTCTGGATTTTCCTGCGCCGTCCGGTCTCGTCAATCATCTTTCTCATGCTTCGGGTAACGATGTCGGCATACAAGATTACCTTGCTGCCGATGTTCCTCGCCGCCCTTCCTGCAGTTTGGATCAATGACTTCTCTGAGCGCAAAAATCCTTCCTTGTCCGCATCCAATATCGCGACAAGAGAAACTTCCGGCAGGTCGAGCCCTTCGCGAAGAAGATTCACTCCGACAAGGACGTCAAACTCGCCGAGACGTAAGTCGCGCAGGATCGAGACTCGCTCGAGAGAATCAATGTCCGAATGAATATATTTCACCCTGATGTTCAAGTTCTTGAGATATTCCGTCAAATCCTCCGACATCCTCTTGGTAAGCGTTGTGACCAGGGTGCGCTCCTTGGAGTTCACGCGCTCCCTGATTTCACGTATCAAATCATCCATCTGGTTTTTCACCGGCCTTACTTCAACTTCCGGATCAACGATGCCGGTCGGCCTGATCACCTGTTCGACGATCACGCCGCCGCTTTTTTCAAGTTCGTATTCAGTAGGTGTCGCGCTGACGAAAATAACCTGGTTCACCATTGATTCGAATTCTTCAAATTTTAGCGGCCTGTTATCCAATGCCGATGGAAGACGAAATCCATACTCGACAAGAGTCATCTTCCGCGAGCGGTCACCATGGTACATCGCATGAAGCTGAGGAAGAGTCTGATGCGACTCGTCTATGAACATCAAAAAGTCCTTCGGAAAATAATCCAGCAGAACGTAAGGTCGCTGGCCCGGCTCTCTTCCCGTGATATGGCGCGAATAATTTTCTATCCCGCTGCAATAACCAACCTCGCGCATCATCTCGATGTCGAACCTTGTCCGCTGTTCTATTCTTTGAGCTTCAAGATATTTTCCCAATGCACGAAGCTCGGTCAGCCTGTCAACCAGCTCGTTCTCTATCCCCTTTATTGCCAATTCGAGTTTGTCCTCGCTCGTCACAAAATGCCTGGCGGGATAAATGGATACTTCGTCCAGCTCGACGACTGGAACACCTGTCAATGGGTCGAACGTTTTCAACGACTCAATCTCATCTCCAAAAAATTCCACTC
>Ga0326728_10026889_pt1 | contig 10125 bp, 11 predicted proteins | sample MB3enrmetagenome_FD_207602 | JGI IMG/M metagenome (GOLD analysis project Ga0326728, IMG submission 207602) | Lab enriched peat soil microbial communities from McLean, Ithaca, NY, United States - MB31MN | ecosystem: Environmental > Terrestrial > Soil > Wetlands > Peat | place: USA: New York... | reverse complement strand
GCGTAGGTTCGATCGCGGACATCGACCTCGCTATGAAGCTGGGTTGCGGTTATCCGATGGGGCCGCTTACCCTGCTCGATTTTGTCGGACTGGATACCACCTATTACATAACCCAGGTCATGTTTGAGGAGTTCAAGGAGCGCCGTTTTGCGTCTCCTCCTTTGTTGAAACGAATGGTGCTGGCGGGCTGGTATGGGCGCAAAACTGGCAAAGGGTTTTACGATTACGCCAATCCGGAAAAGCCGGTTGCGCAAGACGCCGCCCTGCAAGGCCTGAGCGTCGCAGAAAAAGAGACTGCTGCGGCCGACTAACTGGAGAATTTTGAATTTTGATTTAAGGCCCAACGCAGAAGCGCAGAACCGCAGAAATGAAGTAGGTTGGCGACCGTTCTCACGTCATGTTCTGCGTTTCTGCGGTTCTGTGTTGGGTGTTGAGGCAAGAACAGCCTACAATCGAAATTCAAAATTCAAAAAATCAAAATTCGCCCAGACCGGAGGATAAGCTATGGCAACGTCTACCACGGTTCTCGAGCGGTTGGAAAATGTTCTTTGCGAAAAGAAGGGCGCGATTGCCTTGGTTACCGTCAATCGTCCCAAAGTGCTAAACGCGCTGAATACGGCGACCCTGGAGGAATTGCGGATTGCCTTTTCGGCCATCCGCAGCGATCCGGAGGTGCGGGTTGCCGTGCTGACCGGCGCGGGGGAAAAAGCTTTTGTGGCCGGCGCCGACATCAACGAATTGCGATTGCAGAATGCGGTTACGGGCAAGGAGTACACGCACCGGGGGCAGGCGGTAATCGATCTGGTCGAGAATCTGGGCAAGCCTGTGATCGCCTGCGTCAATGGTTTCGCCCTGGGCGGGGGATGCGAGCTGGCGATGGCGTGCAGTATTCGCCTGGCCAGCGAGAACGCCAGATTTGGCCAGCCCGAGGTCAAGCTTGGCCTCATCCCCGGTTTGGGTGGCAGCCAGCGCCTGCCGCGGCTGGTCGGCCAGGGCCGGGCTTTGCAGTTGTTGCTCACCGGCGAGATGATTTCGGCACAAGAGGCCTATCGCATCGGCCTGGTGAACGAAGTGGTGGCCCAGGCGGAGCTGATGCCGCGCGCCCAGGCGATTGCGCGCAGCATTGTCGCCAACGCACCCCTGGCCGTGCAATACGTTACCGAAGCGGTCCAGAGAGGTGCGGAGATGAACCTTGCCGGAGGGCTCTTCCTGGAAGCCTCGTTGTTCGCTATTTGCTGCGCCACCGAAGACACCAAAGAAGGCACCGCGGCATTCCTCGAGAAGCGCCCGCCCCACTTTGAAGGCAAATAGCACCGGTGGTCAGTGGCCAGTGGCCAGTGGTTAGTAGAGGCAGCAAAGACCACCCGCCACGGGTAACGGAAAACGGGTAACGGGTAACGGATTTTCGGCTCTGCTGGCCACTGACCACTGACCACTGACCACTGCTTTTGCCTTGCAACTTGCCGCCCGAAGCTTGAAACTTTGCTTGCATGATCAGGAACTTATTCTTTGTCCGTATGGCTTCCGGGGACGCGGATTACCGCGCCTGGCAGCGTTTTTTCACCGAACTGGGCCTTGAAGCTGCCGGGGACTGGCAAGGCCGGCAGAACCAGGGCGTTCTGTTTCGCACCCCCCAGGCGGCGATTGAGATTGGCATGGGTGGCGATTTTCCCGCTGCCGATCTGGTGTGCGAGGTCGCCGATGCCAATGCCGCCTACGAGGTTTTGCGGTCCGGGGGCTGCAAGATTGCCGAAGAGATCGCTGACCGGAAGTTTGGCGGGCGTATGTTCCTGGCCGAACCTGTGTCCGGCCAGCGGATTGCCGTTTTTTCCTACTTGCCGGAGAAGCAGCCGCAACCGGTTCGCACCTGCGAAGGCGCACTCAGCGCGCAAGGCTTGCGCTTCGGCCTGGTGGTCAGCCGGTTCAACTCCTTCATTACCGAGCGCCTGTTGCAGGGTGCGCTCGACGCCTTGCGGCGCAGCGGCGCACGCGACCAGGATCTGACCGTGCTGCGCGTTCCCGGAGCCTTTGAGATTCCCGCGGCGGCGCGTACCCTGGCGGAACAGAGGCAGGTGGATGCGATCGTCTGCCTGGGATGCATCATCCGCGGCGAAACCTCCCACTACGAGCACATCGCCACCGAGGTGACGCGCGGCATCGGCCAATGCGCCCAGGAGACCGGCGTTCCCCACGGCTATGGCCTCCTGACCTGCGAGAACCTGCAGCAGGCCATCGACCGGGCCGGCCTGAAAGCCGGCAATAAAGGATTCGAAGCCGCGATGGCCGCCATCGAAATGGCCAATCTAAAGAAATCGGTCGCCCGAGGACAGTAGCAAATTTTGAATTTCGACTTTTGAATTTTGATTGTTGTTTCGTTTGGACAACCTGGTTCCTTATCCCAGGAGAACATTCAAGTTTGATTCAACTTGGCGAGTGACAAGACCGTCGGGAATCTCGAAAGCAAATTCAAAATTCAAAATTCAAAAATCAAAATTCCTCCACGGGGTTGATCCAGCTCTGCTTCCGGCGTAGTTTGGGGGCTGAATACAGTTCTCAACGTGGCCCGCCCGGGGGCGGCAGCGTTGGTGACCCAACTTCCACACCCGAAAACCAGGAGGTACTCGATGTCGTTCAAGAACGTGGAAGTCCTTCGCTCGGCCCACGAGAATTGGAATCGGCGGAATTTCGATGCCAGCACTCGCGACTTGGCCGAGAACTGCAGCTACGCCGACCACGCCCGCGGCGAGATGATGCATGGCAAGCGAAGATTCCGGGAATACCTGGAATCGTGGGCCAGAGCCTGGCCGGACGGCAAAATTACCAACGCCCGTTATATGGATGTGGGAGATATCGTAATCGCGGAATTTATCAGTACCGGCACTAATGACGGCTCTCTGGCCGGTCTCCCCCCCACCGGGCGCTCGGTAGCTTTTCGCTTCTGCGAAATCTGGCAGTTCGACAAAAATGGTTACATGACATCCGGCCGCTGTTACTACGACCTGTATTCCATCCTCACGCAGCTCGGGCATCTCAAACCGATCGCCATGGCGGCGTGAAGGTGCAACCAGCTACAAGCAGCAAGCGACAAGCCACAACGGCCGACTCGTAATTTGCAATTTGTAATTTGTAATTCGCAAAGTAAGCTGCGAAGCGCGCTTGCTGTTTACTTTGCAAATTACAAAGGCAAATTGCAAATCTCCTGGCAAGCTACAAGCCTCCGTGCGGAGGAGTAGAGCCTCTGTCCCGGCGGCCGGCCGCGAAGCTCAAAACCGATTGGGGACGTGCTGTTGGTATCCGCAGCCCGCCGGCGAGGACGTCGGCGCTACACAGCGGGGTAGAGCTGGAACATTGCTCTGAACTAGTCCCAGCGAAACTGAGGGGCATAGGGAGGTACGAAATCGCCTGCGGGTGTTTCTAGCTTGCCGCTTGCCGCTTGTTGGTTGTTGCTACTTCCCCCCATCCAGTTCCCGGGCAATGCCATCGAGCACGCCGTTAATGAACTGCACCGACTCCGGACTGGAGAACTTGCGTGCGATCTCCAGCGCCTCGTTGATCACAACCGGCCGCGGAGTCTTGGGAAATCCCAGGAATTCGGCGACGGCCGCGCGCAACACATTCCGATCCACCGCGGCCATGCGCTCCATGCGCCAATGTTCCGCATGCCGCACGATCAAAGTATCGATCTCGCCGTTGCGTTCCATGGCGAGCCGGAACAGATCGTCGGCAAAATCATGGGCATCGTCCTCAGTGCTGCGCTCGGCCCAGAAAGTGCGCCGCACCTGTTCCATATCCTGATGTCCCATATCGGCCTGGAATAGCATCTGCAACGCGAGTTCACGAGATTTGCGGCGATTGCCCATGAGAATTTCTGATTTGCAATTTGTAATTTGCGAAGTGTGCTCACCTTTTTACTTTGCAAATTACCAATTACCAACTGCAAATTGTTGTTACAACGGTCTTACCGCCACCAAGTTAGGGATAAACGGCACGGCAATTGGGGCGGCTACCTCGGTCATAGAACCTACAGCGATAACATGTACCGCACCACCCGGAGATGTGCCGCCGGGATTATCGTTAGCGCCCACATACAGGATGGTACTGTCTAGGGTTGTGCCGCCGAAGAAGATCTGGGTGGGGTTGTTGGTAAGTGTAATCGGTGTGAACGTATTAGTACTGATGTTGTACTCGTACAGCACGCTGTTGCCAATGGTGTTGCTGCCCAAAAGAAAGGCGGTCGTGCTGTCTGGGGTTACCAGCATTTGCGCCGGGGTGAACCCGCCGGGAGGGGTCGGTAACGGAACCGTGGTCGGCGACGAAGACGAGAGAACCGGATAGCACGGAGCGGGCACGGTGGTTTGCGGGGAAACCTGCAGGCTGGCGATATAAAGATTGACATTATCGACGGCCAGCATACTTGATCCATTAGGCAAGCTGCGGACAACGATTGGCGTACTGGTGGTCGTAATCGTTGGTCCAACCGTTACACCGCTTGCATTGGTCGCATCGCTACAGCCAGCGTAGGGGTTCAAGGTGCCTAGTCCGCTGCTACAAGCTAACGGGGCCCCATGGCAGGTGCCCACGTACGCGAACGAACCTTGATTAAGGAAATCGACGCTCGTAGCTCCTGCGTGAGAGGCGCGAAAAGCCGAGAGCTTGGGCGCACACGTGGTGCACGCCGACCACATTCCTAGATCGGTTGTCCCGGTTGGCTGATTGGGGGTGACTACGTAGCCGCGGAAGCTGTCGGCTGAAAATGCGGCAGTGGTTGGGTTAGACGGAAAATTACCCCCGGTAGATACATTAGCCGGGAATGAGGAATGGCTGAACGAAGCGGAGGCGATGTTGTAAAAGCGCAGATTCACCGTGTCGGCAAACACCGCCGTATTCCCGTCGGGGGAGATCGCCAGAACCGCACCGTTAAAGCCCAGCTTCGTTATGGAGGCTGAACTGATATCCACCAGCATAGCGACAGAGTTGCCGGCAGTAGGATCGGCGCCCAGCACGATTGTCGTACCCGTGCTATTGACCAGCATGGAATTCGGGTTGTTAGGCAAGGTCACGGGGCTGGGGGGGCTCAACACGGTATTTGGAACGAAGTTACCCAAGGCATTGGAACTGATCACTTCCAGCAAGTTCGAGTTAGTACTGGCGGCGTAGACGGAAGTCTGAGCGCTGGCCCCGCTTAGCGTCGTCAGATACGGGGCCGTGCTGTAAACAGGATAAAGGCCGGTGTTGCACGAATTCGTCGGGGTGCACGAGGCCACGATGGTGCTCTCGCCAGCATCGACGGAGGTAAGGGTCGCGCCGGCCTTTACGGCCGCCGGTTGGGAACTGCTGTAGGTAAAGGTAACGTTGCTCAGCGACTGACCCGCCGTGTCTATGGCGGTGGGGCTCAGCCCTACCGTTTGGCCAGTAGCACCGAACACCGCATTGTTGAACCCACTGACATCCAACAGGCTAATGCTCTGCACCGGGCAAGCGGTAAATGTCACCGGAGAGCTGGTTACGTTGGCGACATTAGCTGTAATCTGCGCTTGACCAGGTTGCACCGCCGTTATGTTGGCCTGCGTATTGCTGGCTGCACTGGTGGTAGCGACTACGGACGGCGTCGCTGTCCAGGTAAGCGGACACACCCCCAAGTTTAGGTCGTTCGTGATATCGACCTGTCCGCTGGGACAAGAAGTGTTTGTTGCTCCCGTCGCGGAACGGCCGCAAACCACCGCGGTGAAATTGGTGCTGGCTGAAAGCGCCGAAGAAAGGCAGGCAGCTTCGCTGGCCGACGCAGTTGGGCTGATCCCGACTGGTTGCGAAGTGATTACCACACCGTCCACGTTCTCATGTACGCAGACGTTTAGCGTCTGGCTCGCCTGCGGGTTATTTGCGTTTCCTATGTAGGCCGTGATCGTGGCTGTTCCCGGTGAGGAAGCCGGGGTGCAGTTAACCGGAGTGGTAGTTGAGTCCCATGTTCCGGCGCATACCACCGCCGTGGTGCTTACGCTTGCGGCTGAACCGGTGCTCGTATAATTGACCGTGGGCGGGTTCGTAATCGTGTTGCCCTGCGAGTCCTCTACCGTCACCGTGAGCTGTACGACTTGGCCGTAAGTCATGGACAGCACAGAGGGGCTTAAGCTGATGATCGCGGGCGATCCAGTTCCGCCTCCGCAACCGGCGCCACCGAACCCTACAACCGCGAGCAAGACAACCACCAACCAAATCCGACTCCGGGACTGCCGCATGTTTCCTCCCCACGCAGCGGCTCACCCGCCGCGTGGCCCCTTGCCAGGCTAGCTATCGTGAAAGTTTCAGTGTAGAGGCTGGTCGGGCTTTCGGCAAGCACGACAGGGAGGTCCCGACACCCAACACAGAACCGCAGAAACGCAGAATATGACGGGAGAACGGTTGCCAACCTGCTTCTTTCGGCGGTTCTGCGCTTCTGCGTTGGGTTTTAAATCAAAATTCAAAAATCAAAATTCAAAATTCCCCGGTTCGTTACGCGCTGCGCCGCGTGTGCGTACTCAGGTCGCGCATCTGTGTCAGGACGCTCTGCCACTGCAGCGGATTCAGCTTCGGCAAATAGGGCACGAGTTCGGCAATGAAGCTGTCGGCCAACAGTTCGCCCACCCCGGGTTCCTCTTTTTGGCCGCCGTTGAGCAGCTCAGGGATCGTCACTTCCAGTGCCTTGGCCAGACGTTCCAGCGACGACAGAGTCGGAGTGGCTTTCTCGTTCTCAATCTTGGAGACATAAGTGCGAGGTACCTGCATGCGCAGCGCCAGTTGCCGCTGGCTGAGGCCAATCCTCTGGCGTAGCGCGCGGATGGCGCCGGCAACCCGTAAAGCGGGAACGGCCTTGGACCCGAAGGGTTTCGCCTCCGGTTGGACTGCTATGATGGGTGGGTCTTCATGATCGAGGGATTTACGGCAGCGGCGGCACAACCCGCTCAGGGTTCGGAACTGCACCATGTGGCAAAAATCACATCTCACAACTTCTCGGGCATCTACCGGGGCGAGAGTCGTGGCCATCGAGTTGTGGGAGATACCAGAGCAGGTACCCAGCTTGTCACTTGACGGCTAAGGTCCGTGCCAAGCTGGCCGTAATTTGAGGCAAGTTGCTCACCCTTGTCAAGGCTTTTTTCGTCTAAAAGCGGAATATGCACCGATAATCATCCCAAGAAACGGGTAAATAAACGGAAAACATCCCTATGAATCGCGATGCGGCCTGGAGTTTACTAACTGAATACACTCTCTCGGAAAATTTGCGCAAACATGGCCTCGCGGTCGAGGCCTGCTTGCGCGCTTACGCCCGCAAATTCGGCGAAGACGAAACCAAATGGGCGGTAGTGGGACTGATTCATGATTTCGACTACGAGAAGTATCCCAGTCTCGATGACCATCCTTTCAAAGGGCAGGCGATCCTGAAAGAGCGCGGCTGGCCTGAGGAGATCTGCCGGGCCGTCCTGTCGCACGCCAATCACGGCGGCGTGCCGCGCGAAACACCGCTGGAGAAGGCGCTGTTTGCCTGCGACGAACTGGCGGGCTTCATTACCGCCGTGGCTCTGGTCAAACCGGGCAAGTCGCTGGCCGAGGTGGACGCCAAGTCGGTGCGCAAAAAAATGAAAGATAAGGCCTTTGCCCGCAGCGTCAGCCGCGACGATATTGTCAACGGCGCGCGCGATTTAGGCGTCGATCTGGATGAACACATTGCCTTCTGTATTGAGGCCCTGAAGCCGGTTGCGACGGAGCTGGGACTGGCGGGACAGACCTAAAACCGCTCTCGGCTCTTCCCGCCTTGCGGCATCGGCTGTCGGCAAACAAAAGCTTTCGACGTCATGGCCCGTCCTAAACGATTCTAAGACTCTCGTCGCCTCGCCGGTCGCCGGTCCCCGCATATTGTGTTCGGCTGATCTTAAGGCTACATTGGTGGAGAGCTATGCCTTCCGACACCAGCAAAGAAGCAGACGCGATCCAGCGGGACATCTTCCGCCCTATGACCACGGAACAGCGGCTCCGCCTCGCATTCGAGATGAGCGAATCGCTGCGCACCGTCGCACTCGCGGGCCTGCGCAGCCGCCAGCCTCAGTTGGACGCCGATGAATTGTGGCAGGAGCTCCTTCGCATCATGTACCGGTCTGCACCGCAACCAAGATTCTGAGTACGGCCGAATAGCGTTTACACGGCGAAGAGCGATCGATATTGCCGGAAATGCCGTGCACGTCGTCTCGGCCGAGGACGTGCTCCTTGCCAAATTACGGTGGCGGAAACTTGGCGGTTCTGAGCGGCAACTGCACGACGTAGCAGGGATCATCAGCACACAGGGTGATAAGTTGGATATCACGTATATCGAGCGCTGGGTGCACGCGCTTCGTCTAGAAGAACAGTGGGAGGCGGTGCGCAAAACATCGCCCTAGCGAGTCTGCACTCCAGTCCTGGGCGGAGCTGGCGCGCCCGGAGAGATTCGAACTCCCGACCTGATGCTCCGGAGGCATCCGCTCTATCCAGCTGAGCTACGGGCGCGTCCCAGCCATTATACCGTCTTTGTTGGCCGGCAGCCGAGAGCCATTTTGCTGGCCGGCACAGCCGTTTTGTTTGGCCGACGAACGACGACCGAGAGCCGAGAGCCGTTTTGTTGGCCGGGAAGCCGTCGGCGGCTTTAAGCTTCGAAACGGGAATTGGGCAGAATTTCTTCGCAGCAGGACAACAATCACGTTGCGCTTCTGCTCTAAAATAATTCGATTGTGGCACGAGGTGGAGAATGAAGACCTGGAAGCGTGCGGTAGTGTTTGGTTCACTGGGGACTGGGGTGGCGCTTTTGGTGGCGGGTAAGCGGCCCGCCGGCGTGGCGGCCGCCACCGTCGGTTTGGCGGTGCTGGCTTCCGAGTATCCCGATAAATTCGAGCGCGTCTGGGAGCATTTGCCCGACTATGTGACGCGCGGGGTACAGATTTTCCAAACTTTATCGCAGATCGTCGAACGCGTTGCCGAACAAGCTGCGGCCCATGGGGTTTCCCAGGGTACGTGGAGTGAAGTTCGCCAGACGTACAGCCATTAAACGCAATTCCCCGCCGGTTGTTGCCGGCGGGGAGTTACGGCCCAACTGACTTCGTCCTCTTCCTGCACCATTTCCCCCAGGATTTTTAGAGGTGCAAGTGAGCCACGAGCCAATTGGTGCTTGGGTTAAGGTGCCGTCAGTATCGGCCGGTTCTCGCGGCCCTCCCATTGACGAAATGTCTTAGGCCGGAATCATTTAACACCTTACCCGGCTGCCCCCCCGTTACCCGTCTCCCGTTACCCGTGAGGAGCGGGAACGCGGAATAGCGGGTAATAGCCAACGAGAAACGGGTAACGGGTAACGGGTAACGGATTTACTTTAGCGGGGCCGACTTCTCCGTGGCCTGGGCGGTTTCGTTCACGCGCTGGTTGGGATCGATAGCCCGAGGCGTCATGGTCAGGGCGTAGCCATCCGGGCGCAGGCGGTAACCAACCTTGTAGAGTCCGCGGTCCGGGTTGGCCATACGTCGGGTAAACGACCCGCTCCCCACCAGCCCCAGCAGGGAATCGGGGTAGCGATTGTGCTTGCGATAGTGCAGCTTCTCGGCCGTGACCACGGTGTGCATGTAAGCCAGCGCCGTAAACTCGTCTTGGGAATGCGCCAGGTCGTTTTTGGACTTGGGCTGGTAGTCCGGTGACGGAGTCTGCGCGGCGGTCCCCAGGGCGAACAGCAGGGTAAGCGTCAGCAAGGCCAGTTTCTTCATGGAGGCACCTATCAGCTCAGCTTAGATGCGAGTACCTGAATTGCCAAGTCCCCTCTCCCGTCTTCTCTGGCACACTTGGGCGACCGGGCGGATACTCGGTTACGAGGGGGCATGTCCAGACGGACATTGCACCGTCTTTTCACTGCCTCCGTTTCAGATTATGCTGACCTCAGGACTCGTGACACTGCTATGACGAAATCGCTGGCTATCTCCAAGAAGGGGCGTATGCGCATTGCCGTGGTGGAAAGCGACCCCTTGCGCCTCATTGGTTTCCGCGCCTTGTTCGAGTCCGAACAGGATTTCGAACTGGTGGCGGCGTCCTTGTCTGAAGTGGCGGTACAGGAAAACATCGATATCGTTCTCCTGGGCAGCCGCG
>Ga0326728_10026888_pt1 | contig 10125 bp, 8 predicted proteins | sample MB3enrmetagenome_FD_207602 | JGI IMG/M metagenome (GOLD analysis project Ga0326728, IMG submission 207602) | Lab enriched peat soil microbial communities from McLean, Ithaca, NY, United States - MB31MN | ecosystem: Environmental > Terrestrial > Soil > Wetlands > Peat | place: USA: New York... | reverse complement strand
TAGGCCTTGATTTTCCCCTTACCAGGCTTTTGGGACTCCTGATGTCGATCCTCGCGGCCGCGGTCGTCGTGGTCTTTCTCAAGAAGACGTTCATCGGCATGGCGGTGAAGGCCGCCTCTGAGGATATCATCGCGACGACCCTCATGGGGATCAGCCCCCACCGGGTCAACAGCGTTGCCTTTGCCATCGGCATCGGTCTTGCCGGCGTGGCGGGGGTGGAGGTGGCGACCGTTTACTCCTTTGACCCGTTTTTCGGTTTTAACTTCGTGTTGAACGCGTTGATCTCGCTGGCCCTTGGCGGGATCGGCAGCGTGACGGGCGCCCTCTTAGGGGGCATTATGCTCGGCCTCCTCCAGAGCCTTTCGTCTTTCTTGGTTCCAGGGTGGTCCGATGCAATAGCCTACGTGGTGTTCCTCTTGGTGTTAATGGGTAAGCCGGAAGGTCTCCTGGTCCGGTCGGTGAAAAAGGCATAACATGAAGAATATGAGATCTCTCATCATCGCGGCCCTTGTCACACTGGCGTTTGCGGCCCTACCGCTTGTTGTTGACCCCGAAAAGTCCGTCCTCGTCTATTTTCTGTTCCTCGCCTTCATCTACGTCGGGGTTGCCCAGGCGTGGAACCTGGTCGGTGGATACACGGGGCAGATCAGTCTGGGACAGCACGCCTTTTTCGGCCTCGGGGCATATACGACAGGCCTCATCTGGCTCCACGATATCACGAAGACCGGCTACTACTTTGACCCGGTGACCATGCTCCTTTCGGGTCTCGTTCCCGTGGTGGTTGCGATCATGATCGGAATACCCCTCCTCTCGAGGCTTCGTGGCGACTACTTCGCCCTCGGCACCCTCGGGGTGGGCCAGGCCATCAAGATCCTCTTTATCAAGGGAGGCGATTTTACCAAGGGCGCCGACGGGCTTCATCTCCCATCCAGGGTTTACATGGGCATGCGCCCCTACTACTGGACGGGTCTTCTCCTCGCCGTTCTGTCGACTGCCATCGTCTATTTCATGATCAGGTCGAGAAAGGGTCTCGCCCTCCGGGCCGTCCGGGAGGACGAGACCTCCGCGGCGTCCCACGGGGTTCCGGTCCTCAAGTATAAGATCCTCGCCCTTGCGGTCGCCGCGTTTCTTGCCGGCCTCTGCGGCAGCCTCAACGGCATATACCTCTTTCACATCAACCCCGCTTCGGTGTTTAACCTTGACTGGACCCTCTATCCCATCCTCTTTTGCGTCATTGGAGGAACAGGCACGATTCTGGGTCCGGTTATCGGCGCGATGTTCATGACAGTTGTCTTCGCGTTCGCGGACATCTATTTTGTCCAGATGCACGCCGTCATGGCGGGGTTACTCATCATAGCGGTGATGCGGTTCATGCCAAACGGTCTCATCGGATTCTTTCCGAAGAAATCTCAGTGAGGCGGAGGGAGTGATGACAAAGCCAAAGATGCCGGCAAGAGATATGGCTGCGAGCTTCGCAACGAAACTAAGGCAGTGTGCACGGGTTGCGTGGCGGGTGCGGAACTATGCCGTGTGAAAAAGGAGGTGAGCCGGTACGCCGAGGAATTGAGGGGGACCCCTCAATGGGGTACCGCCGCACGAGGAGGGTACTTCGTTCGCAAATCTAACAAGGGAAAAGGGGGTACAAGATGTCAAGAAGAAATGGTCTGTTTCTCGCGTGCTTGGGGTTGCTCTGCCTTTTCGCAGCGGTCCTTCTGATACCCTATAACGGGGCCTCGGCTGCAGAGAAGAAAGAGATTCTTATCGGTGCCGTAAATTCCCTGACAGGGGAGAATGTTCTGACGGCCGCTGAATGCAAGTGGGCCTACGAACAGGCGATCGCCGACGTCAACAAGAAAGGGGGGATTTTTGTCAAGGAGTTCAACAAGAAGCTCCCAGTGAAGCTCATTTTCGCAGATGACAAGAGCACGGCCGACGGTGGGGCGGGCGCTATGGAGCGGCTGATCAAGGTCAACCACATAGACCTGGCGCTGTCGAGCAACATTACGCCGATCAATCTCGCGGCGGCCACGGTTGCTGAGAAGTACAAGATGTATTACTCGATTGCGACGAGCTGGTTAGATTTTGTCGAGAAAGAGAATTACAAGTATGTATCTGATTTCTTCACCGATACGGGCCGCGCAGCAATAGCCCCCTTCGAAATCTGGAAGAAACTGCCCGAGGCACAGCGGCCGAAGACTCCCGCCCTCCTCGTCGAGGACAGCCCGGACGGACAGGGCTTCGGCGGCGGCGTCAGGGCAACCGCGAAGGCAGCGGGGGTCACCCTTACCGTTGATGAGCCTTTCAACGTTGGCGCCAATGATTTCTCGGCCCAAATTCTGAAGTACAAAGCGGCGAAGGTGGACGCCCTGCTAACCCTTATGTCTCCCGAGCAGGCCGTCCTTCTTGTCAGGCAGTTCAAGGAGCAGGGCCTGAGAATACCGTACGTTCACGGATGGAAGGGGTTCTGGCCCAGGGAGTTCGAGAAGACCCTCGGCAAGGATGCCGACTATATCATTCATGACGGCTTCTGGAATTCCAAGTATTCGGGTCCGGGATCGGAGGACCTACAGAAGCGATTCATCGCGAAGTTCAAGAATGACTCGGTCAGCGTGGGGCTTTCCTATGCAAATGCCCAGATCCTCTGCATGGCCGTCGAGAAGGCGGGCTCCCTGAAACCGGAAGCCGTGAGGGACGCGGTCTTTGGTAAGGAGTTCAAGGGGACCATCATGGGCGATGTGAAGTACAACGAGAAGGGTCTGGCCTTTACGCCGCTTCTCGCCATGCAGTGGTATAAGGGTCAGAGGATGCCGCTTTTCCCGGCTAATCCCGCCTGGACGTACAAGCCGGCGCCTGCCACATGGTAGTCGGGAGGAAGGCAGCGTAACTACGTGTTCGTAGAATAGTCGCGGATTGCCCCTCGATCCTGCCTGGAATCTGGCGGGGTCGAGGGGTAACCTTTTTACGCTGAAGGAGATCACATGAGCGATAAGACCAAACTAAGGAGCACCGCATCGTTCTGCGGCATGGAGAATACCGATATCCGGAACATCCTGAAAGGGATGGGGTATTCCGACGATGACCTGGCAGCCTCGCGCCCCATCATCGGCATCGCGAATTCGTGGAACACGCTCATACCCGGACATTCCAATTTCAACCAGATAAGCGAGCAGGTAAAGAAGGGCATCCACAGGGCCGGGGGCACTGCCTTCGAGTTCGGCACAATCGGCCTCTGCGACGGCGTGGTGAAGAACAACTTCAACTACGTCCTGCCCTCCAGGGAAGTGATATGCGATTCCGTGGAGACCATGGCCGGCGCTAACCCCCTGGACGGTCTCATTCTCCTCGCCTCCTGCGACAAGATCGTGCCCGGCATGCTCATGGCTGCCGCGAGGCTCAACATACCGGCCATTCTCGTGAACAGCGGCCCCATGCTGGGAGGCATCCCTTTCGGCGACCGCAAATCGGACGCCACGACCGCCTCCGAGGCCTTCGGAATGTTCAAGACCGGTAAGATCTCGATAGAGGCATTCCGCAACATCGAAGACCTTTCCTGTCCCACCTGCGGCTCATGCTCTTTCATGGGCACGGCCAACACCATGGGCTGCCTCGCCGAGGCCATGGGTATGAGCCTCACGGACGCAGCCGCCATCCCCGCGGTCCACGCAGACAGGCTCCGCCTGGCCGAACGATCCGGGGAGGCCATATGCGATCTCGTAAGGCGTGGCATCTCGACCGCCGACATCATGACCCGTGAATGCCTGGAGAATGCTGTCAAGGTGTGCCTCGCCATAGGGGGATCGACAAACGCCGTCCTCCATCTGACTGCCTTCGCCCATGAGGCGGAGATAGACATCAATATCCTCGACACCTTCGAGAAGTTCAGCAAAAATACGCCGACCATCGCGAAGGTCTACCCGGCGAGCAAGTATGACATGGAAGATTTCTGGAAGGCTGGCGGCATCCCGCGGGTCATGGACAGGCTTCGCTCGATCCTTCACATGGACGTGATGACCTGCACCGGCAAGACGATGAAAGAGAACATAGACGCTTTCGCGTACCGGTTTCCTGAGAACAGCGAGGTGATAAAGAGTATCGACGAGCCCTTTGCAGCCTCCGGCGGCCTCGCCGTCATCAGAGGAAACCTCTCGCCGAAGACGGGCATCAGCAAGCCGACCGCCATAGACCCGGCCGTGAGGCAGTTCACCGGGACTGCCATGGTTTTCGACTCCGAAGAAGAGGCCAATCAGGCCATCATCGACGGAAACGTGAAATCGGGAACCGTTGTGGTCATCAGGTACGAGGGTCCCAAGGGCGGACCCGGCATGGTGGAAATGTACCGCGCTCTCAAGTACTTGAACGGCATGGGCCTGGCCAAGTCCACGGCCGTGGTGACCGACGGCCGCTTTTCCGGAACGAACAACGGGTGCTTCGTCGGCCACGTGTCCCCTGAAGCCGCCGAGGGAGGCCCCATAGCGATCGTCGAAAACGGGGACAAGATCAGCATCGACGTGATCAACGGTACCATGAGCCTGCAACTGTCCGATGACGAGATAGCGGCGCGTCTGTCAAAATGGAAGAAACCGGAGCTGAAGGTGAAGAAGGGGTATCTCAGCATCTATTCCAGACTCGCTTCATCGGCGGACGAAGGAGCCATCATCAAGTACCGCTAGACACTTATCCGAAAGTTGGGACGACCAGGGGCCCTAGAGCAGGGCCTTTGGTCTCCTGGCGAAGGCGATGGCCACGTAGGTGCTTCCGCTTTCCTCGATATAGCGGCTTATCTTCCCGTGTTGAGAGACCGATTCGTCGGCCTGTTCCATCCGCAGAGAGCAAGGCTGGCCGACATCGGTCGATGTGATCTTGTGTGCGTCCTCCTCTCTTATGCGCAGGTAAGCACCCCCTTCGGAGATGTTCCTGAGGTGCGTCGATATCTCACGGTTCCCAAAAATGAGCGATGCCCGCCATTCAGCTAGCATGCGAGGATACTCTCTCTTTTCATCCCTCAATAGGTCCAATACATTCAACCGGCCACCAACTCCAGGTGAGGGAGCTACCGGTTACGGATGCGGCCGGCGCCCACCTTTCGATTGTTTCTCATACCCTGATCAGCCGCTCCCTTCCCTATTCCGGTCGCGAAAAGCCGATGCTAAAGGATTATCGGCATTGTCCCCATCTTCTTAAGCCCGCACGCACCAGGAGATCCGCACGAGACGGCTGGTCTCATTCGAGCAGGCCAGAGCATTCCGCAATATAGAGTAACGATTGCCCCGGCATAATCTTTTCCTGAGCATGGCATGCGAAATGCTCTAGGGGAATCGTCCACCCCCTTCTTAAAGCAACCGTTTCATGATAAAATCAGCAGGAGTTTATCACATATGCTGTGAGCGCACTCGCCTTTTCGCGTCTTTTGAGGCGAAAAAGTCCGTGTTTGCGCCGTACTTTCGAGGAATGGCAGAGTGAGACGATTCTCCGAGCTTGTCGATATCCAGTCCGTTCGCAGGATGCTCTCCTGTTTTCATAAGGCGACGCACGTCTCTTCTGCGGTCTATGAGGTGGACGGCACGAAGCTGGCCACGTCGGGCTGGGAGAGTGTGTGCATCAACTTCCATCGCAGGGATCCCCGAACGAGGCGGCGCTGTGTGGAGAGTGACACCATCCTCGTGAACAGCATGCTGTATGGAAAGAAGTACGTCGTCTATCGCTGCAAGAACGGCCTGATCGATTCGGTGGCGCCCGTCATGGTGCGGGGGGAGCACGTGGCCAACGTTTTTAGCGGACAGGTCTTCTTCGAGAGGCCCGACCTGGACTGGTTCAGGGAGCAGGCGAGGCAATTCGGCTTCGTGGAGTCGCAGTACGTGGATGCTTTGCTCAAGGTGCCCATACTGCAGCGCGAGAAGCTTGAGCCCATACTGGAGTATCTTTCGCGCTTCGCCGAGCTCCTCGGAGAGCTGGGCTTGCGCCACCTGAAGCAGCTTGAAGCGGAAGAGGCGCTGCGCGAGAGCGAGCGCAAATACCGGAACATTTTCGAAAACGCGGTGGAAGGGGTGTTCCAGGCCGGTCCCGATGGCCGATTCCTGGACATCAATCCGGCCCTTGCCCGCATGCACGGATTCGATTCTCCGGGGAAGATGATGGCCACGACGTCCCTCACTTCCGACCTCTTCGCAGACCCCAAGGAGGGCTTGAGGTTTTCGCGGCTCCTGAATGAACAAGGGCTGGTAGAGGCTTTCGAGGTTCAGAGCGTGACGAGCAACGGGAGCCGCATATGGGTCTCCATGAATGCGAGGGCCGTTCAAGACGAACGGGGGAATACCTACTACGAAGGCATAGTGGAAAACATCAGCGAGCGCAAGCGGGCAGAGTTGGAGATGCGGGCTACGCGGACGAGGCTCGAGACCCTCTCCCGTACGCTCCTCAAGAAGATGGAGATCGAGCGTCATTACGTGGCTTACGAGCTGCATGATGAGATCGGCCAGGCCCTCACCGCCGTCAAGCTGAATCTCGAATCGATTCGCTCCCTGCCCGATAATGGCGAGCTCGCCCGCCGTCTCGACGACAGCGTGTCCGTGATCGACACGGCCCTGCAGCAGGTCCGTGATCTCTCCCTGAACCTGAGACCAGCGGTGCTCGACGATCTGGGATTGATGGCCGCCCTGCGCTGGCTCGTGAACTCCATGACGAGCAAGAGCGGATTGGAGATCCGATTCGAGAGCGATGAGATAGAGCCGAGACTCTCCAGGGAAATCGAGACTGCGTGCTTCCGCGTTGCCCAGGAGGCCATCACGAACGTCCTGCGCCACGCCCGGGCATCGAGGATCACCGTGCTCGTACGAAAAGGCAGGGAAGCCGTGAGTCTTATCGTCAGCGACGATGGAGTCGGGTTCGATACAAGGTCGGCGGTTGCCCGCTCTGTGAGTGGAGGCAGCTTCGGCCTCCTTGGTATGGAAGAGCGGGTGACCCTCTCAGGAGGAAAGTTCGAGGTCGAATCGACCCTGGATAAGGGGAGTAGGATCATTGCGCATTTTCCTCTGAAGGGTGCTCATTATGGAACTGATACGCGTCTTACTCATTGACGACCACGAGCTGGTGAGATCGGGCATCAAGGCCCTTCTCGAGAAATCGGAAGACATCAAGGTCGTGGGTGAGGCCGGAGAGGGACACGAAGCCCTCGAATGCATCAAGGAGACGAACCCCGACGTGGTGCTCCTCGACATCAGCCTTCCCGGCCTCAACGGCCTGGAGGTGGCGGCGAAGGCCAGGAAGGACTTCCCCCGCCTTCGCATCGTCTTTCTCTCAATGCACTCCAACGAGGAATACGTGCTTCAGGCGCTCAAGATCGGGGCCTCGGGATACGTCCTGAAACAGTCATCGACCCGGGAGCTGGAGCTCGCCGTGAGATCGGCCAAGAAGGGGGAGACCTTCTTGAGCCCGGCCATATCCAATACGGTCGTGTCAGACTATATGGCCCGGCTCAAAGGCGGGAGCGTGAGGAAGCCGGGTGCGAACCCTTACGAAATACTCACCTCGCGGCAGCGGGAGATCCTCCAGCTCATAGCCGAGGGCTTTTCCTCGAAGGAGATCGCCCAGAAACTCGGCCTGAGCATCAACACCATCGAAGTGCACAGGGCGAACCTCATGGACAGGCTGAACATCCACGACATCGCCGGCCTCGTCCGGTACGCCATTCAGACAGGCATCATAGAGGTCAAAGGGTAGATAGACTCCCCAGGGTCGAGGTGGAGCGCTTCGTTCCATAATGGCTTTTCCTTGCCCCCATAGTGGTTTGCCACTATTTTCATTCCCCTCCTCCACGGGTGAAAATAAGATCATGCAGCGGATTCTATGGCAGTGCCTGCGGGCATGTATGTCCCGGCCGCTTAAGGAGTACCGCTTTTCAAGGGGCCGGAAAAGAACGAAGGGAAAAAAGCAGAACGCGGAGGCAAAATGACGGATGTTAAGCTGACCATAGACGATGTCAAGGTGATCGGCAAAGAGGGAATGATGATTCTCGATGCCGCGGAACTGGCAGGGGTCGATATCCCCACCCTCTGCCACATACGGGGCCTTCATCCCATAGGGGGCTGCCGCATCTGTGTGGTGGAGATGGAGGGGTCGAGCCGGCTCGTGGGCTCCTGCCACACGCCGATAGCGGAGGGCATGGTAGTCAAGACCAGATCGCCCAAGGTATTGCAGACCAGAAAGACCCTCGTGGAGCTCATGCTCGCCGGCCACACCGGCCCCTGCGTGAGCGATACGCGCATAGGGCAGTGCGAGCTGAACAGCATCGCTTCCGGCTTGGAAGTCGGACCGCCGCGGTTTCAGGCGCGCAGGGCCCGCACCTACCCTGTCGAGAATGTGAGCCCCTACCTCACCCGGGACATGACCAAGTGCATTCTGTGCGGAAGGTGCGTCATAGCGTGCGCGGAAATAGCGAAGAAGGACGTCTTCGGCACGGGCTACCGAGGGTTCCGCTCGAAGATCGTCGTCGACTGCGACATTGTCATCGACAAGGAAGTCTGCAAGAACTGCGGGATTTGTGCCGAATACTGCCCCACGAGCGCCCTGACCATACCAGGGGTCGCCGTGCAGAAGAAGGCGGTAAGGGCGGAAAGGCTGACGGCGCGCTCAGCGCCCGAGCCGTCACGGCACGACAGGCTCCTCTCCATGCTGGAGAAGGCGCAGGGCGAGTTCGGCTATGTTCCGGAGAAGTTCATCGCCGAAACCGCGGCCTCGCTCAACATGACCATAAGCGACGTGTATGGAGTGGCGAGCTTCTACTCGTTTCTCTCTCTTCAACCCAGAGGGCGCAATATCATCCGGGTCTGCGGGAACGTGCCCTGCCACATGAAAGGGGCGCACACCGTGGTCGAAAGCCTCCGCAAGGAGCTCAGCATCGCGCCCGGTGAGACGACTCCGGACGGCCGCTTCTCCCTCGAGCTGACGAACTGCATCGGGGCGTGCGACGAGGCCCCGGCAATGCTCGTGAACGATGATATCCACGGCGGTCTGACCCCGGAAAAGCTGTCGAGTGTCCTGAAGGATTATGCGTGACGCGAAGGAAAGAGCCGCTTAAGATCCAAGGGGAGGAATAACCGTGCCGGTAAGAACATTGGTCCTAGACAAGTGCAAAACCATAGATCCTGGCTCCATCGAGAGCTACATCGGGCGAGGCGGATTCGAGGCCCTAAAAGTAGCGCGCGGCCGGATGTCCCCTGAAGGGGTGATCGCGGAGATAAAGGCCTCAAGCCTAAAAGGCCGGGGCGGTGCGGGTTTCCCTTGCGGCCTCAAGTGGGAGATGGCGCGGAAGGCGGAAACGGACGAGAAATTCCTCATCTGCAACGCGGACGAAGGGGAGATGGGTACGTTCAAGGACAGATTTCTACTCCAGAACGACCCCTTTACCCTCATCGAGGCCCTCGCAATAGCGGGTTTCGCCATAGGCGCGACCAAGGCATACATCTATCTTCGCGGCGAATACCGCTATCTTCTCGGCCAGCTCAGGAAGGCCGTAGATGAGACGAAGAAGAAGGGGTTCCTGGAGTACATGGAGATCGACGTGGCAGTCGGAGCGGGCGCCTACGTGTGCGGAGAAGAGACAGCCCTCATGAACTCCATAGAAGGCAGCCGCGGGGATGCGCGCTACAAGCCTCCTTTTCCCCCGCAGAAAGGGCTCTGGGCGAGGCCCACGATCATCAACAACGTGGAGACCCTCATGAATGTCCCTGCCATCATCGGATCCGGGGCCGACTGGTTCTGCCAGATAGGAACAGCCGAAAGCAAGGGAACCAAGGTCTTTTCCGTGAGCGGAGACGTGGCCTCACCCGGCGTGTACGAGCTGGAGCTGGGCAGCCTGCTCTCCGAGCTGGTGGTCGACATCGCGGGTGCTGCGAACACCAGGATGGTCCAGGTGGGCGGCGCGGCTGGGAGGATCATCCCGGCCTGGGGCATGGACGTGCCTCTGGCCTTCGAGACCATCCTCGGCTCGGGTGCCGTTACTGTGTACGATGAGCGCCGAAATGTGATCGATGTGGTTCATCGGACATGCAAATTCTTCGCCGAGGAGTCCTGCGGCAAGTGCACGCCGTGCCGGGAAGGCACGGAGATGATGGTCGAGATCCTGGAGAG
>Ga0326728_10026887_pt1 | contig 10125 bp, 6 predicted proteins | sample MB3enrmetagenome_FD_207602 | JGI IMG/M metagenome (GOLD analysis project Ga0326728, IMG submission 207602) | Lab enriched peat soil microbial communities from McLean, Ithaca, NY, United States - MB31MN | ecosystem: Environmental > Terrestrial > Soil > Wetlands > Peat | place: USA: New York... | reverse complement strand
CTTGGCGACCATATACGAAACCCGCTTGCCGTGATCGTCGGCCTCACCAGCCTCATGCCCGGGGATATCACCGAGAAGGTTCTCCTGCAGGCAAAGGAGATCGACCGGATCATCACTCAGCTCGATAGGGGCTGGATCGAGTCGGAGAAGGTGCGGGAGTTCATCAAGCGTTATTATATGATGGGTGCCGGCGATCTGGATCCAGATGAAGTGCAGAAAGGGTTGGTGTAACCCACACGTTTTCTCTTACGGGTGCTTTCCCACGGTCTTTAACCGCTCGTTCAGTTTCTTGATCTGATCGCGGAGCGCGATTGCCCGCTCGAAATCGAGATTCTCTGCCGCGTCCCGCATCTGCTTCTCCAGTTCGATCATCACGTTGGGGATTTCGCTCTTCGGCACGTGCCGGGTATCCCGGATCTCGACTTCCTTCTGCTTCACCGGCTTGATGATCGTCTGAGGGGCGATATGATGCTCCTCGTTATAGCCAATCTGCATATCGCGCCGGCGCTTCGTCTCGGAGAGCGCTGCCTTCATCGATTCCGTGATGGTGTCGGCATAGAGTACCACCCGGGCGTTCACGTTCCGGGCCGCCCTCCCGATGATCTGGATCAGGCTCTTTGCGTCACGGAGGAATCCTTCCTTGTCCGCATCGAGGATACCGATAAACCCGACTTCCGGGATATCGAGGCCCTCGCGGAGGAGATTGATCCCCACGAGCACGTCAAACTTGCCCAGCCGGAGCTCCCGGATGATCTCGCTGCGCTCGAGTGTCTGGATCTCGGAATGAAGGTACCGGGTCCGGACACCGCGGTCTGCAAGGTATTCGGACAATTCCTCGGCGAGTTTTTTGGTGAGGGTTGTTACGAGCACCCGGTCGCCACGGGCGATCGTTTTCTGGATCTCGCGGATCACGTCTTCGGTCTGCCCCTCGATGGGCCGGACATCTACTGCGGGATCCACGAGACCGGTCGGGCGGATGATCTGCTCGACAACCTGTGATGAGTGCCTGAGCTCGTAAGGCCCCGGTGTCGCAGATACGAATACCACCTCCTGCATGTACTGCTCGAACTCGTGGAACCTGAGCGGGCGGTTGTCAAGCGCACTCGGCAACCGGAATCCGTACTCGACCAGTGTCTCCTTACGCGAGCGGTCGCCGTTATACATGCCGTGGAGCTGCGGGATGGTCTGGTGGCTCTCATCGATGATCAGCAGGAAGTCTTCGGGGAAATAATCGAGAAGGCAGTACGGTTTCTCTCCGGCTTTCCTGCCATCAAAGTGACGTGAATAGTTCTCGATGCCCTTGCAGGAACCGGTCTCTTCGATCATCTCAACATCGAAATTTGTCCGTTGTCGGAGGCGGTGCGCTTCGATCATGCCGAGCCTGGGGAGAACCTCTTCGAGTTCTTTTTTGATCGAGACGACTGCTGCAATGCGGGCGGAATCAGGGGTGACAAAGTGGCGGGCGGGGTAGACGTAAAAATATTTCATCTCTTCCTTTTTTGCGCCGGTATTTTTGTCCACCTCGGATATACGCTCGATCTCGTCGCCGAAGAGCTCGACCCGGATGATGTCGTTGAAGTACCCGGGCACGATGTCAATGGTGTCTCCCTTCACGCGAAACCGCCCGGGCCCGAGATCGATGTCGTTCCTCTCGAACTGGATATCGAGGAGCCGGCTCATGATCCCGTTCCGGCCGATCCGCTGACCGACCGAAAGATCGAATCCCATGTTCCGGAAGTTTTCCGGGTTGCCGAGGCCAAAGATGCAGGAGACGGAAGCGACGACGATCACGTCGCTCCGGAACGAGAGCGACGCGGTGGCAGAGAGCCGGAGCATCTCGATCTTGGGGTTGATGGCAGAGTCTTTCTCGATATACTGGTCCTTTGCCGGGATGTAGGACTCCGGCTGGTAGTAATCATAATACGAGACAAAATATTCGACCCGGTTGTTGGGAAAAAAGTCGCAGAACTCCTGGTAGAGCTGGGCGGCAAGCGTCTTGTTGTGGGCGATGACGAGCGTGGGCTTCTGTGCGGCAGCGATCACGTTTGCAATCGTGAATGTCTTGCCGGATCCGGTGACGCCCAGCAGTGTCTGGAACCGGGTGTTATCGACAATCCCGTCGACCAGTTTTTTTATGGCTTCCGGCTGGGAACCGGCAGGGGAGAAGGCGGAGACCAGCTGAAACGGTGGCATAGGTGCATAGAAAATTGCAGAGCGATCACATAAGCAATTGGATTGGAGCCGAAGTGGGAGGAGTGATCATTCATAACTCTCGGGTAAAAAAGATCACTGAAATCCAGCGTACCCGCGTAAATACCTGGAATCCAAAACCCCTATTTCGGCCGGTAATATCCCCACTTTTTTAATGCTCCGGCAAGCTCCCATGCCGTCTTTGCCTTCTCTTCGAGCGTGACACCTTCCTGCCATGCTTCGATCGCCTGCATGGTGGCTGCTGCCCCGGCGCGGGTGCCCTTCGGGTGACCATGGATGCCGCCGGAGACAAGCAGTACCATCTCGGTACCGTAGATGTCGAGTACGGCTGGTACGAGACCGGGATGGAGCCCGCCGGAAGAGACCGGAAACGCGGTCTTTATCTTCCCCCAGTCTTGGGCAAGGCACATCCCCGGAACCGGTTCGATCGTCTTTTTCCGGAGGATGTCAGCAAGGATCATGGACTCACGCTTGCTGCCGGTGAGTTTTCCGACTGCGGTTCCCGTGTGGATCTGCGAGACGCCGATCAGACGCATCAGTTTGGCCAGAAAGAGCATCGTGATCCCGTGTTTTCTGTTCCGGTCAAACGTGGCATGCATCGCCCGGTGTGCATGGATCGCGAGGCCAAGATCGGAGCAATAGTCCCGCATGGTCATAACTGCGGCAGTCCCCGCCACCACCACATCTATCATCGCGTAGTTCCAGCCGTATTCCGCGAGCATATCCGCCCGCTTTTCCATCGTACCGACATCAGCAGTGATGTTGATAAACGCGGACTTTTTTTCACCGGTCTCCTGCTCGGCCTTGTCCCGCAGCTTCGTGAGATGCTTCACACGGTCGTCAAACCGGTTGAACGAGGTAGAGGTGAGGTTCTCATCGTCTTTTACAAAATCGAAACCACCCATCCATGTCTCGTACCCGACCTTCGCGTGTTCCGCGGCGGAGAACCCGATCTTGGGTTTGGGGACCGCACCGGTCAATGGCCGTCCTTGTACCTTCATCATCTTCCGGATACCCTCCATGCCGAAATGCGGGCCTTTGAAATGCCGGAGGTACGCTGAAGGCAGTTCGGCATCGATGAGCCGGAGATTTTTGAGCGCCTTCATGCCGAAGATGTTACCGGCAATCCCGCTCAGGAGCTGGACTGCATTCCCCTCCTCCCAGAGCGCGAGGGGGTAGGCGACCCAGATAAAATTCCCGTCAAACTCAAACGCCGTCGCCTCAAGATCCTTCATTCGGGGTGGGAGGGTATGGAGGGTTGTCCAGGTGCCGGTCGAGCTCTCCGATGCGATCCGGCCGGCGGCTTCTTCCTTCGTAATACCCTGAGCGGGCTCAAAATAATACAGGCAGACCAGCTCGTCCTTTGCCGGTTCATAGTGCGTGTCAACAAATTCCTTATACCAGTCGATTGCCATGGTTTTTTCCCTATCAACCAAGGTATGCACTACGGAAAAATATGTGTGTCTATACCTTGAAGAGGGTCCTGCACCAGAACCTGCCGCATCTCGATATAACCCCAAGGCCATGATCTGTTCTTGAATGGCTGGTGAATTTTCCCGCGATACGGTGACCCGAAGTGAGGAACCCCGTCAAAACCAACAACCTATATATGGCGTTCAAGTAAAAGACACTCCTCGGATACTTCAATGAAGCTGACGCAGGCCGCACGAGTTCTTCTGAAAAACCGTTACCTTCTCCCGCAGGAGACTCCTGAAGGTCTTTTCCGGAGAGTGGCGGATGCGGTTGATACTCCCCGGTCGAACGATTTTTTCCAGATGATGAAGAAATTATTGTTCCTGCCCAATTCACCAACGCTGATGAATGCTGGTATGCCGCAGGGCCAGCTCTCTGCCTGTTTTGTCCTGCCGGTAGAGGATTCCCTGCAGGAAATTTTTTCCACCCTCGGTACCATGGCAATAATCCACCAGAGCGGCGGTGGCACCGGGTTCTCGTTCAGTCATATCCGCCCGGCCGGCGACATCGTATCGTCTACCTGCGGTATTGCAAGCGGGCCGCTCCCGTTCATCCGCGTCTTTGATGAGGCGACCAATGCCGTCAGGCAGGGCGGAAAGCGGCGGGGGGCAAACATGGGCGTGCTGGCCGGTTCCCATCCCGACATTATGGATTTTATCAGCGCGAAAAGCGGGGGAGGGCTGGAAAATTTCAATCTGTCCGTGGGGTTCGACGAACATTTTTTCCACTCTCTCGACCGGGGCCGGGGGTACGATCTGGTCAATCCGCGGGACGGTTCCGTGAAAAGAACTGTGGATGCCGGCGAGCTCTGGCGCGCTCTCGGCCTCGCGGCGTGGCAGACGGGTGATCCCGGCGTCCTTTTCCTTGACATCATCAACCGGAAAAATACGGTGCCCGGCCTCGGGCAGATTGAGGCGACCAATCCCTGCGGTGAGCAGCCCCTCCTCCCGTTTGAGAGCTGCAACCTCGGGAGCATCAACCTCGCCCGGTGTGTAAAAAGCGGGGATCTTGATGAGGGGGTGGTAGCAGATGTTTCCCGGAATGGGGTGGAGTTCCTCGATGCGGTCATCGATACCAACAGGTTCCCGGTTTCACAGATACAGGAAATGACCCTCCGGACCCGGAAGATCGGGCTTGGCATCATGGGATTTGCAGATGCACTCATCCTCATGGAAATTCCGTATGAATCAAAAGAGGCACTCCGGTTTGCCGACCGGGTCATGGCCCTCATTTCCCGCGAAGCGCACGCGATGTCACGTGAACTCGGGGAGAGAAAGGGCTCGTTCCCGGCAATCGACATGAGCATCTATTCGCATGAGATGCGCAATGCCACCGTTACGACGATTGCACCGACCGGGTCCCTTCACCTTATCGCAGGGACGAGCAGCGGGATCGAACCGGTCTTTTCACTGGCCACCACCCGGCGGATCGGCGCCCGGCAGGTCACCATCATCCACCCGCTTTTTAAAACATATCTGAAAACCCTCCGTTCCGGGATAGATATCCTCACACTAGTGAAACGGACCGGCACGCTCGAGACCGCGCCGGTTCCCGCAGAGATAAAAGAGATCTTCAGAACCGCCACCGAGATCGCACCGGACCACCATATCCGGATGCAGGCCGCCATCCAGAAACATGTGGACAGTGCGGTCTCCAAGACCGTGAATCTGCCGGGAAGTACTGATGCGGACGAGATATGCCGCATATTTATGCTGGCCCGGTCACTCGGGTGCAAGGGGGTTACGATCTACCGGTACAACAGCCGGAAAGATCAGGTAATCTCACGGGGCTGCGAGATGTGCCGAATGGACTCGTGACCTGAGCCGGGGCATGTTATGAATTCCGAATACCGGTCAGGTATTCCATCCCGTAATGAACATGAAATTTGGATCGATGTAATTTTTTTTAGGGTAACCGAAATATTATATATTAAGGGCAGCCTAAATCATAGATAACATGGCACAGGAACAGGTAGAGGAATATCTGGAGGCTATCTACGACATCACGGTGCAGGACGCTTCCGCAAAGACAACCGTGATTGCGAAGTGCATGAAGGTCTCCCCGGCGAGCGTGACCGAGGCTCTCCAGAATCTTGCGGATAAAGGCCTCGTGACGTACGAACCGTACCAGGGGGCAACCCTGACTATTGAGGGTAAACGGATCGCCGAGACGATCAAACGCCGACACCGGCTCCTTGAGGTCTTTTTGAGTGATGTCCTTCACATCAACCGGGATAAGGTCCATGACGAGGCGTGCAAAATGGAGCATACATTGTCAGATGAAACCGAGTATGCCCTCTGCAGGATGCTGGAAGCCCCGGCTCACTGCCCGCATGGCAGCCCGATCAGCCCGTGCAACCGGGGTGTAGGGAGCTGTACCGAGTGCGACGAAGCTGTTGGTGAAGGAATTCCGTTACCGGAAACGGCCCGCACAAAGAAGATCATACCGCTTACCGAACTTGCACCCGACCAGAAGGGAGAGATCGCCTTTATCCGAGGGGACTGCAGGATCGTGCAGCGCCTTTCCGATCTCGGGCTCACCCTAGGGACCCGGATTGCCATCACCCGCAGGACGCCCATGAACGGTCCTGTCGAGGTTTTTGTGCGCCGGACGAAACTGGCGATCGATCATGCCATTGCCGAGAACATCTTTGTCGACGCTGCAGGGACCGGAACAGCATGAGCGGGTGCGGGGGCTGTAATGGGCGCACACAAGGAGCCCCCAGTCGTATCCGTGACGTGGATTACACGATCGCGCTTGCCGGCAACGCAAATGTCGGAAAGAGCGCGACGTTTAACCAGCTGACCGGGGTCGATCAGATCATCGGCAACTGGCCGGGAAAGACCGTTGAGCGGGCAGAAGGGCTCCTCCAGTACAAGGGGCACCGGATCCGGGTGATTGATCTGCCCGGCATCTACTCCTTCTCCACGTACTCGATGGAGGAGCTGGTCTCCCGGGACTATATCGCGCTGGAGCACCCGGATGCCGTTGTCAACGTGATCGATGCGTCCGCGCTGGAACGCAACCTTTTTTTTACGATCCAGCTGATGGAGCTCTCACCCCCGCTTCTTATTGCCGTCAACCAGATCGATCTTGCCGAAAAAAAAGGGATCACGGTCGATACGGAAAAACTGAGCGCGCTGCTGGGTGTCCCGGTCGTCCCGACGGTCGCCATTCGGGGCAAAGGTATCGCCTCCCTGACCGAAGCCATCCTCGCGCTCGTTTGCGACCGCCCGGTGCCGACGGTCCTTTCATACGGGAAGGAGATTGAGAACAGGATCGGGCAGATTGCCTCCCGGCTGGACGCGGCTACTCTTTCGTATCCTGTCCGCTGGACGGCAATCAAGCTGCTCGAACGCGACCCGACAATCTGCCAGCTGGTCAGTGCCAAAGACCCGGCAGTCGTTGAGCTGGCAGGGACACTTGCGCGCGAGATCGAGGCGATTCATGGCGAGCAGGTTTGCGTGGTCATGAGCGCGGAACGGTACCAGGTTGCCGACCGGATCGCGGCTGAGGTGATCACCGTGCGTGCCCATCAAGACGGACTGCCGAAGAAGAGCCTGACTGACCAGATCGACCGGGTCGCCCTCCACCCCCTGCTCGGGTACTTAGCAGTCTTTCTCGTGATCGGAGGTCTGCTGGTATGGACATTTGTTATCGGCGCACGCATCTCCGACGTCATCCAGCTTTTCCTCTCGCAGATCGAGCCGTATGAGCCGGTCATCACCGGCCCGGTCGCCGGTATCCTCTGGAATGGTGCATTCTCGGGATTTATTGCGGGTGTCACGCTGGTCATTCCGTTTGTCCTGCCGTTTTACCTAATCCTCGCTATCATCGAGGACTCGGGATACCTCACCCGGATCTCGGTGATGCTCGACCGCGGGATGCATAAGCTCGGCCTGCACGGCAAGGCAGTCATCCCCCTCATCCTCGGCTACGGGTGCAACGTCCCGGCCTGCTTCTCATGCCGGATCATGGAATCGCCCAAGCAGAAACTGCTCGCAGCGTTTCTGGTCACGCTCATACCCTGCACAGCCCGGACTGTGGTCATTCTCGGGCTTGTCGGTAAATTCGTCAGCATCTGGTGGGCGCTCGGGCTCTATGCGTTCGATATCGTGCTGATCATCATTCTGGGGCGGATCGCTTTCAAGGTTGTCCCGGGCGAGTCGGTCGGGCTGATCATGGAGATGCCGGATTACCATGTCCCTTCAGCAAATGTCGTTCTCAAGCAGACATGGGCCCGGACAAAGTCGCTCATCTGGTTTGTCTTTCCCGCATATATTGTTGGCAGTGCCGCGATCCAGGTTTTCTACGCGGTCGGCCTGCTCAACCCGGTCAACAACTTCCTTGCACCGGTCACGGTCTTCTGGCTCGGCCTGCCCGTGATCGTCGGGATTACGCTCATCTTCGGCATCGTCAGAAAAGAACTTACGATCCTCACACTCGCGGTGCTCTTCGGGTCGACCAACTTCGCGGCCTTTCTCTCCCCGGTCCAGCTCATTGTCATCGCGCTCGTCTCGATGCTCTACATCCCGTGCATTTCGGTAATACTTGTGCTCTCCTCTGAATTTGGGTGGAAGCGGGCGCTTGAGATCTCCCTTGCCGAGATCGTTCTGGCTATTGGGATCGGCGGTATCGCCTTCCGTCTGCTCAGTCTCGTGGTGTGAAAGAAAAGCGTTATGGGGATGCAACAGTTGGCAGGTACGGCGGCTTTCCCGTTGTCGGGTCGACAAGGATCGAGATGGTGCCATGGGGCGCCCGCACGGTGCGGTTGGTTACGAGTGTCCCATTCGTGTAGACCCCAACCGTGAGAGTATTCCCGGTCAGATCCTGCTTCTGGAGCGTGGCCTGCACGAGGCTGCTGCTGTCCCGGATAGAGTAAAACTGGTCGCCGGTACCGGAGATGAGCAGGAGGTCACCCGGGTTGCCGATCGACCCGGCATAGGTGCCATTGTAGGTCACCCGCACCCAGACGCCACTTGCGGGGATAACAACCGCCGGAGGACTGGTTGTCGGTACGACAGCAGGTGTTGGGGATACGGAGACGACTGAAGATTCCATACCGGAATTTTTTTCCATAACATACTGGAACCCAAAGAACGCTCCTCCCGCGATCACGATAAGGATGAACACAATTGCAGCGATGATCGCGATCATATGGTGGTGTGAGCGGGGCAGACGAGGTGGAGATGGAGGGATTTCAGGTACCAACTGTTTTTCCGGTTCCTCTGCAATGATAACGGGAAAGACCACGCTTTCGGGCAGACCGGTCTGTATAGCGGAACTGCTGTTCCCTGTGTCGGCAGCTGGAACCGGGGTGTCTGTACGAGAAAGTTCACCAAGTGTTCCATTATCCATTTTCTTGGCAGCATCCGGCACGGCGACTACCGGGAAACCAACATGATTCGGCACCCCGAGGTGGATATCAGGTGCGAGTGACGATATGCCGGGTAAAGGTTCCGGTATAATCTCGGTGACCATACTTCGATCCTCAGGTATTTCCGGTTCTTCGGGCAGCGTTGGCGCTGGTACTCTCTCTTCCTCCTCGGCCTCCGTTGGCACCAGCGGTGATCCCTCCTCTGGTAGTGGTACGGTTTCTGCGGCCGGACCAGCTCCCGGTTCCGGAGCGATCCGGGGCGGCGTTTCTTTGCCTCGTGTCGCCGGCATCTCCGGTATTCTATCAACCGTCGGTGAACCTTCCTGCGCTCCTGCAACCACCTCGGACTCATGAAGAGCAGGTTCCTGCAGGATCGCCGTCGCTTCCACAGATACAGGTCCGGCTTCCTTCTCCTTCTCCGGTACAACCTCACCGGAAGTTCCCGGAACCTCATCTACCTCCCTCGCTGGCTGCCCCTCCGCCGATGCCTCCCAGACGATGTCCTGCGTCTCGGAGAGAATTACATTAGTCGGCCGCTCCTGCACTGGTGCCACATCAGAATGCGGCTCCGGGATCTCAGGGGCGACCCACCGCCGTACCGATGGCTGCATGCCCTTTCTCTCAGGAGCAGGATGTTTTCCTACAAAGAGTGCTTCCTGCCTTACCTGCACAATATGCTCAATGAGCCCCTTCATCCACCGGTCACGCTCCGGCAACCGATCCTCGTACGGCATCTGCAGGAAGATAAGCGTGATCTCCTGCAGGCCGGCTCCATCGGAAGTGTCTTCGAGCAGGAGTGTAATCCCCGGTTCACGGGACGGTGTCATCCCTCCCTTTACTGAGAGGATGGACGCAAACGGGATAACCTGGGGCTGGTCGCTGGCGTGGCTGCTGTCGACCAGCGCAATACGCTGGCTGGTAAGGATCACGTCGTACTGGATCTCACCGTTCATCACCCGGTCTGTCGTGAGAATGATGGTCTCACCGCTGTTGAGGTACGGGCTTTCCATGCGACCACCTGATTGATCAAGATGCGCTTTCCGGGCTGATATGCTTTTTAGGTA
>Ga0326728_10026886_pt1 | contig 10126 bp, 7 predicted proteins | sample MB3enrmetagenome_FD_207602 | JGI IMG/M metagenome (GOLD analysis project Ga0326728, IMG submission 207602) | Lab enriched peat soil microbial communities from McLean, Ithaca, NY, United States - MB31MN | ecosystem: Environmental > Terrestrial > Soil > Wetlands > Peat | place: USA: New York... | reverse complement strand
CGACGGCGCCCCGGTTCGGAAAGGCGAACTGGCGGCACGTGGTCGCGAGCTCATCCAGGACCCCGTGACCGACCAGGACGATCCGGGGGAAGACCATCCCCTTCGCCTTGCCGAAGACGGACTCGTAGCCCGGCATGTGGGTTCGGACCGACGGTTCTTGCGACGCCATGAGCCGGAGATGCGGACGACGGACCGTGCCTCTTTAGCCTAACTGTCGGAACGCGCGGCGGGGTGGTTCAGCGACCGGGAGTGTCGCCCCACAGGAGCTTGTGCTCTTGGAGCATGACCCGGACGTCGAGCCGGTCCCGAAGGACCCAGTCGCCGAGCCGCCCCGCATCGGAGCCCCAGACCGGCTGGAAGACGAGGGTCGCGGGCCCGCGATACCGCCGGACCACGCGGCGGGCGTACAGGTAGTCCTTCCGGTCGGCGATGACGAACTTGAGGACGTCGCGCGACCTGAGGAGGGGGAGGTTGGTCCAGAGGTTCCGTCCTTCCATCGTCGAGGACGGGCACTTCACGTCGACGCTGAGGACGAGACGGGGGACCCGCAGATACGGGGAGACGTCGAGCGAGCCTCCCGTCTCGACCACGGTCGTGACCCCTCGGTCGGCGAGTCGTTCCACCAGCTCCACCGACTCGCTCTGGAGAAGGGGCTCGCCCCCGGTGAGGCAGACGTGCCGGGTCTTGTGACGAGCGACCTCGGCGAGGAGGGACCTGACCGATCGGCTCCTTCCGGGTCCGAACGAGTACTGGGTGTCGCACCAGGAGCATCGCAGGTTGCACCGTGCCGCCCGTACGAACGTGGTGCGGACCCCGGTAAGCGGTCCCTCGCCTTGGAGGGAGTGGAAGACCTCGATGACCCGCATGCTCGCCGGGAGGAGGGCCGTGGGGCTAAATCGGCTCCGGTGCGCCGCCGGGCGCCCGTCTCTCGGGAATCCCTCAAATACGGTGACCGTGTCGAAGGGTCGGCATGGAGGCGACCCGGGTCCGCCACTGGCAGGAGGCGTGGAGCCGGGCGGGGATCGCCACCGGCCAGCGCACGCCCTCGCATGGCAAGTTCTACGCGGTCAATGCGTACCCCGGGCCCAGCGGTTTTCTCCACGTCGGGACCGTCCGCGGTCTCCTCTACACCGACGTGCTCCACCGCTACCATCGGATGCTAGGCGAGGCGGTCCTGTTCCCGTTCGGGATCCACGCGTCCGGCCTGCCCGCCGTGACCTTCGCTCAGCGGGTCAAGGACCGGGACCAGATCATTCTTCAGCAGCTCGAGGACGAGAAGGTCCCACCTACGGAGTGGAGCCGCCTGGAGGACCCCGAGTACGTCGTTCGGTTCCTCGGCGAGTCGTACCGGTCCGTCCTGCGCTCGGTCGGGGTCCTGTTCGACGAGACGACGTTCCTCACGACGATCGACGACGACTACCGGGCGTTCATCCGCTGGCAGTTCCGCGCGCTCGAGCGCTCCAAGGTCCTCGTGCGGGGGACGTACACGGCAGCCGTCTGCCCGGTCTGTGGGCCGGTGGCGGTCGACCCCTCGGAGACCGACCTCTCGGCCGGGGGCGACGCCGAGCTCCTTCGTTTCGCCACGGTGCCGTTCCGCCTGGACGATGGTCGGGTCCTCTTGGCGGCCACGCTGCGGCCGGAGACGGTCTACGGGGTCACGAACCTCTGGCTGGCGCCGGGGGAGACGCTGGTGGTGTGGCACGAGGGAGACCACGCGTTCCTGGTGGCTCGCCCCGGGGCGGAGCGGCTCGTGGAGCAGCACGGCGGTCACCTGGGTCACGAGGTTCCCGCCTCGGAGCTCATCGGACGTGAGGTCGAGGTGCCCCTCCGGAAGACGAAGGTACCGATCCTTGAGAGCCCTCTCGTGACCCCTGCGGTCGGCACGGGAGTGGTGATGAGCGTCCCGGCCCACGCCCCGGCCGACGAGGCGGCTCTCCGCGGGCTGCCGGCCTCGGTCCGCGCGACCCTCGGCGCGCCCCCGGTCCTCCTGGAGCTCTCTTCGCGTGGGACGCTGACCGCCTCCGAGACCGAGCTGACGGCCGGAAGCGGCACTCCGGCCGAACGAGCGCTCCTGGCCACCGGTGCAACGAGCCTCGCGGACACGGCGGCGCTCGAGGAAGCGACCGAACGGCTCTACCGTCTCGAGTTCGGACGGGGGCTGATGACGGTCACGGCGCTCGCCGGCGTCCCGGTCCGGGAGGCCCGCACGCGCGTCGTCGAGATGCTCTCCGAGGGTGGGCCGACCTTCGAGCTCCAGGAGTTCTCGAAGCCCGTGATCTGCCGGAACGGCCACGCGGTCATCATCCGTAAGGTGCCCGACCAGTGGTTCCTCGCCTACGGCGACCCGGATTGGAAGGAGCGCACCCGGGAAGCAGCGTCCCACCTCGTGACGTGGCCGCCCGACTACGGCCGGGAGCTCCCCGCCATCATCGATTGGTTCACCGACCGGCCCTGCACGCGCAAGGGACGCTGGCTCGGCACCCCGTTCCCGCTCGACCCGCAGTGGATCATCGAGCCGATCGCGGACTCGACGTTCTACATGGCGTACTTCGTGGTCCGACGCTTCGTCTCGACCGGTCGGCTCAGGCTTCCGCAGCTGACCGAGGCGTTCTTCGATTACGTGTTCCTCGGCGAGGGTCCCGGTGAGCCCTCGGTCGACCGGAAGCTCCTCGAGGAGGTCCGCTCCGAGTTCCTCTACTGGTATCCGCTCGACTTCAACCTTGGAGGGAAGGAACACAAGCGGGTCCACTTCCCGGTCTTCCTCTACACCCACGCCCGGCTCCTGCCGCCGGAGCTCCAGCCCCGGGGGGTCTACGTCAACGGCTGGATCACCGGGCCCAGCGGAGGGAAGGTATCGAAGAAGGAGGTCTCGAGCAAGGGCGGTCGGATCCCTCCGATCGGCCTGGCCCTCGAGACGTGGGGACCGGACGCCCTCCGCCTGTTCTACGCCATCGCCGCCTCCCCCTCCCAGGACCTGACGTGGGACCCGTCCCTGGTCGATTCGGCCGCGGGCCGCCTCGCGGAGGTCGAGCGGCTCGTCCGCGAGGCCGCTGGGGATTCCGCCGGGCCTCCCGAGCTCGAGGCGTGGCTCTTCTCCGCCATGCACCGCGCCGCTGTCGCGGTCCGAACGGCGTACGAGGCTACCGACCTCCGTGCCGCGGCGGAGATCACGTACGTCGGCATTCCCTCCCTCCTTCGCAGGTACTACGCACGGGGAGGGGTCCCCGGTGAAGCGACCTCTCGGGTCGCCCGAGCCTGGGTCCGACTGCTCGCTCCGCTGACGCCCCATCTTGCAGAAGAGCTGGGGGAGGGGCAGTTCGGCGGCCTGGTGGCGGTCGAGCGGTTCCCCGGCGGGGACGAGTTCGCCCTTTCGGAAGCGGCCGACGCGCATGAGGCGTTCCTCGACCGCGTCGAGGAGGACCTGAGGGCCGTTCTCCGGCCGGCGGAGGAGCGGGGCGAGCCCCCGGTCGAGGAGGCGATCTTCTACGTCGCCGAGCCCTGGAAGGAGACCGTCGAGCGATGGCTACGGGAGACGGTAGACCGGGGCGAGGAACCCAACGTTCGGGACGTGATGGCGCGCGCGGTCTCCGACCCGGCCGTCGCGGCCCACCGGGCCGAGGTAGCGAAGTACGTTGCGCGCATCGCGCACGTCCTCCGGGGGGAACCCCCCGCCACCGGCCCCCGCGTGGACGAAGAGGCCGCGCTGCGGGGAGCCGAGGGGTACCTCGTCCGCCGCCTGGGATTCGGCTCGGTCAGGGTACTGCGCGAGAGCGAGGCCGCCGACCTCGACCCGCTCGGCCGTCGGGACCGTGCCCGGCCGGGGCGGCCGGCGTTCTACCTAAAGCGCCGGGCGTGAGCCCGCGACCGGGCGGTCTGTCTACCCCTACCGTCGAGGCACCGGGTCGCTCGCGATCCGAGCGAAGAGGAGGGTGGTTCTCCAGCGACCGTCCTTCTGCACCTCGTCCCGCAGCCGCCCCTCAAACCGAAAGCCGCACCTTCGGGCCACGCCCCGCGAGGCGGCGTTCCCCGGGAACACCCGAGCCTCGATCCGGTGAAGCCGAAGGTGCTGGAAGCCCGCACGCACGAGCAGGTTCACCGCTTCGGTCGCGTAGCCGCGACCTCGATGCTCCCGGCCGATCCAGTATCCGACCTCGGCGCGGGTCCTCCCCGGTTCGAGGTCGTGGAGTCCGACCCCACCGAGGACCTCTCCGTCCGAGTGCCTCACGACCATGAGGCCGAGCGACCGCCCGGTCCGTCGACCTTCGGCCGCGTGACGGACCCATCTTCGTGCATCCCGCGCCGTGTACGGATGCGGTATGTGGAGCGTCCAACGCGCCACGGACGGGTCGCTCAGCAGACCGACCACGGCGGGAACCTGACGGAGGTCCGGGAGGACCAGGTCCACCCGCCGTCCCCTCAGGGGGAACCGAAGGCGGCTCAACCGGCTCCGGGGCGGGGTCGAGCGACCCGGCATCCCTTCATCTCCGGCGGCGGCGCGGCGTCCCAGCCGTGGGGAAGTTGAGGAACATGCGCGACGGAGTGGGGTGGGGGGAGATCTTGCGGTACTTCGCCGACTTCTTCTGAGAGTAGCTGTGCTCGACCCGACCGGAGATCTCGAAGTAGATCAGCTGGCCGACCGGCATCCCCGCGTAGATCCGAACCGGCACTTTGACGCTCATCTCGAGGGTCCAGTAGTTGCAGAACCCCTCGTCCCCCTTGCCGGCCGTGGAGTGGATGTCGATGCCGAGACGGCCCACGCTCGACTTCCCTTCCAGGAAGGGGACGTAACCGTGGGTCTCGGTGTACTCCTCGGTCACCCCTAGGTAGAGCTGGCCGGGGATGAGGACGTACCCGTCCTTCGGGATCCGGAACTCCTTGACGCGGTTGTCCTGGCGGGCATCGAGCGCGGCGTCCTCGTAGACCGCGAGGAACGGCCCGAGGTGGACGTCGTACGAATTGGTACCGAGACACTTTGGACGGTACGGGCGAATGACGATGCGTCGGTCGCGCAGCGCTTCCCGGATCGTGACATCCGACAGTATCATCGGGGGCCGGGCGCGCGGAGCCTCCCGCCCTATTTAACGGGGGAGCGCTCGTCGCCGCTTTCGAAGACCATCGCCGCGTAGCCGACGACGTCGCGCATCCTCTCCACCTCGCCCGAGTGCCCCCAGTGCAGGAGCCGAGGGCGGACGCTCGTCCCCCCGAGCGCGGCGAGGAGGACGGTGGTGGGGGCGATGCCGCACATCGAGATGTCGTTCCGCGTCACGGTCTCGTAGAGGCCCCGCGGGTCCTGTGCGAGGATCTGGTCGATCGCCATTCGGTCGAGGCGTTCCGCGGTCGCCGCGGGCACATAGTGGGAGAAATCGGTCGAGGCGATCAGGAGGACATCCCGCTCCCGGATCGCGTCACGGACCACGTCCGCGACCTCCTCGAGGAAGCTGAACGGACCGAACCCGACCTCGAGCGGAACGAACCGGGGGTGCGGAAGGACGTACTCGAGGAACGGCAGTTGAACCTCGATCGAGTGCTCCCGACGATGGGCCTCCTCGTCCACCCGCACCGGGCCGTGGCGGAGCGCCTGGACGAGGTCGGTGTCGACCGGGGTCGGACCGAGGGGCGTGAGCCACGGCCGCCCGGACAACGCCGCCCCCTCGCTGACGCCGTAGTGGTCGACCCCGAGGATGAGGACGGTCTCGGGCGGCCGGTCCGAGGCGACCAGCCGGTAGGCGTGCGCCGCGATCGGACCGGAGTAGACGTACCCCGCGTGGGGAACGACGATGGCCCGCACCTTCCGGGATTCCGACCGCTGGCGCGTCGGCAGCGCGCCGGGTCCGCGCGGGTCGGTGAAGCAGCTTTCCACCTGACGGGCGAGCGAGGCTCCGTCGCCCTCGTAGAACTGGCCTGCGACCGCTGGGCTTCGTGGAGGTGTCGTCATCTCTCGTCAGGGGGAGGCGAGCTCGGCGACGAGCGCCTGTGCGTCGCTCTCGACGAGCGGAGGTCGGTCGGAGGAACGGTACGGGTTCGCCCTCCCGTACCGTGGGATGATGTGAAAGTGAACGTGGAACACGACCTGTCCCGCGCTCGCGCCGGCGTTCAGGGAGAGATTGTAGTCGGGGGCGAGACGCTCGGCCCGCCGGCAAAGCTGGTCCAGGGTGTGAACGATGGCCATCTGGTCCCCTGACGAGAGGTCGGTCAGCCGGGGGGCGTGCCGCTTCGGGATCACCAGCAGATGACCACGGGTCACCGGGTACCGAGCGAGGAACGCGACCGTCGCCTCGTCCTCGTAGAGGATGTGAGCGGGAGCCCGCCGAGCGACGATGTCGCAGAAGACGCAGCGCGTCTCTCCCCCGGCCGCGGCGGGCGGCATCGGACTCCGAGAATCCAGGGGCGCCTAAAGGATTGCCGGGCGAGCGTCCAAGTCGACCTCATTAGGGGTGCATGGCTAGGTCGCATCGATGCGTTGGCCCGCGATCGTTGTGGGGGTTTGGCTAGCTGTGGTCGTGGCCGCGAGCCCGGCCGCGGCCCTCACGACGAGCGGCTCCGGGCCGAACCCACCGAACCCCGCCAACGTCTCGAGCCCCTCGACCGCCTCGGACGGGTCACCGGGATCCGCCCTCGTGACGGACGCGATCTCCCTTCCCGCCGCCTCGTCCCCCCGAGCGTTGTCTCCGTCCACTCCCGTTTCGCTAACGTTCAGCTTGACGAATCCTCACTCGGCGCTCCTGAGCCAGTTCCTGGCCCACGTCGAGGACCCCGCCTCCCCCTCCTATCGTCACTTCGTTACGTACCGCGAGTTCGTGGACGAGTTCGCCCCTCCCCTCTCGAGCGTCGAGCGCGTGGAAGGCACCCTGACCGCGGCCGGGGCGCGGGACGTCACGGTCGCGCCGGACCGCTCGGCGGTCACCGCCGTCCTGCCGGCGAGGACGGTCGAGCAGCTCCTCGGGGTGGACCTTGTCTCGTACGGGTCGATGGGTCGCATGCCTCTTTACACGGCGGTGGGCGTGGTCTCGCTTCCCCCGGCCTGGGGCGGGCTCGTCTCGGGTGTGAGCGGTCTGTCCGATTCCGTTACGGCAGAGCTTGCCGCGGCGTCGGCGGCGCCCCTCCTCCCGCTCCGCGCGGACCCGGCCGGTCTTTCCCAGTTCGTCCACGACAACTCGAGCGGCGAGGAATGGTTCCTCGGGTCGGACTACACCCAGACGTACGGGGCTACCGCCCTTTTCCCCGGTCCGACCAGCGTTCCCAACTCCACGTACCCGACGTCCGTCGCCATCGCGACCCTGCTCGTGGGCGGGTTCAACCAGACCTACCAGAACGACCTGCCACCATGGGACCCGACGGTCATCAATGCCTACTTCAACGGCACCCTCGGTCCGGGTTGGCCCATGCCGCGTTTCCAGGGCGTGCCCGTGACGCTCAACGGCGTCCCCCCAGTCCTGCCAGGGTCGTTCGGCAACGAGTCCGACTCCACGCTCTTCGAGACCGAGAACTCCCTCGACCTCGAGATGGCCGGTAGCCTGGCTCCGGGTTCGTCCGTCTACAACTTCTATTTCGCGGCCAGCCTGCTCACCGGACTCGCCACCGAGGGGGACGCGGCGGACTACCTTGCCGCCGACCTGTCCGAGGCGTTGAGCTATTCGTACGCGCCCGAGCATCTCGCGACCGTCAGCTGCTCCTTCGGCCTCCCGGACCTGAACGACCCGGCCTGGAACGCCGAGCTCCTCACGGCTGCGGCCACGGGCGTCACCGTCGTAACCGCGAGCGGAGACCAGGGCAACGCGCCGGATTCGCTGACCGGCCGCTCGGACGGCCCGTGGCCGATCTGGCCGGCCACCGCGACCTTCGACCTCTCGGGTTCCCTTTCGGTCGGGGGCGTGTCGCTGGAGCTCTCGGGAACCCCGAGCACGTACTACAACTACAACGGGACCCCGCTCAACCTCACCTACGACCCCAACGACGGCGCGATCTCGAGCCTGTCCGCGTGGTACGAGACCACGGGCGGACGGGGCACGTACGCGGGAACGGAGGGCGGGGTGAGCACGGTCTACCCCGAGCCGTTGTGGCAGATCGACTCGGCCGCTCAGCCGGCGGTGGTCAACGCCACGATCGTCCAGAACGCGGCGGCGCTGGGGCGCGCGGGCCCGGACGTCGCCATGCCGGGGAACGCCACCCTCGTGGCGGTCTCCGCGGATACGAACGGCACGGTCTACCTCAACATTCTCGAGGGCACGAGCATCGCGGCCCCGGTCACCGCCGGCCTTCTCGCGGACGTCGTTGCGGTCGAGAACAACGGTACCTCGGGCCCTTGGACCTCCCTCGGGTTCATTGACCCCGAGGTCTACCGGTTCGCGAGCTACTTCGCGGCCCATCCTGCGGCGGCAGCCGACCCGTTCCTCGACGTGACCGAAGGCGGGAACTACGTTTTCTCCGCCGGGCCGGGCTGGGACCCCACCACGGGATGGGGCGGGATCGAAGCGCCCGCCTTCCTCGCCGCGGACCAGAACGCGTCTCTGCTCCACTACGTCTATACCGGCCCGACCCCCGGTCTTCCTCCCGGATACTCACCCTCCTCGCCTAGCAGCTCCCCGGTCCCGTGGACGTACATCTTCGCGATCTTCGGCGTGGGGATCGTCGTGTCGGTCGTGCTGGTCGCGGTGGCCGCGCGCCCCTCCCGGCCGCGCTCGCCCCCCGGTGCCGTTCCGTGGGGAGCCCAGCTCGGAGGACCGGGGTGGCCTCCCCCCACACCAACCCCCGGGCAGTTCCCGGGCGCGACGTTCCTGTGTCCCTATTGTGGGGCCATCCGGCCAGCGGAGCCGGTGCGATGTCCTCGCTGCGGAACGTTCTAGCCGAGAGTCAGGGCACCGACGAGCCCGGGCGCCTAGGAGCCCGGGGCCCTAGGAGGCCATCGGGGGCTCGGTTGGGGACTCCGGGTCCGGGGGCTCATCCTCCGACGGACTCACAGGCGGGACCTCAGGCCCCGTCGGCGGGGGCGTCGTTACCCCGTTCTCGGGCGTCGGACCCTCTGGAGGGATGGGGATCGTGGGGGCCACCCCGAGCTTCTGCTCGAGGAAGCGGCGGATCTCTTCCGGCCGCGTGGACGCGATCCCGAAGTACTCCGCGAACCGACGTGTCGTGGTCAGCTCGAGGGTGGAGCCCTTCGGTTCCGTGTGGATCAGGCCGATGCCCCGAAGACGCTGCACCTCTTCGTAGGCGACATCTCCGATCATCCGTACGAGGTTGCTCTGCAGGATCGGCTGGTGATAGGCGATCAGGGTCAGCGCCCGTAGGGTACGCGCAGTCATCTCAACCGGCGTGACCGAGTGGACGGTGGGGACGTACTTCTCCTGGAGCTGGAGCGCGTATCGGTCGCCCACGCGTCGGACCTCGAGCGCGGACTGGCGGTTGCCGTACGTCTGCTCGAGCGTGCGGACCGCGCGCTGGACGGGCCGGTAGTCGTCGAGCCCGAGCGCGTCGGCGATCTCCTTCACGGCGAGGGGCTTTCCGCTAGCGAACAGGACCGCTTCGACCTGGAACACGAGGTCATCGAGCTTGGACGGCATGGACCACCTTCCTACCTTCCTTCCTACCTACCTGTCTACGTGGCTTGCCGGCTTACGCCCCCACGGCCACGACCTTTCGCGCCTCCGCGGTCCGGACCACGAGGACCGGGGACTCCCCGAGCACCTCTTGGAGCAGCTCGACGGAACGCTCTCCGGCGAGGAACAGGAGCGCGAGGAAGACCGCGACGAGACGGTCGCGTCCGGAAAGGGGGTTCCAGAGCTCGAGCAGCGGGAACGGCTTCCCCACGGGATGGTGGAGCGCCGCGTTCCAGGCATCCTGAAGGTCGTGCTCGGGGATCTCGCCGTGCGCGAGCACCTCGGGCGGAGCCCGTTGCTCCTCCCGCAGCCGGTCGCGCAGCTCCTCGATCCGAAGCGCGCGGCGCGCGTCGGCCTCGGCCTCGCCGAACGCGCGGACGAGCTCGAGCAGCGACACCGGCCGGGTCTCGGGGTGGCGGACCATCCCGAGCAGCGGGGGCGGGTCGGTGGTGCCCAGCACCGTGCTGGTCACGTCGACCGCCTCGGGCGTTTCGAGCAGTGGGAGGTAGCCATCGTCGCCCGCATCGGTGAGA
>Ga0326728_10026885_pt1 | contig 10126 bp, 10 predicted proteins | sample MB3enrmetagenome_FD_207602 | JGI IMG/M metagenome (GOLD analysis project Ga0326728, IMG submission 207602) | Lab enriched peat soil microbial communities from McLean, Ithaca, NY, United States - MB31MN | ecosystem: Environmental > Terrestrial > Soil > Wetlands > Peat | place: USA: New York... | reverse complement strand
TGCGACAACCTCCGATTCGGGTTGTCGCCTATAGATTCACACATTCTCGCCGCCGGGAATCCCCAACCGCCCTTCAATGTCCGCAGAACTGAACAGCCCTGCCTCCTTCCCAGCACGAATGGTGAATCACAACTCGCCCGATTCGTTCAATCCCCCATCGATTCTGACTATTCGGGACCCGCTCTAGCGCATCCCGGCTCGCTGTGGCACACGATCACGCCGAGGGAGCAGGAAGAGAAACTGGCGATGCAATTTTTCAAGGTCGTGCATTCATTGACGAAATTCGAAATCGCGACCCTATACTTGGAGTTTCCTCGCCTCGTGAACGATCCGCAGTATGCCTTCAGAAGGATGGGCCCGCTGATGGCGGATCACGCGATCGATGAACCGGAATATATGACCGCGCACGCGAATATTGCGCGGTCCAACCTCATTCATGATTTTGGCGCTGCCGCATCGGCGACGAATCGACCCTATCGCGCTGGCAGTTAGATTTCGCCTCGCCGATCCGAGCGGCGCCTAAGGCGATTCCTGCGCTTCGCCCTTCAAGAACTCCTCCAGCCAGTGAATGTCGTACTGGCCGTTCTGGATGTCGGTGTTGCGCACCAGGGCGCGGAACAGCGGCAGGGTGGTCTCGACGCCGTCGATGATGAATTCGTCGAGCGCGCGGCGTAGGCGCATCAGCGCTTCGGTGCGGGTGCGGCCGTGGACGATCAGCTTGCCGATGAGAGAATCGTAATAGGGCGGGATGACGTAGCCGTGATAGGCCGCCGAATCGACGCGCACGCCGAGGCCGCCCGGCGGATAGAAATACGCGATGCGGCCCGGCGAGGGCAGGAAGGAGCGCGCGTGCTCGGCGTTGATGCGGCATTCGATCGCCGCGCCGTGAATGCGCACGTCCTCCTGCCCGATCGTCAAGGGCGAGCCGGCGGCGATCTTGATCTGCTCGTTGATGAGGTCGATGCCGGTGATCATCTCGGTGACGGGATGTTCGACCTGGATGCGCGTATTCATCTCGATGAAGCAGAATTCGCCGTCTTCATAAAGAAATTCGACCGTGCCGACGCCGACATAGCCGAGTTCGGCCATCGCGCGCGCGACGACGCCGCCGATTTCGTCGCGTTGCGCCGCGTTGAGGGCGGGCGAGGGGCCTTCCTCCCAGACCTTCTGGTGGCGGCGCTGCAGCGAACAGTCGCGTTCGCCAAGATGAACCGCGCGGCCCTTGCCGTCGCCGAGCACCTGAACCTCGATGTGACGCGGCTTGGCGAGATATTTTTCCAGATAGACCGCGTCGTCGCCGAAGGCCGCCTTCGCCTCGATTCTGGCGTTCGCAATGGCGTTGAGCAGTTCGTCGGCGGCGTTGGCGACTTTCATGCCGCGTCCGCCGCCGCCCGCTGCGGCTTTGACGATGACCGGATAGCCGATTTCGGCGGCCATCTTCAGCGCTTCGGCCTCGTCGCGCACCGCTCCGCTCGAGCCGGGCACGCAGGGTATGCCGAGCCGCGCCGCCGTTCGTTTGGCCTCGATCTTGTCGCCCATCATGCGGATGTGCTCGACCTTCGGGCCGATGAAGGCGATTTGATGCTCGGCGAGAATTTCGGCGAAGCGGGCGTTTTCGGCGAGAAAACCGTAGCCGGGATGCACGGCGTCGGCGCCGGTGATCTCGCAGGCCGCGAGCAGGGCGGGCACGTTGAGATAGCTGTCGCGCGCCGGCGGCGGGCCGATGCAGACGCTCTCGTCGGCGAGCTTGACGTGCATCGCCTCCTTGTCGGCGGTCGAATAGACCGCGACCGTGGCGACGCCGAGCTCCTTGGCCGCGCGCAGCACCCTGAGCGCGATTTCGCCCCGGTTGGCGATAAGAATCTTATCGAACATACCCGGCGGCTCCTCGCGGCGAGCGATGCATCGTTGCGCGCGGCGCCGCGCTCATTCGATGACCATCAGCGCCTGGTCGTATTCGACCGGCGCGCCGTCCTCGACGAGGATGTGCGTCACCTTTCCGGCGCGCGGGGCGACGATTTCGTTGAACGTCTTCATCGCCTCGACGAGCATGACCTTGTCGCCGGCCTTCACCGACGCTCCGACTTCGACGAAGGGTTTCGCCTCGGGGCTCGGCCTGAGATAGGCGGTGCCGACCATCGGCGACTTCACCGCGCCGGCGAGTTCGGCCGGCGGGACGGCCGCCGCTTCGACTGGGGGCGCCTCGGCGACGACCGGCGCGGGCGCCGGCGCGGCGACGACGTGGGAGAACTGGACCGGGGACTGGCGCTCGCGCGCGACGCGCACGCGCAGGCCGGCGTGTTCGACCTCGACTTCGCTCAAGTCATGGCGCCCGGCGATCTCGGCGAGCGCGGCGACGACGGAAAGATCAAAGCCGCCGTCCGCGGGCTCGGCGGGGGATTTGTCTGACGACTTCTTTAGCACTCGCGGAGGCCTCGCACCGGATGACCCGAAACGTTCGTCGGCGCGTCCTATAACCCGGCCGGCCGGGCAAATAAAGGGCGCGCGCGTTATCCCCTGCGCGCCCAGACATGAGCGTCGTGAAACGCCGCGCCGCCGAACGGCGCGACGCTGTCGTCGCCGGTCAGGGCGTTGATCCCGCGCCCGTCGAGAAAGGCCGACGGCGGCCACACGCCCTCGCTGACGATGAGGCCGCGCGAAAGGCCGGCGAACGACTTGACGTGCAGGCGCGTCTCGCCGCGCGCGTTGCCCAGGCGCACGATCCCGCCGTCGCGCAAGCCCAGCGCCGCGACGTCGTCCGGGTTCATCAGCGCGGTCGGCCGCCGCTCGCGCGCCAATGAGGTCGGCGTCTCGGTGAAGCTGGAATTGAGAAAATTGCGCGCCGGCGAAGTCGCGAGCTTGAACGGATGCGCCGCGTCGGCCGCTTCGTTGACCGGCCAGTGGTCGGGCAGGGTCGGCATTTCGCGCCATCGCCCCTTGAGGCCGTCGCCGGAGAAGGGCGTCGAGGCCCAGTCGGCGCGCAGGCGGAACTTGCCGTCGGGCCAGGCGAAGCCGGTGAGATAGTGCGCCTCGTCGAACGGCGGCTGACAATCGAGCCATTTCTGGCGTTCGAGTTCGGCGAGATCGCCGCGGCCCGAGGCGCGCAACGTCCAGTCGATGATTTCGCGCGGGGTCATGGCGAAGCCGGGGTGACGCGCGCCGAGCCGATCGGCGAGCGCGACGATCACCTCGTGGTTGGAGCGGCAGCCCTCGGGCGGCTCGATCGTCTTCGGGCCGAACTGCAGATATTGGTGGCCGCCGCCGGTGTAAAGGTCGTCGTGCTCGAGGAACATCGTCGCCGGCAGCACGATGTCGGCGGTGCGCGCGGTGTCGGTGAGGAACTGCTCGTGCGCGCAGACGAACAGATCGTCGCGCGCGAAGCCCTTGCGAACTTTTTCCTGATCCGGCGCGACGGCGACGGGGTTGGTGTTCTGGATCAGCATCGCCTTGACCGGCCCGCCGCCCTTGAGCGCTTGCGCTTCGCCGGTCAGCGCCGCGCCGACGCGGCATTGATCGAGGCGGCGCACCGATTCGTCGCGCGCGTCGAGCCCTTCGATCATGGTCTTGTCGAGCTTGAAGACGCCGCTGTTGGAATGAAAGGCGCCGCCTCCCTCGTGCGCCCAGGCGCCGGTGACGACCGGGATGCACAAAGCCGCGTGCATGTTCGCCGCGCCGTTGCGCTGGCGCGAAAAGCCGTAGCCGAGACGGAAGAACGTGCGTTTCGTGCGCCCGACCAGCGCCGCGAACGCTTCGATGGCTTCGACGCTAAGGCCGGTGATCGCGCTCGCCCAGCGGGAATCGCGCGTCTGGAGATGGGCCTCCAACTCACGTGGCGCGTCGGCGTAGCGTTCGAGATAGGCGCGATCGGCGGCGCCGTCGCGGAACAGCGCGTGCATGACCGCGCAGGCCAGCGCGCCGTCCGTGCCGGGCCTGAGGCGGAGCGCCAGATCCGCCTGCCGCATCGTCTCGGTGTCGTAGACGTCGATCGCGACGATCTTCGCCCCGCGCTCCTTTCGCGCCCGCGTCGCGTGGGTCATCACGTTGACCTGGGTCGCGACCGCGTTGGTGCCCCAGATGACGATGCAATCGGACTTGGCCATTTCGCGCGGATCGACGCCGGCCATGCGCCCCGTCCCGGCCAGATAGCCCGGCCAGGCGATGGCGACGCAGATCGAGCCGAAAAAGCGCGAATAGCGCTTGGCGTGGGTCAAGCGCTCGATCCCGTCGCGCATGACGAGGCCCATCGTGCCCGAGTAGAAATACGGCCAGACGCTTTCGGCGCCGAACCGGCGCTCGGCGTCGAGGAAATTCTCCGCGACGACGTCGAGCGCGTCGTCCCAGGCGATCGGCCGGAACTGGCCGGAGCCTTTCGGACCGATCCGGCGCAGCGGCTCCGTCAGCCGATCCTTGTGATGGATGCGCTCGGCGTAGCGCGCGACCTTGGCGCAGACGACGCCCGACGTGTAGCGCTGGTCCTCGGCGCCATGGACGCGCCCGATCCGCGCGCCGTCGATCACTTCGACCTCGAGAGCGCAGACCGAGGGGCAATCGTGCGGGCAGACGGAAGGACGCCGGACGACGTCGCGGGGCGCGCTGATGAGCGAGGAATCCATCGCGCGCACTGTGCAGAAGCGGCGAGGGCCCGGCAAGAGCGCGAATAAATTGCAGCGATGACGATTTGCAACTGGATCGGCCCACGACGCCGAATCAGCTTCCCCGCCGCGGCGCGCCGATTTCGGGCGAATTTCATGCGCCGGCGCGGCTGCGCCGGCGCGCCCTCCCTTCAGCCGCCTTCAACGCCTTGAAGCCCCTGCGCACGAGAGAGCCGCGCGCGGTCGAATGCGAACGCGCTTTTCGTTCGCTGCAACTCGCCGGCCCTGCCGCCGGGGCGCATAGCGCCGCGCCGGCGGCGGCTCGCGATCGATCCGCGTTTCGATCGATCAGTGGCGGCCCGGCTCGGCGGAAACCTCCGGCAAGCCCGTAACGGAATAGCGCTCGTAGCGCTGGCCGAACGACTCGACGGACGCGGCGCCGACGATCGGCGTCGACGTGCGCTGCGCGGCAAGGATGACGCTGACGTTCCAGCGCCAGGTCGACACATCGGGCGTCGGCTGCGCAACGCCGACGCCGCCCCCAACGAGAACCAACGCGACGAGGGACAAAACGAATGGCCTGAGCATGCCGATCTCCTCTCCCATCTTGTTGTCTTTATTGGCTTTGCCCGGGCGCTCGCGGTCGTCTGTCGGCGAGCCTCGAGGCCCCGACTAGGCAAGGCTAACTAACATCCATAATGTGACGGCGTTAAGGCGTTTTCACTCGGCGGGCGGCTCGTCGCGCAAGAATTCGGCCGCCATTACGCGCGTCACCCGCTTTCCCCGCGCCAGCGCCTCGCGGTCGAGCGCCGCGACGATCGCGCGCGCCGCCGCGAGCGAACGCTCGATGTTGAGAGCGAGGTAGGAGACGACCGACGGATCGACCGCGAGCTGGCGGTCGCTGAACAATTTGAACAGCACGGCCCGGGTCAGGTCGAGATCGGGAGCGCCGAGCGAAACGATCGGCGCCAGGCGAAGCCGCGAGACGAGATCGGCGGTCGTCAGGCCCCAGCCGTCGGGCTGGCCGCGCGCGGTCAGGAGCACATAAGCGCCGCTTTCGCGGGTCAGATTCAAGAGGTGGAACAGCGCGGCCTCTCCAGCGCCGACGCGGTCGGCGTCCTCGATCAGCAGGGCCTTGGCGGCCGTCAGCTCGACGAGCGGCGCGCCGGACAGCGCCTCGGCGGCGACGACGCGCGCCGCCGCCGCGCGCGCCCAGATCGCGCCGAGATGGCTCTTGCCCGAGCCGCTCGGCCCGACGAGCATCAGCATCCGGCCCGCCCAGTTCGGCCAGGACAGAATCGCGCGCAACGCCTCGGCGTTTCCCGGCGCCTCGAGAAAGTCCTCGCGCGCAAAGCTGGGATCGTGCGGCCAATCGAGCGTCAATTGTCGCGCCGGACCGCTCACGGCTCGGTCCTCGGGCCGGCGTCGCCGCGATAAAGCGGGCTCTTGAGATAGAGGCCGATCAGGTGACGCACAAGCACGCCGAGCGCCGCGGCGGTCGGCACCGCGATGAGGAGGCCGGTGAAACCATACAGGCCGCCGAACACGAACAGCGCGAACATCAGCCAGACCGGATGCAGGCCGATGGACCGGCCCACGAGTCTAGGCGCCAGGACGTTGCCTTCGAGAAACTGCCCGGCGCCGACGACGGCGAGGGCGAGGAAGAACAGCTTGAGGCTCGGCCAACCCTGGACGAGCCCGACGCCGAGGGCCAAGATCAACGCGGTCAGCGATCCCACATAGGGAATGAAGCCCAGGACGCCGGCGATCACGCCGATGAGAAAGCCGAAATCGAGCCCGATCAGCGTCAGCCCGATTCCGTACCACAGGCCGTCGAACAGGCAGACCAGCGACTGGCCGCGAATGAACCCGGCGAGCGCGGCGTTGATCTCGGAGGCGATCGCGCGCAAGGAGTCGCGATAGTCGAGCGGCAGCCAGCCGTCGATCGTCGCCATCATCTTGTTCCAGTCGACCAGGATGTAGAAGGCGACGACCGGCGTGACGATGACGAACGAGAAGAAACTGACGACGGCGGCGCCGCCGGAGGCGAGCGAGCGCACGGCGTTGAGCAGCCATTGCGCGCCTTGGCCGACGAAATCGCCGATCGACTTTTGAATCTGTTCGCTCGAGAGGGAACTGCCGAGCCCGAGGGAATCGCGCCATGCCCCGCCATACCGTTCCAGCAGCGAATTGCCTTCCTCGATCGCGAGCGCCTGCAGCCGCACGACGTAGCCCGGCAAGTTGTGCGTGAAGCCGACCAACTGATTGCCCAGGATCGGCGCGAGGAGGACGAGAACGAGGACGACGACGAAGACGAACACGCCGAGGATCAGAAGCGACGAGGCGAGACGGCTGAGGCCGATCCGCTCGAGGCGGCGCACCACGGGATCGAGGAGGTAGCCGAGCGCGATGCCGGTGGCGAACGGCGTCACCAACGATCCGAGGACGTGCAACAAGTACGCGAACGACGCCAGCGCGACGGCCCATATGAGGATTTGACGTTCGAGGCTCACGGCGCGGGTCTCAGCGGCTCATGTGGTTGAGCCATTGCGCGATATAAACGCCTCCGGAGGCCAGCGTCGAGGCGGCGACGATCAGCGCCAGTCCCTGCTGCGCGGCCGATGGGTCATATCCGTAGGCCTTGGACCCCAGCACGAAAGCGGCGAAGGCGATCTGCGCGGCGGTGTTGAATTTCGAAATCCAGACCGGGCGGATCGCGACGGGATTGGCGAGCAGCCAGGAAACCAGCACCGCAAACAGGATCATCAGATCGCGCGAAACGACGAGAATGGCGAGCGCCGGCGCCAGCGCGCCGATCGCCGCCAGCGCGACGTACATCGAGATCAGCAACGCCTTGTCGGCGAGCGGATCGAGATAGGAGCCGAGCTCGCTGCGCAATTCGAAGCGCTTGGCGATGAAGCCGTCGACGGCGTCCGAGATTCCGGCCACGACGAAGATCAGGAACGCCTCGACGAAACGCTGCGAGACGATCATCGACACCGCCAGCGGCGTCATCAACAGGCGCGCCAGGGTGATCAGATTGGGCAGATTGGCGAGGAGCCGCGAACTGGTCATGAAGCGCGAATCCTCTCTCGCCACGCTCGCCGAACGCTTGCGCGCCGAGGCGGACTCTTCGCCGGCTCGGCCGTCCGCGCCGCGACTCCCTTGCGGCGCCGCGACAGTTTCGCGCAAATTCCCTCGCAGCGCGAATCCGTTTTGTCCGGGGACGCTCCCGGGCGCAGCGGCGAAGCGCGCTTGGCGACGACGGCGGCTTTCGCTGGGCCTCGCCGTTACGCAGCGTCGCGACTTTCGTCGCCGGCTCCGCGACTCGCCTCGGTCAGAGAAACTGCGAATTCTCCAATGACAGTCCCATTTCGAAAAGCTGGAATTGGCGGAAGATCGGCGTCACCCAAGCCCGCAAGCCGATGAGCACGCCCATCGACAGGTTCGCCGGCGGCGCCTTGAGGGCGTCCGGCAAGGAAAAATCCTGAGCGTCGAAGGCCTTCCAGGTCGGCCAATCGACCGCGCCGATCAACAGGCGTTCCGCGTGGGGGAACCGATCGAGAAGGTCGCGCGCGTCGGGCCCGTGCGGCGCCGCGCCCTTGTTCCTGACGACGACCAGGCGCAGGTTCGGCCAACGCTTGGCGAGCGCGCTTGCGGCGTTGAGCGAGTCGGGGCTGGCGTCGACGTGGAACAGCGCGACCGGCTGCACCATCGCGACCTGCGCCTCCTCCATGAAACCGATCTGTCCGATCGTTGCAAAATAGCTGTCATAGCAACGGTGGTGGACATCGACGACCTTCGGCGTCTGGTCATGAACGAGCAAGCGGTCGAACATGTCGATCTGGCCGTGGATTTTCGCGGTGTCCACGACCTTGACGACGCCGGGGAACCGTCTGGCGAAATCGGGAACATGGGGATCGGTGTCGAATCCCGCCGCGCCGCGGCCTCTGGAGAGGAAGTAGTCGGTCAACAGGCGCGCCGTCGTCGTCGAGCCGCTACGTTTGTTGGGCGAGCAGCAAAAATAGACCTTGGTCGTCTGCTCCATGGGGGCGACCGCTCAATCGTCGATGCTCTCAGCTCCTGTTCGGCGGTTCCGTGACGAGCTCGATCAGGCCGATGCGATCGAACTCGTCGGCGATCTTGCGCTGCCAGGTGCGCACGTAGCCGCGCAGGACGAAGGAGTGTGCCGCGGGCCGTCCGTCAGCGGTCTTGTTGGCGATGAAACTGGAAAACGGCGTTCCGGCGATGTCCACTTGCTCGTAGGCCATCTCGCTCAGCTTGGGAATCGATATTTCGTCGGCGCTGCGCGATTTGGCGAAATAGCTCATATAAGTCTCGGGGTCCCATTCGAAGAACGTCGTTTCGTTCACATAGTTCTTGACCAAGTAATAGTGGGCGTTGGCGACGAAGGGCGCGGTTTCGGCGATTTCCTCGAGCGAGGAGATCGAAGCGCCGAGCACGTGCATCAGAATGAAACTGAACTGCCCTTCGCGCACGGCGTCGAGAAAGCCGATGTCGCGTAAGACCCGCAGCGTCAGGGCGAGGGAGCCAGCGCGCGTGTCGATCAGCGAAACCGTGACTTGCGCGGTGTTCAGCGTGTCGAGAATTCGCATCTGATCGGCCGTCGAGCCGATGTCGACCGTCTCGGTGATGTCGCCGTAGAAGCGCTTGAGCGTTCCGCGCGGGCTCTCGGTGTCGAACGCGCGCAGCGCAATGTTCTTGCCGATCAAATAATCGGCGACGGCGCGCGCCACGGTCGTCTTGCCGACCCCGCCCTTGTCCGCGCCGACGAGAATGACCGTGGGTTTCATCTAGCTGCCTGCTCCCCTCTGTGGCTCGACCGACGATCGGTCGGCGACCGGCGACGGCAAGATCGGCGCCGCCCGGATCGCTGCGATCGAACGACGAACTCGATTTGAGCCGTCCTCACCAAGCCTTATCGTCCGACGGACGCGCAAACCTGTCGCTTCACGTAACGAGATCGAGGCGACACGGACGCTATATCAGGTGAAACACCGGCTTCAAAGGTCAATCTGCCATTTGCGACTCTTCAACGCGCCGGCCGGGCCGCCCGGGCCGCCCCGTGGGCGAAGACCGGGTTTCGACCAACAAAACCGCGGCGCTCAGGAAACCATGCGCGCGAGTATTCACCTGCGGTTCACGCCGTTCCTGATATAGAACTCGCCATCCGCCGCCAATTCCGGCGGCCGACTAAAGTGGAGGTTCCACATGAGCAAGCTTCTTGCGGCGCTCGGCCTGTCGACGGCGCTTATGGCCTCGGCCGCCCTGCCGCTGGCCGGCGCCGCCGACGCCGCCATGGCCTATGGCGGGCTTGGCGCGGACGTCCAGCAGCGCCAGATTGCGCCGATCGAAAAGGCGCAGTTCTTTTTCGGCGGCTATAATTATGGCTCTAGTAGCGTTACGTTGGGGGCTGTGATATTCTGGCAGGAATGCTGGAGTTGTGGCCATGGATCGGAAGACGTTTTTGGGATGGGTCAGCCAGGTGGATGATCTTACGGAGGCGCAGCGTG
>Ga0326728_10026884_pt1 | contig 10126 bp, 8 predicted proteins | sample MB3enrmetagenome_FD_207602 | JGI IMG/M metagenome (GOLD analysis project Ga0326728, IMG submission 207602) | Lab enriched peat soil microbial communities from McLean, Ithaca, NY, United States - MB31MN | ecosystem: Environmental > Terrestrial > Soil > Wetlands > Peat | place: USA: New York... | reverse complement strand
GAGGCCAGCTGGCCCAACGGAGGAAGGTTCGGAAGGTGTGCCTTGGTCTCGTAGAGGAGCTCTAGGGTCTCCTGGAGGCGCGCGGGACGCGTGAGGTCGCCGAGCCGGAGCCCGAACCGACCGGCACGGTCCGCGTACGCAGGTCCGATCCCCCGTCGGGTCGTCCCCAGGCCGGAACGTGGGTTCTTCTTCGCCCGGAGGTCGTCCTCCCAGGCGTCCTCGACCTCGTGCACGGGGAGAAGGACGTGGGCACGGTCCGACAGGACCACTTGCCCCCGCAGGAGTCCTCGCTGTTCGAGCTCCTGCATCTCCGCTTCGAGCTTGGTCGGCTGGATCACCATGCCGGGACCGCTCACGCCCACGACGCCGTGGCGCAGCACCCCGCAGGCCAACTGGTGGAGGATCACCTGGCCCTCGGCCAGATGGATCGAATGACCGGCGTTCGGACCGCCCCCGGTCCGCACGACGTACCGGGCACCGGCGGCGAGGAAATCGGTGATCTTCCCCTTCGCCTCGTCCCCGAACTGCGCTCCCACGACGACCCGGACGGTCGTTTTGCTCCCCTCCCAGGGCCACGAGACGTTGGGGAGGAAGAACCTTGTGCCTCTCGGCCCAGAAAGCTCCGCGGGACGCATGAGCCGTCGGCGCACGGGATAAGCCTAAGAACCACGCCGATGCTCCACCGCCGAAATGGTTGCCCAGCGAACACGGGAGGTCGAGATCTCGGGCATCCGCAAGATGTTCGAGGCGGCGCCACCGAACTCGATCAACCTGGGCCTTGGAGAGCCGGACTTCGACCCGGCGCCCGAGGTCATCGAGGCGCTCTGCGCGGCCGTACGCGGCGGCAAGAACCACTACGGTCCATCCGCCGGGATCCCGGAGCTCCGTGACAGGATCGCGGAGCGGTATCGCGAGCTCGACCCGGGGACCCTCCGGGAGAACGTCATCGTCACCGCCGGTGGCTCGGAAGGCCTCATGACCGCGGCCCTCGCGCTCTACGACCCGGGCACCGAGGTCCTCGTCCCCAACCCCGGCTTCGTCCTCTACGCTCCGCACGCGAAGCTCGCGGGCGCGGTGCCGGTCCCGTACAGCCTCTATCCCGCCCAGAAGTACCTTCCGGATTTCGCCGAGCTCGAGCGCCTGGTCACTCCCCGAACGCGCGCGATCGTTGTCAACAGCCCATCCAACCCGACCGGGGCGGTGTTCCCGCGGTCCGTCGTGGACCACATCGTCGCGTTCGCCGACCGCCACAACCTCACGATCGTCTCGGACGAGGTGTACGAGGACATCGTCTACGGCACGACGGCGACGTCGTTCTGGGGCCGCAGCGACCGGGTCGTGATCGCGAACTCGTTCTCGAAGACGCTCGCGATGACCGGCTGGAGGCTCGGTTTCCTGGTCGCCCCGAAGTCGTACGCCGCCGCGCTGAACAAGATCCACTACCACATCCTCGCCTGCCCGTCGACCCCCGTCCAGGTCGCGGTCCTCGCGGGGCTCTCGGACGGCTCCTCGACGTTCGCGGCGATGCTCAAGGAGTTCAAGGCCCGCCGAGAGCTCGTGAACCGGCTTATCGGGAACATGCCCGGCCTTTCGCTCGTGCCCCCGCAGGGAGCGTTCTACGCCTTCCCGCATTTCGACTGGCACCGTTCGAGCGCGGAGGTCGCCCATGCCCTGCTCGCTCGAGGCGTGATCACGACCCCCGGAGATGCGTTCGGGTCGCTCGGCGCCTCACACCTTCGGATATCGTTCGCTGCGTCCCGGAAGGCGCTGCGGGACGGGCTCAAGATCCTTCAGACCTACGCGGACGAAGTGGCGAAGTGATCGCGGGTCTCGTCGGTCGGGCGTTCCGCGCCATCGCCCATATGCGCGTGGCCGAAGGAAGCGACGACCTCGACCATGTCGGGGCCGAGCTCGTTCGCCTCGAAGCGGCGCGGGCTCAGCGACCGGCAACCTCGCGGTAGAGCGCCCGGTGTCGGTCGGCCGTCACGGACCAGTCGAGCCCCTTCACGCGTTCGCTCGCCGCGGCTCGCAGCCGTCCGGTCTCGCTCTCGTCCTCGACCACCGAACGCAGGGCACTCGCCAGAGCCACCGGGTCCCCGTACGGGACGAGACGGCCGGCGCGGCCGCCATCGAGAACTTCGGGAACCCCGCCGACCGCCGTCGCGACGGTCGGTGTTCCCGCGGCCATCGCCTCGAGGAGGACGAGTCCGTAGGCCTCCCACTCGGAGGCGAGCACGAGCGCGCGAGCCCCACGGACGACGCCCCGGTAGGCGGACAGGCTGTCGACATGCCCCAGAAAACGAACTTGGTCCGCGATGCCGAGCTTGCGGGCCCGCGATTCGAGCTGCGACCGCTCGCCCCAGTCCCGGCCCATCAGCACGAGCGGCCGCCGCGAGGGCGCCTCGAGCCGGGCTAGGGCCTCGAGCAACAACGGAAGGCCCTTGTTCGCGGCCACGCGGCCCACGAAGAGGAAGTACTCCTCGGGAAGGTCGAGCCCGTCGGTCCGGTCGGCCGCGGGATTCGACCACGCCGCCAGGTCGATACCGGGCGGGATCGTGCGAATCTTGCTCCCCGGGGCAAACTCGCGGACCAATGCCGCTTCCCGGTCGGTCTCTACCACGAGCGCCCGGGCCACCCGGTAGGCGGTCATGCCGAAGCCGATGTCCTGGACCCGAAGCATGCCACGTTTCCAAGGGATTTCCCGCGGACCCGCCGGATGATAGTGGGTCGACACCACGAGCGGGATACGGAGCCGTTCGGCCACAGCGGCGGCTTGGAGGACGTGGCCATAGCGGTGGGAGTGGGCGTGGATCACGTCCGCCCCGCTCTCCGAGAGGGCGTCCATGAGCCCGACCATCATCGGCATCGTGAGGCCGGGGATCAGGCGCTTGCGCACCGGGAACCGGTGTACCGGTACCCCGTCCACGAACGGAGCGTAGTCCGAGCGCCGCTCCCAGCGACTCTCGTCGTAGAGGTCGCTCGCGAACACCTCCTCGTCCCCGCCGGCGGCCTGGAGCCGCCGGGTGACCTCCCGGACGTTCGTCTCGACGCCGCCCGGAGCGTCGAACCGCAACACGACGTGGGCCACCTTCACCGGCCTGCGACCTCCTGGTAAAGGGCATCCAGCCGGTCGACGACACCGTCCCAGCGGTACCGGGGAACGACTTGGTCGCGTCCGTACTCTCCCAGCCGACGCGCGAGCTCCCGGTCCGACCAGACGCGGCCGACCGCCTCCGCGAGTGCGGCCGGCGATCTCGGGGGGACGAGAAGGCCGGCCTTGCCGTCCTCGACGAACTCCGGGATGCCCCCGACGCGCGAGGCGACGACCGGCGTGCCCGCCGCTAGGGATTCGAGTAGGACAAGACCGAACGCTTCGTACTCGCTCGGGAGGACGGTGAGTCGTGCCTCCCGGTAGGCAGCGGCGAGGAGCGCGTCGTCGCCGACGTGCCCCACGAGATGGACCCGGTCGGAGATCCCGAGCGACCTCGCCCGCGCCTCCACCGCCGCACGCTGGCCTCCGTCCTCTCCGACCACGACGAGTTGGGCCGAGCGGTCCGACCTCCCGAGGGTGGCGAACGCCTCGGTGAGGTCCAGGAGGCCTTTGTTCGAAGCGAGGCGTCCGACGAAGAGCACGAACGGGCCTGGGATCCGGTACCGCTCGGCGAACGAAGGGCTCCCGGGACCCGGCGGTGGCAGGGGCCGGTAGCCGGGCGGGATGATCTCGAGCGGGGGTAGTTGGAGGCCGAGGGATCGGAGCAGCCGCTCCTCCTCGTGCGTCTGAACGATGATACGGGACGCGTCCCGGACGACACCGCCCGCGACCCGACGGTCGTAGAACCCGCGGATCCGGTGGCGGAGCCAGCCGCCCTCGATCGACCAGATCGGGTGGAAATGGGCCGTGAGGATGAACGGGGTGCCGAACCGGCGGTGGTGACGGTGCGCGGCCGCCACCTGGTTCGTCCCGTACGTGTGAGCGTGGACCACGTCGGGGCGGTCTCGCGCGAGCGCCTCTTTGAGGTTGCGGAAGAATGTGTAGTGGAGGTCGCCGGGAAGGGACCAGACCGGAAGGCGGTGCACCGCTCCCCACGGAGTGCGCTCCTCACGCGGGACCTCCGGGCCGAGCCGCTCCATCGCCGGGAACTCGCGATAGAGGTCGCTCGTGTAGACGTCGACCGAGTGCCCGTGCGCGTGGAGGCGGGGACAGATCTCCGCGACGTGCTGCTCGACGCCCCCCGGCCCGGGCGGGTAGCGGGTCGCGAGCTGAGCGACCTTCACAGCGACCGGGTAGCGCTGCCCTTACTTGACGGTCCGGGCGCACGGAGCGGCCACGGCGGCGTCGTCACGAGAGGGTGCGCATCGAGGCGAGGCGCTGGGCGTACTTCTTGTAGACCTCGGTGGCGCGGGCGACCGACTCGATCTTGACGTACTCGTTCGCCTGGTGAGAGAGCTCCTCCTCGCCGGCCCCGAAGATGACAACGCGCGGGTTCACCTGCGTGTAGTGGACCGCCTCCGACGCGTGGGCGAGCACCGCCGTCTCGGCCTGCGCGACGTCGCGTAGGAGCTTCACGTGCTCGGAGTTCGGGTCGATCTGCACCGCGGGCATCGTGAGGATGCGACGGAGCGTGAACGGGGTCTTGATCCGACGGAGATGCTCCTCGATCTCGTGGTAGAGCTGGTCGGGGGTGTACGGCGGCGGGAAGCGGATATCGACCTCGGAGGTGCACTTGTTCGGGACGACGTTGATGCGGGTACCCCCTTGGAACGTCCCGATGTTGAGCGTGACCATGCCGAGCTCGGGGTGGGCGATCCGCCCCTTGAACGACTCGAGGCCGCGGAGGATGCGCATCATCTTGCCGATGGCGTTCTCGCCGAGATGCGGCATCGCGCCATGGGCGGCCTTGCCGCGGGTCTCGATCGCGAGGTCGAGGACGCCCTTCTCCGCATAGGCGACGCGGAGCCCGGTCGGTTCGCCCACGACGACGGCCTTCGCCCGCCGGAGGGGAAGCGTCTTCGCGAGCGCCATCGCTCCCTGCATCGACGTCTCCTCGTCGGTCGTGAACGCGAGGACGATCGGGATCTTCCGCGCCACTAGGTCCTGCGCCGCGTCGAGCATCGCGACCACGGTGCCCTTCATGTCCGCGGCGCCGCGGCCGTACATCCGGCCCGACGCGAGCTGGCTCTGGGAGAAGCTCCAGTAGTCGCCGACCGGTGGCGTGTCGAGGTGGCCGGAGAGGACTACGCCACCCTGGCCGCTCTCGGCGAGCAGCGCGGGCGCCTGCGGGTCACCGAAGAGCGTGTTCCGCATGTGGATCTGGTCGGTGAACGACTGGACGTAGTCGAGCACCTCTTGCTTGTCGGAGAACGGGTCGCTCGGGATCTTGACGAGCTCCGAGAGCATGTCCACCATCTGCCGCTTCATCGGAACTCTACCCTCTCACCGTCCGTGCGGGGACCCGGTGACGAGCTTCTTCCGGTAGGCTCCGACGCGTCTTAACGGTGCGGTCAAGCGGACGGATGCGCGGCGACCGTGTGGGTCCTCGCGAGCGCCCGCCCGAACCCTTCGGGAGAGCCGACCGACCACCATCCCCCCAGGCGGGGGGTCAGGATGAGGGCCGCCACCCGTCCCCCGTCCGCGAGGAGCATCCGGATCCCCTCGGTGAGCTCGAGCTCCCGGGGGTGCTCGGTCCGGCGGACCTTTTCGAGAGCGGCGAAGATCGAGGGGTGGAACGCGTACACCGCGGTCGCGGCCCAGTGGGACTTCGGTTCCATGGGCTTCTCGACCATCCCGGTCACGTCGAGACGGCGGACGCCGTGCACCGAGGGCCCGGGCCGGCCTTCTACCACTCCGTAGCGGCGGGGGTCGGCGACCTTCCGGACGAGCAGGACGGCGTCGAGCGCATCCCGTTCGAGAAGCGCTCCCATCGCCCGGAGCAGGTGCCCGCGGTGGGGCTCCAGGAGGACGGCGTCGCCCGCGTGCAGGAAGAAGCGCTGGCCGCCGACGGACTCCTTGGCTCGGGCGACCGCGTCGCCGAACCCGCCCGGTGTCGGCTGGACCACGAACGAGATCCGGAACCGGCTGAGGGTGTCGTAGAACCGTCGGGTCTCGTTCAACCGCTCCCCGTGATGGCGGTGCCGATGCAAGAACTTCGGGTCGACGGTGAAGTAGTTCCGGACGACCTCCGCATCCCGGGGCTGGTGGACGATCGTCAGATGGAAGGCGCCCCCGGCGACGAGTGTCTCGACGACCAGGTGGGCCACCGGTTTCAGGACCGGTTGACCGTCGCTGCCGCGGTCGTAGAGGGGCAGGAACTCCTTCCGCAGCCCCCGGCTCCACGGGAGCATGCGGGTCCCCTCACCCGCGAGGGTGACGACGGCTTCCATGGTGGGGACCTTACGTCGAGGGGGCCTCGGAGGGGGGCGCGCCCGGAGCGGTCGAGGCGGGTTCCGACGCGTGAGGTGTCCGCGCGTCGATCGCCGGGCGGCTGTCCACCGACCGCCACTGGACGGTCGGTTGCACGACATAGCGCCGGGCTTCGAGCCGCCGCCGATAGTGCATGAGGTCGCGGAAGATCTCGCGGATGACCTCTTCGAGTTCCCGGGTCCGCTTGTAGCCGAGCTTCGGAAGGTGCTCGTGGATCGGGTTGTAGTAGTGCTGCTCGGCCTCGACGCGCGGGTCGGGTGGATGCTCGATGACGGGCGATAGGTGGAACTCCTTCGCGACGCGGGCGGTGGTCTCGGCGAGCTCGTTCACCGAGTAGGCCGCGTCGAACTGGTTGAACACGCGGTACTCTCCGGGCTGTGCGGGGTTCTCGATCGCGAGGCGGAGCGACTGCATCGAGTCCTCGAGTGCGATGAAACCGCGGCGCTGCTCGCCTTTCCCGTAGGCGGTGATCGGGAGCCCGAGGACGGCCTGGGCGATGAACCGGTTGAGCGCCGTTCCCCAGGTCTCGTCGAAGTCGAACCGGGTCAGGAGCCGCCGGTCGGTCATCTCCTGCGTCCGGATGCCGTAGATGACCCCCTGCATCACGTCGGTCGCGGCGAGCCCGAAGATCTTGGAAGCGTACATGACGTCGCCCGAGTCGAACACCTTGCTCCAGTGGTACCACGAACCCGCCTGGCGCGGGAACGGAAGGAAGTCCTTCCGGCCGTGGTACTCCATCTCGAACGACCCCTCGGGGATGTCGGTGTTGGGCGTCCCGTACTCGCCCATCGTCCCCATCTTCACGAGGTGGGCCCGCGGGCAGGTGTCCCGGATCGCGTAGAGGAGGTTGAGCGTCCCCGTGAGGTTCTCGACCTGGGTCGTGACCGCGTGGTGGACGTCGATCATCGAGTACGGCGCGCTCCGCTGCTCCGCGAGGTGGACGATCGAGTCCGGCTTTTCCTTGGCGAGGAGATTGTGGACGAACTCGTAGTCGCAGACGCTGCCGCGGTAGAACCCGATCTCCTTCCCGAGGATCGCCTTCAACGCCTTCTGGCGCGCGGGGAACGACGGGATGGGCGTCGCCGACCAAGAGCCGACCTCCTTGACCCGGCGCCGGGTAACGAAGTTGTCCACACCCACTACCTCGTGGCCTCGACCGAGGAGGTGGAGGGCGAGCGGCCAGCCGGAATACCCATCGATGCCGGTTACGATGACCTTCATGGTTTCGTGCCGTAATCATGGAACGGTCCGGTTTAAAAAGAGGACGGGCCGCCCGGAGCTGAGCCCAAAGGAGCATAAACGCGGCCGAGGTGAACCCTCTCCGAGGTAGCCCTCCAGCATGGCCCGAACGACGGCAGCCGACGTCTCCATCGTCGACACCCGCGACGAGCCGCTCCACGGTGCGATGATGGTCGTCGGGTTCCCGACCCACGGCCTCGTCGGTTCGGTCGCCGCCTCGTACCTCGTGCATTCGCTCGACATGGCGCTGGTCGCGTACATGACCAGCGAGGAGTTCCCGCCGACCGTCATCATGGAGGAGGGAGTGGTCAGCGCGCCGGTCCGATTCTATGCGAGCAAGGTCGTCTGCGGCGTCGACCGCTCGTGCGACCAGCTGTTGGTCGTCCTCTCGGACATCCAACCTCCGCCGTCGATGTTGAACGCCATCGGGCGAGCGCTCCTCGACTGGGCCGAGGAGAAGGGGATCCAGCTCATCGTCGCCGTGGAAGGCCAGCCGATCGAAGGGGAGGCGCGCGGGGACGCCCGGGTCGTGGCGATGGCCAATCGGGCCGCCACCCCCCTTCTCGAGAAGTATCGGTTCGCCGCCGCGAGCGGCGTCGTGACCGGTCTCTCCGGCGGTCTTCTTCTCGGAGCGATTGCGCGGACGACCCCGGTCCTCTGCCTGGTGGCTCAAGCGCACAAAGATTATCCGGATGCGCGAGCGGCGGCGAAGGTGATCGAGACGATCAACCCGCTCGTGCCGCTGCTCGTGCTCGACACGAAGCCGCTCCGTGACAAGGCCCGTCAGATCGAGTCCGAAGTACGCAAGACGCTCCAGCAGACCCGCGAGTCGATCGCGAACATGCGGAACGCGGCGCCGGAAGGGCCGGGTGAGATGTATCGCTGATTCCGCGATGGGCCCCCCGACGGCCCCGGTGCCCGATGGCCGCCCTCCGGTCACCCTGCGCGAGTTCCGCCTGAACGACCTCCCCTTCATCGGAGCGATCGTCGCGGAGGCACTGCATGAGCACTACGACCCGTCCCTGTACGGCTCCCTCTCATCGGAGTGGCCCACCGGGTTCCTCGTCGCCGCCGACCCCTCGGACACTCCCGTCGGCTTCCTGCTCGGGGTGAACCAGGTCGAGGGCGAGGCACGGATCCTGATGTTCGCGGTCGAGCGACACCAGCGAGCGCAGGGGATCGGGACCCTCCTCATGTCGACGTTCCTCGAGCGGTGCCGGGCGAGGCGGTTCCGCCGGGTCACGCTCGAGGTGCGGGTCTCGAACGCCACCGCGATCCGGTTCTACTCCCGGTACCAGTTCTCCGTGATCGACCTCCTGCGGGCGTATTATTCCGACGGGGAGAACGGCTACCAGATGGCCTGCGACCTGCGCTAACGCGCGTCCCCTCCACCCGTAGGCTTCAAAGCCTACCCCTTTGGTGCCCCACTCCTATGCCTACAGCTTGGCCCACTGCGAGCGACCTCATGACCGGGCGTCCGGTGACGCTCCCGTTCGACGCACCGATCTCCAAGGCACTGGGTCTGATGCGCACGCACAAGATCCACGAGATCCCCGTTCTACGGAACACCCGACTCATCGGGATGCTCACGATCGAGTCGATCGCGCGGCGCGGCCGCTGGTCGCTGACGACCAAGGTCGAGCACCTTCTGATCCTCCCTCCCCTGATCCTTCCGACGACCCCGTTCCCGGAGATCGCGGAGCAGTTGCTCTCGACCGGCCTGAGGGCGGCGCCCGTCATCGGCCGTCGCGGGGAGCTTCTCGGCGTCATCAGCCGCACGGACCTCGTTCGAGCGATGCCCGGGCTTTCGGTCTTCCGCTCGGCGGAAGGACCGACCGTCGAGCAGGTCGCTCGCTCCGCCGGAGAGGTCGTCCACGAGGACGACCAGTGCCGGAACCTCGTCACCCAGCTCCGGCTGCTCGAGGACCACCCGCTCCCGGTCGTCGACCGGAAGGGACGGATCGTCGGAGCGGTGGGGGTCGCCGACCTCGGCGAGGTCCTCTGGCGTCCGGTGGTTGGCGGAAAGCGCGACGCGCGGGCGAACCGCTCCGCGCTCGAGGTCAAGGTCGGTTCGATCATGCACGCCCCCGCGGTCACGATCCCGCTCGGGGCCTCCGCGCTCGAAGCGGCCCGCTTGATGGCCCGCGAGAAGGTCTCGAGTGTCTTCGTCGTCGAGGACCACCGACCGACCCGCGTCGTCGGTGAGGTGGACCTCCTGAGCCTCGCGATCTCGCGCGCCCGACCGGGCGTCCGCCCCGAAGGGGTCGAGAACGTCTATGTCGAGATCACGGGCCTTCGCGGATCGGCCGACGCGGGCCTCATCGCGGAGATCGACGGGGGCATCGCGAAGGGCCTTCGCCGCATCGCACGGTACGTCCGCCCAACACTCCTGACGCTTCATTTCGCGCCGCAGGGCACCCATCGCACGAACGACCTGACGGTCGAGGCACGTCTGTTCACCGAGCA
>Ga0326728_10026882_pt1 | contig 10127 bp, 6 predicted proteins | sample MB3enrmetagenome_FD_207602 | JGI IMG/M metagenome (GOLD analysis project Ga0326728, IMG submission 207602) | Lab enriched peat soil microbial communities from McLean, Ithaca, NY, United States - MB31MN | ecosystem: Environmental > Terrestrial > Soil > Wetlands > Peat | place: USA: New York... | reverse complement strand
TACAATCAAAGAGAACCGAGGGGGATTATATGAGTAAAATAACTACCGTTGCTGCAAGGGAAATTTTAGATTCACGGGGTAATCCGACCATCGAGATAGACATTCATCTTTCGACAGGTGAAATGGGTAGGGCATCGGTTCCTTCCGGTGCATCAAAGGGGGAAAGCGAGGCCGTAGAGCTGAGGGACGAAGATAAGAAGAGATACCGGGGTAAAGGCGTACTCAAGGCTGTGGAGAACGTGACCAAGATCGTGACACCCAAGCTTATCGGCATGAATGTGCTGGACCTGACGGGCATCGACTCCATGCTTATCGAACTGGACGGAACGGAAAACAAGTCCGTTCTCGGCGCCAACCTCACAACAGGTGTTTCCATAGCCTCAGCCAGGGCCGCTGCTAATTTCATTGGTGTCCCTCTCTATCGATATTTGGGCGGCGCCTTTGCCCGGGAGCTTCCGGTTCCGCAGATGAACATCATCAACGGGGGCAAGCACGCGGACAACAATGTAGACCTCCAGGAGTTCATGGTCACACCCATCGGCGCACCGAATTTCAGAGAAGCCCTGCGCTACGCAGCCGAGACGTTTCATGCCCTAAGAGATATCCTCCAGAAAAATAACTACAGCACAGGAGTAGGTGATGAAGGTGGCTTTGCCCCGAATTTGAAGAACAACACCCAACCCTTTGATCTCATCGTGGAAGCCATCAGCAAGGCAGGCTATAAACCGGGTAAGGATATAGCAATTGCCATCGATCCTGCTGCAAGCTCGTTCTATAAGGACGGTAAATATATCCTGGCCTCTGAAAAAGATCCCGAGAGGACTTCCGAAGAGATGATCGACTTCTATGAGGGTCTGGTCAAGAAGTACCCTATTGTCTCCATAGAAGACGGCCTTGCGGAGAATGACTGGAACGGCTGGCAACGTCTCATGAAACGCCTTGGCAATAAACTACAGATCGTTGGCGACGACATCTTTGTAACCAATATGAAGTACCTGAAACGCGGCATTGAGGAGGATTGTGCCAACTCCATTCTCATCAAGGTAAACCAGATAGGAACGATCACTGAGACAATGCAAACTATTGAAACGGCCAAGAGGGCCGGGTTCACCACTGTCATATCCCATCGCTCGGGTGAGACCGAGGACCCATGGCTTGCCGACCTTGCAGTCGGTCTCTGTACCGGACAAATCAAATCAGGATCAACCTCCCGGAGTGAGCGCCTTGCCAAATACAACCAGCTCATGCGCATTGAGGAAGAATTAGGGAAAAGTGCAGTATTCAGGGGTAGGGACGTTCTGTACAGCGTGAAGAAATAACGAACAGTGCCCAAACCTGAGGAGTCATTATCATGCCAACTTAGATTATGAATATGAGTGCACCAATTGGTGGAGTACATAGATGATTTCTCCCGGATATCAGAATGCCACTACACTTTCGGAAGGTGAGGCGCAGAGGATGAATCTGGCCAAAGAGCTCTCGAAGAGTGCTGCCAAGAGGACGGTTTACATTCTTGACGAGCCCACCAAGGGCCTCCACTTCGATGATATTAACAAGCTCCTCATCGTTCTTCACCGACTATTTGAAAAAGTATATTAGACGATTAAATGAACTGAATAAGAAGATACCTTTCATTATTCACTGTCCAGCGCCTCCTACACTTTAGCGCTTGCGTCGGTTTCGAATATCCCGTTATACAAATCTTCGCCATAGCTGGTTTGCAATGGTTCGCCTTCAATTAGTTTAAAAGTTCGTCCTCCGTCGCTTTGCCTTTCAGCCCGCAAAAAAATGGCGTTTTCCATTTTTTTGTCATAAAAACCATGCGCAAATGTATATACATGCGTAACAAAGAAAATCTTGATGTGCCTTTCCAATAATGCGCACATTATCTGCCTTGAAATCTCCGAGCCTTCTCTTTCGTTTGTCGCGGCGAATGATTCATTTAACAGTATCATGGGATTTGCCGTTATATTGTCTACGATATCGCTCATTCTGCCGAGTTCTTCATCAAGTTTTCCACTATTCATGGTAACGTCTTCTTTCCTTTTATAGTGTGTGAAAATACCGTCACAGACATTGGAACAGAAAGACTCAGCCGGCACAAACATGCCGCATTGCATCATCAATTGGGATAAACCTATGCTTCGTAAAAAAGTTGATTTGCCGCCCTGGTTGGCGCCTGTGATTATCACGAGGTTTTTATTGTCGACATTCACCTCGTTGCCCAGAATCCTTTGTTCCAGGTTTAAAGCCAGACAGACATCGTATAATCCATGAAAAGAATGCCTGCGTTCGCCGGGAGCCGCGGGCAGAGGGAAAGATATAGGCTCCCTGTTTTTAGCAAGGTGCCCGTGTAAATTCAGACAACCAACGTAAAAAGCCGATTCGGTCCGCAACATGATAAAGAAATTAAGAACGTGATCACCAGATTGGGCGAGAGCATTGGCTACGAGGTTGATTCCCCTGTCTCTTAATCCTGCCAAGGCCCTGAAGCCGCTTTCATCACGTTCACTGATATAAAAGGTATAACCGGGTGTTGTTTTGGCAAAGATCTGCTCCATCCAACTCTGTATTTCGGAAAAGATCCACTCCATCAAACTCTGCTTTTTTTCGTGTGTTTCACGAAGTATGTAATTGGTACCTTTATTACCTGTTCCCAATTCAGCACTGATCAAAACTCCTTTGCGGAATTTCAGCGCCCTTAGATGATGTTGGACGCTGGCAAAATATTCATCGCCAAGTTCTTTATTGAGCATCGCGAAGAACGCCCTAAAGCCCTCCGACTCGAATTTATCGGCGTGTTCATCAGCAATATCCTTTATCTTTTTAAGCAGGCCCACAAACGTCTGCATTTTTTCTACTGAAGTATGCAGAATCGAGGTAGGAGAATCATGTCTGAATATGCCATACCAATGCTTTCTCTTGCTTTCAATTGCTTCCACAGCAATGTCGTAGATATCCCTGACAATGGAAGAGTTATTCAGACAATCTTTAAGAATATTTTGGCGATATCGTATTGTGTCCGGATCATTATGTAAACCGGACAAAACAGCGTTCTTTGCTACTTCAAATAAAAATTTGTCACCGAGGGCCATGGCATTGAACAGAGTGTTTAATTCCAGGTCTTGTGTCAATGCCTGTTCATTCCACGGCAACTCCTCTTGGAGATCAAAATCACGATCCTTATACATGAGGAAAGCCTTCATGATTTTATCCGCTCCTTTAAACAATCGTAGGTGAGTCGATACTTTTCGGCGATTGATATTGCGTATGAAAGTCCGTCGGCAGGCCTTCTTACTATTTTATATGTTCGCAATGCCGGATTTTCGGGAACTACCGTGCTGACCATGCTTACGGTTTTCTCACTTAAAGAAGCCAGTTCATCTATAAATGTCACGCAAACGCACAGCAAATCCAATTGTATTATTTTTTCCATTATCCTCTTGCCCAGGAGAATAGCGTCTTTCAGTGTTGTGGAAGTGAAAATTTCATTCATGATGATAATACTGCTTGATGTAGCTTGATTGAGAATCTTGTGGATTCTGATGAGGTCATCCTGAAGTTTGCCGCGGAGATTCTCGATGTTTTCCTCCTTTTCAAAATGGGTAAAGAGCCTGTCGGACAAAAAGAGTTGCGCTTGGCTGCCCGGGACGGGACAGCCTATGCCAGCCAGATAATGTAACTGCCCGAAGGTGCGGGCGAAGGTTGTTTTCCCTCCCTGATTCGGACCGGATATTACAAATATGCGTTCCTTTTCTTTCAGGTAGAAATCATTGCAGACAATGGATGAGTTCTCGCTCATGAGTTTATTGGCCAGTGCTAAATCGAATCCTTCATAATCATACACTTCCTTGTACTGAGTGGAAATTTTCGGATAACAAAATTTCAATCCAGCTCGCTTGAATTGCGCGATATGCTCCAGATAGGCGATGTAAAATTGTATCTCCCGGTCGAAAACGGCTATCGTTTCATCTGAAAAATTGCCGTTTCTCGCGTAATAATCATCGAGACTTAAAAATACATTGGGATACAATCGGGCTACCTGATCCAGTATTCTCTCTTCAACATGGTTCATTTCAGGCCCGGTGAAAAATTTGACCCGATAATCTTTTACCGCTCCCTGTTTGAATCTCTCGAATGTCTGCTCCACATCTGCGCTGTAATCAATTCCGGATTCATATGTGCAAACCTTGATACTGTTATCCTTTATGAGCAGGCAATACTTTACAGCGGATAAATCGGCTTTAAGCTTTTTTGTTTCAGCTAAAAGGGACGTAAACTGGTCAGATTCGGCATAGTCCGTTATATACTCACGGAAGGCTAAAAAGCCGCGCGATTTTAAATCTGCAAGGGTTAACTTGTGTACCAGGCGATTGATGGTTTCGCAATAAATATCTACCGTCTCTAAAAACCATCCTTCTTTGTGATATTTGTTGTTAAGCTTGTCCACCAAGCCAAGATGTAGTCGCATTGTGTGCATTTCTTGTGCAAATGTTTTTATATTCTCAAAGAGGATTTTATTTTCCAGATCCTGCATTACTTCATGACGATATTTGATCGTGACGATATCGGACAGGGGAGTGTAAAAAAACGGCTTTAGATTATATTCCTGCCTTCCGGCCGTGATGGTGTCGATAACCTGATCAAGATTCAAATCAACAAAAAAAGCGGGCGCTTCAAGCGATTCTTTTTTTGTGCTCTCTTCAGATCTTTCAAATAATATGCTGTGGAAAGTCATGAGACAAACACCTCCTGGGCCATGATGCGGACGCACAGCTTCAACTCTACCGCCGCGTGTTAGGAGTTATCAGCCCGGCCCGGGCGTTTGTCAGGGGAACTCCATCCCTTTGTAAGGGTCAAATGATAGAAATTTCTTGAAGTCCAGTCAAGTTAGAAAACAGTAAAAATTGAGAATGTACCTATTCAGGGTTTGGCATAGACAAACCAGACGTGTCGATATATCCAGGCTCCAAATTTTTTTGCAACCCTTAGCCTATCATGGCGGATGAACTAAAGGGTTAATCTTTCCAGATCCGCATGATGAATTACCTTCCTACTCTCATTGGTATATGATCAGCAATTTCTTGATGTGGTCTTATAATATAGGGATAAAACTGCATCAGGTTAGCAATAGGTTAGATTATCAAGAACGACTGATTTGGCAAAACCATGTAACTGATTGAAATAAATGGTGGAGCCGAAGAGAATCGAACTCTCGACCTCTTGAATGCCATATATCTATTGAGGATATCCAGTTTATGCATAATGTTCGCTGTTGATAGGTATAGCTTGATAAATCAAGACATGAGGGGCAACCATATTACATGGTATTGCCCCTTATTCTCCCCTGTCTAGTGCACAATTAGTGCACAATGGGACCCGGGGGGAGAGCAGAATCATGGGGACCCCATATACTGGCTATCGAATAGCTCACCACACACAAGGGAGAAAAATTGATGTCATTCATGATAATTCCAAAAAGGATTATTCATGTAGTAAATTAACTTATTGTGGCATTTATGATATGGTGATTCAAAAATACTCAAGAGAGTAAAAATGTCCACTATACTGGGTGTATCGATTGTTATCCTGGGGGTTTGTATCCTTTATGCATGCTACCAGATACGTTCTGAGATTCGTTGGGTTAAAAGGCGATTCTTGGGTAAACCGGATTATTATGGAAATATGCATCCGATCAATCTGGCTGAAGAATTTATTTCATTTAGAGAACACCTAGTGCCATTATATTTTTTGCCACTTGCTGAAGAAGCAGGCAGAATTTTGTTTCTTAACAGAATGGCTGAAGATATTTTACGTGATGCCCATATAGAGTTTCAAAAAATTGATAGAAAAGAGCTTGAGGACTTTGCAGCAACGAATCCTCCTGAAGGTGTAGCATTTTCTCCCAGCAGTGACCTTATAAAAGCTCTTCAAGAATGGTCATCACAGCTAATAAAAAAGAATACAGCAAGCAGTTGGGGAGAATTATTCACAGAGGTTTATGTAGAATTACTTAGTGGAAGAATAACTATTAAAGAGGCAAAAGAAAAGCTTGATTGCGTGTGTGATTTTAGCCCCTTATATTTGGCACCTTCTCATGACATGAATTTTTGTCAATCAATGTCTTCCGATTTCTGGAGTGCTGACAAATGGAAAAAGCATCTGGATTGGTATCGAGAACATGAGATTGCTTGACTTTTAGTGGCACGTAATTATATTATCGTGCTACGCCAATGAAGACCACTAAACTCAATCATCCTCATATCAAGTTACAGATAGCCTACTACATAGCTAATGGATATTCACAGCACAAGATTGCAAAAGCCCTGGGGACAAGTCAGCCTGCAATATTCAGGATGGTTCACCGGGATGATGTACAAGCAATGATCCTACAAGAAGAAGGAAAGTATCTTGAGAGGATTAAGATTGTATTAGAAGAGACAATCAATAATCCTCAAGTAAAAGCAAGAATGCAGAAGAAAGTTGAAAAGATGCTCTTTGATTTTTAAGATAGGGTAAGTCAGACACAATATGTTTTATATTGTGATCTATGGTTTGTTCAATCAAAAGTGATACCGAGATTTATCGCAGAGATCAAAGCTTTGGACAAAACGATGATTATGGTTCCATACATTCAGTAATCAGAAACCGTGTGAAATGGCATGTAATCTTCACTTTTCAATGCCCCTCTTTTTTGATGATTATGAAAAGTAATCTATGCTCTGGAATAACCATAGGCCTCGGCACATAAGCTACACGTTGAAAGCAATCAATATTTATATAATTTTGTGGACTGATTTACGGTCTCACCCGGAGATAACATGAAAATCATTTCTCTGTTTGTGTTACGCGAATTCCCCCAAGGCCGATAGAAAAGAATTTCATGCTATCATCCGGCATAGCTGGAGGTTAGTTATTTTTTTGGGACATGTACCTGGTATTAAATTTCGTGTGATTTACGCATTACGTAATAAAAAAACGGCTAGGTGGCGAACTGTGTAAATTAAGGAGAGAGGCACAAGGGTAGGTGAAGTTTCAGACAGCAAATGACGATAGAAGACGCATGGGAAGCCGCACACCTATAAGCGACAAGAAACGGACAACACCCTTCCGTAGAACGTATCACTGGACCGCTGTTGCAGTGGTGGCAATTCTGACCGCTGGGGCGCTCTTTACCTGGTGGGCGGTGCAGCGGGCCGACAGGCAGATGCGTGATAGCCTGCTAGGGCAGGCGCAAATGGTGGCGGAGGCGATTGATATTGATCACATTAAGGCACTGAAAGGCACCGGAGCTGACCTTGCCTCACCAGATTATCAGCGGCTCAAGCAGCAGCTCTCCCAGCTCCGATGGGTCAACAGCAAGTGCCGGTTAATCTCTCTCCTGGGCCTCAAGAACAATGGCAAGGTTTTCACCCATGTAAATTCAGAACCAGCCGACTCGAAGGACTACTCACCGCCCGGGCAGGTCTATGATGAGATACCCGCAAATTACCTTCAAGTGTTTGACACCAGGACCGCGGCCGTTGCAGGCCCGATAACAGAACGCTGGGATGTCTGTGTTTCGGCGCTTATTCCTGTAATCGACCCGAAGACGACCATGTCTGGCCTCGCAACTCCGGATAACGCTCGGGCTTTGGTGCGCAAGGCCGTTGACTACTACCGTAAAAATGGACACGAGCGTTTCCTGAAAGTGCTCAATGATCCACAGGGGGAGTTCCACAAGGCAGATTTGTACGCTTTCGCCTATGACCGTAGCATGACTATGCTGGCCCATCCAGTGAAACCTGAATTGGTAGGGCAGAACCAGCTTGACATGAAGGACTGGCCTGGAGGGAAGTATTTCAGAAAAGAAATTCAGAGCGTGGCCCTTTCCCGGGGCAGCGGTTGGGTGGACTACCAATACGAAAACCCTGTCAGCAAACAACTCGATTACAAAACCACCTATGTCGAGGGTGTGGATGATCTGATCATCTGTGCCGGGGCGTACAAAGGTGCTGGCACGATCCTCGCAGTACTGGCCATGAACGTTGACGCCCGCACCTGGAAATGGGACGTAGCCCGAGCCGCCCTTCCGCCCATTCTGTTGACACTGGTGCTCATGACGACCCTGCTGACGGGCGTTGCCCTCCTGGCATGGCGCTCCCGGATCTCCGGCTCTACACCGCGCTGGATGAGGCTTCTCGAACCGGCCTTAGTGGTCGCAGTCGGTCTAGCCCTGACTCTGTTCGCCTCCTGGATGGCGCACGAGAGCGAGTCCCGCAACCGCATCCAGTCGTTCTGGTACCTGGCAGCGAGCAAAACCGCTGGTCTCGCCGATACCATGCACGATCTCCGCGATGTCGAACTTGAGGGCCTGGCGAACTACTGCCAAGGTAGGGAGAATGTCACCCCGGAAGAGTTTCAGCAGTACACCCACTATCTGACGAAAACCCCGATGGTCCAGGCCTGGGAATGGATCCCAGCCGTCTCTGCGGCGGACAAATCTCGCTTCGAACAGGAGACTCGTGCGGAGGGATTGACGGGTTATGAAATATGGCAGAAGGATGCACAGGGGAAGCGGGTGCCAGCTTCCGGGCGTGAGGTGTACTATCCAGTGGTTCGTGTAGCTCCCCTAGTCGGCAACGAACGCGCCCTAGGCTATGATCTCGGCTCGGAACCGCTTCGCCGTGCGGCCCTGGAAGAGGCAGCGCGCACCAGCTTGATGACAGGCACTGACCCTATTACCCTTGTGCAGGAAACAGGTAGCCAGAAGGGTATGCTGATCTACAGAGCCGTCTATAGCCATGATGAGCCAAAGCGTCTGCGTGGTTTCGCCTTGGCAGTGTTGCAGTTGGGGACTGTACTGAAGAGCGCGGACCCTGACCAGTCGGCCTCCATCGACCTTTTTCTCCTTCGCAGAGATGGCACGCCCGAGCTGGTCGGAGCTTCCTACGATGCTGACCACGCACCGACTGCGGGGCTTTCAGCGACCCGTCCCATCTTGGACTTTGGCAAGGTCCTTGCTGTGACCGCCCACGCAGGGCCTGAGTTCGAACGCATTCATCCAGCGCGGGCAGGTTGGCTGACCACCCTGACGGGGCTGTTGCTCACCGCCGCACTGACCATTGCGATCGGCGCGATTATCCGCCGGCGTGAGGAATTAGAACGGTTGGTCGTTGATCGGACTTCTGATCTGCGGGAGAGTGAAGAGCGTTACCGAATCGTTACCGAGAATGCCCGCGATGTAATCTGGGTCTTTGACCTCAACTTGGGCTATACCTTTACGAGCCCTTCGGTCAAGTACCTCAGGGGATACACTGTGGATGAGGCTTTAAAACAAAGCCTTGATCAGATCCTGACGCCTGAATCTTACGAGAAAGCAAAGGAGATATTTGATAGAGAATTTTCACTGGAGATGAACGGAAAGCAGCATAGTCCAGACTGGTCATATACAACTGAGCTCGAGATGGTCTGCAAAGATGGGTCTACGGTCTGGACCGAGGTTACCCTGAACATTCTCTATAATGAGGATGGAACCCCCAAAGGTTTCATGGGAATCACCCGTGACATTGCCAAGCGAAGACGAGCTGAGGAAGCATTACGAAAAAGTGAAGAAGAATATCGCATTATCACTGATAATATGCGGGACACGATCTGGCTTATGGATATGAATTTCCACACCACCTGGATCAGTCCATCAGTTGTCAGAAACCGCGGGTTCACACTGGAGGAAATTGTGAATATGCCTATGGAGAATAATTTAACTCCAGAATCCATGCAGCGGGTAAAACGAATCATTACAGACAATTTTACACCGGAAAAGCTGAACGACAAGGATCACGAAATAATTCTGTCTAGTGAGCTTGAGTTCTACAGGAAAGACGGATCTACCTTATGGAGTGATGTGGTCACGACATTACTCCGTGATGCTGATGGAAAGCCATCCACTTTGTTGTGTGTTGGTCGTGATATCACCGAGCGGAAGCAGGCTGAGGAAGCCATCAGAAAGAGTGAAGAACGCTATCGGACTATCTTCGAAAGTACGGCAACGGCCAATATCATTACCGCTGAAGACACGACCATTCTCCTGGCAAATACCAACTTTGCCAACTTAGTGGGGTATTCAAAACAGGAACTGGAAGGAAAGA
>Ga0326728_10026881_pt1 | contig 10128 bp, 7 predicted proteins | sample MB3enrmetagenome_FD_207602 | JGI IMG/M metagenome (GOLD analysis project Ga0326728, IMG submission 207602) | Lab enriched peat soil microbial communities from McLean, Ithaca, NY, United States - MB31MN | ecosystem: Environmental > Terrestrial > Soil > Wetlands > Peat | place: USA: New York... | reverse complement strand
GCCGCCAGCAACCGCAGGAGAAGAGTACACCGAAGCGCCAGTCTTGTAGTTCCAGATGAATGCGCCTGTTGTAGCGTTCAAAGCATAAAGATAGTCGTCAAAGGAGCCTACGTAGACCATGCCGTATGCGACCGCCGGAGAAGAGTCCACAAAACCGTCAGTCGGGTAGCTCCAGATGAATTTGCCTGTTGTAGCGTTCAAAGCATAAACACTTTCGTCCTCTGAACCCACGTAGACTACGCCGTTCAGAACAGCAGGCGAAGAATCAACAGAATCGCCGGTCAGGTAGCTCCATAAAACATTGTTTGTTGTTGGACCTGAATCAGATGAGTAGCCTGTATTTTCTAAGTCATGGTGAAACATGGGCCAGTCCGAGGGCACGCTTATCACCGAGACCGAACCGCTACCGTAATTTGTAACATAGGCATAGTTGCCGTCGGGCGTTACAGCTACCCCCTCAGGAGCACTTCCAACGGTTACTGTCGCCGTCACCGTGTTCGTGGCTGTGGTTATCACCGAGACCGAATCGCTTAAGGGATTTGCAACATAGGCGTATGCGCCGTCGGGCGTTACGGCCACACCGTTAGGGCTGTCGAAAGGAATGCTTAAACTGGTTACTGTCGCTGTAACAGTGTTCGTTGCCGTGTTTATCACCGAGACTGAATCGCCGTCGCCATTTGTAACATAGGCATAGTTGCCGTCGGGCGTTACAGCTACCCCCTCAGGAGCACTTCCAACGGTTACTGGCGCCGCCGTCACTGTGTTCGTAGCCGTGCTTATCACCGAGACCGTGTCGCTTAAGGCATTTGTAACATAGGCGTATGCGCCGTTGGGCGTTACAGCCACACCCCAAGGCTCGCTTCCAACGGTTACTGTCGCCGTTACTGTGTTAGTTGCCGTGCTTATCACCGAGACCGAATCGCCATCAAGATTTGTAACATAGACATAGTCGCCGTTAGGCGTTACAGCCACACCTTGAGGATCGTTTAAACCGGTCACTGTCGCCGTCACTGTGTTCGTAGTCGTGTTTATCACCGAGACCGTAGTGCCGCCCCAAGTTGTAACATAGGCATATGCCCCGTCGGGCGTTACAGCCACACCACGAGGCTCGGTTAAACCTGTTACTGTTGCCGTCACTGTGTTCGTAGTCGTGCTTATCACAGAGACCGTACCGCTGTTTTGATTTGGAACATAGGCGTATGCGCCGTTAGGCGTTACGGCCACACCGTAAGGCTCGCTTCCAACGGGTATCGTCGCCGTCACCGTATTTATAGCTCGAACTGGCTGAGGAAATAATGCAAAAGCACTGAACAAGAAGGAGATGAGGAGAAGGATGCAGCCAACTTTCAAAGCCTTTGCTGTCCCACGCTTCATGTTTTCACCTCACCAGCCAAACCCTTCGCTGATGTCAACGAAATGCTCGCAATGAGTACGAAAATTGCAATCAATAATAAACCTAAGAGCTTCCAAACCTTGACTTTCAAATAAATCCCTCAATCTTTCCTTAACGCGCACACCACCCATCATTTTCTGTCATAAAATTATATAGTTATTTTTTTGATTTCGAGGGCAAAAATTTACACTCGTGTTTAAGATGAGATAACAGTAACTAATTTAAAAACAGAATTTAAAGCCAAATTTAACAATTAGCCTAGTAGTGCCGAATCGTTCAAGTTAAAATAGCGCCTTATGTTTTCCTTTTCGTAGGCTATTCTGAGCTTTAAGATTTTTCCTCCTCGGCCTCTCTCACCTGGAAACCATCGGCTCTCAATAATACCTTGGCGTTCCAACTCCGATAAAGCTGGACCGCGGCGGTTAGGCGAACCGTACAGGCTGTACTGAGATATGTGGCCTTCTTTGGCAATTCGCGTTAAAGTTCTCCACCCTGACTGTTCCTGAGGAAGTCTTTCATTTGTGTAGTCTTCCACGAAGGCACTAATTAAAACACTGAAAGCCTCTCTTGCATCTGTACATTCGAACTCGAAGCTGTCCAATGCAACAACCAGCTCTTGTCCTCCTAAGGGGAATAACGGCACAACGGTTACGCGGACCGGCTTAGGTTTGCACACTCTGTTTCTTCCGAAGTCGTCGACGTAAGTAATTCTTGGCTTAATAATGTGCGTGCCAGTTCTTGAGGCAAGCATGCTAAGCTTGATTGATTCAACTTGGAAAGCGCTAATTCTCTTGCCCTGCATGTCCACAGAATCGTCTTTTACTGTGCAGCATGCAGGCAGAGCTGTTATCTCAAAAGCCTGCGGAATCAGAGCTTCAATCTTGCTTAAAGCGCCTTCTTTTCTTGAAACATTGACCAAGTCGCATCTCAAGTCGAACCTCTGTCCAACTTGAACCTTCGCGGGCGCCATCAAGTTTGCTTGCACATCAACATGGTCAACGGCTTTCTCCAGCTTTTTAACGATTTTTTCCGCTTGGTTTCGGTAGGTTTTTGCCTTTTCAGCCCTCCCTTGCTTTTGAAGAGCCCACGCAAAGCTCTTCCTCATCCAAGCAGAGTATCCCAAGTTAACTTTTGCACACAAGCATTTCCTAAAGTATCGAGAGGCATCTTCCCACTTATCTTTGCCTGCAAAGTAAACGGCTTTGGAAAAATCTCCGACCAAAGGACTACGCTGAGCTTCGGGAGGTAGCGCAACCATTTTGTTGAAGTATTCGTCGGCTAACTTGGTGTTTCCGTCGAATGTGTATTGTCTGACGAGGGAACCATAAGCTATGCCTTTATTGAGGGAAGAATCAGTTTTTTCCGCTAGGAGGACAGCTTTAAGATTCAAAGGCAACGCTTCTGAAAGCCGTTCCATGTATTCGAGGGCTAACCCACAGTGGGAGTACGCAAACGCCATCAAGTTGAGGTCCGCTACTGTTTCCCCAGCCTTTATTGCGTTCGTAAACATCGTAAGCATTTCTGGTCCGAGCCCTGCGAAACAAAATATGCCAGCAATGACGTAGGCTTCAGTCAACCCGCGGTTATCTTCTAAGTCGCAAAAAAGCTTCGCGGATTGCAAGATGGCTGCTCGCGCCTTTTTGTTTTGTCCCAGGCTACCGTAGGTAGCGCCAAGAGTGATAAACAAATATGCAAGGTCGGAGAGTGAGCATTCTTCTTCAAGGATGGGCAAAGCCTCCTTCGCCTCTTTTAAGGCAACTTCCGGCGAATATTTTCTGGCAAGCGAAATTTGGGCGCGGATACGAAGGACCCTTGCATACTCAAGCCGGTCGACACCCGCGCATTCCTCAGCTTTCTTAAGAATTGCCTCAAGGAGCGGTGCCGGTTGCAGATATCTGAAGGACACCAAAGCCTTCCTAAGCGCCCTTAACTTCACGACGCCCACGGCGACATCGCCAAGTTTCACATAGGTTCTTAGTGCTTCATTAAACATACTGCTGCCGTTTAAAGCGTCGCCTAGCCCCTCCAGCGCCATCAACCGTTGAGCCAAAAGATTCGGGTCTTCGCTTACAGCCTGCAAAACGTAGGTGAAGTGTTTGATGGCTTCGGCGTTACTGAACCTTGCCACCGCGTCCTGCCCTGCCACCAAAGCGTATTTTACAGCTTTTGCGTTGTTTCCTGCCTCGCGGTAATGGTAGGCTAAGTCACTAAGAGACTGCTTCCCCTCTTTTACGTTCCCCTCTATTATCTCTGCTATCTGGGCATGGTACTCTCGTTTGAGAGCCTTAGGAATCTCTTCGTAAATCACTTCTCGGTACTTTGCATGAAGGAATCTGAAGGAATCCTCTTCACTAGACACCAGAGACGTCAACTGAGCAATCACCTGCAACATTTCTAGAAGGTCAAGGCGATTCATTCTCAAGGCTGCTGAAAGGAGATCGGTCGCGAATTTCTCTCCTATAACCGAGGCAGCATCAAGAGTTCTTTTTTGAGCGCGATTTAACGCGTTCAACCTCCTAAGGAATATTTCCTTTACTTTCTTCGGAACGCCCAGCGAGTCAACAGAGAGGCACCATCGCCCATCTTTAAGATAGATGCCGTTGCTTGAAACTAGCATTCTTAGAGTTTCCACGACGAACAGCGGGTTTCCTTGGCTCTTGTCCGCCAGATTCCGGATTAACTCAAAGTCTGGGTTCTCACCAACAATGTTTTCAAATATCTTGAAAATCTCGGTTTGGTCAAGACCTTTCAGTTGAATCTCTGTGGAAAGGTCCTCCCTTTGCAGTGCTTGAAGCACTTCGATGAGGAAATGAGGACGCCCCTCTGCGTCATCGTTCAATTCATCGTTCCTAAACGTCGCTAAAATTAAAATCCGCTGCGAAGATGCTACCCCTGCCAGGTGGTGAAGAAGGGATAGAGATGCAGAATCGGCCCAGTGTAAATCTTCAAGGAAGAAGGCGACGGGTTTCGCCGCCGAGAAAGACTTTAGCACCTTTGTGACTGCAGCATAAGCGTTGTCTTTCCAGACTTGAGAATCTAATCCGCCGATGTCAATGGGCGCCCTTAGATTCAAGTAGCTTGACAGCCACCCTGCAGTTTCATCTGCCTGTGAACTATCCTGAGGGATATGATTACCTGGCTCAAGCGACACTGGTCCGCGATCTCGATTCAGTTTCGCGTTTTTGTAGTAATTGTTGAACGCGCTGATGAATGGAAAGTATGGGTCAGCGCCCTTGCTGAGGCAACATCCCCTTAAAATCGTCACTTCCGTCTCTTTTAAGCTGACTAAAAATTCATTCACCAATTTTGTTTTTCCAGCTCCAGCTTCTCCTGAGATGAAGACCACCGAGCCATTTCCTCGGCAAGCCATATCCAAGCGGCGACGTAGCAGGTCAAGTTCTTTTTCTCTGCCTACCAGAATCGGCTCAACAAGACTCGGTGAACTCATGCTTTCAGTCGCCTTATCGGGGCGGTTTGATTTAAACCAGAGTCTTCTGTTGGGCGGCATCGCCTCAAAATCCGTGAAGAGCGATTGGCTACACCTGCACGAACTTCTAAGTTGTTTCGGCAAGTGTTTTCAGACAATTCCGCGTCGAAGCGATTTTGCACCAGTTTCTCTTCAGAATTTGCCTTGGAAAAATGAGGAGCCGCGCCTTCTGTACGCATCTTTTTGCTTTGCCCAACATCGAAAACTGCCCATTTGAAATCCAACGCTACCCCCGAGAAATATGTGACCCTTTCGCCTTAAGGATTTTTTCATTGCCGGAAGTACACTGTGCTTAAAACGCCGTAAAGTTTTTGCGCGCTGGCTTGTCGAGACTGTGTGAAAAGTCAAATTTGTTTTAAGAAATTGAGTTTTGCATTTAAAAACTTGTTTCTAAGACCCAATAATCTGACATAAATTTATCAATTTTCTGGATCGAAAGTAGTTTTCACACAGTCTCAACAACCACGCCCGCGACACGAACAAGTTAGGAGGAGGCTGGATGCGTAGAAGCTATAGTTCCGCGGATTGTCGGCGAATAGACGCCTGCCTTTCGTCAACGTGAGCGAAAAGAAGAATAAGAGATAATTTGAAAAGAATAAATAAGAACTTCACACAGCACACGAGCTTAGCTTATAAAGTGTCATGATTTTTTCAAAACAAGAAACAGTTATTCCTTTTCGTAAACCATAATTTCCCTTGTTAGGCTCCTATGAACAAAAACCTTATGCGACTCTATTGTTCTAAATCCTAGACTATATACTAAATCAGCTATCTCTATAGACATTTGCTCGGTTTGTCCTAATCCGTTAACCTTTATTGGTAATGCTATACAAATCCGTTGCCCCACCCCCAACAAGCCATGCGCTGAAACCAAAACTTCTTGCACCAACTGCTTAGTCGTCGACCTGAGCGTGCTTGATGAGCGGCCATACGGCGGGTCAGTAACAACGCAATCAACCCTAGTAAACGGCAACTGACGTGCGTCCGCCCAGATTAACCCTTCAGGCGAGATATTGAAGTGCTTCAGGTTTTTTTTGCACCCCAAAATCATCCGCCTCTGAGCATCAACTCCTAACGCTCGGCAACCGATGTAGGTGGCTTCAATAAGCGAAGTGCCTGTGCCACAGAACGGATCCAACACCAAATCTTCAGCTTTCGCATGAGCCAAATTCACCATGCAGCGAGCAAGCTTCGACGGCATCGCGGACGGGTGAAAGAACGGTTTTCTGCGTGGCCTTCGCTCAGAGAACGTTTTGGTCTGGATTTCAGTAAGCTTTAACCCGAAAACGAGTTTTTCGTCCGTAACTATGCCTATGAAGGTTTTACCTGGATTTTTCAGGTTCACCTTTGCTTCTGGTGCACGTTGCAGGATTATTTTGCCCAGTTTTCCCTCTAACCTCATCGTGTTGATGGCTTGGTCAGCGTAGTTTTTTATGCGGTTTATCCGCACCGAAAAACTTTCGCAGGGTTTTAGGATAGATTTGAAGTCGATGTTGCCTGCGGCTTCAACGATGTCTGTTTCAGTGGCGTCTGATTTGAAGAGCTCCAAGGCGCAAAGCCTCGTGAACGCGGCTCTAACATGCACCGTTTGGACGCTGCCCAACTCTGCTTCTAACCGTAAGGTCTGGTCGAGAACTTCAACGTTCGCATATGAGTAGCCTTCGGCTTCCAGTATCGCTTCGACTTCTGCAGCAGGCAGCGACTCGCTTTCGCCTGATAAGAGAAAAAACAGTTTAGCCAACTATTTTTGCGCCCTAAGTTCTTGGCTCAACAGCGGCGCCAACGAAACCTTGCTGACACTGCCCGGTACGCTGTCGGTTCCCACGATCTCCTCCACGCCTGCGTCAAGGATACGTTTTTCAGCGTCGCCAATCAGTAGACCGTGCACGCAAGCGCAGAAAACATGTTTTGCATCCTGTTCGCGCAGGATTTTTGCTGCTCCCACGATGGTGCCGCCTGTGCTGATTATGTCGTCAAAAATGATTACGGTTTGACCTTTAACGTTTAAGCCTTCAGCAGTCTGCTTGGTTTGTCCAGTGTAGCGGTCACGCTGCTTATCCAAATGCCCAGCATCCCCGCCTAAAACCGCTTGCGCCTGCTTCGCAATGTACATTGCACCCTTGTCAGGCGACAGGGCAAATGCGCTTTTGAAGCCCTTCTGCACAAAATACTGTGCCAAAAGCGGAATTGCGCTTATTGTTTTGGCTGGAAACGGAAACTGTCCCAGCGCCTCCTCCGAGTGAACGTTAACGGTCAATAACTCGTCGACTCCAGCAGCCTTCAACATCCGAGCCACAGTTCCAACGCTAATGCCTTCCCCCGCTAAAAACATCTTGTCCTGCCGAGCATAAGCCAAATACGGCACAACAGCGGTCACTTTGACGGCGCCGCCTCGCTTTGCCGCATCAGCCATGAACGCTAACTGAAAAAGCCTCCCATCCTGCGCTGGCGGACATGTTGTCTGCACAATAGCCACATTTTCGCCTTGCACATTGCCTTCCAAACGCACATACGATTCCCCGTCAGGAAAAACCTTGAAAGCAACAGGAACATTTCCAAAGCCAGTTAACGCTGAAACCGCTTCAGCAAGCTCCTTCGACGCTGGACCACAGATAACCTTCAACCTTAACTCCTCTTTTCATTAAGATGATAAGCTCAGGTTTTAAGGCTTTATCTTTGCAGATTTAAACAAGCTTTTCAGAGAAAATAATCCCTCTTCCTCTTCTCATCAATTTATATAGAGAAATTCAACAACAAAATTGATACCCTACCCCGCCTCTTACGAACGGCACCGCTTTTAGCTATTAAAACGGTCAAAAAGCTTTGCTTTAACTTCCAGGTCGCCTTCGATGGCTTCTTTGATGTTGCTTAAGGCTTCTTGTTTGGTTTCGCCTTCGCTTGCAACTGGAAGCTCCAAACACTTGACAACAAAACCGCCTTCCTCGGCAGGTTCAAGTAAAACAGTGAATTTACGTGCAACCATTGGGCAATCCCAGCATTGTACTTTACTTTACAACTTGCATATGAACATATATGCATTAGTACATTTTCGTTTGCATAACAGTTTTAAGCTTAACTCAATTTTTCAATTGGCGAAGGATTAAATTTATGGACACTTGGCGTTTACTACCCCTCGAAACAAATAATTCGTTTATGAACATGGCAATCGACGAGGCAATCTTGACGGCGCGAATCGCTGGGCAAGTGCCGAACACGCTCCGATTTTATCGTTGGCAGCCGTCCACCGTGAGCATCGGCAAAAACCAGAACCCTGAAAACGAAATTTACCTTGACGCCTGCAAGCAACTGGGCGTGGATGTGGTTAGGCGCATAAGCGGCGGCGGCACCGTTTACCATGACTTTGAGGGCGAAGTCACCTACAGCGTAACCGCCAAAGCCGAAGCCTTAGGCACAGCAGACATCACCAGCGTTTACGCCAAAATTTACGAGGCAATAAAGGATGCGCTTAGGATTTTGGGGATAACTGCCGACTTCAGCGGCGGCGACGCTAAAAACTGCCCGAACATGACGGTTAACGGCAAAAAAATCTCAGGTAGCAGCCAAACAATCACCCGAGGCGTTGTGCTCCAGCACGGCACGGTGTTGCGGAGTGTCGATTTGCCCAAGATGTTTACGCTTCTAAAACTAAAAAACGCCAGTTGCACCCAAGCCGCTGACATTGCAAAGCGAAAGATCACCAGCATACAAAACGAGTTAGACCACGCTGTTATGCCTGAAACGGTTGTTAATGCGCTGGCTCAGGGTTTTAGGGCGATGCTAAGGATTCAGCTTGAGCCTGGCGAGTTAACGGCTTACGAGGTGGAGCTGGCAAATAAGCTCTGCAAAGAAAAGTACGGTACTAAAGCGTGGAATTTTGAGGGCAAAACAGTTTAAGCTTTTTCTTTATGCCATCTCACGCCTTGCGCTGTATCCTCAAGAACGATGCCCGTTGCCTTAAGCTGCGCTCGGATTGCGTCGGCTTCCTTCCAATTCTTGGCTTTTCGAGCTTCTTCCCGCTTCTGCACTAAAGCGTCAATGTCCGCTGGCAAGGCTTCTTCTACTTCCACTTTGCCAATTACACCTAAAACCTCATCTATCCGCATCATCAAACCGCCAACATCTGAGGCTTCCATCTTGCTTACCCTGTTGTCATCAAGCAGGTTGTTTATTTCCCGCACGAAATCAAACAGCGATGCCAACGCTATCCCAATGTCCAAATCATCATCCAGTGAACCGCCAAAACATGCCTCAAGCTTTGCAGTTAAAACGGCGACTTTTCCCTTGCTGTCCTTGCCCTCTGTTTCATGCAAGCGCCGAACAAAATTCCTCAGCCTATCAACTGCGCCTTTCGCGGATTCTAAGCCTTCAAACGTGAAGTTGAACTGTTGCCGATAATGAGTAGACATAAGCAAGTACCTTATCGCAATCGGATCATAACCCTTAGCGACCAAGTCACGGAGCGTGTAGAAATTGCCGAAGCGCTTCGCCATTTTTTTGCCTTCAACAAGCAAATACTCATTATGCAACCAGTAATTCACAAACTTCTTGCCCGTCGCAGCCTCGCTTTGCGCAATCTCGTTCTCATGATGCGGAAACATGTTGTCCACTCCGCCGCAGTGAATGTCAAAGGTTTCGCCAAGATACTTCATGCTCATGGCGCTGCATTCGATGTGCCAGCCGGGTCTGCCTCTGCCAAGCTCAGTCTCGGCAAGTATAATTTTTGAGAGTTTGCCATAATCTGGAAATTTGCATATGGCGTAGTAGATTGAGCCGTCTTCTCCGCGGTAAGCGTAGCCTTTAGCCATCAAAGTTTTGATTAAAGCAACCATCTCAGGAATATGCTCGGTAGCTCTAGGATAAACATCCGCAGGTTCGATGTTTAAGGCTTTAATGTCCTCAAAGAACGCTTTCACATAAAAATCGGTGTACTGCTTAAGAGGCACCTGCTCCTTTTGGCTGCCCTTGATGGTTTTATCATCGACATCCGTTAAGTTCATAACGTGTGTAACTTTGAAGCCTCGGTACACAAGCCAACGCTTCAGCAAATCCTCAAACAAAAAAGCCCTGAAATTGCCGATATGAGCATAATCGTAAACCGTGGGGCCACACGTGTACATCTTCACTTTGCCAGGTTCCAACGGCTTAAAAACTTCTTTCATACGCGATAGAGTATTAAAAAAACAAATATTTGATTGCGTGTTATTATTTCTCCTTTAAAAGTTTAAGAAATTTTTCACGATTTATGCCA
>Ga0326728_10026880_pt1 | contig 10128 bp, 8 predicted proteins | sample MB3enrmetagenome_FD_207602 | JGI IMG/M metagenome (GOLD analysis project Ga0326728, IMG submission 207602) | Lab enriched peat soil microbial communities from McLean, Ithaca, NY, United States - MB31MN | ecosystem: Environmental > Terrestrial > Soil > Wetlands > Peat | place: USA: New York... | reverse complement strand
AGCCGTGGAGCCCTCGCATGTCCTCACCGCGATGGGCTTGAGCGCCGATCGAGCGCGGGCCAGCCTGCGCTTCAGCCTGGGCAAGCACAATACCGCCGAAGATATCGATTGCACTCTGGCCGCGCTCCCGGAAGCCTTAGGCCGCCTGCGAGAGCTTTCGCCGTTGTATAAAGCCACAAGCCACAAGCCGCAAGCCTCAAGCAAGGCGGGATGATTTAGGAATTTGGTAATTTCGTAATTTGGTAATTTGGAAATTACCCAATTACCGCGCAGTTGTAATTTCCGGTTTTTGGCCTCTGGCTTGTCGCTTGTGGCTGGTTGCTGTATAAAGCCGCAAGCCTCAAGCAAGGCGGGATGATTTGGTAATTTCGTAATTTGGAAATTGCGCAATTACCAAATTACCAAATTACTAAATTACCAAATTCCTGGTTTTAGCTTGTGGCTTGTTGCTATGTCTTCCAGAACCATTGCCGTTGCCATGTCGGGAGGGGTGGACTCCTCCACCGTCGCGGCCATGCTGCGTGCCCAGGGGCATACGGTTATCGGCCTCACCATGCAGTTGTGGAACCAGCGGCGCCTGCCCGGCCGCGAGGATGTGCCCCAGCCTGCAACCGGGCGCTGCTGCTCGCTGGACGACGTGTACGACGCGCGCCGGGTGGCCGAGACCATCGGCATTCCCTACTATGTGGTCAATCAGGAGCGGCGTTTCGAGCGCGAAGTCGTACAGCCGTTTGTCGCGGAGTATCTGGCCGGACGCACGCCCATTCCTTGCAGCCTGTGTAACAACCATCTGAAATTCGATCAGCTATTGATCACCGCGCGGCAGATCGGCGCGGAGATGCTGGCCACCGGCCATTACGCGCGCTGTGAGTATGGCGTTTACCGGCCAGGCGCCGGGGGCCACCCCGCTTCCGGTGGCGATGGGGAAGTACAGCCTCGCTGGCTGCTGAAGCGCAGTGTGGATGCGAGCCGCGATCAGACCTATTTTCTGTTCGGGCTCACCCAGGAACAACTCAGCCGTACGCTGTTTCCGCTCGGCGGCTTGTACAAGCAGCAGGTCCGCGAATTGGCGCGGGACTTCGGACTGGCCTTGGCCGAAAAGCCCGATTCCCAGGAAATCTGTTTCGTTCCCGACGGCGATTACAAGGGATTCATCCACGCTTATTTGGCGGAGCAGGGGCAAAGCTTGCCCGACACCGCGGGAGATCTGGTCACCACCGAAGGCGAAGTGATCGGCCGGCATTCCGGAATTCACCACTTTACGGTTGGCCAGCGTAAAGGACTTGGGGTTTCCGCTCCCGAGCCGCTCTACGTGCTCCAGGTGAAAACCAGCGCGCATCAAGTGGTAGTCGGTCCCGACGTGGCCCTGCGTACGCGGACGCTGCGTGCCCGCCAGCTCAACTGGATCGCCATTGCCCGGTTGTGCGAGCCCATGCGGGCGGCGGTCAAGATCCGCCACAAGCACGAACCGGCCATGGCAACCATCGAACCGGCAGGCGAAGACGAAGTGACGGCCACCTTCGATGAGCCGCAACGCGCGGTCGCGCCCGGCCAGGCCGCAGTTTTCTACGACGGCGATATCGTAGTCGGAGGTAGCTGGATCACGTAAGATTGACGCGCGTAGCGGACCAATGTCACTTATTTTGGCGCCTCGAATCCGGTAAGGTTGTTTTGGTCCAGCGTAGGTCCGAGGTGCGCTTTTTGACGCCGTCTGACAGAGCCCGCCACGCGGGCGGAAGATGGTAGCCCCGGGCGTGAGCCCGGGGTGTGAGATTAAACATACCGCAAGCCCGCGAAGCGGGCGTAAGAATCCCCCTCGCGGCCGCAGGCCCGATCGGTAGATGGGAACCCGGGCCTGGAGGGCGGCGCTATATTTTCGAGGGAGCGAGGCGAGGAATCTGCAGTTTTTCTCTGCCGCAATACTGCAAGAACCAATCAGGGCACGCCTCCCCGCCGGGACGCAAATAAGGCAGCAAGCAACAAGTAAGAAGTAGCCAGAAAACCTCTTAACTTGTTACTTGTTGCTTTGCCGGTTGAAGAAGGCCGCCACTCCCGTAGTGACGCCCTGGAGCACCGCTGCCGCCTGCCGTACCGGCGATACGACCGACTGGCCGACTAGTTCCGTGGCTTCCTCCACCCGGTCCAGCGTATGGGCGACCAGCGCGTCGATGCGGACGGACAGCGCATGAATGCGTTCGCTGGCCGCGGCGACACTCCCGTCCAGCCGTTCCACATCCTTGCGAATCAGGGTGCTGGTCTCGGCCAGATTATTTACCACCAGATCCAGCTTGGGACGATATTCCTGGAGCAGGTTCTGGGCCATCTCCACCGTGGGCACCAGCCGCAACTGCACCTGCTGGGCGAGCTGGGCGAGTGCCTCCATCCGGGCCGAAGATTTGCGGATGGCAAAATATACCGCGATCAGCACGATCATCTGGATCACGATCGCCACCGCGGTCACGGCAACAAACACGATCATCAATGTCTCGAGAGTGGACATTGCGCGTCTCCCCTGGCCACTGGCCGAACGCTACGGTTCCACCTTGGTGGGGCCCGGGCCGGGCGTGCCGGTCGCCTCGTGATAAGCGTCTTTGCCCGCCTCGAAAGCGGACCGGAATTGATCTTTTTGCTGCTGATAGAAATCGCGGCCCTTGTCGGCCCACTGCTGCGCCTGCTCCCGCGCCTGGCGTGCGCGATTGGCCACGTAGTCGCGGCCATCCTCGGCGCGCTGGAGGATTTCGTCGCGCGTTTCCTGTCCGGCTTTAGGCGCACAGAGCACTCCGATCACCGCGCCCAGCCCCAGTCCCGCCAGAAACCACAAAAAAGAATTGCCATTGTCATCAGCCATGCTGACCTCCTGGGTAATTCTAAGTGCCGCGATGGTAACAGAAACCGGCGCTGGTTGTCAGTTGCATCCCAGAGAAAGGTATGCCCCTTGTGGCTTTTTCTGCGGTTCTGCGTTTCTGTGTTGGGTTTTTACTTGCTTGATTCTCAAGGTTTCTGTGTCGGACGCAGCACAATTTCGCTGGCAAACGATTGGGGCGCCTGCGTTACCAGCATGGCAACCACATGGGCGATGTCGCTGGGTTGCAGCATTTTTTGGGTGTCCTTGCCGGCGTGGGGGCTGAGCTCGCTGACGGTCGAACCGGGACAGATCAAAGTGACCCGGATATTGTGCCCGCGCAGCTCTTCGGCAAGGGAGACGGTGAGCCCGTTCAATCCCCATTTGGAAGCCGCATAGGCGGCGCCGTTCGGCAAAGGATTCTTACCGGCAATGGAAGAGATGTTGATGATGTATCCGGAGCGGGCGCGGATCATAAGCGGCACAAAGGCGCGCACGCAGTAGTAGACGCCGCGCAAATTGGTATTGAGCACCTGGTCCCACTGCTCCGGCGGAAACTCGTGCAGGGGAGCCCCGAATCCCGACACGCCCGCGTTGTTGACCAGCACATCCAGGCGATTGAAGCTCTGCCGTACCCGCGCCGCCATGGCCTCCACCGAGCGCAAGTCGCCAAGGTCACACACCATCGGTCCGCAACTCCCGCCGGCCGATCGAATCTCCGCCGCGGCCTTGTCCAGCGTCTCTTGCGAGCGGCCGCAAATCACCACCGTCGCCCCCAACTCTGCCAGCTTGCGGCTGATGCCCAAGCCGATGCCTCGCCCCCCGCCGGTCACCAGGCCCACCTGCCCCGCCAAAGCGCTCCCTGTCGTGCTCACGGGCGAAAGCTCCTTTCTTGCATCACAACTTACATGTTACATTCGTTGCCGTCTAACTTGCTAAGGAGTGATCGATGAGAAAGTTGATGCTTGTTCTGGTAGTGGCGGCCATCGCCGCGGTTCCCTTCAGTTCGGCGCAAGCGCCGCCTGCCGGCGCACAGCCGCCCTCAGCCGCTGCCGGCGCTAGCCCGGCTGCTCCTCAGCAGAAACCTCCGCAGAAAAAAGAGATCAGAGATCCTCAGGAATATAACGCCTATCTGGGCGCGATCCAGCAGACGGACGACAACGCGAAAGCCGTCGCCTTGGAAGGATTTGTTCAACAATATCCCAACAGCGTGGTCAAAGAGGACGCGCTGGAGCTTCTGATGGCGACCTATCAGAAGATGAACAACCCGCAGAAGCTGGTCGAGACGGCGAACAAACTGCTTCAGCTCGATCCCAATAATCTCCGCGCCCTGGCCCTGATGGCTTACCTGCAAAGAACCCAGGCCGAGCAGGGCGGCCCGACAGCGGCGCAGAACTGGGCCGAGGCGCAAAAGTATGCGCAGCGTGGCCTGGAAGCTGTAAAGACGGCTGCCAAGCCCGAAGGTATGTCCGACGCGGATTTCCAGAGGTTCAAGACCGACACCAGCGTCCTCTTCAACGGCGTTGCGGGCATGGCGGCCTTGCAGAACAAGGACTATGCCACCGCGCAGCAGCGATTGCAGGATTCAGTGACCAGTAATCCCAACAATCTGGCCGACGTCTACCCCTTGGCGCTGGCCTACCTCCAGGCTCCTCAGCCAAACTATGTCCAGGGCGTCTGGTATCTGGCCCGGGCCGCTAACCTGGCGGCGCAGAATCCGGGGGCGCAGCAGCAGATTGTCCGCTATGCCCGCAGCGCATACATTAAGTACCACGGCAACGACCAGGGCTGGGACCAGGTGCTGCAGGCCGCCGCCAATCCCGCACAACCGGCGGGCTTTACCATCCAGCCCCGCCCCACTCCCGCCGAGGAAGCCGCTCAACTGGCTCAAGACAAACAGGTTAAAGACATGTCGTTCGATGAGTTCCAGTTGATTTTCACCAGCGGCAACCAGGCCGCGGCCGACAAGGTTTGGAGCGAACTCAAGGACAAACCGATTGCCTTTGCCGCCAAGGTGGTGGAGGCTGCTCCTACCAGATTGACGCTTTCGGCCACTGCGGACAGCATCGAGAAGAACGTCGCCGACGTTACCCTGACCATGGTTTCCGCGATTCCCGCCCGCCTGATTCCCAAGGTGGGTAGCATGACCCAGGTGGAAGGCACGCCGGTTTCCTATGCCCCGCAGCCATTCATGATCACCATGGAAAAAGGCGCGCTGTTGGAAGCGCAAAGGCCGGCGCCCCCGCGTAAACCGCCAGCTCGCCAGCCGTAGGAGCACGCAATTGGTAATTTGCAATTTGTAATTTGCAAAGTCAGGCAGTCCAGGCTTTTACTTTGCAAATTACAACTTGCAAATTACCAATCAGTTAAACGCGTCTCGCATTTCGTCGAACCAGTCCGGCCTTTTCAAGACTTCGCGGGGTTTGGGCCCGTCGGCTGCCCCGACGATGCCATCCTGCTCCATCAGATCGATCAGGTGGGCGGCCCGGCCATAGCCGATCCGTAAGCGGCGTTGGAGAAGGGAAGTGGAAGCTTTGCCAAATTCTACCACCAACCGCACAGCGTCCTGGTAGAGTTCGTCATCGGCGGCCTCCATGGTTTCGCTGCCATTGCCATTGGCTTCCGCCCGCGTCCCTTCCTCAGGAGAAACCTCCAGGAAGCCTTCGGCAAATTGCGCGTCCGCCTGATTGCGCCAGAATTGGACTACGGCGGCGATCTCCTTCTCCGCCACGAAGGGCGCGTGCAGGCGGATCAGGCGTCCCGAACCCGCCGGTAAATAGAGCATGTCGCCGCGGCCCAATAGCGCCTCGGCGCCATTGCCATCGAGAATGGTGCGCGAGTCTACCTTGGTTGCTACGCGGAAGGAGATGCGGGCGGGGAAGTTGGCCTTGATCAGTCCCGTAATCACATCCACCGACGGCCGCTGGGTCGCCAGCACCAGATGAATGCCCACGGCGCGCGCCATTTGGGCCAGACGGGTAATGGACTCTTCCACGCTGTTCTGATCCAGCATCATCAAATCGGCCAATTCGTCGATCACAATGACGATATAAGGCAAGGGGCGCTCCTCGCCTTCCGCAAACAAGCTGGCGGGTTCCTCGGCAAAGAGCTTGTTGTACTGCTCGATGTTGCGTACGCCCTTTTCCGCCAGCACCTTCAACCGGCGTTCCATCTCTCGAACCGCGTTACGCAGTACGTTTGCGGCTACTTTCGCCTCGGTGATGATGGGGGTGAAGAGGTGGGGCAGCCCTTCGTACACTCCCAACTCCAGGCGTTTGGGGTCCACTAGGATCAGGCGAACTTCTTCGGGCGTCGCTTTATAGAGCAGGGACATCAGCATGGCATTGATAGCCACGCTCTTGCCAGAACCCGTTGAGCCGGCAATGAGCAGGTGGGGCATCGTAGCCAGGTCGGCAACCATAATGCCGCCGTTAATGTCCTTGCCCAGGGCGAGCGTCAGTTTGGATCCGCTACCGCCAAATTCCTGAGATTCAATGATTTCGCGCAGCCGAATCACCTCGCGCTCGCGATTGGGCACCTGTATGCCGACGGTAGATTTGCCCGGCATCCGCTCAATCAGGATGCTTTCCGCCCGCAGCGCCAGACAGAGATCTTCGGTTAAGCTGGTGATACGGCTGTACTTAATTCCCGCTTCCGGCTTGAATTCGAAGGTGGTTACCACCGGACCAGGGTTGATCTGGACGACTTGGCCATGCACTTCGAACTCCGCATATTTTCTGGTAAGCACCTCCGCGAGCGCCTTCAGTTCTTCTTCGTCAATTACGCTCTGGTCGTCGGGACGCGCCAGCAAGACGCTCGAAGGCATCTTGAACGTGCCGGCGCGCTTGGGTAGGGTGGTTTTCGCCTGCTGGCCGGCATCCGCCCGGGCAGTAACCTGGACATCGGGCGCATCGGCTGGCGCCTCTGGAGGTGCAGGAAGAGTGGCGGGGGATTCGCCGCTTTCATCTTGTTCAAGAAAACGTTCGATTCCTGTTTTTGCCTCAGGTGGGGTGACAGGAACAGTCTCGGTGCTGCCGGCGCGCCTGGACGCTAGTTGGGGCGTAACCGCCGGTTTCCCTTCTCGTTTTTGTTCCCGTTCCTTCCGCTCCTTCATTTTGGCCCGGGCGCTGCGCCAGTCTTGAAAACGGCTCCAGGCCGCGAACAGGAAGGCAAATCTGGTCGCCAGCCAGAGCCGCGATGCGCTGACGGAAAAAGTCGTCGAAAGGTAAAGGGCGGCGCCAATAACAGCCATTGTGATAATGTATGCGCCGGTTAAGTTAAAGTAATGGATTATGCTGTCGCCGACGATCCGGCCGAGCACGCCCTCAATCGGTAGAATATTTTGCCAACGCCCATGTCCGGGCAGCAGACTCATCAGTGCCGGGACAAATACCAGCAGCATCAGGACGCCGGCCAGTTTGACCCCCGGGGAATCGATCTTTTGCGACCAAAACCAGCGGATAGCGAACAGCCCCAAGAACACCGGCAGAAGAAACGCGGCGATGCCCACGGCTTGCAGCAGCAAATCGGCCCCAAACGCGCCCACAATGCCAATCCAATTCTGCGGAGCGCGGATCTCGGGCGGCGGAGCCGACGTATTCAACGACGGGTCCCGGGGTGAGTACGACACCAAAGCCAGGAGGATAAGGAGGGCGAGGACGAATAACAAAAAGCCCACCAACTCGTTGAGCCGTTTGCTACCGCTCGGGGTCAGTACGGCCGAAAAGGATCTCATATGGCGTCTCGCAATCCTCGCCGCGCACCACGAACGGGTGTCCTGCGGGAAATGCGCGAAGCACGCCAGAGCATATATGATTATGCCAAAAAATCTGCTTCCGACAATCGAAATCTGGCCTCCGGGTATTACTAAATCGAAACCCGTGGCTGCCAAGCCAAAGACCGTTTAGAATCCAGCCATGTCTCTTGGTCAAGTGATCATTCTGGCGGTGGTACAAGGTCTGGCGGAGTTGCTTCCCATATCAAGCTCAGCCCATGTCGTGGTCGCGGAAAAGCTCATGGGGCTGGACCCTTCCTCGCCGCAAATGACGTTGCTTCTGGTTATGCTTCACACCGGCACCATGTTTGCCGTGATTCTGTACTTTTGGAGGCAATGGCAGAAGGCGTTCTTTCGCAGTGCGGCCGTCTTCAAGCAAGCCGCCTGGCAGTTGATTCTGGCCACTGCGGCGACCGGGATAGTGGGCGAAGCGCTGATTAAGATCATCGAAAAGGTCTGGTTTCATAACGCGCCCCACTCGGAAGTCGAACAATTATTTGGACATCTGGAACTGATTGCCCCGGCATTGGCATTGGCGGGCATCCTCATCCTCATCGCCGGAATATACGAAAAACGATCTTCCTCTTGGAGAGCAGCCGCGGGAAACGAGATGGATACGAAACAGGCCGGGTTGATTGGCGCCGTTCAGGGCCTGTGCCTGCCCTTTCGGGGCTTTTCTCGTTCCGGCGCAACTATTTCTACCGGGATGCTGGCGGGCGTGGCGAAAATGCGCGCGGAACAGTTCAGTTTTGCCCTGGCGGTGATTCTTACCCCTCCGGTGGTGGCGCGCGAGGTGTTCCGCTTGGTCAAGGCGGAACATTTGGCGGGAGGTGAGGACCTGGGACTGGCTATGGCCCCCAGCTTTGTGGGAGCCTTATTCGCCTTCCTGGCAGGATTGCTGGCGCTCAAGTGGCTCAGCCAGTGGCTTGAGCGCGGGCGCTGGTACCTGTTCGGTATCTATTGCTTATGCGCCGCGGTTGCGGTGGCCGTTCTGCATCGCATCGGCTATTGAGTCGGAAAAAATTGGTGAGGGTAATAAGAACAGCCCAAGCCCCTACGCCTGGATTACTCACCACTCTTCCTACCTTCAGCCTGTCATTCTGAGTCCCGCGCCCGAAACAGCATAGACAATTGTCACCCCGCTAGGGCGCGGGGCGAAGAACCTATGCAGTTCGGCCCTATCTGCCATGGCCATTTCTGAGCAACCAAGAGATCAGGGCCATACCTTTTGGGCTTTATTCGTGGGGAAACCGCACCAAGCCGTGACTTTTTCTGCAGCCTGTTTACAGGCCTCGCCTCATTCCACCGCAGCGCTTCCATACGTAGGAACCCCCTGTTCCACGAGGAGAGCCAGCGCCTGGGCGCGCGCCGCCCAATCGCCCTGTTGGCCATACTGCGTGGCGATGCGCTGGAGCAAGGCCAGCGCCCGCGCCTTGGATTCCACCGACTTGTTGGGCTGATTTTCCGTTTTGTAGATCTCAATTAGGGCGGCGCGGCGGCTGGCGGCGTTATAGAGCGCCTCGGCGGCCACCGGCGACTGCGGGTGTCCCTCCGCATATTTCTGGTAGAGCTCGGCCTCTTTGTCCGGACATTTGGACTCACCTTCCCAATCGCCGCAGAGCTTGTTGTCTAGCAGGTGGTACGCCGCCAGGTCGGCCCATCGGCTGTGCGGATATTTCTTCATGACCTCGCGCATGGCGTCTTCCTCGATCTGGGCGCGCAGGTCGGGATCGCGCTGCCTGGCTGACGGACGCGACATGACCTCCCGGCGCTGCAGTTGCCAGCCAATATCGGCGGCGCGATAAAAAGCCTCGCCGGCCAAGTCCGACTTGGGGAAATATTCCACGGTCATACGGTAAAGCCGTTGCGCCCCTTTGGCCGCTGCCTCCCCGCGCATACCTCGCTGCCGGCTGGCCTCGTCTTCCGCATTGGCGGCGGCGCCGTAGAGAATCCGGTCGCCATTTGGGGTGGAAGCGCGGACCAAACCCTTATCCAGCATCCAGCCGCTTATGGACTTGGATATAGGCTCGATATGGACCCATCCCGGTGCGCCCTGCTCCAGAATGGCCACCTCGCTGCCGCGCTCGAGGGGCGCTCCCAAACGCTGCGCATGGACATCCGGGGAAGTGTACACGTTGGCTTCGCGGATCAATACTCCCCGTTCCACGCTGGCGCCCACGCCGGCAGCCGACATCCCGAGGGTCACCAACAAAGCCAGGCACGAATGCTTGAGGGCTGTCCGGCGCGGTCCGGTCGAGCGCAGCCCTGCCGCATGCTTCGTCAGCCAGATCACTGATCAACTCCCGCCTTCACCGTCTTCTGCTCCAGCTCCGGTAAATCGACGCCCTCGAACAGGTGTTCGGCCTTGATGATGTGAATGTCACTCGCTTTGAGGTCGAGTGGAAACTCGATCCAGCGCCGATCCTGCGCCAGCATGCTCTCCTTCTCCGGCGGGACCGGCTCGGAGATCTGGTATTCGGCGAGAGTCTTGGTGGTCACGTTGCTGCCCTTA
>Ga0326728_10026877_pt1 | contig 10129 bp, 8 predicted proteins | sample MB3enrmetagenome_FD_207602 | JGI IMG/M metagenome (GOLD analysis project Ga0326728, IMG submission 207602) | Lab enriched peat soil microbial communities from McLean, Ithaca, NY, United States - MB31MN | ecosystem: Environmental > Terrestrial > Soil > Wetlands > Peat | place: USA: New York... | reverse complement strand
GACCGTCACATTAGCCGACAGTGCATGCCCATTGACGGTAGTGCTGCTTGTAACATATCCAGGGACCGTAGGCGAGCCAGTGAAGACCGGCGACGCAGTTAGTGCCAGCGTCGTTCCGGTCCCCGACGTACCGTAGGATGTTCCCCACCCAGATCCCGTCGAGTTAGGAACTCCCGCGCTCGGATAGACCATGCCTCCACCAGAAGAAGGCATACACGACGCCCCGCTCGCTAACTGACACTTGAACGTGCTATCCGACCCCACGCCCAGCGAAAAATCCATCCCGTTCGGCACCGTGACCGTAGTTCCCGTCCATTTCTTTCCCGACCACTGCGTTGGCCCGGTGCCCGTCTGGCTGATATTCCCGGCTACATTCAGATTCCCACTCAGCGTCACATCGCTGGAAAATGTCTTCGACCCACTAATCGTCTCGGCGCCCGCCAGGTGAACGACCGCCGAGTCTGCCGCGGCTCCTGTAACTTGTGCCACAGAATAGTCGCCGCTCGCCGCCGTCACTGCGCCAGTACGCCCGAATACAGAAGCGACATTCCCGCCGCCACTCTGCGGCGGTTGTAAGCTGACCCGTATGCCGTAAGCTTGTCCTGCGGCCGCATTAGTAGTATCCACATAGCCGATCAGTTGCGCCGAGGGTTGCGCCCCGGACCCGGTATCGTGACAATCGCCCGCCGTGCTCGTGCTCGCAACCACTGCGTCACCCGCCGTAGTGCCGTTGTCGAAGATGCAGTTAGCGTAGCCGCGCCAGGTGATCACTGCGTTCCCGCTCTTGCCGGCGGCGCCTTGCACCACGCCAATTACTCCGTTAGTCGACGACGTATTCGCCAGCACCGCCTGCGAAGGGCTGTTCGTATTGAACACTGCCAGCTCGTTCAACACCGTGCCCGTCGATCCATCATTCGGAATCTCGAAATCGTTTCGACCGTGCAGAACCGAGTTAAACGAGGTTGTCGCGAAGATGCTCTTTGCAGCCTGTCCGGTGTCACTGCCGAGATTGAACGCATTGTCCGCCCACGGTTTAAAATTGCCCGCGGCGTCTACCACCCATTTCAGCCCGCTCCCAATCCATAAACCTAACCCGGCTGCCGACCCGGATGTCGCGTTCTCGCTGCGCACCACAGCGTAGTTATCCGCAGCATCAAAACCCAGCGACGTTCGCTGCCAGGTCGTGTTATTCACGAAATTGGAATACACACGGAGGCTCTGCACGTTGCTTCCATTCCGCTCCTCGAGATTGTCCGCAGGATCGCCCCCAGGATCCGAGTTAAACAGGTTAGTTAGTCCCAATTGCACAACTTGTCCATTGTTATCGATAACCCGCGGCGTATGCGTAGCTGAGTCAAACCAGAAAACGCCCCAGTTAGGAATCCCGGCAGGCTGCGTGGTCTCCGCCAGCTGGATCACATCGGGCGTTGTGCAATTCGCATTCCCATTCGCCGCAATGCCCGTGGCAAACGACCCGCTGCACTGGGTCGGAGCAGCCGCCAGGGCGAGAGCCGTCCCCGCCTGCCCGCTGATATTCGAGCTCGTAAGGGCGATCTGTTGGGTTGTGCCACCAATGTTCACCACTGGTAACCCGGCAGCTGTATCCAGACCAATGCCGCCAGCCGCGGGAACGAAGCCATTCCCCTGCGGCAATAACAAGTTCCCGCTCATGGTAACGTTGCTTGTGAAAGTCTTCGCCCCGGCAATCGTCTCGCTGCCCGTGTTATGAACAACCGCTGCATCCACAGCCGCCCCGGTAACTTGAGATACCGAGTAATCGCCACTAACCGCCACCACCGCCCCCGAACGCCCGAACACCGAACTGACATTCCCTCCACCACCACCCGATCCGCAGGGACTCCCAGTGGATGCAATCACGCCAGACACAACATTGAGGCAACCATTCGACAGTCCCGCAAGCGCAACGCTCTGATCGAACTTTACCGGAACATTGAACTCCTTCAGCGATGCGCTCAACCGCTCCAGCCAGTTTGCGTGGATGCCATCGCCGGTCTGGGCGATGTAATTCGTAATCGACACCGGTGCTCCAAACGCAAGTTGGCCCGAATACAGCGGCGTATTATGCACTGCATCCGTTCCGATCCACGTATCATTCGCGCTCGCTGGCGGACGATATGTCTGGGTCGCTTGCGTCAGGGCCGGCTGAGAATCAATGAGGGTAATGATGTGATGTGCCTGAAGATAGGCCGCCGGAGCACTCGAGAAATTCAATCGCCCCTTGACCATAGTGTTTTGACTGGACGAGTTCTGCCCGTTATCGGTGATCAGCGTCGCCGTCTGGTTATCGCCGCTGTTCAGGGGACTCGACAAACAAGTGGTATATCCCCCTGAAGAAGCTGTTCCACCGTTTGTGCACTGGTCCGCAACCTGAACAGGACTTACGCTCAGTCCTACTCCTACGACGTTTCCTTGTTCAACGTCTACTCGAATCGTCTTATTGACAGAGACTAATGCGCCGGGCCAGAATGCCAGAAGTCCGTTGTAGTTGCCCACATTGACCGTGTACGCAGTGGTGGATGACGATCCCATGTCGGCGTAGGTACAGACTAACCCACCCGAACACGCCGCGGCCTGAGAGAGCCCTAATGCCACGTATCCGCACGTTCCACCCAATCCACCGGGACAACCGCCATTGTAGGGATAAGGCGTACCAGGTCCGCTCGGAGTCGTCATCCGGATCACGTCATAGGTAATCGTGTCGGCCCCATTTGCTACCCTCGGCCAACGAACTGGAATTGAATCGCTTCCGGTAGACTCCCAGTTGAGAACCTGCATCGGAGAGGTGCGCGTACCGGCAGTAGTATCATTGGCTACGATGAAGTAAGAGTACGGCGTAGAACCCGCGCCCCCCGTTGCAAATGCTCCTGCCATGCCGGTGCCGTTCCCGGCAATCCCAAAAGTTGCAGCTCCAGTTGAGGGTCCGGCAATCAAGCCGGCAATGCCCAGACCAGGAAACGGAGAGCGAGGTGGTGATAGCGGGTTTGAGGCAGCGGTGCTCTCGGAGTAAATGTTCTTGAGGTAAGCTCCTTGATAGTTTCCAGTGGAGTTCGATGAATACACCTGCCACGGACCTGTCGCTTGAAGGACGGTATTCTCGATATAGAGTCCATTGGAGTTGTAGTCGGTTACTCCGTTCGAGTAATTCGCTGTAATGGTCGAGTCGCGCAGCGTGATCACAGGAGCAATCTGCACGCTCTGGTTCCCCGCCGAAAACACGAACGATCCCGTCCAGTTCGCATTGTTGTTCAGCGATATAGCCTGATTATTGAAATGCTCGATGGTGGCGTTCTCGTCGTCCCATAAGTCGAAGAAATTATTGAACTGGCCATTCTCTCCCACCTTATCGTAAGAAATGTCGATCAGGTGGGTATTCATAGCGTTATCTAACACTGCAACATACGCCAGCGCCACTACGCCAGGGCTCGCCTGCGTACTGACGTCAGCGCCCGCATGAGCGTATTGGAAGGTCGTCGCGCTCGGCACCGCCGTGACTATCGCATCGCCCCAGTAGCTATTGCTGTCGGTAAACAGGATCGTCACCATATCTCCGGCCCGAAAGCCGTGCGCGCTGGCCGTCGTGATCGTCGCGACTTGGGAAGTCCTTTGCGTTTGAGTGATCGCGACTCCAGCAAATGCCGCGTTGCCCGCAAGATTCACCGGCGTGCGAAAGCTCAGCCCGGCGACGGTGTTGTCCGTGAAGTCGTTAGAACTTGCCAGATCGCCAATCTGCAAGCAGGCGCCCCGCCCAAGGCAGTTCAGCGATGTCCCGTAGGCGCTCAAAACAGATTGGTTGGAATGCAAATAGATCGTCCCGAAGACGTTGTAAGTGTTGACCGTGCTGTCCGGCCCATTTGCCGGAATGGTTACATTGCACTGGCTGTTTTTGTACGCCGTCGTGCTAACGCCGCAACCCGCATTTAACGTCTCCTGAATGCCGGAAGAGGCTGAACCAATTGTGTATCCAGCCGCATAGGAATAGAACGGGGTGAACGTAATCGTTCCCGACGCCGCTCCCGAAGTGCATCCCCCGGCAGCAGTAACTACGCTGACCGCTTCACTATTCCCTCCTCCCGAAAGAAAAACCTGATACCCGGCTCCGCTCGTTGTATCAATGCCAACCGGACACGGAGTAAGCGTAACTGTTGCCCGCGATCCGCCGGTTAATGTGCTGGAGAGGGTCTGTGTCCAGTTCAGCGCCGTCGTGGCATAAGTAATACCGGCAGGCGCACCACCGCCACACGATCCCCACGTCGAGTTACCGTTCAAACAGGTGGCTGAGCTGGCGACTCCCGCTCCCAGTTCACCGGATGGGACAAACCCAGCCACCAGGTCCGCTTTCGCCGCAAGCCCACTATCCACATAATGCCGGTCCGCAGCCTGGTTGGGCGCGGTCGGATCTGCGGGCAGGGTCAATGGGCCAGTCATGGTGCCGCCGGCGATGGGGACATACGCTCCCGCGCCTACGTTCTCCACCGCGGCATCCACATAACCCTTGTTCGCACCGTCATTGGCTCCGACCGGAGTTGGAAGCGACGGCGGCGTTGCGAACAGCTTCGTACCGGTGATCGTCTCCGTTCCCGCCAGATGCACCACCGTCGCGTCAACCGCCAGAGGCGCCACGGCTGCATTCACGTATTGTTGCGTCGCGGCGAGGTTTCCAAGTCCTGTACCCGGCGTCGTCAGCACCGCCGCAATCGTCGTCGGCGAGGTCGTTGGTACCGCCCAATACTCTGTCCGGACGGTTCCGTCATCCAGTTGGAAGACCACGACATAGTAAGTTCCCGCCGGAGATGCGCCCACATTGGGAACCAGTTGCGCGGTAAACGCGCCGAGTGGTCCGATCGTCACACTCAGATTGCCCGCCGCCACCGCGTCTCCCTCTGCGGTTTGAAACGACGGCCACGAGATCAGCACCGTACCCGCTGCGGCGGTTCCGTCAGCCCGATACACGGTGCCGCTGATCGTCGTAAGCGCTGGCCCTTGTGCCTGTAACCTGGTCGGCAACGACAACGCCATCAGCAGTACCAGTACCAGGGAAAGCGCCAACTCTGCCGCCATCGAGAAATAGTGGCTATTCACCGCGAACCATCTCGGCATCCCTTGTTCTCTCCTCGTGAGCGCACGCGACCCCACTTCGGGCCAATAAAAAAGCCGCTCTGCCGAGCGGCGCCCCGTTCTCATATTCCCTCCCAACACAATTCCGGCTGTTAGTCTGAACTCCTCAGTTCGCTCTCGACTCGCGACTTCAGAAATCGCCGCACGCTCTCTACATACACGTCCGCGAAGTCGACCACCGGCCTTCGCGTTTCGATCAGCACCATGGCTGCTTCCATTTCCCATTCCATCGCACAGAGAACCGCCAGCGTCATCATCGGAGCCCGGTGAACCCCCGCCGCGCAATGAACGTAAAGACGCGCCTCTGGATCGTCCAGCGCTGCCAGCGCAAAATCAACACCGCGTTTCAGCAGTTCCGGGGGCTTCGGCAAAAAATCGTCGTCGGTCGGATTCCACAGCACGAGGATCCCATGCCGCTCTGCCAGCGGCCGGTCGTCGAACTCGACCTGCATGTTGAGCACATGGGTCACACCGGCTTGCGCCAGTTCTTCCATGTTCCGCGGATTCCAGATTCCACCGCCCAGCGCAACTCGTTCCGTGACCCACGTCATGTCCATGCTGCGTTTTGTTCGCCTTCCCGTCGCAATCCGCAATCTGCGTCTTACGATGATTCTGATTCTACGTCACCTTTCGCATCGCTCTCGCCATCATGGATCGCGGGGAACTCTTCGTACAACCCCAGCTTTTCGATGAGCGTCTTAGCCACCGACTCCTGCTCCTCGACCCCGCCCCGCACCGGCGCCGGCTTCGGCGGCCTCGACCTGCTCTTCTTTGCCTTCGCCATCTGCCCGCCCAAATAGAAAAAGGGCGCGATTTCCGTCGCGCCCTTCAGAGTTTTTCCTTTTTCGACTCTTAAGTTTAGGATATCAAATTGGAGGGGGGTGGTAGGACAAATTTCTGAGATTTATTTTTGCCTTCGTTTGAGCCACTTACATCGAAATTGTAATTTTTACCCTCTTGACAACTTTTCCGCCCCCTCGTCCCCATAGGTAATTTGTCCATCAAGCCACCCGCCAGAAGTATTCGCGAGAGCTCGTCAAGCGCATCCGATAGGATCCGTTGGGCCATTTTTCGGTTCCAACCGAGCAGCCGTGCGACCTCATCCAGGGTGTATTCCTCCAGGACATGCATGGCCAATAGCTTCTTTCCGAGCGGATTCAACTTCTCGATTGCGTACTCCATGTCGGTCACAAAGATCACGACGTCTTCGAAGTTTCTCATCGTGTACGACGTGACCCGCGACCGGAAGAACTCGCGCCCCAGTAGAGACGGCAGCCTTCCCACCTCGACCGAGGCGCGGGCATAGCGCCGCAACAGAACAGTCGTGCGTCTGCGGTAGAGCGCCAGTTCGATCTCCGTTTCGCCAAACACCGCTGACGGCGGCGGTTCAGCTTGCCCCAGCAGACTCCATCCTTGAATGTTCGCTGTTTGAATGCCCATCATGCCCACACCTCCATCGCGGCCACGCCCTGTAGATAGTCAATCCGAGCCGGGATCTGGCGGTTTTCTCTTTGATAGTCCGTCCTTCTAACGCGGGCCTTGCGGCGCCGCGCTTTGCGGGGTTGCGGCTCCCCAGGGTCTGGCATCGCCGCCAATAGCAAACGGCAACTGGCGCAGTACACGCCGTCTGTTCCCTGCGGCCGCAGCCACAATCCACCGCAACGCTCGCAATATTTCAGTTCGACTTGGATTCCCTGGCTTTCTGTCTCGCTTATGAAGTTCATGATTGCCTCTCTCCGTATGAAATGAAAAACCTTCCAACCAAAAAAGCCCTGGCACCGATTTCTCGGCCCAGGGCTCGTTTCTCTTGCGATGACCTGTAGTGCTATTTAATTAAGCATGAAGCTGTTACTGCAGCCTGGCGGCTACCCCCGATTCCGATTGCCGGAAGTAGCCCTCCTCGTAGCCGGACTTGAGCACCTGCCCGTTCTGTACAATGACGCTCAAACGCCCGTTGAAGTGAATGGACTGCAACAGCCGCTGCATAGCTCCCGAGAGCACTTCCGCCGCGCGTACCTTCCGGCGGAACTCTCCGAAGCTCCTTTCCTCGTTTTCAAAGGACTGTACTTCTATCATGGCTGATAACCTTTCCTGCAGTATAAGTGCACTATGAGACATATAATCAAATTATGCTATAGCTCATAAACGACTAAGTCAAGAACTTTATTCCCTTACGGTTGTTACATTTGGATTGACAATAGCACTAGGCTATTGCAACGTGTTATACTCCGCCGATGAAGTTCCGCATGCTTCAAGAAAATCTCCGCAAGGCACTGTGGGAACGCATTGACGCAGGGGAACTTACCGGCTTGCGTCTGGCGGAGCAGACCGGCTTCAAGCAAGCCCACATCTCCAACTTCCTGAACCGCAAGCGCGGGCTCAGCCTGGAAGGCATGGACAAAGTTCTGAACGTGCAGCATCTTTCGGTACTCGATCTCATCGATCCCGCCGAAGTCAACAAGCGTGCCTCAATCCTCCCGCCGAGCGGGGACGAATTCGACAACATACCAGTCGCCGACTCGCAAATCGCGGCCTCCAATGCGGTGATTATGAGCATGCATGTCAAGGAGATCCTGAAGTTCAGGAAGACCTTCCTGAAGCGCTTGAAGGAAGACGTGGAAGGCGACCGCAGCGGCTGGGAACGCTTTGTTGTCATAAAGATGGACGCCCGGGAAGGAATGAGCATGTATCCCCGCACCATGCCCGGCGCCGCCTTGCTCCTCGACCGCCACTATAATTCGCTGGCGCCCTGTCGCAGGGGCGAGCGTAACATATACGCCGTGCGTAAAGATGAGACTTGTACGGTCAAATACGTCGAAGCCGTGGGTAGCTACTTGATTTTGCGTCCGCACAACCCGGCCTACCCAATTGAAGTAATAACCATGGAAGGCAGTAAGAAGCCCGGCGACTATATCGTGGGCCGCGTGTGTTACGCAGGTATCGAAACGTAGGGTGTAAGTAGGTGTAATAAGTGGGGTGCAATAACTGGAGAGGGTACTAACGCAGGGTGTACTAACGTAGAGTACACGGTGCCTTAGAAGCGGAGTTAGAATATGTCAGGTCGGATACTCCTCACTCTCCGCCTTGGCACTATGGTTTCAGAAGATCGCTCGGCGCTCGGAGGTCTTCCGGCGAACGTCGCCGGCAACACATTACAGACCATAGCGCCACCAGTTTCCCGGGTGGAAGGACCGCGAGTTCAGCTTCTCCGCACTCGCGAGATCCAGGGGCAGGGCTCTTGCCTGAAAAATGAACACCGAGATCTGGTCCTGGTTGCGTACTGAAATTTCTGGATTTCTCGGTGGGGTGAACCACCCGTAGCGGCATACCTGCCGATTTTTCCGGGAACTTCCCTAACCAAAGCTTCGTATTCACGTCTGACTACTTGGATCGACCTGTGTCCAGGTCCCGGAGAACAGCCACCATGCGCAACATTTGCCTGCCCTTGTTCGTTGCCGTATTCGCCTTCACAGCCTTCACAGCCCTCGCTCACGCCGACGATTGGTCGAAAACTTACGACCTGACCGGCAAGCCCGAGTTGCGCGTCGAAGCGCACGACGCCAACGTCCGCATCGAGGCCTGGGATCAAAACAAGATTGAGGCGCGCGTATCCACCCACGGCGGGCACATAGGAATAGGAGGTGGCAGTCTGGAGATTGTGGAACATCAGCAGGGAAACGCGGTCGACATCGAGTTGCGGCAGCCGCATCATTTCTCGATCGGAATCGACACCCGCCGGACTGACCTGGAGATCCGCATGCCACGGAGCGCGAAGGTCAATGTCCACAGCGGCGATGGCGCGGTCTCGGCCAAAGGTCTGGAAGGCGAGTTGGATTTCACGACCGGCGACGGCAGGCTGGAAATCGAGGATGTCGATGGCAGGCTGCGCGCCCACACCAGCGACGGTTCGGTGCGTGTGTCGGGGCGGTTCGATGTTCTCGAATTACGCACCAGTGACGGCCGGGTTGAAGTGGAAGCACGGCCCGGATCGCAACTGCAGGAGGCTTGGGATGTGCGCAGCTCGGATGGCAGCGTGACCCTAAGACTCCCAGGAGACCTGGCGGCGGACGTTGCGCTGCACACCAGCGACGGCAGTATCACGACCAACATTCCCATCGCCGTGGAAGGCAGCTTCGGCCGTCACGACATGCACGGCAAAATGAATGGCGGCGGAAAGCTATTGACCGTGCACACCAGCGACGGCTCGGTGACGCTGGATAAGTTTTGAGCGAAGCGATAATCTCAGAGGGCAGTTTCGCGCCTCAAAACCTTATGAACTGGAAAATCTCTGCTCTTATGCTGGCGGCGCTTTTGGCCGCCGTGCCCGTCTGTGCCCAACACTCTTCCTCCGAACCGGTGCTCGATGTTTCCGCCATGGATCGAAACGTCGACCCGTGCGTGGACTTCTACACCTACTCCTGCGGCGGGTGGATCAAAAAGAATCCGATCCCGCCGGACCAGTCGAGCTGGGCCACGTACAGCAAGCTGGAGGACGAAAATCGCGCGCAGCTGAAGGCGATTCTGGAAGAAGCGGCGAAAGCAAGCGGCGCCCGGAATACGGTGACGCACGATGTTACGCAAAAGATCGGCGATTACTACGCGTCCTGCATGGATGAGGCGGCCATTGAGAAGCTCGGAGCCCAGCCTCTGTTGCCGGCGCTCAACCGCATCGCGGCTCTGAAGTCGAAGCAGGATCTGGCGGAATATGTCGCGACCGCGCAGTTTCCGCCTGCGCTTGAGGGCGGGGGCACACTGTTCACGTTCCGCTCGGATCAGGACTACAAGGACTCGGCGCAGGTGATCGCCGAAGCCGATCAGGGCGGGCTCGGCCTGCCCGATCGCGATTACTACTTGAAGGATGATGCTAAATCCGAAGAACTCCGCAAGGCATACTTGGCGCACGTCGCGAAAATGTTCGAGCTGCTGGGAGACAAGCCGGCCGATGCAGTCACCGAAGCAGCGTCGGTAATGCGCATCGAGACCGCGCTCGCTA
>Ga0326728_10026876_pt1 | contig 10129 bp, 14 predicted proteins | sample MB3enrmetagenome_FD_207602 | JGI IMG/M metagenome (GOLD analysis project Ga0326728, IMG submission 207602) | Lab enriched peat soil microbial communities from McLean, Ithaca, NY, United States - MB31MN | ecosystem: Environmental > Terrestrial > Soil > Wetlands > Peat | place: USA: New York... | reverse complement strand
CTTCTATCCGCTCCGAGTTCGGGTCATCGAATGCCTTCCTGAGCGCATGAATGGATGATACATAAAATGTCGCCGCCTTTACCTTGGAAGGGACCGTCGGGTCGGTCAGGATTCTGTCCGAATACGCGCTGACATATTCTTCAAAGACAATGGCTTCCCTGCCACGTATGAATATCTTGGTGAGGCCGTATTGGTTGAGCTCGACAAGGTGGTCCCTGGTGAATACGCCCCCCTTGTGGAGAAAGGGCATGAGCCTGTCCTCGTGCTTTATAAACAGATCGACAACCGACTTTTCGTCGAGCTGAATGACATCAATGGGTATGGGCCGGAATACGTCCATAGGGTACATTTCGGCATTCAGGCATTGTCATATAAATATAAACAGTTAATTTGATTAATACGTAACTTAAGGCCTGCTCAGCCGTAATCATTAATTCGTTTTCCTTTTATTAATATATTTATATTCATAGTATTATGTTATATATCTTGATCCTTTATTATTTTGATAGCGTTTATTCCCACCGCTATTCCCACCAATCACAATACATTGATATCGAGTTGTGAGTTATCAATTTTAAAATGAGAAGCCCTACCCTCCTTACCTCCCCCTACTCACCACCCACGTGACCACTCCCCATATCTCAACCTGACCACCTTCACCCACTTCAATCATCCCAAAATCCGGGTTGTCCACTCCACCCCACCCAGCCATCAAAAAGTTCACACCACCCTCAGCAATCAAGCCTCTTCACCAGGAATTCTCCACTAACCACGGCGACAGCGACTGTAATCATAAAGGGGTCGGGCAACGGGTCAATGGATTTGTCCATGATCAGGATATTATCAGGATGAATCCCAGCGTCGATCATGGATGTACCCTATAGATTATCCTCTTGATAGTCTTTCCAGGATATAATCATCTCTTTTATAAATTGCTTCTTAATTTCAGCACTTGATTTTTCAACAAAATCATGGGGCATATCATCGGCTTTCCAGTAATCATTATTATGTATCCAACAGAGTGATTTGTACTCTTTCTCAGCAAACTGTATGAGTTCATCTTCAGTATTAATCAATGCAAACTTAGCATTATTATTTGCATTTTCCATGTAAGCTTCAACTTCATACTCGGCCAACAATTTATAATCAATTACTGGGGGGCTTTCCTCAACATCGATAATATCTAGCTCTTGGGTTTTGGTATTAAGTTCATAGATACAACGTTCTGTTCTAAAACCAGGTGAAGGTAGTCCTGCCCTCCCATGTGAAAATATTGATGGATGCCTTTCAATACAGAATCGGATTTTGTCCCCTTCGAGATATTCAACATCCTGGATTCTATCAATGTGTCTGAATTGAACATTGCCACCTGGAAATTTACCTGAATCCAATATATTAATAAGCAATGACCTAATATCTAATTCTGCCATCAGGATTCTCCCAAAGTGTGAGGCTACCCCTGTTTCCTTCTATTAAGGTATAGTATACTGCCATGTAGAATTTATCACAATAGGTGCTTAGTGTAGGCAGTGATCAGGTTCTTGCATAGGAGCTCGTTCAGGTCAATGGATTGGTCTATAGTGATGTCTGCAGGAGATGGTAGGGACAAATCAACTATTCCTTGCAGGTTAATTATTGCATGATCTTGAGGATCTTTGGCTTATCTCTCGGTGTTTTATTCGGGATCTTCACAGGATAACCGAGGATTATGGGAGCAACAATTGAGTAATCATAAGGAAGACCAATTTCATTGAGTAAATCTTTATCCTTGATAACCGAACCAAGATTTATCCAGCATGTTCCTAATCCACGATCTGCAGCAGATAGCATCAGATAGCTTGCAGCAAGGGCGCAGTCCACATTTGCTGAGTGAACACTTCGGAGACCAGCTATATAGATTAGGCAAGGTGCATTGTAGAAGACATTAAAAGTTTTATCCTGAAGGATCAGCTTATACCCGGCAAGAGATGATGCTGGGTTCTTATCTATTTCAAGAAGGATGTTTATCTTGCTCTCATCAGAGCATCTCTTCATCATACCCTTATTCGTGATGACGACATAAGCCCATGGCTGTCTATTCCCACCATTTGGTGCTTCGCATGCATCAGTTATGATCTCCTGGATTAATGGCAATGGAACTTCCTTATCCTCGAATTCCCTAATTGACCTACGCACCCTCAGGAGTTCTTTGAAATCCATTTCCTGTTATCCCCTTTCTTATGGCTGAAGTTGTGATCATTTATATCTTCGATTTTCTCCGGTCCTTATGATAAATCGGTTTTATTGTCTCATTGTTATTAGCTTTCACAAGTAATAGCAACAAGTTGGGGTTATTTACAAATTCTTTCAGATTTTCCCCGGCACGAACAGCTTCCTGCCATGATTCAAATGTCCAATGAAAATCTTTTACGCCCTGATATTCTGTGCTGGCATCAAGGACATATGTACTTGTTGCCATGAGAAGATCTTTTTCCAGTTTTTTGCCAAACTCGTTATATCTGATATGCACGGACACCTCATATTCAGGCAATCGCAATTTAATCATATTCCTTTGCTTTCTCCCTCATGTCGTTGTTAAATCGTTTATAACACGAGTTCTATTAAGGGGTGTATCATGAATAAAATCAGTATGAGGACTTTCTTTCTTGTGTGTTTCCTGGTTATCTCAATTCTTTCTCTGACCCCAATTCAGGCAGAGCAATTCAAATCCACAGGAACCATAGATGCCTATTTCTCACCCAATGGTGGGTGTACCGAGGCTATAGTAAAAGAGCTCAACAATGCAAAGATGGAGATCCTGGTACAGGCATACTCATTTACCAGTAAACCCATAGCCAAAGCTCTTATTGATGCAAAGAAGAGAGGGATCAAAATCGAGGTTATTCTGGACAAGAGTCAGCAGTCCCAGAAATATTCCGCTGCTGACTTTGTTGCCCATGCAGGGATACCAACCTATATCGATTCAGTGCATGCGATAGCTCACAACAAGATCATGATTATAGATCGGAGTACCTTGATTACAGGATCATTCAACTTCACCAAAGCCGCAGAGGAGAATAATGCTGAGAATCTATTGATCATGAAGGGTAATAAACCGTTGGTGGACAGATATATTCAGAATTTCAATGAGCACAAGGGGCATTCAGAGCAGTATGTAGGAAGATAGAATTGATTAGCTCATTCTATCTTAACTTTCTTCTACACCTTTGACCTCTTCTTGAGTAAAAATTAGTGCATTAACCCGTTGAATATGTTATATAAATAGTAGTTATTGATTCCTCGCAGCTTGCTGCGGGGTAATCCTTTAAAGATTTTTTGTATAATATTGGTGTTTCTTATGATCAGGTTGACGATAAAACGTGTTGAGAATTATACATTCGAACTGGAAAGTTGATCGGACTAAAAGGAGAGTTGAATGAAAACCAGGATGAGTCTTATTCCCGTTATATGATGTATTTCAAACCAGAAGCTTTAAGAGATATAAGGATAATCTCCAGAACCTTGGACATAGCAATGATCGATTTCGTAGAGTCAGCTTTGGATGCTTATGCTTACAAGAAGAAGAGTGAACTGAAAAACATACCTCCTCGTAAAAATAAAAAATATACAGGTCCCAGGAATGGAACACATGAAGCTAAACGGATACGGTATATTATGCTTTTGAATAAGGATGTTATAGATAAGACTAAGGATATAGCAAGTCTTGAAAATCGTAGATTCTCTCATGTCTGTGATGAAGCCTTAAACGACTTCATAGAATTCACCAAGACATCGAGAAACCTCAAAAAACATCATCTAACCCTTATGCTGTCAGAGGAAGGAAGTCTCCTGAGTCAGTGGAAACATTAAATGAACTCTTGAAAGCGTATCAGGCCCTCATTTCAGTATGAAAAGCTACCTTCCTGCAGTGTGTCTTCTAATACACTAAAGAAACCAATGGTATGATTTGTACCATGAGATTACGCAAAAGAATCATTTGTTTTATATGCAATCAGAAATTGTATAGAACGTGCCAGGACATGCGCTCTGACATGATGTGAGCAGTTACATATATCTCGTCCGGAAATCATCGGTTTTCAGGCATTTCAAAAGCACTCATTTATCGCAGTTATGTTCACTCTTGACCAAGCGTTGATTAAGGGTAGGAACATTCAGTAATCAGAAACTGTGTGAAATGGCATGAAATATTCACTTTAGATTTTCTATTGGTAGTTTATTGGGAGGAGCTTGTTATGGATGTTTCCGTTGAAATCCTTCTTCTCAAATGGGCAAAGTGTTGCAGATTGCCCTGTCCAAGTTTATAATATCGTATGACCTCCATGAAACCAGCAGCCGTAACCAGTTCTCTTAACCTCATTACGCACTTAGGCTTGCGCGCCGTGGCCTTTGCGTTCAACCATTCCCGGTCGCTGAGGAGCCGCATGCAGTGCTCGGACGGCTGGATCAATTTTTCCGTGGGCATCTGCACGGATAATGGAAACATTGCCCAGAGCATCAGTTTCAAAGACGGGCGGGTTACAGTGGCTCATGGGGTAAATGGTGGTTCTGATGTCGTCCTGAAAACCAAGGACAATGCTTCATTCAAGGAACTCGTATCGGCTCCGCCAAGCGAGGTCCTGAATATGATGCTCAGGAACAGGCTCACGATCGAGGGCAACGTGGCCTGCCTACAGCTCTTCATTTACTATCTTTCCCTGCTGTCCGGCAGGATTCATGCAAAGACGATCGAGAAGGCCCGGAAAGAAGAGATCGAAAAGCGCAGGCGTGAATCCTGCACTAGTGAACCGGACCGTTCCTGGAGCCTGAGTGCAAGACAGAATGAGCACTTGAAGGCCGGCATCAAAGAAGACAAAAAGGTCATCCATCTTGAAGACCCCTATTTTCCGGATCTCGGCCTGGATTATTTTCCCCGACTCAAGAAGCTTCTAGAAAGGCAGCGGGGCACGCGGCCTGAGCTGTGTTCAGAACGCCCGAAAATTCTTACTGAGTGGTATCGCAGGAACGGGTTCGAAGAGGTGAGCCCAGGCAAGCCGTGGCAGCCAGTGCTGAGGCAGGGTCTGGCTTTCGAATACCTGATGCGGTACAAGAAACCGGTCATAGCCGAATCCCAACTCCTGGCCGGGTCGACCACCTCCAACCCTGTCTGTGGCGTGGTTGTGTACCCCGACGCTCAGGCAACCATGATCTGGGGCGAGCTGAACACCGTGAATAAGCGGATCCTGAATCCGTACGACGTCAGTGATGAGACCCGGAATATCCTGAATGACGTCTTCCCTTTCTGGATCAGGCGCTCCTTTCACGAACGGGTCAGCAGGGAGCACGGGAACCTGCTCTCGCTCAAACTCCTCGAACGGCTGGTGGCCATTGTGTGCTCCAAGGCTCTCTGCATATCTCACACCGTACCAGGCATCAAGACTATCCTCGAAAAGGGCACGAGCGGCATCATCGGCGACATACTGACCAGGATTGCTGAGAATTCCCTGGACGATGAAGGAAGGTCAAGCCTGGAAGGGATGGTCCATTGTTTGAAAGGGTTGGGGGCGTACAGTGATAACCTGGCATCAGAGGCACGGCTTCAGGCTGCGAAAGAGTCCGACCCGGTCCGTGCAAGGGAGCTTATTCATATGGCTGAGGTATGCGGCCGCGTCCCCTGCATGCCTGCAACGACCCTTGACGAGGCAGTACAAAGCATCTGGACTACCTGGATCGGCATGCACATGGAGAACACCAATGCCGGGCTCTCTCTCGGCAGGCTCGACCAGTGGCTGCAGCCCTTTTATCTGGCCGATATGGAAAAGATACACGATGAAAATGAGCGCAAGGACTACATCAACCGCGCTGTCGAACTGATAGGCTGCCTCTACCTGAGAATATCCGACCATATGCCGCTCTCGCCGGACATCGGCAACATTCTCTTCGGCACGTCGCCGCCCAACCAGGTCATCACCTTGGGCGGCATCACGCCCGAGGGTGAAGACGGCGTAAACGACATGACCTACATCTTCCTCAAGGTGACTGAGATGCTTGGCCTGCCCGACCCCAACATTAATGCACGCATCAACTTGGAAAAAAACAGCGCGACCTACATTCGAAGGCTCTGTGAAGTGAACTACACCACGTCCGCCACTCCTTCTCTGCACAATGACACAGCTGTCTTCGCAGCCCTTAAGCAGCACGGCTATCCTGAAGAGCACATCCGAGACTGGAGCGCCACTGGCTGTGTGGAACCTACCATCTCCGGCCGTCACAATGGGCATACCGGAGGCATCCTCATCAACCTTGTTGCTGCCATGGAAATGGCCCTCAACAATGGCCACCACCCCCTCATGCAGTGGGATGTTGGGCCAAAAACGGGAAATGTCGATGACTTCAAGACCTTTGAGGAATTCTTCGAAGCCTATGCTGCCCAGCTGCGCTTCCTCATCGAACAGGCAGTGAGCCTGAACAACCTGTTTGCAGAGGTGCATGCTCTGATGAGGCCCACACCTTTTATCAGCTCAACGATCGAGGGCTGCATCGAGAAAGGCCGCGACATCACTCGGTCAGGAGCGCGCTACAATACGACCGGCTCCTCAAACATCGGCCTTGTTGACATCGTTGACAGCCTCATGGCCGTCAAGAAGCTGGTCTTCGACGAGCACAGAATCAGCTTCAGCGAGCTCAAGGACGCTCTTGACTCGGATTTTAGGACAGCCGCTAAAGTCAGGGCCCTGGTGCAACACAAGGTGCCGCTGTTCGGATCGGGAGACCCTGAGGCTCTGGCCATGGCCAACCGCGTGGCATCTCTAATCCATGGCATCTATTCCTCACACCGCAACTATCGTGGTGGAAGGTATACAAGCGGGTTCTGGTCCATGTCCCAGCACACCGCCTACGGCAACCTCTCCGGAACCCTTCCCTCAGGCAGGCTCTCAGGCAAGCCGTTCACTCCCGGACTCACACCTGAGCCCCACGCCAGCAAGAATTACCTAGATTTCATCTCGGATGTGGCCAAGCTCGACCCCGTAAACATGGACAACAACATGGCTTTCAATGTCAAGCTTGCTCCTGCTCCAAAGGACAGCAGAGAGGGGATTGTGAACACTATGGCAAGCTATGTGAAGACCTACTGCAGCTTGGGAGGCATGCAAATGCAGTTCAACGTGGTGGATTCACGGATGCTCAAGGATGCCATGGCCAACCCTGAGAACTACCGGAACCTGATCGTGAGGATCTCAGGGTATAATGCCTATTTCGTCGCCCTGAACAGGGCCCAGCAGCTCGAACTCATCGAGCGGGCTGAGTACGGCATATGATAAAGACCCCGCTCACTCTAGAGATAAAAGGGAACAGCCTCGTTGATGGCCCGGGGATACGCACGGTTGATGAACCATAGATAACTTCGATCATTACTGGATTCAACTGCATATTATCAACTGTAGATTATGCAATAAGAATCATCGGTTCCACGAGTGCTTAGAAACTAAAGATCACGTGCCATGGCTCATGTTCTGACGTTGAAGGGTGATCTTCATAGGGTCCCACACCAGATCTTCAGTTTTCAGTCTTGCCAAAACCGTGACGATATCGCCGCAGTTACCTTCAGTTTCATCATATAGAGTAAAAGCAATCATTGAAAACCAATGAGGAATATTTTATTGATTTTTAAGTTTCTTTTATTGTTATGATGATATAATTTATAAAAAAATGAATAAAGGAATCTTATTATCCAATGCATTATCTGTTGTGGTTTATGTTATCATAATTTTCTTACCTGGATTATTTGTAGTCGGGTTTATTATTTCTTTGCTAAATGGTATTAAATTAACAGACTGGCTGCTTGTCGTCTTCACTGGAATTCTCGCACTTTTCACGTGGAAGTTGTGGCGCTCTACTGACAAAATGTGGATCGCCACTAAAAAAGCGGCTGAAGTTGCTGAAAAAAGCGCTGAAGCTTTGCCTCTAGTAGAACGTGCCTATTTGTTTGCAGACATCGAATTGCGGAAAGATCGTTTTGACGAATGGGAGATAGTCATAAAACTTTTCAACGAAGGAAAGACTCCAGCTATCATTAACGGCGTTTATACCGACATAATCATGAGAGCTGACTGCCCCGCTGACATCAAGGAAGACAGGCTTATACGCATTATCGAGGGGACTATTATTAAAGCTGGTGACTCTATCGAAGAACCGATTTATGGTACTGGAGCTCGGAAACAACCGACTATAGGACGACAACCACTTCCGGAACGATTTATCTGCTTTGGGCGTGTTGACTATAGAGACATCTTTCAAAAAGACACACGGATAACTCGCTTCTGTTTTCATCATGATTCCGAAGCATTCGGCGAGGGAGTTTACTTCAGACGTTGCGGAATAAAGCATAATTACTATACATAGGCTGACGATTATAACCAACCGTTCAACCACAGGCGGGTTAACTCATTGTTAACCTGCTAATACTAAGAAAATATCTCCATTGAATTCCATATTGCTCAATTCCGGATCGTGGCACAATATGTATAATAAATCGTATTGATAGAAAGCGTTGATCTCGTGCCAAGAGTTATGTTTTGCCCATATTGAATATTTGTAACCATAATCTTCGCTCTGCTATGATCCAGATCAAACACAGAAAGCCAGCCCACACCCTTCTCGATGCAAGCTGGCTCCCTGTCTGATTCTTACTTCACCATTCCAAGTATCGTCCCACCGACCTTCTGAAGCTTATAACTGCTGTCCGCAGGCAAATCCTTATACTGAGCAGCTTTGGTGAAGATTTATAGATTCATTTCAATCCAGCGGAGAGCATCATCAGGACTGTCATATTCCTTTCCATTGCTCTCTTCTTCCCCATTTCTTTCAATTGATGCCATATACCTATTGCCTGTCAAACCCTTCAGCTTGCGGATATGACCAATGAGATTGTCATCGTCGTAGACTAGGAACTCCGAACCATCACTTGTTGGGGATTTCAATGCGATCATTTTTCTTCCTCGTATGGGAGAATCTATATCAGACCATTATTATCAAAAGAGCGATTGAAATGGTATGGTTGATTGTATCGTTGGGAACAAGCCTACTAATCTTATCTTTAAATCGATTTCAAATTGAGAAGGTCTATCTCAGTCTTTGGTTGGTATTTCTTAATCAGCAAGCCGATAGCTTCATTAACAAGAGAAGAGAGCTCTTTCTTGTCCTTCTCATCAACTTGCTCCTTTCCTTGACCGTAGTTCATCGGCCTCTTTAGAGCAAGGTCTTCACTTATAGACCTGTCCGAATTTCCGGAGCCACTTGTGTAAATCAGATTGAAGTAAATCCTTTTCAACAGCAAATAGACACGCAAAAGTTTTTGCAAGATAACAGAGTTCAGGTTGAAGCATGGGCTCCATTTGCAGAGGGAAGGAATAATATTTTTCAAAATGAGTTGCTGTTATCAATTGCCGCAAAGCACAAAAAAAGCGTTGCCCAAGTAATTCTCCGCTGGCTTTTACAAAGAGGAATTATTGCTCTTTCAAAATCAACCCGCAAAGAGAGGATGATAGAAAATATCAGTGTGTTTGATTTTGAATTAAATCCGGAAGATATGGCGGCTATTACAACTTTAGATACAAAAGCCAGTAGTTTTTTTGACCATCGTGACCCTGAAATGGTGAAATGGCTGGGCAACAGGAAACTAGATGTTTAATGAATGAACTGCGATTTCTTCTCGGTTACATCTCCATGCACTCGACCAGAGATTTGGGAATAAAATCTATTGTATCATTCAAGATGAACCCTACCCAGTATGAAGAGGTAGGAGTGACCCGGAGAAAGAAGCAGTCAACATATCTGTGTTTGATAGTTCATGTCTCGATCAGTCCTATGTAAGTGTTCCCTGAATGAAGATTCAATCCGGCATACAGCTCACTCATGACATACCTCCTCCTGAGTTATTGCCTGTATTATATCAATGCGATCTTGGCGAAGGTGCCTTTTAGATGATTATCACGTTATCATCACTTTCCTCTACTCGCTTCAGGTATAATTCCATTTCTAATTCATAAGAGCAAATAAGATCCAGGGCCAAGAGGTGATAGAACTGACTCGATCATGGTCATGCTCCATGTCACGCAAGGCATTAACCAGTTGTCCCTCCAGCGCGTCCAGG
>Ga0326728_10026875_pt1 | contig 10129 bp, 10 predicted proteins | sample MB3enrmetagenome_FD_207602 | JGI IMG/M metagenome (GOLD analysis project Ga0326728, IMG submission 207602) | Lab enriched peat soil microbial communities from McLean, Ithaca, NY, United States - MB31MN | ecosystem: Environmental > Terrestrial > Soil > Wetlands > Peat | place: USA: New York... | reverse complement strand
TGAGCCAACGGCCACCGTGCTGCTCGCCCTGACGGCACTGTTGCTCCTGCCCTTTGGCGCCACTGTTCGCAGGTGTTAGTTGAGAGGAGGCTAATTTGTCATTGCAAAACCAAATGGTCGTGTGTATGCTCGCTGAATCCAACAAAACTTGGGAAATAATATGAAAACACACGCAAAAACCATCGTGGCTCTTTCTTCCGCAGCGATTTTACTCTCCGGCCTGCCGGGCCAGACGGCTCCGGCCACGCAGGTAATGTCCGGCACAGCAACCCTGGCCGATGCATTTGGGACGGCTGAAGCCAATCCAACGGACGAAGATCTCACCGTTTCGTATTTGGTTACCTTGGCTTCCGGCGTTTACACATACTCCTACACGGTTAACAATCCCTCTGGCGATGTCCTTCTAAATGGCGATGGCTCACCAACGACCATTCCTGAAGTCGTTGACGCTTTTTCGGTTGCCTTCGACACCACGGTTCCGGGCGCTTATCTGGCCTCCAGCCAGGCCGGTGGCGGCTCCGGTGATCAGAATAATGGCGTCAACGGATTGTTTTGGTCTCTTGCCGCCGTCGAACCAGGGAGTGACAGCGGGCCGTTGTCGTTTGAATCGGATTTGGCGCCGACGTGGGGCAATGCGAATGCTTCAGACGCAAACCTGCCTTCTCCCTGGGCTTCAATCCCCTATGGCCAGGAAGTTCCCGTTCCGAATATCCCTGAGTCAACGGCCACCATCACCCTGCTTGCCGGTGTCTTGCTGCTCCTGCCGTCTGGATCCGCAACGAGGAAGAAAGCCGGTTCGTCAAAGTGGAATTGGGGCAAACACCGATCCGCTGGCTGAGGGCTACTGTTTCAACACCTCGATATTGCCGCCCTCGGTTTCCAGTTTCAGCAACGGCCCGCCGCCATTGATCGTTCCCTTTAACGCGCTGTTATGGAACTGGCCCTGGATTTGAACCGGCAAATCCGTCCTGACCGCGCCTCCCTCGGTGTGGGCGTCCAGCGTGACAGCGGCGCCCTGTGGAAGCCGGGCGGTGACGTTGCCGCCTTCGGTGCGGAGTTCGCAATCGGCCTTCGGCGCCGCGGCAAAGTCGGCGGAGACTGATCCGCCCTCGGTGGCCGCTCGAACGCGCGAGCCTGTGAATCGTTCAATGGTGATGCCTCCGCCTTGAGTTTGGACCAGCAATTCGTTCTTGCAGGACACGGCACGAATGCCGCCGCCCTCGGTTTGACCGTTTACTCTTCCATCAATGTCGTTGAAATCCAGGCCGCCACCCTCGGTCTTGACCTCCGCGTCGCCCTGCAGACTGGCAACCTTGATGCCTCCACCGGAGGTTTCCAACCGCACGTCAAATTTTCGCGGCACAGTTATTTCATAATGCACATTCAGATTGGGTCCGCCCAACCAGCCCCAAAATGAATGATTTTCAAAACCCGGAGACTCGTGGGTGGTGATGGAAATCTCATTTCCGGTTTGTTTCAGGACCAAACGCTCTTCCTTCAAGATTCTGGCCGCCTCGGAATCACTGGCGCGTGTCACTTTGCGCTCCACTTGGACGTCAACGGTGTTTTGATCAGAACCGGTCACATGAATGCCGCCCCGATGCACTTTCATCGTCAGATTCCCGCCCGGTCCAACGGAAAAAGACTTGGAGAACATGCCTTCCTCACCAACGTCAATGACCTGATGAATCGCATTCGTGCTGACCGGGGAATCTTTTTCCAGCCCAAGATTGGTCCCGGGCAGATTTTGCAATGGCGCGCCGTTGGTTCTCTTAAGCAGGGGATGCGACGGTTCATCCGTTTCATCCCAACTCGTGAACGGCCAACCACTGAAGAAGAGCGGAATACGAGCGGGCAATCCAAGAGGTCCACCCCAACCCGCGGACGGCGAACGGCCGGAGAAACTCAGCGCAAAGAGGAGCACGAGGGCCGCCACGCCAACCGCACCGACAACCCACGCCCATTGGGACGTTGCCGGCAATGGAAGATTTGAACGGTTCGCAAAGGTTTCCCGAACATCGGCGCGCATCAAAACGACCAAGGCCCATATGCCGACGGGAAATCCAATCAGACTGCAGGCCACGATTGCCACGATCGCCGCCACAACGGCCCACGCATAGCTTCGGATTTGCATCATTTGGACGGCACCGAAGAGGATCAACAAGGCAGGAATGATCTTGAACATCACAATGCTGAAACCAACCAGACCACCCAGATGAAAAGGCAAATGGATTCCGAGATTTCCAAAAATCGTTTCGACCCATCCAAAGGCCGTCAGTGCTGAAAGCAGCTTCCACATGCCGGCGACCATAAGACCCGCGGCGGGCGCTGCAATCATGCCCCTCGTGTCGCCAGGCGCATTGCCCCTGGCCATGGGCGGGTTTGACGGCCCGCCACCAAACGGTTTGGCATTCGGTTTGGACTCGCCGACATTCGGGTGAATCCAGTTGGTGATTCTTCTCCCCTGGCCATCCGTGAACGCTTTGCACAGGATCAAAATCCAGTCAATCACGGCCCAGATGCCACAGCCGCATATAAAGGCCGCCAGCAAGATTCCCAATACTTTTTGGCCCTCCCCGTTCGACGTGGCGCAGGCAATGGTCAAAATCACACATCCGCCCAAAGCGGCCAACTGCAGGAACGCGGTCCAGATCTTTCCAACATAGAACCGGTGCGCGCCGAACACCCCAAAAAAGAAAGCCAATAGAAAGGCCGGAAGGATTATTTTGTCGCTGCCTCCCGCGCCTGCCGCGCTGGTTGGAACAACTGGCGGCGGCGGCGCCCCCGGCATTGCGCCAACGGGGCTGCTGGCGATGGTTTCCACATCCGTCTTGACGTGGATGGCCTGCTGATAACGCCGTTCCGGTTCCTTCTCCAGAGTGTGCAACACGACTTCGTCCAGCCGCACATCCATCTGCACTTTCCTGGAGGGCGGCGCGAATTTGCCCAAGGGCAGTTCGCCGGTGAGCATTTCGTAGAAGACGACGCCCAGCGAATAAATGTCCGCGCGATGATCCACCGTCTGCGGTTTCTCAACCTGCTCCGGCGCCATGTAATGGGGCGTGCCCATCACATCCTTCGCGCCCGTCAGCGTAATCTGGCCGGCTGGCACTCCGACGATTTTTGCGATGCCGAAGTCGGCGATTTTCACCCGGCCTTTTTTGTCCAACAGGATGTTTTCGGGTTTGATGTCGCGGTGAACGACGCCTTCATTGTGCGCAAATTGAAGCGCTTCGCAGATTTGCGGAACGATGGCCACCGCCTGTTCCGGCGACAACCTTCCAGCCTGTTCGACTTCGCGCAAGCTGCTTCCATCCACGAATTCCATCAGCAGGTAATGCAGCGCGCCCGCCTTGCCGAAGTCATGCACCGCCACAATGTTCGGATGATTCAAACGCGCCAGTGCCCGCGCCTCGCGGTTGAACCGTTCGGCGAAACCGGGACCGCCGGCCACCGCGGGCGGCAGTATCTTCAACGCCACAAGACGGTCCAGCGCCGGTTGCCGGGCCTTGTACACCGCTCCCATGCCGCCCTGGCCGAGAAAGCCAAGAATCTCAAGCTGCGGAAAAAGTTGGGCGATTTCTTCGACCGGCGGCGGCACGAATCCCCTGCCAGCGGCTTCGCCGGCCGCCCCCGGTTCGGTGCCGGTGGGAAGGCCGGATTTGAGCAGACACTCCGGACACAATCCCAGTGGCATGTCCGGCGGCAACGGCTTCCGGCAATTCGGACAGATGTTAGTCGTTTCCATATTAGCAACTTCTTCCAATCTTTACTTGGGAAACCAGAGTGAAAGGTTGCGCAAAAAGTCGCTATCGGTTTCCCAAGACACCAAACAGGTGCCGCAATTCTTCATCCACTTCGCCCGGTTCAGCCACCGTTTGGGCGATTTCGTCGCGCAACAACTGGCGATAGCGCTGGCGCAGCCGATGCACGGCGGACTTCACCGTGCCTTCGCTGACGCCGAGCTTTGCGGCCAGCTCCTTGTAAGGCAGGGCAGTGCGCTCGCCCACAAGGCACGGATGCAGCGCGGTAAAAAGTTCCATCCGGCCTTCCTCTTCGTAGGCCAGGCGAAGCTGGCGCAGGACTTCTTCCAGCAATGCCAGCGCCCAGCGCCGTTCGTAGATTTGTTCCGGCGTCACCCTGTCGGCGGGTTCATGGCCGTAGCGTGTTTCGGCTGTGTCGAATTGCAGCGGCACAGGCGTCGCGCCGCCGCCGCGTTTTTGCGCCCGCGCCTTGTCCCATTCATCGGAAAGAAAATGGTTCATGGCTGACAACAAGAAAGATCGAAACCGCCCCCTTTGCCGGTCGGCGCGGGCCACCCAATTGTGTTCCAGCAGGCGCGCGAAAAATTCCTGGGTCAAATCCTGGGCGTCTTCCGGCGAATGTCCGCGCCGCCGCACATAGGCGTAAAGCGGATACCAATAGACCCGGCAAAGTTGCTCCAAAGCCGCGCGCGCGCGCGGGGTATCGCTGCGTCCCGCCGCCAGCACCACCGACCAATGGGTTACGGCAAACTCAGGCTGGCGCGATATTCCGCCCTCGCCGGAAGGCGGCGGCGAATCAGCTTGAGGTTGCGTCAAATGGTCCACCGCGCGAATCTAACCTGAGGGTCCGTGTAAAAACAACTCATTCCCGTGGGAGACGACGTAAGGAGTCTCTGAATTACGACGGTGCTTTCGACAGGATTTGAGACTCCTTACGTCGTCTCCTACATGTTAAATGGACTGCAACAGCCCGTTAAAAAGCTGGGGAGCTTCTTAACGGGCCGTTTGTCTATACCGGTTATGGCAGCATGTGCGTTGTGGGGATGATGAGGCAGACCGGCTTGGCCTCCACGCTTTGGGGTGCATAGCTCGTGGCGAAGCTCTGCGCGGCATCCGCCGGACATGACGGCAAACTCCCGGCGGCACTGCGCCCCAAGTAGGGTTGGAGATCGCTGCCCGTTGGAGTGTCTGCATCCTGTTTGCCTTGTTCGAGCGCCCATTGCTGCTTGGCGCCGTCAATGTAGCGCAGGTTGCTGATGCAGATGTTCATCTGGGCCACCTGGCGTGAATGCACGAAGTTGGGAATGGCCATCGCCGCCAGGAGTCCGATGATGGCCACCACGATCATGATTTCGACCAGGGTGAACCCGCTTTTGCGGGTGATTTTGTTTTTCATAACTGCGTTCCTTTCCAGCGCGGCGTGAACCAGGCAAAAGGCGGGTTTATATGAATACGGTTGCGTTCACGAATTGCCCTTTGCCAACCGCCCCGTGAAGGATTTAACCCACCCATCACAACTTGGTTGCGAAAAGAGGCGTGAGGGGCGATCGGAACAGGTTAACTGGTTCCCATCCCGACGTTTTGCACGGTTTGGAAGAGTTTGCCCTCGGTCTTGATGCTGGGGGCAATGATGATTTCGGTCTCTTGAAATTGCCGGATGCTCGCCGCGCCAACGCTGCCCATGCAGGTCGTGATCGCCCCCACCAGGTTCTGCGAGCCGTCATCAACCGTGGCGGGACCGTAAAGAATCTGTTTGAGGGAGCCGGTGACGCCGACTTTGATGCGGGTGCCGCGCGGCAGGTTGGCATGTGGAGTGGCCATGCCCCAATGGTTCCCCTTCCCTGGCGCTTCCTCTGCCCGCGCAAAGGCGCTGCCAACCATGACCGCATCCGAACCGCAGGCCAGGGCTTTGCAGACATCGCCCCCCTTGCTCATGCCGCCGTCGGTGATGATCGGCACATACCGGCCGGTCATTTTGTGATGATAATCGCGCGCCGCGGCGCAATCGACGGTGGCCGTGACTTGCGGAACGCCCAAGCCCAGGACTCCCCGGCTGGTGCAGGCCGCGCCGGGTCCGACGCCGATCAAGACTCCCGCCACGCCGCATCCCATCAATTCCAACGTGACCTTGTAAGTGACGGCGTTGCCGATGATGACCGGGATATGCATCTTCCTGCAAAAATCGGCCAGGTCCAGGGATTTATACTCGGTAGAAATATGTTTGACAGTCGAGACGGTGGATTGGACGACGAAGAGGTCGGCGCCGGCTTCCTGGGCGATGCAGCCGAAGCGCTCCGCTTTCTGCGGGATGGAGCTGACCGCGGCGAGCACGCCGGCTTTTTTCAATTCCTCCACCCGCCGGGCAATCAGTTCCTCCTGGATGGGTTCGGTGTAAAATTTCTGAATCAAAGCCGTGACGTCTTCCTTGCCGGCTTTGACAATCTGATCCAGCACTTCCGACGGGTTTTCGTAGCGCGTTTGCACGCCTTCCAGATTGATGACGCCCAACCCGCCGAGCTTGCCCATGGCGATGCAGAACCGGACATCGGTCACGCCGTCCATGGCGCTGGCGATGATGGGGATTTTCAGTGCGATGGCGCTGCCGTCTTTGCGCGGGATGGAGAACGAGGTGTCCACCTCGTTGGGATTGATCGTCACATCGCCGGGCACAAGGGCGATCTCGTCAAATCCGTAGGTGACGCGTGCTTTTCGATTTCGTCCGATCCACATTCCCATAGGTCAAATCCAATTCATTCAAAACTGGAACGGTTCATTGAGCGTTCCGCACTGCGAGCAACGCGAACGGTCCTCATCCGCGTCGTCCGTATAGATCGAACCGCACCGTTTGCACCGGAAGATGCGGTCCTGTTTCCGCGCCGGGCCAAAGCGCCGGCTGCGTATTTCAGAATATACGGCCAGGACGGAAAGACCGGCAAGCAAAGAAACAACATAACCGAAAACAAGGGCCTGGCACGACATGCTAAAAATCCTCCGCCATTGTGTTCACGGCGCGCCAACCGGGCCGGCATTGGCCGGTGCGGCGGTTTGCCATTCAAATACGGCCTTGCCCCAAACCGGCGTCGGCGAGGGCACGGGCCTGAAACGCAGCCGGCGCGCCTTGTCCAGGGCGTTGTTGTCCGCCTCGACCGATCCGGAGCGCGCCAGCAACCGCGCGGCAACGACCTGTCCCGCCGAATCGACGGCAATCTGCACGACGGATTTGGCCAACAACTCGGCGCTGGGCCAGGCTCGCATCCCGGCGGGCGCGTTGAGCTGGCGCCCGGCCAGGTCGCCTTGGATCTCAAGGAGGGATTGGGTTCTGGCCGGTTCCGGGGCCAGAAAAACCGGCCAGGCTTCCGCTTCCGCGCCGCGTTGGTCCGTCAAGACGAATGGCAGGGCGGATTTGGCCCGGTTCAACGGCGGAAAATCAGTTCCGAGCCGGGCCGCATCCAGCGTGAGCCACGCGGGCGGTTCCGTTTCGCCGGGCGCTTCAAAGTGTCGCGCCGGCAAACGCAGCCAGGCGCGCTCCGAAAAGCCATGGAGACTCGGCAGTGGAAACACAGTCGGGTCGATGGCAAAGAATGTTTTGAACAATTGATCCTCGGTCAGCGGACTCCCCAGCAGACGGAAATAGCCGGGCGCGGGAACCATGCGGGCGGGTCTGTGCTCGCGCCCGCCAAACAGCAGTATCAGCCCCGCCTGCACAATGCACAAGACGCCGACAACGCGCCAAAAACGCCCCCGCGTCCACCCCGAAGGTTCCATCGGCCGGGCGTTCATGGGCGCGGGCGCCCGGCAGGCGCGGCAAAAGCACTGGGCCGTTCCGCCAGCAGGAATTCCGTGATGCCAACGTCCCGGGCCAGCCGGTACAAGCGCATCACGACCTCGTTTTCCGCCGCCTTGTCGGCCCACAAGACCAGCGTCAGTTTTTTCGAGGCACGGGAAGCCTCCTGCAAACGGCGGCGCAATTCGTCCTTCAATTCCTGCTCCTGCACCGGCCTGTTTTCGAAGAAGCATTGCCCGCGAAAATTGACCGCGACAATGACGGTTGGATTGTCCGTCCCCGTCAAACGGTCGCCGTCGGGAAGGCGCACTTGAAAAAGGCCGCGAACCTGTTCAACCAGCCTGGGGTCCGCGCCCGGCTCGACCTGAAGACGGAACGGTTGACTGCCCGGCGCGCCCTTTAATTCGCCGGCGCGAAGTTGCTCCAAGTCCGCCGCCTGGTTGGTCTTCCCCGCGAAGAGGATGTCGCCGGCGCTGGTGACGGTGATGGTTCGGGCGTCGGGGGCAGAGGAACCCTCAAAGTTGACCAACACACCCGGCGTATAAAGCAGGGAGCTTAGCAGCATGAACAGGACGAGCAAAAAGAGCACTCCCACCACCGGCCCCGCGTCCAGCGGCCCCCGGAAAATCGTCACCTGGCGGGCAAATCTCATGCGGGGCGGGATGCGGCCTCCGGCGGGGCGGCGACGATGTTGAGGATTTCGCTGGAGACCTGCTCCATGTCCAGAACAATGCTATTGACTCTGCCGACCAGATAATTATAGCCGGCGTAACTGGGGATGGCCACCGCCAGCCCGGCGGCCGTGCAGATCAACGCCTGCCAGACCCCGCCCGAGAGCTGGCCGACATGGGCGTTGAGTCCGCTGTCCTCGATGGCTTTGAACACGTCCATGAAGCCGAGGACGGTGCCGAGCAAGCCCAACAACGGGGCGATCTGCGCGATGGTGGCCAGCAGGTTCAGTTTCTGTTCCAGGCGCGGCACCTCCCACGCCCCGGCGTCTTCCAGCGCCTCGCGCACCGCTTCGCGGCCCCGTTCGCGATTGAGGATGGCGACCTTGACCAGGCGCGCCACCGGCCCGGGAGTGGCGTCGCAAATCGCGATGGCTTCCACCACGTTGTCCCGCTTGAGAACGTTGCGCACGCCGTTGAGAAATTCGGTCGAATTGATTTGTTCGCTGTGGTAGAGCAAAAGCCGCTCGAAAAAAACCGCCAGCGCCAGCGCGCTCGCCGCCACAATCACCCAAATCATCAACCCGCCCTCCGCCAAAAAGTGAGGCATGTCCCATTTATAAGGCTTGTGGCGCAGGGATTAAAGGCTAAAGTTTTCCGGCGCAAAAATTCACCCGGCACTTGACTCGCGCCGGAGGGCGCCCATCATGCTGTTATCGTTGGATATGAATTTGGATGAGACACAACAGAAAAAGGTGGCCGCCTGGATCAATCAGGGCCTGAAGCTTTCGGATATTCAGAAACGGCTGGAAACCGAGTGCGGCCTGCGCGTGACCTATTTGGATCTGCGGTTGATGGTGGACGATTTGAAGCTCAAACCCAAGGACCCCCCTCCGCCGCCCAAGCCTCCCCCGTCCGCGGCGGCGGAATCGAAACTGGGCCTGGCCCCGGAGGACGCCCCCGCCGGCAACGTCAGCGTCAGCGTGGATCAGTTGACGCGTCCGGGCGCATTGGTCAGCGGCAAAGTCAAATTCAGCGATGGAAAATCGGCGGAGTGGATTCTGGATCAAGCGGGACGTTTGGGCCTGGTCCCCGCCGTGAAGGGATACAAACCGTCCCCCGCCGATTTGCAGGAATTTCAAAATGCCCTGCAAACGGAGCTGCAAAAACAGGGGCTTTAGGGCGGGTCTCCTGCCTCACTCGACCGTGACGCTTTTGGCCAGGTTGCGGGGCTTGTCGATGTCGCAGCCGCGGGTGACGGCAATGTAATAGGCAAACAATTGCAAGGGGATCGTCGCCAGAATCGGATAGAGGGGTTCCAGGGTTGCCGGCAGATAAATCACATCGTCGGCCACGCTGCCAATGTGGGTGTCCCCCTCGGTGGCCACGGCAATAATGGGGCCTTTGCGCGCGCGGATCATGGCCATGTTGGCCATTGTTTTGTCATACATCGAGTCCTTCGGCGCCAAAAACACGGTGGGCGTGGCGGGGTCGATCAGCGCGATGGGGCCGTGTTTCATTTCCGCCGCGGAATAGCCTTCGGCATGAATGTAGGAAATCTCCTTGAGCTTGAGCGCGCCTTCCAGGGCGATGGGGTAGGTGTAGCCGCGGCTGAGGAAAAAGAAATCCCTGGCCTGCCCGTATTTCAAGGCCAGTCTCCTGATTGCTTCCGCTTGTTGCAGAAGGGCCTCGATCTGTCCGGGAATGGCTTCCAATCCGCGGAGAATCTCCAAGGCCCGATGCGCCGAGAGCATTCGCATCCGGCCCAGATGCACGGCCAGCAGCGACAGAATGGCCAGCATGGAAACAAATGCCTTGGTCGAGGCCACGCCGATCTCCGGCCCCGCGTGCATGTAAATGCCCCCATCGGCCTCGCGCGCGATGGTGCTGCCGACGACGTTGCAAATGGCCAG
>Ga0326728_10026874_pt1 | contig 10130 bp, 10 predicted proteins | sample MB3enrmetagenome_FD_207602 | JGI IMG/M metagenome (GOLD analysis project Ga0326728, IMG submission 207602) | Lab enriched peat soil microbial communities from McLean, Ithaca, NY, United States - MB31MN | ecosystem: Environmental > Terrestrial > Soil > Wetlands > Peat | place: USA: New York... | reverse complement strand
GTTTTTTTGTGAGATTCGGATTCCCATTCCTGGGCTTGGTGGACGCGCCGCTGACCATAGAGACCTGTCAGCACTGATAAAGACTGCTACAGTAATAATGTGCACGCCGACGAGCCGGAGGTGCAAATGAAAACTCAAGGAGAGAACGCTCGCTATGCGCATCGCGGTGGTCGGTTCCGGGTATGTGGGGTTGGTAACGGGAGCGTCTTTTGCGGATCTGGGACATGAGGTTGTCCTGGTCGATAACGACGAAAAGAGAATAGCGGCGCTCGGAAACGGCGAGGTGCCGATTCATGAGCGATTCCTGCCCGAGTTGCTGGCGCGGCATCGAGGTGAGCGCATCAAGTTTTCCGGCGACTTGCAGACGGCCACGCGGCAGAGCGAGGTAGTGTTCATCGCAGTCGGGACGCCGGCGACTGAACGTGGGGACGCGGATCTGTCATATGTGGAGTCGGTGGCGCGGGAAATCTCCGGGGGCGTGAAAGAGTACAAGGTGGTAGTCGAGAAGAGCACGGTTCCGGTGTATACGAGCCAGTGGATCCGCACCATTATTATGAGGAACGGGGCCGCGCCGTCGTTGTTCGATGTGGCTTCGAATCCGGAGTTTCTGCGGGAAGGGACAGCGGTTACAGATTTTCTCTATCCCGACCGCATCGTGGTGGGAGTCGAAAGCGAGCGGGCGGCGGAGGTCATGCGCCAACTCTACGGGCCGCTAACCAGCGGATGGTACTACGGGCGGGCGGAAGCGATTCCGTGCCCTGAGGCAACCAAGGCGCCGCCGCGGTTGATCGTTACCAGCACGAAAAGCGCGGAACTCATCAAGCACGCTTCCAACGCATATCTGGCGATGAAGATTTCTTTCATCAATGCCGTGGCATCGATCTGCGAATCGGTGGGGGCGAATGTGCAGCAGGTGTGCGACGGGATCGGGACGGATTCGCGGATTGGGCCGCGATTCATGAATCCGGGAATCGGGTACGGAGGGTCTTGCTTTCCGAAAGATCTGATGGCGTTCCGGGCAGTCGCCAAGGAAAGCGGATATGACTTCCGGCTACTGGAAGAAGTGATTCGCATTAATGAAGATCAGCGGCACCGCTTCTTGCGCAAGGTGCGGAGCGTGCTGTGGACTTTCCGCGGCAAGCGCCTGGGCGTGCTGGGGCTGGCGTTCAAGGGGGGAACGGACGATATTCGGGAATCTCCGGCGCTGCTGTTGGTGCAGGAACTGCTGCGCGAGGGCTGTCACGTTTGCGCCTACGATCCGGCGGCGATGGAGCGGGCGAAAGAGGTGCTGAAATCGGGCGTCGAGTTCGCGGCGGATGCGTATGAGGCGGCCACCGGGGCGGATGCGCTGCTGATCCTAACGGAGTGGGAAGAGTTCGCAGCGCTTGATCTGGAGCGTCTACGCACGTTGGTGAAGTATCCGATCGTGCTGGATGGGCGGAATCTGTATGATCCGGCGGTGATGGTAGAGCACGGATTCTCGTATTACAGTGTGGGGCGGCCGGCGGCGTTGGCGGAGGAGTTGCCGGCAATGACCCTTCTGCAGAAAAGGGAGCGTGCCTGAAATCGTGAATACGCGAGCTGCGAACAAGAAACGTGCGCTGGTGACGGGAGGGGCGGGCTTTCTGGGATCGCATTTGTGCGATGGGCTGCTGGGCGAGGGTTATCGCGTGGTGGCGGCGGACAATCTGCTGACCGGGCGGCTGGCGAACATTGAGCATCTGCGAAACGATTCGCGATTTGAGTTTGTGGAGAAAGATGTTTGTCAGCCCGGCGAGTGGGGCGCGCTCGATTATGTATTTCATTTCGCGAGTCCGGCAAGCCCGCTGGACTATGCCAAACACGGGATCGAAACCCTGCGGGTGGGATCGTATGGGACGTTTGAAGCGCTGGAAACGGCGTTGCGGTGCGGCGCGAAGTTTACGATGGCATCGACGTCGGAGTGCTACGGGGATCCGCTGGTGCATCCGCAAACCGAGACTTATTGGGGGAATGTAAATCCGATCGGGCCGCGATCGGTGTATGACGAGGCGAAGCGGTTTTCGGAAGCGGTGACCATGGCGTATCACCGCTATCACCAGGTGGACACGCGGATTGTGCGCATCTTCAACACCTACGGGCCGCGGATGCAGGTTAACGACGGGCGTGTGATTCCGAATTTCATGTGGCAGGCGCTGCGGGGTGAAAATCTCACGGTGTACGGCGATGGCAGCCAGACGCGCAGCTTCTGCTACGTGAGCGATGAGGTGGAGGGGATTCTGCGCCTCGCGCGATCCGCGGAGCATGAGCCGGTGAATGTGGGGAATCCGACGGAATTCACGATTCTGGAATGCGCGCGGAAAGTGATTGCGACGACGGGGTCGGCGAGCCAGATCAAGTTCGAAGTGCTGCCCCAGGACGATCCGAAACAGCGGCGTCCGGATATTTCAAAAGCGAAGCGCTTGCTCGGATGGGAGCCGAAAGTGGACTTGGAAAACGGGCTAAAGCTTTCGCTGGAATATTTTCGCCGGGTCGTGGCGGAAAAAGAGCAGGTGGCTTAGAGGACTTGTTCATCCAGCGACGGACCTGTGGCGAGGACTGAGAGCAAGCGCAAAATTTCTTCGCGCTCGCCGGAATGGCGGAACATGAAGCGCACGCCCATGCCAAAACCGGGATGGGCGCTCAGCACCTGACCCCGGATTCTCAATTTCGTATCGGCGGTGCGGACGAGAATCTCCACATCCGACTGCCTGGGGAGTGGGCATGGCATTTCGACGTAGCAGCCGCCCTCGCTAATATCGGAGAGGGTGCAACGATTGGGGACGCGGTTGCCGAGACGATAAACTTCCGCCCCGAGTCTGCATGCGTAGCGGTGCTCTCCGCGGCGGTTGCCGGCATTGGAAACGAGGCTGGCATCGGGTGGCTCGGGCTTCAGGCGAGACTGGGGCGCTAACGACTGCGTGGCGGGCGATTTGCTTGCCGATGGCGGAGCCGGCAGTCCGGTTGCGGGGAAGGCACTATTCTGCTGCAGCCAAGTCTGCATGAGGCGGCGCGAAGCCTGGGGCACGTCCACAAAACGAATTCCAGTGCGACCGCTGGCGTCCTGCCAGGCAACCTCACCTGATAAGCGGACCAATTGCCGCTGTCCGGGAAGAGCGAATTCGAAATAAACCTTGCACGCGGGTGGAATTCGGTTGGCGGTTTGGAGTGCAGTTCCGCCGTCGCTGAGGTCGGTCAAAAGGGCGTTCAGTTCGGGAGCTCCAGGATAGGCGATGTTGGCGGTCGAACTGACAGGCGTGCGCGGAGAGCGGCGGCGTTCCCGGCGCATGAGGCCGCGGGCGGCGCGCAGACTGATGCGGGTGCGCTCGGGAGAGAGTGGGCGATAGAGAACAAAGTTGGCGCCAAGCCCGAACACAGGGCGGGCGTTAAATTCGCCATCGACGATGGCGATCAGCATGCTGGCGCGGTTTTTGGCGGACCGGCGCAAGCGGGTCAGGAATTCCTCGGAGCTTTGGTCGGCGCGATAGTCCAGAATGATGACGTCGAAGCGCTGGCGGTCGAGCAGTTCCACCCCGTGGGAGACCGAGGGTGTATGCTCGGCCACCATCCCCGACTCGGACAGGATGAGTGTGAGCAGGTTGGCTGAATCCTGATCCGGGCACACCACGAGGGCGTGTAAATCCATGGTGATAGCATGGTAAGAGAAGGTCAGACCTACAACAAGTTACCTCTGTCACGATGAGCCGCAGTTTAGGCTTTCTTTTCTTAGACTCGCTTCCCCATCGGTCCGTGTGTTTGTGCCTTTCTTCCGGGCTTTGAGATGGCACCTCAGATCAGACTTCAGTCATCTTTCTCTCGTGAAAACACTTTCAGCGGGGCTTGCGGGATGGGATTTGTTCACCTGCCTTTCGGGGAGCGCTCTCCGGCAGCGGCGGGGTGCTGACAGCGAGATCGGCGGACCAGCAATCGGCCAGGATCTTCCATGTGCCGGCGGGCTGTCGAACGAGAACGACGAGGTATTTTCCGCGCTCTTCGCGGCGCTTACCCATGGCGACGGGCACGAGCATTTTGCAACGGCCGAGATCGAGAGCAATCTCACCCAGCACTTCGACGCGCAGCGATTCCATCTCGACGTCGCCCAAACCGGCTTCGAGCAGCGAGATAAGAAATTCCCGGATCGCCGGCAGGCTGCGTACCGGCGGAACGCTGGTGCGGATGAGAGTAGCGTCGGCGGCGTAGAGTTCGAGCAGGTCGTCGATGTGCCTGGTGTTGCAGGCCTGGGCCCAGTCCTGGACAACCTGGCGGGCGCCGGCTTCAGCGCGGCCTCCAGTCGAAGCGCCCGCCGAACCGGGAGCACGGCCACGAGGAGCAGCGGGCTCGGACGCGGCAGAAACCCCGCCGGATGCCGCTCCCGCACCGGGGACAAGATGATGATGATAGTGGTGGTGAATGTGATGTTGGGCGGCACCGGATCGAGGTGCAGCAGCGGCCTCGCCGACGGACTGGCTGGGGACTCCGCACCAGAGACAAAATCGAGCGCCCGCCGGCAGCGAACCTCCACATCCTGAGCAGGGGCCGCCCGATGGTTCCGTTTCACCGACCGCCAGATCATGCTCGGCCGAGTTTCCCGACATGCGATGGATGGCTTCTACGGCCGCAGCTACGGACTCGGCATTCGGCTTCGGCCGGCGAAAGTTGCCGGGGAGCCGTTGAAAAAACTCTTCGATCTCCTTGCCTTCGACGGGCTCGCCCTTTTCTGGATCGGGGGGATTCGGATTGTCTGTGGTCACGGCAACCTCGTCGTTGACATTGTAGGAGAATTCGTGCGCTATTGGATACGGAATCTTACGAGCGCTTCGGAATCGGTGGGAACGCCGTTGCAGAGCGCCGGACGATAGCGCCAGAAGCGGACCGCTTGCAGCACAATCTGGTCTTCTTCGGGGCCGCCACTGTCCAGAACGAAGGCGCTATGCACGTATCCGTCGGAACCGACAATGAAGCTAACGCGCACGTGCAGATCGTCGTTTTGAACATGCAGCAGCGGGTCCGGGGTAAGCAAGGCTTCGGGCGGACGGACGTGTCCACATTTTGGCAGGGACAGTGGCTCCGACACCGGTGAGAACTCAGAAATGTGCGAGGGTACGCGGCGCAGGGCCATTTCTAGTTGCGCAAGTGGGACAGGTTGCGAAATGACACGGGATGGAGCTGGGGAAGTCACTGCGCACCAGGCAAGAATGCTACTGAGACCGCCCAGCGAGAACGCCGCAAACGCCTTCCCGATCATCGTTTCCGTGCGCGGCCGGAGACACTTCATCAAGGGTGAAGCGGCACTTCGCCTTCCAGCCTTGGTGAAGTTTAACATCCCTGTTAGCAATGATTTAACCGCACTTCCCTGCTAACTTTTTCAACCCGGATGCAATCTCTTGCAATTGATTCGAACAGAGATGCAACCCACGGAAGGAGCATTGAAGGGCAAAATCTAACGCTTCACAAGTGCATGCGAAAACATTTTGCGGGTGCCGGAGCATTGCTTGTTTGGCATAGATGCTGGATGCCTGTCCGGCGGTGGCAGTAGCTATCGACGACATTCCCACTGGGACTTCCGTTTACAGTCGTCATTGCGATGATCGAAGTATTACCTCGCAGCAACTTTCACCTCATAGCCAGAGCACTGCGCTGGATCTATTTGGACAATGCAGAGTTACTGGCATAATCAAGATGTCCCGCGCCCGGCGGAATATCTCCGGGTCATCATCGTTGTGCCATCCAGTCTCCATGTAATTCTCATTCGGCTAACAATAAATTCTGGCAGAACCAGTGACTTAGTAATACAATGACCGACGTAGTTATCCCGAGGGGGTATTAATGACAAACATTGCTAGGGCAATCGCCTGGCTCCGCGAGGAACACCGGAACGCTCAGAAACAAGTCCAAAAGCTTGGGGAAGCTATTTCAGTTCTGGAAAAACTTATTCGAAGCTCGGGCGCAACCGTACGCGCAGGGGCGCCACATCGCGCCAAGCGCGTTCTCTCCGCGGCAGGGCGCCGGAGAATCTCCCTGGCCCAAAAAGCACGTTGGGCCAAGATCAGACAGGCTAATAAGGCAGCCTAGACACGGGGGGCCGCAGGCTGGCGAGTTCCGTTCGCGAGACTGCAGCCCGCCGGATACTTGCCTCTTGTTACAATTCGCTTGATCTTGTTTTGGCTCTTGTCTTCCCTTCGGCCACTTCGACCTGCGGAAAACCCCAGGCAACTTATCAAGTTAGCCGTGTCCTCCGGTGAGCTCACGCACGATGCTGCCGACAAATGCCTTGGCGTCGCCAAACAGCATCAGGGTGTTATCCAGATAGTAGAGCGGGTTATCAATGCCAGCGAAGCCAGGATTCATGCTGCGCTTGATGACCATTACGGTATGGGCTTTATCTACGTCGAGGATAGGCATCCCGTAAATGGGGCTGGAAGCATCGGTGCGGGCGGCAGGGTTGGTAACGTCGTTGGCGCCAATCACCAGGGCGACGTCGGTCTGCGGGAAGTCGCTGTTGATCTCGTCCATTTCAATCAGGCGGTCATAGGGAATATCGGCTTCGGCGAGCAACACATTCATGTGGCCCGGCATGCGCCCGGCAACAGGGTGAATGGCGAAGCGCACGTCCACGCCACGCTTGGTCAGGGCATCGTAAAGTTCGCGCACTTTGTGCTGCGCCTGCGCTACTGCCATGCCGTATCCAGGGACTATGATGACCCGGTTGGCGGCAGAAAGGATGGCCGCGGCTTCTTCCGGCGTGGCGCTGCGAACGGGTTTGGCTTCTCCCGCAGCAGCCGAAGTTTGCACCTGACCAAAGGCCCCGAACAAAACGTTGGTGAAGGAACGGTTCATGGCCTTCGACATGATGATCGAAAGGATGAGGCCCGACGATCCGTCGAGCGCGCCGGCAATGATGAGCAGTTTACTGTTGAGAACGAAGCCCATCGCCGCCGCCGACAAACCGGCATAACCGTTCAACAGCGAGATGACGGTCGGCATATCCGCACCGCCGATGGGGATAATCAACAATACGCCGAAGGCCAGCGCGATCAGGACCATGAACGGAAATAACGACTTGGCTTCCGGATGCAGGACCAGAAATACGGCGATTGCGACAGCCACGGCGAGCAACAAGAAGTTGACAAGGTTCTGGCCTTTGTAAGTCAGGGGCCGCTGCGGCAGAATTTCCTGCAGCTTGCCGGCAGCCATTAAGCTCCCGGTGACGGTCAATCCGCCGAGAATGACCTCGAGCGACAGCACCGACATCATGAAGCGCGAGATATTGGGCGTGCGCAGGTAAAATTCGGCCGAGCCCACCAGCGTCACGCAGAGTGCGCCAAAAGCGTGACTGAGCGCGGTTCGCTGCGGAACCGCCGTCATCGCCACTCGCCCGAGCGGAATGCCGATGATGGTGCCAAGAACCAGCGCAATGGCGATCAGCCGGTAGTCCAAACCGCGATTTAGCAGCGTGCCCCCGATCGCCAGCACCATGCCAATTTCGCCCGCCCAAACGCTGTGACGGGCTGTGGTTGGCGAACTCATCCACTTCAGAGAGAGGATGAACAGAACGCTCGCGACCAGATACAGAAGTTCGATGATGACCTGAGTTGCTGCGAGCTCGCCTGTCATTAGTTGGTCACCGACTTGGCCGCCGGTTTGGCCGCAGGATGGCTGGACTTGAACATCTTCAACATGCGGTCCGTGATCATAAAGCCGCCGACGATGTTGCTGGTGGCGGCGACCACGGCGATGAATCCGAAAACAGTGGCGAGCGTGCTCTTGTGTTCGCCCACCAGCATGATCGCGCCCACCACCGCGATCGCATCTAATGCGTTGGTCAGCGACATCAACGGAGTGTGCAGCAGAGGCGAGACCCGCCGGATCACTTCAAATCCGATGAATCCAGCGAGCACAAAAATAAAGAGCGCATTGATCAGGTCCGAACTACCGTTCATCTTTCCTCCGTAGAACTCACTCGTCTCATAATGCATCGCAAGGGTCAGCCTTAGTTAGCCTTGTTTGACCAGCGCCGGCAGATTAAAAAACTCGCGGACTCGGGCGTTGACAATCTCGCCACCGTGGGTAAGCAGAGTCTCGCTGACAATCTCATCTTCGAGGTTCAGATTCAACTTTTGATCTTTGATCAAGTGAGTCAGGAACGCAGTGATGTTGCGGGCATACATCATGCTCGCGTGATAAGGCACGCCATTGGCGAGGTTGATCGCTCCGATGATGGTCACACCATGCTTGACGACAGTTTTGCCGGTTTCGCTGATCTCGCAATTGCCGCCACGTTCGGCGGCCAAATCGACAATCACCGAGCGCGGTGCCATTCCCTTCACCATGTCTTCGGTTACCAGGACCGGTGATTTTTTTCCCGGAATGACGGCCGCGGTGATCACCACGTCGCTTTCCTGCACTGCTTTTCCGAGCAACTCGCGCTGGCGGCGGTAGAAGTCTTCATCCTGGGCACGGGCATATCCGCGAGCGTCCTGCGCGTCATTGGCTTCGATGGGAAGTTCGACAAAGCGTCCGCCGAGACTCTGCACCTGTTCCTTCGCTGCGGGCCTCAGATCGTAAGCGGAGGTCACCGCGCCCAGGCGGCGCGCAGTCGCGATGGCCTGCAGTCCGGCAACGCCGCAGCCGATCACGAACACACGGGCAGGGGTGATGGTTCCCGCCGCGGTGGTGAGCATGGGAAAGATGCGTGGGAGGGAGTCGGCAGCCACCAGCACCGCCTTGTATCCGCAGGCGGTTCCCATCGAGGAAAGCGCGTCCATGCTTTGGGCGCGGGTGGTGCGTGGCATCAACTCCACGGTAAACGCGGTGACGCCAGCGCGCGCGATCTCCTGCACGACTTCCGCCGACCCGAACGGACGCAGAAATCCGATGAGTATCTGATCGCGGCGATAAAGCGGCACATCCTGTCTTCCCGTAATATCGTTGGAACCGTAGCAGAGAATCTGCACCACAATGTCAGCGGCGCCAAAGACCGCAGCACGGTCCGCGACGATCTTCGCGCCCTTGTCGGCATATTGGGAATCGGGGTAGCCTGCCTCGATTCCAGCGCCGGACTGTATGTGGACTTCGAAACCTGCCTTGGTCAGCGTCGGGAGGACGGCCGGCACCAGCGCAACCCGCCGCTCCCCCGGATAACTTTCTTTCGGAACACCGATGATCACGAGTCCCTGCCTGTCTAGCGAATTCTCTGTATCGCGATGGAGAAGATCAAAGCCGCCCGGCTCGCATCAATCCTGCTCTTGCGGGCAACTTGCAACGAACGAAGATTCTAGTTGAGTGGAGGGATGCGCGCAAATGGCTCTCGCGATGATAGTGAGTCGCGAGCTACGAGCCGCGAGCTTCGAGCAACTCGGCTGCGCCGCAGCTCGCAGCCTATTTGCCTCACAGCGAGAGATTCAACTGCAAACTGTCGCCGTGATTAGATGCGGCGATGTCCGCGCAGTTTTCAACGATCCAATCGGCGCCGGCGCTTTCGAGATCGCAGTGAGTCATCGTCGTGAGAAATGCAATCACTCTGGCGCTTGCGGCCTTTCCCGCTCGAACGCCAGAGGGCGCATCTTCTACCACGACGCAATCGGAGGCGGCAAACCCGAGCTTCGCCGCCGCCTTCAGATAGGGCTCGGGATCGGGCTTGCCGATCTTCACGTCGCTCGACGTAATCATGGTCTTTGGAATGGGCAGGCCCGCGGCTCGCAAACGCACCTCGGCCAACGCGCGCGTACATGAGGTCGCAATCGTCCAGCGTTGCGGAGGCAGGATGTTCAGGAGTTGCCGAGCGCCCGGCAGCAGGACCACGCCATCGAGGTCTTCCATTTCCATACGTTCGACTTCGCGATCTTCGCGGTCAATATCGGCGTTGGGCAACAACTCGCGGATGGTAATTCGACTCGGGCGCCCGTGCGCCATGCGGACCACGGTCTCCGGATCAAAACCATGTTCAACCGCCCACCGACTCCACACTCGCGCGACCGCAGGCGTGGAATCGATCAGCACGCCATCCAAATCAAACAGCAGAGCACTGCAGCGGATCGCGGGCATTTTACCTAATTTACATAATAAATCTTGCATTGTTCTGGATTTAGCTCAAAAGAAATGAAGACTAGAGG
>Ga0326728_10026872_pt1 | contig 10130 bp, 5 predicted proteins | sample MB3enrmetagenome_FD_207602 | JGI IMG/M metagenome (GOLD analysis project Ga0326728, IMG submission 207602) | Lab enriched peat soil microbial communities from McLean, Ithaca, NY, United States - MB31MN | ecosystem: Environmental > Terrestrial > Soil > Wetlands > Peat | place: USA: New York... | reverse complement strand
GCCAGGAAGAAGCATCTTACGATGAGCCGGGCCCTGGTCGTCCTTGCGCAGCGCGGGGCCGAGGCGGAAGCCGCAGCGCGCGCTAATCTCAATGCGACCTATCGGCGGTTCATGAGCGAGGCCGATCCCGAGCGCAAAAGCGAAGCCGAAAAGGACCTGATTCGAGCCGTCTTCGGGAAAGACGCCATTGCCCAAGATTCGCTTCTTTAGTCTGCCGCGGCCTGTTTGGGAACACATTCTCGCGCGTGTGGAGGAGCGTCGGATTTCCCTCCAAGATCTTCGCCGGTTGCAGGCGTGGGTGAATGCCGTCCCATGGGCACCCGAGGGCGAATGATACAAAGACTTCGGCTCATTCACGATCTGTGGTTCCGGCGAGTTTCCGAAGACTGTGCTAACGAAGGGCATGGCGCCCTTTGGGACTCGAATCGAATAGGAGTTAAGCACGAGTCGGGGACGATACGACCAAGCGTAATTCTTTAACCTAACAGGGCCTGGTTTGACTCACATATCTCGTTGAATACCGCGCTTACTTGTAAGCCAGGCGCTGGCCACTCGGACTAGCTCCGTAGCCCGCAAAACATTCAGTCCAAACGCGGCAGGTAGAGCCCGCAGGAGCATACCAACCGGCATCAAGCCTTCTCCACGGCTCGAGAGGCGTTCCAAGATTCGCACTGTGACGACATCCCGAACCTCAGGTAAAGCAACCTCACCCGTATACTGCAGTATGAAAGAAATTGCAAGCGATACAACGTCCTTGGTGGTTATCCCACGATCACTGAATACCTCCAGCCCTCCCTTCAAAGGCCAGCGATCCGGATTCCATTCTGCGATAGCGCCAGCGCGAGCAAGTGCCGGAACTCCGGTGCTCGTAAAGTAGTATCTCCAGCCGAGCAGTTTGGCCGTAGCCTCGATCAAAAGTTCCGGCCTGATTGCACCGGCCTCGGTGCGTTCCTGTAAGGCAACCTGTGTCCACACCCGGCGGACACCGAACTCATGGGCCGCCAGCGCTGCAATCGCAAAGTCGTCTGTCCAGAGCACGTTGCCTACTGCCGATGCAAGGATGATGCTCTGCGCGCCGTGTTCGCCGGCAACCTTCGTCAAGAACTCTCGCTTATCCGTTGGGACTGCGGCCAGTTCCGGGCATCCGACAACCATACACTGCGACTTCACCTTTGTAACAATTGAATCAAGCAACTCGCGCTGAGCTCTCACCGCCCCCGGCGTCATCTCTGAGATTACATATCGGTATCCCTGCCTTCCCAAGCCTGTGCGGCTTCCTTCCGTCGCGTGTTCCTCAGCGAGCCATCGGATCTCTGACAGAGCCTGTTCTGAAACCAGGAACCGCATCTGGAATTGCTGCAGGCAATCCAGGGCGTCAAGTATTGCGAGCGTGGAGATGGCGGTTAGGTCCAACACGATTCCTGAAGCATTCCTGAGAGCCAGCATAGCCGCCGTGCGCTCCTCGGCACGGCCAGTACAGCACCTGACAGGCACAGATTCATCAGTTTCTACCCGGATTGTCTGTCCGAACTCGCTCCGCCCCAACGCCTCGGCAACCACGTGGATAGGAATCGGGTGGGATCGATACGCCTCAATCGCTTCGTGGTGAGCAGCGAGGATTCGGTCGAAACTCTGGAAAAACTCGGAGAGATCCACGTCTGCACCGGCCGTCCGAGGTGCAGCGATACGAACCGGCTGCACGTCTGGGTGATCGGGAAAACGTCTCAGCCAGTTTTCCCCGCATTCCTGAAAGCGGTAGACATACTTACTCAAAACCTGCAAAAGCGTGGCTCTTTTCGAGACCACTGAGCCCTGAGCGAGCAGAAATGTATCTCCCACACGCTTCCCGGCCAACTGTTGCGCAATGAAATGGCCCGGTCCGATCTCCTGCAAGTTGACATCTGGCTCAGTCTCTTCCTCAATCACTCGCCATTCTATTTGGGTATCCCCTTCCTCGGTGAAAGCAACTGCAGTGCCGGGGCCCGCAACATCCGGGATCGGGATCTCAGGTTTGGGGTCGGTGGTCAGTAATGATGCCAGATAGGCCCGGTGTGCCTCGACATTCCCGAAATTGAGCCGCAGAAGGCGATATGCAAACTTGAGGGCTTCCCAGAGGTGGCCACCGCTTCTCATTACGAGGACTATGGTCTTCCAGTTCTCGGGTGCGGTGTCTTCTGGTCTCGGCATTGAAGCCGGATCAGAGGAGACCAGCTCGTCGCGACCGAGTTGAATGCCAATTACCGACAATTGCAGGCGCGCGATTCGGTCTTCGGGCGAACGGCGCAGGTGTTCCTGAAGCAGGCCGATTGTGCCATCGATATCGTAGTGCCCCCGAATTCCAGCTTCTGCCTCAATCAATTGTGGATCATAAATTCCGTTCTGACGAAGCTGCTCGCAGAAATCCAGGAACAGCCTATGCTCGCCGAGCCTGAGGGCGCAATCAATGAACCGGCAACTATCGTACCCCAGGCGTCCAGGTGTCGCCAGTACCTGCCACAGAGGTAGAGCGTCCCGGTGGCGACCGAGATCGGCGAGGAGCTTGGCCGCCAATCTGATGTCATCGTGACTCGTGGTCGCAGTGATTCTGGTGACCGCCCCGCTGGCGGCCTCTGATGCTTTTTCTCGGTTCCCGGCCGCCAACTCCACACCGCCCTGCAAAGCCGCGAGCGCGGTTGCGGAGAGGGACTCCATGGACCGTTGAGCAAGGAATGCCCGAGCCTGCTCCCAATGCTGGTCTTTGATGAGGTTGTCAACGGTACTTATGGCAGCGTGCGTCCGGAACTCTGGGGCAGCGATTCGTGAGTCGGTAGCCAGATTCGAAAAAATCTCGGTTGCCTCATCGCGGTCGTTTAGTTCGCCGGTGCTATTTAGGGCACCCGCGAGCATCATCCGCAGGTCGGCCCGAGCCTCGCGATTCACTCCCAACCGCAATTTCTCAATGGCGTCGCGTTTCCGTCCACGCCGAAGTTTCATGTAGGCATAATCGCGAAGAACCGTTGCATCATCAGGATGCAGCGAGTATGCAGTGACAATATCCTCCTCCGCGTCCGCCTCACCGAGTAACCGTCGTGCTTCCGCGCGAATCAGGAGGGCCCAGGCCTCAATGCCAGGTTGTTTCTCCTTTTGGGCGAGTTCGATCGCCTTGGTGCAGGCTTCTGCCGCCGCGGCCAAACGAGATGCATCGCACAGTGAGCCAGCCCGGATGTAATCCTCGGCGCTACCAGGCAGCGCTGATCGGAAGATGCTCTCTCCAAGCAGGGCCCACGGATACGACCACTCTGTTTTGATCACAGTCGCGCGACGAGAGAGTTCCTCAGCCTTGAGCGTGTCCCGCGACACGAGGGCCCTCCGAGCCAGGGCCATGATCACCTCTGGGTCTTCACCTAGGTGCGCCGGGACTGCAGCTTCCAGGTTCTCCAGGGTGAACGCGGCAGGTGCGGCGTTCAACCAAACCATCAGGGCTCGTGCCGAGGTCGGAAATCTCTCCCTGACGCGCTCTGCCAATGCGAATGCACGCTCGCTATCGCCCAGAAGGGAGTACGCGAGTGCCTCATTCGCCAACGCCACGGGATCGTCAGGTTGAAACCCCGTGGCTTCAATGAACAGCTTGGCTGCGTCGTTCAAATTCTCTTGTCGGAGATTTACGGTGGCAAGATTTGAAAGGACGCGGAATTTCTGTCGGGCGTCCATGCGATCCCAACTCCGCTGACGCAGGTCTTCGCAGATCTGACGGGCCACGTCGTACTCGTTTCGCTGAAGACGATCCCTGGCCGTGTCGATCTGGAAGTCCAGAGCGCTTCCGATAGCATCATGGGAGTCCCTTAACTCCTCCACCTCGGATTTCAGGGATTCGAAACCCGCCCTGGAGATACTAATTCCCTCCTCCAGACGATTCGCGAGATGGGGAATTGCTAGCTCCGGGATCGCCAAGTACTGTGCTCGGATCTCCGAGAAAAATTGGGACACGACTTCGCGCGCCACTGCTTCAGCATTGTCGGGCAAAAAGAACTGTGTGCTTTTGACCAAAGTCCTCGACAGCGCGTCGATTTTAATGGGATCGAAGCCGTTAAGGCCCTTCGCATACTCCTCCAGCGCACCCAGCACGCCGGGAGAGTGCAGCCACTGCTCCAGCGTGATTTTGAGACCCTCGATCCCTGGAAACTTCTCGACCGTGCTGGTGATCGCGCGTTCTATCGGAGAGGAACGCGAACCCTGAACGCTTTTCAATAAGTCCGTCAGGAGATTACTGAGGATATTGATCGAAACGCTTATTGCGAGCCCCTGTGCATCCATTCTGTCTCCATCACTTTTGATCGCGCTCGTCCCAGACGTGAGTATAGCCACAAACTGAATCAGGGGATAGAGGCGGTTTACGCCGGGAACGTCGGCAAATTGACGGGAAACATAAAAAAACCGGCCAAATCTGCTTGAACCCAAATCCCAGCGTAAGCGACCTAAAATCAAGCAGTTTGGCCGGTTTTTTTGCGTTTATTCGGTCCAATCTGTGCACGCGCCACATTCCAGGCAAGATAATGCCGCGCGGGCATCATGATTGGCCGAATAAACGCGCGACTCGTACTTGTAGTTCAAACATGCCCGCACAGCGATAGTGGCCATGACGTGGGATATCCTCCATTGACCTCGGCGATTGCCTCCCCCATCGGTCTGCTTTGCCGCCCGGAATGTCAAACGAATTGAAGCCCGTTTGAGATTCCTGGGCAGCGGCCTTGGGCCCCCGCAATTCACTTCCCCGGCCCCACCACCACATCCTGGGCCACATACAACACCAGCGCAATCCTCCCCGACCCCTCCAACTGCCGGTACACCAACGCCCCGTCCCCGCCCTTTGCCTGATTGCTTCTCAGCGGCACGTCCACATTGCCCACCTTCAGATGGACGTGTTCCAGCCGCCACCGAACCGCCTCGCCCGCGCCGCTCATCCCGCCCGCGTAACTTACCTGCCCCTCGGCGATCGCCCCCACCTTCGCCAGCGTCGCGCCGTTCGCCTGAAGGTCGCTCGCCAGCACGAACGTCATCGGCCCCGCGCTCAAGTCCCCCACGGACACCAGCGGCGCCGCCGTCCCCTCCACCAGTACCTTCCGAAACATCCCCGCTAGTTTCCGCGTGTGCGTCGTAAGCCTGCGCACCACGAACTGCTCCAGCAGATGGTCTTCCGCCCTGCCGCCGAAACCCTCCAGCACGTTATGAAACAGCCGCAGCCACGGCCGCGATGTGTAGGGATAGTACAGCCTCGATACCTGACTCGCTGCCGCGCCGCCGATCACGTCGGAATAATCCGGCTGCCAGCGCCCGTTATCGCCCTTGCACACGAACGCCGTCCAGATCGAGTACCACACTCGCGACCTGAAGCTCCCCGTGTCCCTGTAAAAATACCGCGGGTCCTGGCGAAAGACCGCCTGCAGGATCACATGGTGAATCATCACGCCGCTGATGTGGCTGGTATATCGCGCCCCGAAACGCTTCGCGTAGCCTTCCACTCCCTGCCCGAACTCCGGGTATTTGTTCTGCGCCTGCTGGATTCCCGCGTCGATCCCCGTGCCCAGCAGCGTCACCGGATCCACCAGGGTCTTGAACCCGAGGTGGAACTTCTGCCCCGCCGTCAGCGGCGCCGCGTTCGGCTCGTAGGTCACCAGAAAGTGCGGAAACACGCCCAGCACCCGCTGCTTCTCTTCCGACTTCAGTTGCTCCGCCGCCAGCTCCTTCGGCGGCGGCGTCACCTCGATCGTCGACGCCACGGGCGACACCTGCAGCACCGCCGCCACCGGCGCCTGATTCAATACTCCCGCCGTCACGTTCGCCGTCCACACCGCGAACCCGCCCGCCGCGACCGTGACGTTATAACTCCCCGCCGCCACGTCGCCGAAGTGGAAAGCCCCCGCCCGGTCCGTTGTCGTCGTGCGCTGCTCCGCACCGGCCGCCGTTTCCAGCGTGACGATCGCCCCCGCCACCGCCAGCCCCGCGCCGTCCTTCACCCTCCCGTCGACGGCCACCGCCGCCGCCGTCTGCGCCGGAGCCCATCCCGCCACCAGCGCCGTCACAACCGCACCCCAGACAAGTAAGCGCATCATCACGGCCACATTATCGACATTAGGTGTATTCTAAGCCCTTTCACGAAGGTCCGCGACCGACCCTTGCGGTCTTGAAGTGAGATTCACGGAAAACGACATTCCTTGCAGAGCCTCGCTGCCCATTTGGCTGTGTCACGCCCGAACCGTAGAAGTGGGTGAGGCGGGTTGGGAGCGGCCGGCTGAGATGCTGTCGATCCTCGGGCCGTTGGCAGTCGGCCCGATGCCGCGTTTGCAGGCCGAACGGGGGCGGTAACCAACCGCCGCGCAGGATGCCATCCTGCCCCGCATAGCGGCAAGCCGCAACGAGTGGTGGCGATTCTCCAAGGCCGTGGCGGGCGCGTACAAGTGCGGCAGGCGGATTGACAACCCGCCGGACCCAGAGGGTGCCCCTAAAAACCTGCCCCACAATTCGTCGCGATGGTAGTGCATCGGTGCTACTGGTATTCCCACTTCCTCGCCAAGCGGCGCGCGATCAGAAACAGTACTATCCCGGAGCCAACCAGCACGGCTACTTGCGGCGCCAGGTGCCAGACCGGCTCATCGCGCCAAAATACCTTGGTGTAGCCGTCGATGGCCCAGGCGTTGAAGGTGAACAGCCCAACCTTCTTCATGGCTTCGGGCATCAGAAACCGCGGGATCATGCTGCCGCCAAGGGCCGACATGGTGAGGATCAGCAGCGTGGAGATGGCTGCCTGCTGTGCACGGCTGCGCGAAACGGTGGCCAGCAACATGCCGAAGGACGCCACCGCGAAAGAGGTCGCGGCGGTCATCACCAGGAAGCCGTGCAGGTGCGTGAACAGCTCCAGGTGGAAAACGGCCGCGCCCCACAGGAACATGAGCGTCAGTTGCAGGCAGGCCAGCAGCGTGCAGTAAGTCATCTTGCCGGCCAGTAGCGTGGTCATGCTAACGCGCGCGCTCAGGATGCGGTCGAGCGCCCCGCACTCGGCTTCACTCAGCAGGCTGCCGGCGGACGCGCTGGCGGTGAATAGCAGGAACATGACGCCGATCCCGGCCGCGTAGAACGCGATCATCGGGCTGCGCTTATTCTCGCCAACCACATCGCGCATTTCGACGGCCACCAGCCCGCCGAAGTTGTTGCCACTGTCCGCGGCGGGGGCGTTGCCCTCCTGGTCGCGCTTCTCGATCTGGTCGTGAAGCTTCGACAGATTGGATGCCATATCCTGACGCTGCCGCGGCGTCAGGCCGCCGGTCGCCTGGTCGAAATACTTCATGCCCTCGCCTGCCATCGCGTCGGGCAGGGAAGTCATGACCACCTTTTCCAACATTCCGGCCACCACCTGCGCGGCCACGGGGTCGGAGCTGTCGTGCAGAATCCGGATCGGCTGGCGGCCGGTCCCCGAACCGAAGGCCACGGGATTCGCGCCAAATCCCTTGGGAATAATCAGCGCGGCGGGAGCCACGCCCTGCTTCACGGCGGCCTCGGCGGTGGCCGCCGTGTACTCGGGCGGAACGGGTTGCCCCTTCTTTGTTTCGGGGCGTGTGCTGGCGGCGAGCGATGGCTCGCGGCGCAAACCGCGAACCAGTCGCTGGGAAACCGCGCTGCCATCTTCGTCCACCACCAGCACGCTCACTCGCGGCATGCTGCTGTTGCCCATGCCGCCCATCACCGCGGCGAAGATGCTGAAGAACGCGATGGGCAGAAGGAACGCCAGCAGGAACGCTCCGCGGTCGCGGCGGAGGGCGCGGAACCCGGTGCGGACGATGACGGCGATCATTGGCGCAAACCCCTTCCCGTGAGTTGCAGGAACACGGATTCCAGGTTGGGCCGGCGCAGGGTCACATCGATCACCTCGAGGCCGTCGCGGGCGGCCCCGCCCAGCAGCACCGCGATATCGGTGGGCTGCAACACCGCGAAATGCCCAACCCCATCCTCCACCGTGCCGCCGCGCGAGGCAGCCCATTCCGCGCTGTTTTGGACCGTGGAGGCGAAACGCATCAGGACGTCGCTGCGGCCGCCGAACGACTGCGCCACCAGCTCTTCCTTGCTGCCCAGGGCAATCACCCGGCCATGATCCATGATGGCGATGCGGTCGCACAGACGCTCGGCTTCTTCCATGTAATGCGTGGTGTAGATGACCGTCGTGCCCTCCTTGCGCAGCGCCTCGACCATCTCGAATATGCGGTTGCGCGCTTGCGGATCGACGCCCACCGTGGGTTCGTCCAGCAGCACCAGGCGCGGGCGATGGACGATCCCCGCGGCCATGTTCAAACGCCGCCGCATGCCGCCCGACAAATTCTTCACCGTGGCATCGGCGCGGTCGGTGAGCGCGGCCCACTCCAGGCACCATTGGATGGCGCCGCGCAGCGCTTTGCCGCGCAGCCCCTGGTATTGGCCGAAGGCCTCCAGGTTCTCGCGGCAGGTGAGCAGCGGGTACAGCGCCAGCTCCTGCGGCGCCCAGCCCAGCTCCGCTCGGGCCGCGGCGGAGTTGGCCGGCTGGCCGAACACTTGTATGCCGCCCGAATCCAGACGGATGCGGCCGGCAATGCTGCGTATGAGCGTGGATTTGCCCGCCCCGTTGGGGCCGAGCAGGCCCAGGCACGTGCGGTCCTGGACATCGAGCGAAATCCCGGCAACGGCGGTCAGGTCCCCAAACCGCTTCACCACCGAGTCGATACGCAAGGGGATGGGAGATGCAGCCATCAGACTACTGTACGCCGAAGCACCGCGCAATGTTCCATGTTGTGATACAGTCGCTAGTCATGAAGATCCTCGCACTGGCTTTGCTCACCGCTCTTGGCGCGTTTGCGCAAAAAGTTACGATTGAATTCGACCAGGCCGCCGATTTCGGCAAGTACAAGACGTTCGCGATCCGCGACGGCCAATTGAACAGCAAGAATCCGGCGCTGAATAGCGACCTGATCAAAAAGCGCATCGACGCCGATATCGAACGGGCTCTAACGGCCCGGGGCCTGACGATGGTCTCCGGGCCGTCGGACCTGAATGTGCGATACCGGTTCGGAGCGGCCCGCAGATCGGAGGTTGAGACGTACCCTGCCGGATGGCGCGGTTGGGGCACGCGGGTCGTGAGGGTGCCGTACACGGAAGGTACCCTGGTGATCGATCTGCGCGACCCGGCTACGCGCGCTTTGGTTTGGCGCGGCATCTCCAGCGAGGACAAGAGCAACGCCAGCAAGATCGAAGGCAAACTCGACGACATGGTCAGGAAGTCCCTGGAGAAGTATCCGCCTAAACCGAAGTAGGGGCCGGGCACGCCCGGCCCGCGTCGGGTTATGCACCGCTGCTATCATCGAAGCGGAGGTCTTATGCCGGACTATCTCCATCGCCGGGATTTCCTGAAGGCCGCTGCCATTGCCGCCGGACCGGCAATGCTTCTCGCGCGGGGCGCCAATGAAAAGGTCAATATCGGCTGGATCGGCGTGGGCACCCGCGGTTATGCCAGCCTCGACTGGATGCATACCGCGGCGCCCAACGACGTGAAGATCACGGCCATCTGCGACACCTATCAGGGCTACATCGCGCGCGCCAAGGACCGCATGCAGACCATCTGGGGGAACACACCCGCCAGCTACCTGGACTACCACGACCTGCTGGCCGATAAGTCCGTGGACGCGGTCTTCATCATGACCCCCGAGCACCTGCACCACGATATGACCATCGCGGCGCTCCAGGCCGGCAAGCACGTTTACATCGAGAAGCCCCTGGCCCACACCATCGAGGAAGGTTTCGATCTGGTGCGCGCGTGGCAGGAGTCCGGCAAGGTCGTGCAGGTGGGCACGCAGAACCGCAGTTCGTCGCTCTACAAGAAAGCCAAGGAACTCATCCAGAAAGGTTACATTGGCGACGTGCACTACGCGCGCGCTTTCTGGTACCGCAATTCGCTGCCCGGCGACCCGGCGTGGCGCTACGTGATTCCGGCCGAGGCCACGCCCCAAAACACCGACTGGAACCGCTTCCTGGGCACGGCTCCCCAGCGGCCGTGGGATTCGCATCGCTACTTCCAGTGGCGCCTCTACTGGGATTATTCCGGCGGCATCTCCACGGATTTGCTGGTGCACCAG
>Ga0326728_10026870_pt1 | contig 10130 bp, 11 predicted proteins | sample MB3enrmetagenome_FD_207602 | JGI IMG/M metagenome (GOLD analysis project Ga0326728, IMG submission 207602) | Lab enriched peat soil microbial communities from McLean, Ithaca, NY, United States - MB31MN | ecosystem: Environmental > Terrestrial > Soil > Wetlands > Peat | place: USA: New York... | reverse complement strand
TGCCCGATCACGGCCAATGCGCTTCTGGCATTGTCCGTTGATAACAGCCTGACCGCAAACCCCCTGACGAGCGTTGCTCCGGCCTCGGGGGTGATCAAGCTGGTGTCCACATCGCCCACTGGTACGAGCTGCGATCCGACAAAAGCGGGGCAGCTAAGCCCGGATTTCCGGGCGTGGGCAACTCATCTGCAACAGCCGACCTCCGGAACCTTTGTCACGACGGAAGCGCCCTTCCTGGCGGCTCCGCTGGCCACCGGGGGCACCTCGGTTGAAGAAGGGTTCCTGCCGCAGGCTTGCACATTTGCGCAATACATGGGCAGTGGCAAGGCGGTTTGCGCCTGCAAGTAACCCAGGGCAGATTGCCGGTTCAGCTTCCAGGCGGCGAAAGCCGCCTGGATTTTGTGTTTGGGTGGGGTTGTATTACGTCCTTTTGAAATGGCCAACTGCCGTGGGTCTTCCCAGCCTAGTTTAAACTGTGGGCAGATAATCCTTAAGTCTGAAATCTCCGGAAAGCTCAGGAACGGAACGGGCGCATCCTGGCAGTGTACTCCTCTCGTTGAGCCCCTCTTCACGACCAAGCAAGCAACGGGCTCCGGTCTCGGGCTGTGGGTGTGTAAGAAGATCATTGAGAAGCATAACGGTTCAATCCAAGTCCGTTCGAGTACCAATGGCAAACGGCGAGGGACCACGTTTTCGGTGGTAATTCCTGTAAATGCGGGCACAGGCCCCAAGCTGGTATGACGGTAGCGAGCTAAGCACCGGCAATCGTCTGAGAACTGGCCAGGCTCGACTTCTATCCCCGTGTTTCTTAACGGCTCTGATGTGTCTTGAATCGCTGGTGTGCCGACAGAAACCTCCGGCATTTGCCGGTGATTGCTGCGTACCGTAAGCTTGGAGTGCTGTAGTTGGCTGTGGGGCTTGTACTCCTATCCGCTATTTTCGCGGCGTGATAATTCCCGTTGGTTCACCTGCTGGCTGTATAGCAGAAGCGTTCTCCGCCTTGAACTTTTTCAGTAGTTCTTGACGCTCGCGGGTGCAAGGTCGGAATATTGCCACTCGGAGCTCACCAGACTCACGATCGTGCACGAGGAAGGCGGCGCCAACTCCGCCCATTGCAAGCTTCCTCCCGACCACAAAACGTGGTCCAAGGTATTGCCGCAGCTCATTTCTTGCTTGGGATATTTCGGAACTTTCTTTGGCCATCGCATCACCTTTTGCACCGGTTTATATTCTCACTTCGAAGAATAGGAATTCACGATGGAATGTCAATGCGAATCTGCACAACGGAATATTGGAGGTTACTAGAATTGGTTTGAAGAATGGCGCGGGGCCGAAAGGCAGGTCCCCACGGCTGCACTGGGGGCAGGCTCTTCGAAGCGGCCAAAATGGGCCGCTTCTCAGGATGACGCCATTTTTAAAACCAGTCCTAGCAACAATTCGTTGGAGCGTGATGTTCGGAATATAATGACCGCTTTTGAGCGCGCAATGACAGCCTCTATGAGGAATATCTATAGCCTCGCCGCTGATCAGGTCAAACGCTATGCCACCGCGTTTCTGCGGTACCCGGACCCTAAGATGAACGGCAGATTTCTCTTTTTCCAATCTTCTGTGTCTTTTCGGTGAACCTGCGTAGGTGGAAATGGTTCAGAAGCAGTACCACCACAGCCTCGTTTTCGATGCGCTCTTCCCGGACGGGATCTCTCTTGGGTTTCGTCATAGACGGACTGCTCCGGGTCGAATCCTTTCTTTCAGAATGGGGCGAACCGAGGTGCGACCGATCTGCAAGCGGCGGGCGATCTCGGCCTTGATGACGCCGGTGCGATAGGGCTTCCGGACCAGACCAGATTGGAGTGCCGCTGTTGGCGGCTGTCCCAGGAGCTTCCCGTTCTGTCTGGCGTGGGCCAGTCCGGCGCGGACACGTTCCCGCAGGATCTCATGCTCGAACTCAGCGAACACAGCTAACATTCCCGCCATGGCTCGACCGCTCGGTGTGGTCAGGTCCAGGGCCTCGGTCAGCGACACAAAGCCCAGCCCGAGATGGCTGAGTTCTTGAAGTGTGGCCACCAGATCTGCCAGGGACCGTCCCCAGCGGTCCAGCCGCCAGACCATGCCACATCGATTTCGCGGCGACGCGCCCCTTCCAGTAATTTCTCGCGCAGTTTCCGCTCTGAGGCTCCGGAACCGACTTCTTTGACCTGCATGGCGATCGTCCCGCGCCGCCGGAGGGCGTATTCCCGCATGGCGCGATTCTGTAGTAAGGGCAGGGTTTGCTGGTCGTGGGTGGAGACACGGGATAGAGGCCGACACGCACCAGTTTTGCCGGTTTCAACCCCTGGCCAAAAACCTGCCGGATTTTAAGCGCGAAAGTGTGCGTTTTGGGCCCATGGGGAAGGGATTAATCCGTCTGGCCGGAATCTATTGCTTTCGGCCAGAATCAGGGCCAGAATCTTCATGGTGGTGTCATCGTTATAGAGGACCTCCTCCTCTGGGCAGCCTGATAGATCAGTTCCTGATAGGCCGGTCGCAGGACTGCAGCGGTCTTGGCCATAATTTCCCACTGGGTCGAGGCCGGCAGTTGCGTCCCCAAGTTTCCCTGTACCCCTTGCAGCCGGTGAAAGGGGAGCCCACTGCCATACCTCAACAGGGCGATCATGCTGGCCGCGGTGGCGTCATACTTGGCCGGTCCCGCCCGGGCGGGAGGTTCGGCGGTGAACACCTCCTGCCGAAGGATTCCCAGTCTGGGAACTTCATTGCCCGCATCCGGTTCTTGATGTGAGGATGTACTTGTCTTCTACGGGCCAGTTGATAAAATCCTGCTTTTTACCGATTATTCGAGGAAAACTGCAGACAACAATGGTTCTGGGATGCAAGCTGGGAACTAACTGGGAAGTACATGCCGAGGAGAATCAAAATGTCGCAGGCCAGATGGTTGGCTATAGTTCTTGTGGTTGGTATGCTGTTTACGATCCGGAAGCCGTCAACTGCACAGACGCTGGATAAATCTGTGCTGAACAGCACGGTATGGATCTCGTACGAAGTCCCGTCCCTCGCCGCGGATGGCGGTAATCTTCAGTCCCCCCAAGGGGCAATCCCGCCCAGATCCACACAGTCGGCACTGTTTGGGGGCACAGGGTTCCTTTTCTTTCAAGGGATTGGCTACAGCAAGGGCAGGGTCTACTTGGTGACCAATACGCACGTGCTTCCCCCGGAAGGAAGAGAACAAGACATTAAGATTCGCATTGCTGTCAGGGATCAGGACGGGGCGGCTCGCATTGATGTGGTCAGCGTGCCCATAGTCGGCCACGATGGAAGGTACCTGGATTCAGTTCGTGTCCACCCCGACCCGGATACAGATGTCGCAGCGGTTAATATTGCGCCCGAAGCCTTTGGCGCTAAATTTCAGTTGTTGATTGATGCCTTGGCAACGGGCAAGTATTTGAACACTTCGATGCTGATGACCTCGGATAGAATCCGCTACTCCGGCGTAGGGATGGGATCGCCAGTCTACATTGTGGGATTTCCGGATGCACTCTTCGACCCCAGAAATGTTTCGCCCGTTTTGCGGGCCGGTATCGTCGCCACCGATCCGCGAGAAGGCTTTAATTTCAATCAGAATTTACGGCGTACGATCGCGTTTCCGGAGCATGTAAAGGGATTTCTTATCGATGCTAATATCTACCCAGGATCGAGTGGCAGTTTAGTGGTGCTTGGCCCAGATTGCCGGGCGGAGAAAAGCGAGGACAGGAAGGATACGAATGGGCATCCCTTGATTCTGGGCATCGTGGCAGGCTCAATCCCAATTTTGGATGCTGCACTCCGCTCTTATACCCGCATTGGACTAGGAATCGTATATTCCGCGGATGCAATCAGAGATGTCATTCGGTCTTTTGATCGACACTAAATTCATCCGCCTGGGTTGGCAGTTTGCCGAAGCGTATCCTGCTGTGGTTGGCTGCGCACCCCGCATTCGGGTTTAATGTTCTTGCATTTCCCAGGTTTCTCCGCGGTCTGCCGTTATCCACGTGTTTCCGGATATGGTAGTTACACGCCCATGATTTGCGTCCGTAAATTCCACTCGCTCAATGTCGTCCTGCAAAATCATGCCCTTGGTGGAAGGAACCACCTTAGTCCAACGGCGCCCGCGATCCGTAGATTGAAACAGCTCGCCGCTCTTCCCCCCAACCCAAATGTCGCTGCCAACGGCGCTTACCGATCGTAGTTCCGCATCTTCACGCACGGCCACCAATTGCCATCTCAAGCCGTCATCGAACGATTGGTACAGCATCCCTGACTTGGAAACCATCCACTTAACGGGCTTTGTTCTGGCTGGCGGGAGCGGCCTGCTGGCTTGGAATCCGACCCCAACCGAGGGTGAAATCTTTTCCGGCCACATCGGCACTAACGGGGTGGACCCCGGCGTCCCGGCAGTCGAAAACAGGGGGGTAGCACGGTTATAATTCGCCACTAGACTACCGTTGATGATTTTAGTGGCTGGTTCTTGGTTCTCCAGACGGCCTGCTATGCGGTCAGCCGCGATCTTACTCCCGGCTGTAGCTACAGGGGGTCGCTTCTGGGATCCGGCGACGGCCATAGACCCAGCGGCTGGCACAGCGGATGGGGCGCGACGCTGCAAGCTCACTTCCTTTCTCTCCTCGGTTGCTTGCATGGCGAAGTGGTCTGCCGCCCCCTCTGAGCCACCGCCTGCCGGGATTGTTGCGAACTGGGTGTCAGCGACCCGGAACATCGTCGCCAGTTGCGCCCGGCCGATCCAAGCTCCGCTCACTATAAGCGCAACCGTCGCGATGGCACCCGCCCAGCGCAACGAAAGCCAGCGCGGCCAATACCCCTTAGGAAACAGGGCCAGTGTCATTATGGGCTTTACCTCTTCCGGTCTGGAGAAAGCTACCACTCCGCGACACTGGCGGCAGGCTAGCAAATGCCTGAGGACCCGCGTGCGCATGTTTTCTGTCAGCACACCTTCGACAAACCCGGTCAGCAGATTTTCATCCGGATGGGGGCCCAGAGGTGACGACTCCTTCAGCCGCCGCTTCGCGATCTCAAGCATTTGTGCCTTCATTGCTCCTCTTCACTGGACGGAACTGGAAACCCTCTGTTTAGAGAACGATCCGGTATGGTTTTCTTGCAGACTTTTTCGCAGTTGGGCGCTAACATTTACCTGCAGATCGCGCACATCCGTTTGGAGTGCTTCCTCTGCCTGGGCGCGGCTCATCCCCTGCCGCAGCAGGGCAGCACGAATCTTCTTCCGTAGTCCAAGGGTAATCTTTTCTATTCGCCGGCTGACGGTAGATTCGTGAAGCTTTAGGGTACACGCAATATCGGACAGGGTTTGGCCATCCAGAAAATAGCAAACCAGGACAAATCCTTCTTCCGGCGACAAAGAGCCAAGGGCTTCGTCGGTTGCCTTCTCGAGCCGTGGATCCACGGATGTCGTTAGCTCGGCAGGCGGCGTGATGAGTCGGGGATCGTCGTCGTGTTCCGCTTCCAGGGGCACCAAACGGCACTCCCTTCGATAACGATCCACATAAGCATGTGCCAATACCGTACGCAACCATCCCGCCAACGAACCGACGCCTGTATAGGAGTTCAGCTTAGAGAGGTTCGAGCTCGCTCGCGAACCGGAACAGTACAGGCTCGCATACAGAGAATCAGCGAGTTCTCGACCGATCGCCTCGTTTTTCGCAACCGACACCGCCGTTTGATATAGGTATTCGCGATAGCGAGCCAGCAATATTTCCCAAGCCCGCTCATGGCCGGCTGCACAGGCCCGGGCAAGGATTAGATCCTGCAAATGGAGCTTCGAAAGCAGATCCCGAACGCTAACCTGCTCGTCTTCGACGGACAGATAATTCTCCGCGGTCTCGCCTAAGATGCGAAAAAAATCGCCGGCCGATATATCGAACTGAGCGGCGCCGCTCTGTTCGTAAAGTGCCGCAACGAAACTCTCCAGGCCAGCCAGCCGGTTGCTGGGCGATGCGCATTTTCCCTCGTCAGCCTCTCTCCTGGCCCTGTCCGTTTCGGGTTTGTGGTCCCACATCATTCCCTATTCCTGGACGATCACTATTTTTCTCGCAAGTTCGATAACCCGGATCGTCCTATTGTTAAACCAGGTTCTTAGAAAGGAGGTCGGAAATGGAAGCGGGCCGCAAAGATCGACTCGGTGGCAGCTATGGCAACGAGGATCCTTCCCCAATCCCACGGCGTGCCCGCTTCTCCTTTTTTCTTTTATCGGCTTCCCCCAGGCCCAATAAAGCCGGTTCTGGAATTGTCATGCCTCACTGTTCTGCTGGGGTACGAGGTCGAGACCTTCCCTGGCCACTGGGGCAAAATATTAAGGGGCTCAGGATGGAGATCTCTGCCCAAACGCACAGACTTCATCCTGCCCTTAAGGGCAAGCGCGCGGAATTGGGATATTCTCTATTTCCGCTCTGGCCTGTAGCCGCGGCCATGGCTCGCGGACGAGGTACGATTCCAGCTACGCGCCCAATTAAGCCCGTTCGTGTCGAGACACCAGCCTTGCTCATAACCAGACGTAAGAACGACTTGACGGTGTTCGGACTAATTCCCATGTGCTGGGCGATCTCTTTGCTGGTCAACCCCCTGGTTAAGAATCCTACGGCCTCTCGCTCCCGTTCGGTAAGGCGCCACCCGTTGCAGAGCTCCTGGATCGTGGTTTCCAATGAGCCTCTTCGTTCAAAGAGAATTACCACGGTTCGCGCGCCCTGTAGCCCCTGCAGGTTTAGCACGTATCGGGTGCAGAGGTAGTGCCTCCGACCGGAGGTGAAGTCGATGATGGCAACATCGTCATCGGCACCGTTGTTGGAACGCTGCTTGACGAGGAGGCCGTCCATTTTCTCGTTTACCAGTGTGCCGATCCGCTTCACAGCCGTTGGTGGATTCGGATAAGCAAGAATTCGGATGGCCTCCTGGTTATACAAAATCTGCTGCGGGGAGGGTCCGGCTAAAATCAATCCGGGTGCTGAGAGCACTGGATATCGTCTGTCGGCGGAAACAATTTTTTTTTCTGACATACTCTCTGTACCCCAAGTAAACTCTTTTGCCTGCATGCTAAACGCGCAGCTCGCAATTCGCGGTTGCCGGCATCAAGCACAAAGTAAGTCGGACAAGCCTAAAACTGCCACGAGTCGCAGATAAGGCAGGAGGCACGTAAATACCCAAGCCGAAAGCAATGCACACGCCATGCGGCGCAAGACAATGCGTCGGGAAAGGTTCAGACTACGTTGCAGTTTCATGGAGTTCCTGCCCATTTACAGCCAAGCACAGCCGTGACATCAGCCTTTATCTCTGGATGGTTCGGCCCGCCTGATTATGTGTAGAAAATGAGATCCCCTTACGTGACGCCAAGCCCACATTGCGACCCCCACAAACCCCTTACTCCAAATCCTTACTCCGAAGTGATTACACTTTAATACCTAAGCCCGTACTTAACATCAAGAGAGACGAGACGCCATGAAAGGACATGAAGCGTAATGTCCAGGTGGGAGCCTATATACCTCTCGCCTATAACTAATACCCCGGCGCGGAACCGCCACAGTTTGCCGATGCTGTTTCTGAAACCCTCAGGTCTACCGTAGCCCAACGAAGAATGACCGGAATCCCCGCCCGTATAAATGCGATCTTCTTTGCGCACTTTACTCATTTCGCTTAATACAAAGTATCTACACTATAAGGCTTAAGCTGTTGGTTCCAGACAAGAGACACGACTTGCCACCAGAAGACATGAGAAGCGCGCTTGACTTCGGCAACAGCACCATTTATCCGCGTGATTTCAGGTATAGGCGAATGATCCTAAAATGTGCGCGACCTCCTGTTTCGAACCGGCCGGAAGCAACAAGTTGCGGACGCCTTCGCGGACTCCATTAGCACCTCCACTAGCCGAGCGACTTCCAGTCGAATCCGGGCGACTGCAGCCTCAAACGTCTCGCCACTGCAGACCCGTCAGGCTAGCGCAAGTGGCATTAGTTAACGGTTGCACTCAAACTACTGCCGGTGTTGGATATAAACCCGCTGGGCTCCACAATGGTCAGCTCGGTCTGACCAGCTCCGACCGGTTGGAAGGTCACAGTGGCACCTGCGGAGCCACCGCTTATCGAAACGGGGCTACCCAGAATTGTACCCACCGCAGTGTTACTGCTGCTCACATACACCGTCTCTGTTAAGCCGCCTGCGAGTGCCTGTGCTTGTTGCGGTGCGTTATTATCATTCAACTGCATGGGTTCCACGGTTAGGGTGATGTTTCCCGAGATTAAGGACGTACCGAAATTCTGCCCTACCCCGTTCGAGCTAACGAGCACAAAGCTGGAGGGAGCAAGAGAGACACTAAGCGTGCCGGAACTCCAGCCGGGCGTCGTTGTCGATGCTGTGAGCATGGCGCTGCCGGAATTCTCCACGCCTTGGACATAGAAGGTGGGGAACCCAACCCCGTTCAAGCCACTGCTCTGCGCAACCGAGATATTGATGCTCTGCTGCCCTGCGGCCGTTGCGCTGGTGGCCAGCAGCACCTTAGTAGGATCGCTGCTGGTTATGGTGATGTTCAACCCGCCGGACGGTGCGGGGGCATTCAATGACCCCGAGGCGGGTTGCTGAAGGTTAGCACCGATAGTTTGCCCTGCCGGCATGGCCAACGTGATCTGGGGTGGACTTACCGTGGCAGTAAGTAGCCCTCCCGAGGCCGGGGAATTGAAGCCAGTCGGTTGCAGCACGGTCAGGGTGCTGGTTCCCTGCGCCAAGGGTTGGAATTGGAGCGTCGCGTTGCTGGAATCGCCGCTGTTGAAAGTGGCTGGGTTACCGACAATCGTGCCGACGCTGGGAGTCCCGCTGGCAACCGAGAGCGACACCGTTACCCCCGCGGCAATCTGTCCCGTCTGGACCGGATTGTATTGGGAGTCCAGCCGCATAACCGTAAGCGTCAGTTGCGTGTCAGCCGATAAGGCGGTCGTCGAGAACGCCTGCCCGGCCACGCCGCTCGGCCCTGCCAGCACAAACCCGGAAGGCGTAATAGCTACCGCGCCATTGCTGTTCCCGGTGCTAAAGTTGTAGCCCGCCGCGCTGGCTTGCAATTGGCCTGAACCTACCGTCACTCCCTGCAGGTAAAATGTCGGCAGGGTCGTCGTGCCGGCGGGAACGTTTAGAATCAGTTGGCTGGAACCGCTCGCATTAGGATCGGTCGACAACAGCACGGTACCAGAGGTCCCGGATGTGGTGGCGATCGTTACCGCAAGCCCGCCCGCCGGAGCCGGATCCGATAATTGCCCGGTGCCTAAGGTTTGCAGTTGGTAACCGACCGTCGTGGGATTCAGAAGGACTTGCTTGCTGCCGACGGTCGCCGTCAATTGGGCGCCACTGGCCGGCGAGCTGAATCCGCTCGGTTGCGCCACCGATAGCAGCGTGCTTCCTGCAGCCACCGGTTGGAACACGAGACCGCTGGTACTGGAACTGCCCCCCGCCAAGGCAGCCGGGCTGCCGGTGATGGTTCCCACCGTTGTATTCGCACTGCTCACGTTGACACTCAGGTTCAGACCACCCCGGACCAATTGCCCATTGCCCGTAAGATTTGAGTTGGAATCCAATCCAAAGGCGCTCACCGTGAGCGACACGGTTCCCGTGGCGGTGGTGGAGAAGTTCTGTCCGTATCCGTTGGGCCCGGTCAGTGCCAGAGCCGAGGGCGTCAACGTTACTGTGCACTGGATGGTGGCATAACCGGGGGCGGAGACCGTCAACGGAACGGTATCCGTCGACCCGGCAGGCACGTTCTCCAACGATTGCACGTAAACCCCAGGATAAGCCATGGTCCAGCCCTGTGAGATGGTAAGCGTAACACTATTGCTTCCCTGCTGGGTTGGGTCCGTCGAGAGCAGGACCTTCGTGGGATCGGAACTGGTAATTGTGACCGGCAAGTTGCCAGTTGCCGGATTATTCAGCCCAACGGTAGCCTCCACTTCCAAATTTGCTCCCACGCTTAGGAGAGGCATGATGAGCATGCCTGTAGCGATGCCGGTCCCGGACAACGGCACGGTGTCAGAGTGCGGGTTTTGCTGAGTACCCCCGTTGATATTGTCGAAGATGGTCAAAGTGGCCGAGCGCGAACCGGT
>Ga0326728_10026869_pt1 | contig 10130 bp, 4 predicted proteins | sample MB3enrmetagenome_FD_207602 | JGI IMG/M metagenome (GOLD analysis project Ga0326728, IMG submission 207602) | Lab enriched peat soil microbial communities from McLean, Ithaca, NY, United States - MB31MN | ecosystem: Environmental > Terrestrial > Soil > Wetlands > Peat | place: USA: New York... | reverse complement strand
CGTGTCATTGCTTCGCAACAGCATCGGTGGACAATGACCGCAATTGACATAGCGCAGCCGGCGACCCGAGTCTTCGTAGTCTGCGAAGAAGAGGGTGGCGTAACTGGCTTCGGCGGTATTCTCATAGAGAAGATGGTTCACTGACCTGAGCAGTCCCGGCAGGTCACTCAAAGCCATCGCGTATTGGCTACGCAAGTTGGCCTGCAAGTTGGCCATGAGCATTGCGCCGGAGATGCCCTTGCCGGCAATGTCCGCCAGGACGATGCCGACTCGTCCCGGACCCAGGTCGAGGAAATCGAAATAGTCGCCCCCCACTTCCCGCGCCTGTGTGCACGTGCCGCTATATTCCAGCGTCGCGAGCGGCGGCAGCTTTTGTGGGAACAGCCTGGCCTGAACCTGCCGGGCAAACTCCATTTCCTGCGCCGTGCGCCGCTCAGCCTCGATTCGCTCGGCGATCTGCTCACCCAGGCGAATGTTCTCCAGCGCGACGCCCGCCTGGCTGGCCACCGAAGCCAGCAAGTATTTATCTTCTCTCGAATAGGGCTCCTCCGAGAGGCGGGGGCCCAGTACCAGTAAACCTACAAGCCGGCTGTCACGTCCCAGCATGGGCACCAGGCAATCGGGCCGAAGCGCTAATAGAAAAGGTTCTGCGCCGAAATTGTTCAGGCTCTCCTCGGAAACCTCCCAAGGCCGAGCCCTTCGCGCCAGATCCGCCCAAAATGGCTGCGTGGCAGAAATAGTTTGCCATGCAGGCGGGACATCGCCACGCACAGCGCAAAGTCGATTCTCACGCGTTTCGAGATAGATCGCAAAAGAACTGGGTTGAAGGGCCTTGATCAAATGGTTCTCCAGTAATTCCGCCAGCTCCTTTCGGTCAGTCGCGGTTCGGGTCTTCTCGGCCAAGTCCTGCAGGATCACGCGAGCGTCGTAGGCATTGTGAAAGAAGGCCCGGTCGATCCTCCCGCCCACACCTTTATGCACCTGCGTTCCCGTCCAAAGCAGGAGTGTCCCGAAGCCGGTCCCCAAGGCTATAGCTCCCGGTACAGCGGCCCCTGTTAGCGGTTCCAGATAACGAGCAAAAGCCAGGGCGAAAACCAACGTCACACCGACACTCGCGAGAGCCAGCAAAATCGTAAAACCCCTTTGCACCAGCAGGTAACGAGCGCTCCTCTTGAGCAAGGCCGGGATCTCGAGCACCCGGTGCTTCACGACGGCGTAGGCAAAGGATATGGGAAAAAGAAACAGCAAAATGACGAACGCAACACCGAGCAAGAAGGGCGTGTGAAATCCGAAGAAGTCCTCGGCTCCACGGTGCAGCACCACCGGTACGACGCCCACCAGCGTCCCCCAAAGAATCACTCGAATCTTGCGGCGCGCCTCGGGGTCGGTGGTGCTGAAGGCATTCCAGGTAAGCGAGACCAAGCCCAGCGCGACAAACCCATAGAGGAAGGACAATCGAATAATGTTGGCAGCATGTTCCCCCACTAGCCTGACCAGTACCGCGGGAGCGCGCGGATCGCCCACCCGCAGGTTGGCCAGCGCCAGGGAAACTCCACTCGCCAGGCCCACCCACTTCAACCACGGAGCTCGACGATCGAGGGGCGACCGCGCCGGGAACACCGCGAAGAAGAAGTAGAATAGGGCCCCAATTGAGCTGTCGAAAATCGCCCGGTAGGCCATCGCGAACGGTCGCAAGGATGGCCCCAGGCCGGCGAACCGATCGGGAAAGGAGGGTATGGCAATGAAGCCAGCAAACATCAAAGCCAGAAGCCAGGCGTTTGGGTCCTCCAGGCGAAGGAACAAAACCGCCAAGCCGACCACTAGGAATACGACGGGGAACGTGTCCATGACGTCCTCGCCTAGGTGCTGCGTTATCCCTCCCTCCATCCAGCCGAGGTGACCGGCCGGCCGAAATACAGCCTTGACGACAAATTGAGCAGAGACGTTGGCGCGCTCGATTGTCAGCTCGACGGTATCGCCGGGCCGGCGCCTCTCCCAGACATAACTGAGCGAGTAAGCGTTCTCGATCTGCCGCCCGTCGATCCTCAGAATCCGATCTCCCGGCCTTAACCCAGCTCTTTCCGCCGGGCTGCCACTCACGACGCTCCTGATAAGCTCGCAGTGTTCGGATGCAACGTACTCGTTATCAAAACCTAATTCCACGCCGCTCTGCCAGTGCGTGGCGGTGCCGTACATCCAAAGGGCGCTGTACAGGATTGTGGCGGCGGCAAAAAGCGTCGCCAATGTGGCCAGCAGCAGTTTGGAAAACGGTGACCTGCGCATGATTTGGCGGGCCAGCACCGGGGAATCTGCACGGGCGAAGGCCCAAGCGAAGCTTAAGGCTTTGCTCCGCGTGCCGTCAAGAACCAGCGAGATGGGTTGCCTGGCTACTGCACAGTGAGCGAGACCGGACCGGTGGCCGTGGTGGCTCCTGAGGTCGCGGTCACGGTGATGGTATAGCTTCCCGGCGTAGTACCGGGGCTGATGCCGTTGCAGGTTGAGCTGCTGCCACCGCCGCACGCCAGCAAGCCGCCCGCGACAATGATGAGGAGCGCTGCCATACCCAGCGCAGCCCGCCATCTGCGCCGGCGCGCCGGGATGCCGAAGAGCATTATGCAGGCGAGAATAGCACCGCCGGCGGTGTACCAGGGAACTTCACGGTGCCTTTGTTGGGCCTGGCTACAACCGACTGCTGCCGTGGTGGTGATGGTGAGTGTGGCCGTACCGGCAGATGAACCGGTAATGTCCACCGGGCTGGTCGAATCGAAGCTGAATGTGGGCGAATCCTGGGCGCCAGCCGGGCTGGAGGTGACAGCGGCCGTCAGCGCTACGCTGCCGGTGAAACCTCCGGACGGTGTCACGGTAATCGTGGATGTGTTTCCCGTGGTTGCGCCAGCTTCGATGGTAACCGGTGTGGCTGTGATAGTGAAGCCAGGACCCAGACCCATGTTTAGCTTGGCGACAAACGCGTTTTGGCGCGCTTGAATCGTCGTCTGAAAAGCCCCGCTCGATACCGGAAAATTGGCAGATTCGGCCGCTCCCGTAACGTACACATTGCCGGAGCCATCCCGAGCCAACGCCGCCGCCGTGTCGCCAATCGGGACGATGCTTTCGCTGCTTTCAACGTTGGGGTTGGAGCCGTTCCCACCCAGGTAGGTGGAGTAGGCCAGCGCACTGCCCGCCGGGTTTAACTCGGCTACGAACGCATTGTACCCGCTGTCCGCCGGATAGTTGTTTGTGGACTGGTACGCTCCTGCGGTCACCGGGAAATCGGCCGAGGCAGTGCTCCCGGTGATGTAGGCATCGCCGGAGTTGTCGATCGCCAGCCCGGTTGCTTGGTCTCCGCCAAACATGTAGAAGTCCGGCGTAACATCAATGAAGCCGCCGCTTCCACCAAGGTAGGTGGAGTACACGAGAGCAGTTCCCGAAGGGTTCAGCTTGGCGATGAACGCGTTGGGACCGCCATAGCCCTTGTAACTGAAGCGATTGGTCGTCTGGAACGCGCCTTGGGTAACGGGAAAATCGGAAGAAAAGGCAATTCCCGCGACGTACGCGTCGCCGGCGCTGTCCACGGCGAGCGCCAAGGACGCGTCGCCGGCGTACGGAGTAACCGGTGCAGTGTTGGGGGCCCGAGCGCCGCTTCCACCCAAATAGGTGGAATAAACTAGCGCGGTGCCCGTCGGGTTCAGCTTGGCGACGAAGGCATTGGTGACTTGGTTCGCCGCGGCATTGTTGTGCGTCTGGTAGGCGCTCGCAGTCACTGGAAAATCAGTCGAGACCGCGGTGCCCGTCACATACGCGTTGCCCGCAGCATCTACGGCAATCGCGTCGGCCCCATCTTCCTCGCCGGTCGGGACGGATTGAGCGCTCCTGTCACCACCGATAGAGACTACAGGCTCACCGCTGCCGCCAAGATAGGTGGAGTACACGAGCGCCGTGCCCGCTGGATTCAGCTTGGTGACGAATGCGTTGCCCACTTTGAGACCCGCGGCATTGTTCTGAACCTGGAAGGCCCCCTGAGTTACCGGAAAATCAGTGGAGTTAGTCTGGCCAGCCACATACGCGTTGCCTGCGGCATCCACGGCAATTGCATAGGCCGAATCGAAGACGCTTCCGCCCAAATAGGTGGAATAAACCAGCGCGCCGCCGGTTGGGCTCAACTTGGTAACGAATGTATTCGCGCCTTTGTTCGATGTTTGGAAGGCCTCAGGCGTCACGGGAAAATCAGGAGAGGACGTCTGGCCAGCCACATACGCGTTGCCTGCGGCATCCACGGCAATCGCATTGGCCGAATCCAAGACGCTTCCGCCCAAATAGGTGGAATAAACCAGCGCGGTGCCCGCAGCATTCAGCTTGGTGACGAACGCCGTGAGAGATTGATATTCCCCACCAGGATCGGTTGTCTGGAAGGCCCCCGGCGTCATTGGAAAATCACTCGAGAACGTCTGGCCAGCCACGTACGCGTTGCCCGCAGCATCCACGGCAATCGCATTGGACCCACCACCTACGAGGGCTGCGTTCGGGTCGCCGCTCCCACCCAGAAACGTCGAGTAAACTAGCACTGGGTCGATCACCAGCGCCCGGTCGTGGTCGTAGCCGCTCAATCGGAATCCGACCGTGTTCTTCGCCAGCAGTGCAAACTCTCCGGTGCCGGGAACGCGCTGGCCACCCACGGCCTGATAAATCGACGGCTTCCGGAAGGTGAGCGACCCGCCGTTCGTGCTTACGATCAGATCACCGTTCGCTGCCAGATGCAGATGGTTTGCCCCGCTAAACCGTAGCCGAATGGCTCGCGGAGCAGCGTGGGGGGCGACCGCGAAGTCGAATTCGAGCTGTCCGTCAGCCGACGGATTGCCGTGGAAGATCAGATCGATTCCGGGATAGATGCTTGTGTAACGCACTTTGGCGTAAGTAGGAATGCCGGCGTGCCATGCGGTCGGACCGCTACCGACAAAGTAGTTGACCTTGCCCTGCAACTGTTCCTCGCCTATCGGTTCCACTGTGCTGTTTGCTCCCGCCAGTTGCATGTGCACCACATCGCACACGGCCGATTTCCCGATGGGGCTCACATTGCGGTGAAAATCCGCTCGGGATGTGCCGTAGACCGGCTTGCACAGCATCAACGCCGCTTCATGCCCCGTCAGATACACGCCATAGCCGCTGCCTCGCGCAAGGAACTTCACGCTCTCGTCGGCTTGCCCTTGATTGGCCTCGAAAGTCAGCGGGATTTTTCCGTAGTTCTCAGCCTCCCGCGCTTTCTGTACGGGCAGCGTCGCTAGAGATGAAGGCACAGGGCCTGCCCAGGCAGCGATGAACAACGTTGCCAGCATGAGCCCCGTTAGAAGCAGAATCCGCGGATAGGAGGTTTCTCCGGGTGGGAACATAACGCCCCCTTGGACCGGCTTGGCTAGCTACAGGGCTTTAGATTCCATCGTTTTCAAAAAGGATGTTCTCCGCCCCCCGAATGTCCAGGTGCTTATGAAACACGCTCCTGGGATCGGCAGCGGTCCGCTCATGATCATACCGAGCAAAACGCGCCGATTCAATTGCTAGGGGCTTGATGCCTCCAGGTTTCTCATGCTTTGGTGGAATTGAATCGGTGCCCCATTGTCGGCATACCACTCTTGTCCCCTGGAATTCGACGCACGCGGGCCAAAAGCGCGGTTAGGCCGTTTCTCGTCCAAGTGCCCGATATGGCACTGCATCCGACTGCTGCCAAATCCGCCACGAGAGCGGCTGACGACGACTTCCATAATGCCCGCTCGCGGTGTTCTTGATGCTGTTGGCCATCGGTCTTCTGAGGTAAAGTATGGGGCATGAGGCAGGCTTTGAGCCGACGAGAATTATTGCTTGCGACGGTCGTCGCGCCCCTGCTGCGAGCCGAGGGGCGGACGAGCGCCGAGAGAGTGCGGATTCTGGAGGCCGTATGGGAAAGGGCACGCGACGTTTTCTATGACCCTCAGATGCGCGGGGTAAACTGGTCCGCGGTCCGAGATGAGTTTCTACCGAAAGCCGCAGCGTCGATTTCGGACGAACAACTGCTATCTCTGTTGCGGCGAATGCTGACGCGGTTGCGAAATTCCCACATCTTTCTGTATTCCGATGAAGAATGGTCGTGGCGGGGAAACATTCTGCCATTCTCTCTTGATCGAGTAGCAGACCGGGCTTTTGTTCGCTCTGTTTTCCGCAGCCATGACCTAGCCCCACTTGCAAGTCTGAAGTTTGGCGACGAGGTCATCACGGTCGATGGTATTTCCACAAACGAGGTTCGGCCGCTTACTCTGGCCCGAATTGAAGAGGTCAAGTGCAACCCAAACTTCGGGCCACCTGGCTCGAAAGCGGAGGTCAAAATCCGGCGCGGTCGGCGCCGTGCCGTCATCGAAGTTACGCGTGTGGCCAGACCGACGGGTTTCGAGTCCGCCGTCATAGAGCACCCGAGGACCAACGTTGTGTGCCTTCGGTTTCTTACTCTCAACTCCAGTGAACTGTCTGCAAGTCGGTTGCGCGAGATCTGGGAAGAGGTCGTCTCGGCCCAAGCCTTAGTCCTAGATTTGCGGAATTGTGTCGGCGGCGACTCGAAAGTGAGTAACTTCATTGCGGGCTCGTTGCTCGGCCCTGGGAAGCCACTCTTCCGAGTGATACCTCGGCCAGGCACTGAATACACCGAGGTTGTGGATCGAACTGATCCGGAGGCGCCGCGTTTCCGCGGTAGGGTGGCGATCATTACCAATTCGAATACAGAGAGTCAACCTGAAATGCTTGCCGCGATTTGCAAGGAATACAACTGCGCGCGGATAGTTGGCGAACGGACAGCTGGAGCCTTTAACGGCTGGACCATTGCAGTCGGCCTGCCGTATCGATTTGCTAAATACGCACTGCCGTATACACGTTCCGTCTCTCCAAAAGGCATAGAATACGAAGGCCATGGAGTAGAACCTGATGAGCCCATCGTGAACACGGCCAAAGACTTCTACTCGGGGCACGACAGGATGCTCGAGGCCGCACTCGGCTACCTCGATGCATAAATGACTGCTTGCCCGTGAAGATGCCGCCTACCGGGGCAAGACCGCGTTTAATCGTCGATCATCACAATGCGGCATGTAGGGTTTACTGACCACCTGGCTGGTAAGTCGCCGACTCGGAGGTTGGCTTTACCCCTTCGCGGATTACTCCTCCCTGGTCGGCTACTGTTTACTAATCGCCGAGGACAACGCCACGCCCGTCACTTTGACGAGAAACGTTAAGTCTCTATCGGAAATGCCCCGACGCGTGAATGCTGATGAGGGCAGAAGAGTGATTTTGGGGCATTTTCGATAGAGCCGTTTGAAGGAAGCCCCATTTGGGAGGGCAATTGCTCAGCGGGTATTCAATCGGAATCGTGTTACGAACTCGAAGTGCCCATCCCGGGGACCCCCGGTGTCCGGCAAGAGATGTGCGACCTGCTCAAACTCAAGGGAGAGGGCTGTTCAGCCACTTTGATAGGGGGGACGTTCAAGCTCTATTCCTGCCTCAAGACGGTGTTCGGATCGACTTGGGAGGCCCGGCGCGCTGGGAGATACACGCCCAGGGCCGCCATGGCCAGCAGGGCTAGCGGAACCGGCGCAATAAGAGCTAAATCGAAGGCGTGACCGGCGGGCAAGGCCGCCGTCAGTTTACTCGCCCCGAGGCTCAGTACCAGGCCAATCGCGACCCCGCTCGTGGCCAGCGCCATCCCCTGTCTCAGCACCATCTTCACCACGGCGGCTGGGTCAGCCCCAATCGCCATACGGATCCCGATCTCGTGCTGCCGCAAGCTCACCGAATAGCTCATCAAGCCGTATAGGCCGACCAAGGCCAACACCAGCCCTAGAAAACCCAACCCCCCGATGATCTCGCGAATTATATCCATCCGTTGTTTCACGGCCAAGTCATAGACTTCCTGCATGGAACGTACGGCGAAAATCGGCTGGTTGGGATCCAGCCGCCGGACCAAGTCTCGCAGCCGGCCGGCCTCTTCGCTGGGAGGTCCCTCGGTTTGAAGCATCAAGGTCAGGGCAGCGGTGGGGTTCTGGGCCAGCGGCAGGTAGAGGTACTCTTGATGCGGCTCGATAGGGTTGAGGTAAGTGCTCTGCTTCGCCACCCCAACAATCTCGGCGAAGGGACCGTCCGGGCCGTTCAGTCTCAGGCGTTTTCCGATCGCCTCTTGGTTCGGGTAGTAGTTGCGGACGAACTGCTCATTGACAATCACCACGCGCGGGCTATCCGCACGATCGCTCGAGAGGAAATCGCGGCCTTGCACTATGGGCACTCCCATGGTGCGGAAGTAGCCCTCGCTGACGACATTCGAAAGCAAGCTTACCGCCTCTGTCCCGCTGGGCAACTGGACGCCTTCCGGGATAACCCGCGTCGAGCTAAGGCCCGCAAACTGCGCCTGTGCCGCGGTTTGAATCATCGGTATGGCCTCCGAGAGAGCCGCAGACTTCACACCGGCAAGGGTCCGAGCCTGGTCGAGCAACTGCCGGTAGAATTCCTTGCTCTGCTCCATCGAATCGCGGGCCAGCGTGGGGTTAAAGCCGGCGGTGAGAACATCGCTCGAACGGAAACCCAGCGGGGCGGAGAGAAGAGCCGAAGCCCCGCGGAAAATCTGCGTGGCAAAGACCAGCAACAGGAGCGAACCCGCCACCTGCGCGATCACCAGGGCATTCCTTCCCAGAAATCGGCGGTGCTTGCTTGGAGCGGCGCCTCCGGACTTCAAAGCCGTAAGCAGGTCCGGCTTGGTGCTTTCGAGCGCGGGGGCTAGCCCGAACAAGACGGCGCTTGCCAGCGAAACCAAGAACACGAACAGCAGCGCCCGTGCGTCGAGTTGGAAATCGAGCACGACAGGAATGTCGCTGGGGATGCGGACTCGGGAAAACAGATTTGCGCACCCTTGGGCAATAAGGAGTCCCAGCGCGCCGCCCAGGAGCGCGATCACCAGGCTCTCCGTCAACAGCAGTCGGATTAGCCGGACCCGACCTGCTCCCACAGCTAGCCGCAGGGCGATCTCGCGCGAACGGGCGGAGGCGCGGCTCAGCATCAGGTTCATGATGTTGGCGCAAGCGATGAGCAGCACCACCCCGGCCAGCGTCATCATCAAGAGGAACGCCAGGGCCGGCACCGAATACTGCTCGATCTGGGTTTGCCAGTATGTCCCAACCTCGAGCCAGCAGGTGCGATTCGTCGCTGGGTAGGCCTGCGCGAGTTGATGGCCGATAACTCTCGCTTCCGCCGCGGCTTGCCTGACACTTACCCCCGGCTTCAGCCGTCCCTGGACCCTCAATACTCGGAGCCCGCGCATTTCCAGTTCGTTCGGCTGGGAACTGCCCGCCAGCGCCGGCTGCATCGCCAGCGGAACGTAAAGGTCAGCGCGTATCCAGATGATCGGTCCGCGGAATGGTTCCGGCGCCACTCCTACCACGGTAAAAGGGAGGCCGTTGAGAAACAGGGTCCTGCCGATGACATCGGGGTTCGAGCCAAATTCAGTTTCCCAAAAATCATGCCCGAGCACGACCACCGCATCACGCCCTGGCACTTCGTCCTCGTCGACACGGAAGCTGCGCCCCAGTGCAGGAGACACGCCCAGGACACTGAAGAAGTTCCCGCTCACCAGCGCGCCGTTTTTCATCTTCGGCAGCGTGGTTTTGTCGGGGGCCACCCCGAACGGGAAATATTGCGACGCTGTCAGACCTGAAAAGGACTTGCTCTTCCTTTGCAAGTCCAGGAAATCCGGGTGGGACAAGCCGGCTTGCTGGTACATGCCGTTGCTTTCCCCGCGCAACTTCGCCAGGACAACAACGAGTCCGGAGGCATGCGGGACAGGTAGGGGCCGCAGAAGCAGGTATTCGGCCATACTGAAGATGGCAGCGTTAGCCCCAATCCCCAAAGCCAGCGAGACGATAGCCACCGCAGCGAACCCGGGATTGTGTCGCAACGTGCGCAGGGCGAAGCGTAGGTCGGCAAGCATACCGACAGTGCGAGCAATTGTCTTGCCAGGTAAGGTCATCTCTATCCTGTTGAATAATCATAGGCTGTGAACTGGTGATAGACTTTGGCTGTCCGCATTTGGGACGGAGGCGTCCGAAAGTGAGACCGTCGTGAAGTGCGGTGGTGGA
>Ga0326728_10026867_pt1 | contig 10131 bp, 9 predicted proteins | sample MB3enrmetagenome_FD_207602 | JGI IMG/M metagenome (GOLD analysis project Ga0326728, IMG submission 207602) | Lab enriched peat soil microbial communities from McLean, Ithaca, NY, United States - MB31MN | ecosystem: Environmental > Terrestrial > Soil > Wetlands > Peat | place: USA: New York... | reverse complement strand
AGCGAGTGCCGGGCCAGCCCAATCCGGATTTCATGCGCCGCGCCATCGCGCTGGCCACGGAGAATGTCGCCGCTGTTCGTGGCGGGCCATTCGCGGCGGTCGTCGTGCTCGGCGGCAAGATCGTCGGCGAAGGCGTCAACTCCGTCACCGTCAGCAACGATCCCACCGCTCACGCTGAGGTCAACGCCATCCGCGCCGCTGCCAAAGCTCTGGGGACCTTTACCCTCGCCGGCTGCGAGCTCTATACCAGTTGCGAACCCTGCCCCATGTGCCTCGCGGCCGCCTACTGGGCGCGCCTCGACGCGATTTACTACGGAGCCCGCGCCGCCGACGCCGCCCGCGCCGGCTTTGATGACGCGATTCTCTACGAAGAACTTCGCAAAGATTCTGCCGTGCGTAAGCTCCGCTCAACGCAATTGCTCAGTGACGAAGCCTGGTCTAGCTTCGCCGCATGGATCGCCTCACCCAACAAGATCGAATATTGAATCTCGGGGCGACCCTCTCCGGCCCTCCGTATCACGCGGATTACTGCGCTAACAGCATGATCGCCGGTGGATGAAACATCGGGCACTCGCCGATGACAAAGTACCCTGGTGTGAATCCATGGCTCAGAACCAGTCCCGGAGTCGTTACACTATTGGGAAGATCAAAGACCTGAACACTCAGAAGGCTCTCGCCGGGATTCAATCGCGCAGTTAGCCCAGCCGCGGGCGCATGGGCCATCTCCCACGCCGTCTGGCCTTCAGCTGAAACGTGGTAATACTTTCCTGCGCTCCACAACAATGCGCGTAGTCCCCCCTCGCGTTGCGGTCTTCCTCGCGACCGGCTCGTCATCCGCACCGTGACCACGTAAAAACGTCCCGTTGCTCGTGTTGGCTGAGCCGCCAGGCCCAACTCCGAAAAGGCCTCCACATGGGCCACAGAAAAACACATTTCGTCAAAGCACTGTTCCTGCCCCATCGGGATCCGCTTTTGCGGCGTCGCTGCAGACACGGCGGCGACGATGGTCAGATACATCGCCCAGACGATTCCCACACTGAGCAACAGCCGCGCCACCCGGCGCCGCCGGATCGCCATCGCCAACGCCGTAACGAGCGAGATCAAAGTCGCGAATGCAAGCGCCAGGAACAGCAGTTCGAAGACCATCACGCCAGTTCACTTCTGCCGTCGGGCATCAGTTGGCCCTTGTCCTTCGTTCTGCCCATTGTTACGAGCATCAGGAGTCCCTGCAGAACAAGGACCAGCGAAATGACAAAAACGAAGCCCTCAAAATGGGCGGAGCGCGCATTGCGAAGGAAACTGGAGCTGCCAAACCAGATGAGCGCGAGAGCCGCCGGCCAGAACCACCGTTGCCGGCGCGCCCCCAGGTGGAGCATCCGCGCCAGTAGCGTGGCCACGCAGATGGCTGCAATCAGCAGCGCGACGGTGGCCCGCGACGCGAATCCCGCATGCCGCAGCAGCAATTCCATAAGCGCGAGCCAGCACCCGCAAATCAAAGTCGCGAGCGAACTGAAAATCAGAAGCTTTCCCATCGGCCCTCCCTCCGAAACACGCCACCGCGCGAAGCTCAGACACTGGCGGAGATACCAAACATCGGCCCGCAGACGGCCCGAGCGCGGCATGATCGATTCGACGTACTCTTCCCGCAAGTCGCCCGCCACGGTCTCCCGGTCGCGCGCCACCAGCAACCGCTCCAGCATGAATTCCGCCCATCGCGGCGGACAAGGAAGGTTCATGACTTCACCGCCATCGGTACTTTCACTCCTTGCCACATCTTCGCCAAGGTCTTGTGCGCATCCGCAAGGGCACGATTCCCTGCGGCCGCGACTACGTAATAGCGGCGGGCTCGACCTCCGCGGATCGCAGTGCCTTTCGCCAGCCTGGAATTGATGAGCCCGCGTTGTTCCAGGCGGTCCAGCGTGGTGTAGACGGCCCCCGCAGCAACGCTTCTCGCAAGCGATTCCTGAACCTGGTGCAAGACCGCCCGGCCGTAAGCGCCGTCGCCCAGGCGAAGGATAGCCAGCATCACCGCTTGTTCAAATGTTCCCAGCAGGTCAGCCATGCCTACAATGTAGGTATGTTTCGCCTTCCGTGTCAAGAGACAAAAATCAGACCGCGCGCGAAGCAGGAACAAGCCGGCGCCGTCCGTGCAACCGCGATAAATCTTCGATGACAGCGCATCACGATCCTTGACCCCGCGTGCCCGCCTTGCGTATGCTGCGAGCGTTTACGGGCGGCGAAATCCATCCGAATTCACGCCGCATGGTGAGAGCCCGCATGAACACCACCGCCACGGACGCAGCTCCCGCCCCACAAGGCCGGGGTCCCCACGGACAGGAATTCGTCTATGGGGTGGAAATTGGCCCTAAACCGCTGCTCGTCCGCCGTGCCGCCGTTCTCGGCGCCGGAACGATGGGCTCCCGCATCGCCGCCCACCTGGCCAACGCCGGCATCCCGGTCTTGTTGCTCGACCTCCCTCCAAAGCCTGGAAGCGCAGAGCCGCAACTCGCTCGCAAAGCTCTCGACGCCCTCTCAAAATCCAAACCCGCCGCCTTTTTCGAGCCATCGCGCGCCTCGCTCATCACTCCCGGCAACTTTGACGACGACCTGACCAAACTCGCTCAGTGCGACTGGATCATCGAAGCCGTGGCTGAAGATCTCGAAATCAAGACGGCGCTTCTCACCCGCGTCCTTCCCCATCTCGCCGCTCACGCGCTCCTCACTACCAACACCTCCGGCCTGCCCATCGCGCGCATTGCCGCAGCGATTCCTGACCTTCGCAGCCGCTTCTTCGGCACGCACTTCTTCAACCCGCCACGCTACATGCGACTGCTTGAAGTCATCCCCACTTCTGAATCCGATCCCGCTATCGTCGCCGCCTTCTCCGCATTCGCCGATCGCATCCTCGGCAAACAAGTCGTCTTCGCGCACGACACGCCCAATTTCATCGCCAACCGAATCGGCATCGCGGTGATGTTCAACGCCGCCAACCTCATGCTCGAGCAGGGACTCACCATCGAAGAAGTCGACGCGCTCACCGGTCCCGCCATCGGCTGGCCCCGCACCGGGACCTTTCGGCTCGCCGATCTCGTCGGCATCGACATTCTCGCCCACGTCGCTGCCAACTTTCCCCAGGGCGTCATCGGCGGCAAATTCTCGTCCATCCTCGAAGAGCTGTTGAAGCGCGGTTGGCTGGGTGATAAATCCGGCCAGGGGTTCTACAAGAAAACCCGCGGCTCCGACGGCAAAGATGAGCGCCTGGTTCTCGATCTCTCCACCTTCGACTACCGTCCCGCCACCAAACCCGCTGTGCCTTCGCTCGAGATGGCGAAAAACGCCGCCACGCTCCCCGAACGTCTGCGTCTCCTTCTCGCCAACGACCCCGCCAAAGACAAAGCAGCGGCCTTTCTGTGGCCCTTTCTATCTTCGCTCTGGAACTTCGCTGCCGACCGCATCGGTGAAGTCGCCGCTGACGCCCCTTCCGTCGACGCCGCCATGCGCGCCGGCTTCAACTGGGAACTCGGACCCTTCGAAATGTGGGATGCCGCCGGCGTCGCCGACACCGTGAGCCGCATGAAAACTTTTCATCTGCCGGTGAGCAGCCGCGTTCTGGAACTGATCGCCGCCACGCGCTCGAGCTGGTACTCGCAGGACCACAAGCAGTGCTTCGAGCCAGTCACACGCCAAACGATCGCCATCCCCCCCGTCCCCGGCCACGCCCGCGTCGCCGACTTCCGCCGCACCCAGAAAGTTGTCCGCTCCAACGCCGGCGCTTCGCTTGTCGATCTCGGTGACGGCATCGCCTGCATCGAGCTGCACTCACTCAAGAACGCCATCGGCGGCGATGTTCTCGCTCTCATCTCCGCCGTCCTCAACCCCTCCTCCGATGCGGTTCGCGACTTCTCTGCCTTCGTCATCTCCGGCGACCGCGACAACTTCTCCGTCGGCGCCAATCTCATGCAGCTCCTGCTCACTGCGCAGGAGGGTGAGTGGGACGAGCTCGCCCGTGTCATTCACAACTTCCAGCAGATGACCGCGGCCATCAAATTCTGTCCCCGCCCCGTCGTCGCCGCGCCCTTCGGCCTCACTCTCGGCGGCGGCATGGAGATCTGCCTGCACGCCACGTTCCGCCAGCCCCACGCTGAAACCTACATGGGCCTGGTCGAAGCCGGCGTCGGCCTTATCCCAGCCGGCGGCGGCACAAAAGAGATGCTCCTCCGCGCATTCGACGCGGCCACAGCCCTTGCCCCGCCTGAGCCTCGCGACCCGCCGTCGCGATTTGCACAATCAGCCGAACTTGCCACAGCCCTCAAGCGCGCGCTCGAAACCATCGCCATGGCCAAAGTCTCCACCTCCGCCGCCGAAGCGCGCTCCCTCGGCCTGCTCAAGCCCGCCGACCGCATCACCATGAACCGTGAGCGCTTGCTTCTCGATGCCAAGGCTCAGGCCGCCGCACTGGCCGAGGCTGGCTACGCTCCGCCGCAACCGCGCTCGCAAATCCCCGCCCCCGGCCTCGGCGCGCTCGCCATACTCGAAACGGGCATCTACCTCATGGGCGAAGCCGGCTACGCCTCGGAGCACGACCAGAAAGTCGCGCGCTGGGCCGCGTACATACTCTCCGGCGGCCGCGTTACCCCCGGCACTCTTGTCAGTGAACAGTACCTCCTCGATCTGGAGCGCGAGGCATTCCTCTCCCTCTGCGGCGAGCGCAAAACGCAGGAGCGCATTGCATTCACGCTCAAAACCGGAAAGCCCCTGCGCAATTGACATACATACGTATGTATGGGAACATGCCTCTAGAGGTGCGAAGCATGTATCACGACCCCAAAAGAGTTCTTTCGCCCAAAGACAAAGTCAGCTCAGTTGAGGTTGTTTTCGACAAGGGGCCCGTTGAATCGAGCTGGTCAGTCGCTCGTCTGAGATGGGGCGGCTCGCCTGCCGTCGGCATCCGGTGGAACGGCGATAGCGGTAACGCCATCGGCACGCCTCAGTCGCGGGGAAATCCTGCGTGGTTTATAGTGCCTGAGGAACTCGAGGAAGCCGTTCTGGAAGCTGCGAAGAAGAAAGAAAGAGAAATGCAGGCAGCCTTGGCGGAAGGCTATCGCCAGATGGCGGCTGATCGAACGCGCGAAGCCGAAGCGGAAGAATGGGTGGAGGGACTGATTGGCGACATCGATTGAACGCGGAGATGTCCTTTGGGTCGACTTCGAACCTAGCCTGGGAGGTGAGATCAAGAAGACCCGCCCCGCGGTTATTGTCTCAAACAACACCGCAAACACTCATCTAAACCGTGTGCAGGTGGTTCCAATCACCTCAAATACGGAGCGTCTATATCCGGGAGAAGCATTTGTGTCGCTCAACGGCGAAAAGCGGAAGGCGATGGCAGATCAGCTCACAACTGTGAGCAAGCAGCGGCTCGGAGGTCGAGTAGGTGTCCTGAATACCGAAGACATCACACGAGTCGAAGCAGCGATAGCGGTTCAACTTGCTCTGAATCTGAAGTAGGTCGAATGCAAGTCCGGTGGAAGATCGCGTGTACGTGGACGTTGGGCATGGGATTCACGATCCTTGGCGCCGCTAGCCAGGAAGTAATGCCTCCGGTCAACGATCTCAACACCTCCGGCCAGGTTATGTTCGACGGCCACTCCACTCCCTACCTCATCCGCCATCTTCCCGTGAACTCTTTTCCTCAGCTTCCGCCTGCCGCCCAGGATGCGCTCGCGCGCCGCGGCTGCCTCATCCCACAAACTTACGAGGCGCACCAGCCGGAAAACGTCGTCCACGCCAGTCTCGAACGTCCCGGCTCCTCCGATTGGGCCGTCCTTTGCTCCGTCAATGGAACCGTCTCGCTGCTCGTCTTTTTTTCGAGCAATTACGGCGAACCTATGGTGCTGGCGTCGGCGCCCGAGACCGAGCGCCTCCAGTCCCACGGCTCAAGCAATGTTCTTGGCTTCAACTGGGCCATCGATCCCGCATCGCCTGAGGACGTCCACGAAGCGCAACTCGGTATGAAGCATCCCCCGCCGCGTCTCGGCCACGACGCCCTCGCCGACTCCGTCATCGACCAGCGCACCGTCTACCACTTTTATTCCAACAACGCCTGGACGCTCATCGATACCCGGGATTAGCATCGCGTCGAGAGCCAGTGAATTGCCGCAGCCCCGCAGGATGCGCAAGGTCAACCGCGGCGGCGCTGACTCGCTATCAGGAGCCACCCATGCCCCGAGCCGTTCTCGTCGCCGCCGTGCGCACGCCCGTTGGCCGCGCCCCCAAAGGCGCGCTTTCCACCACGCGTCCCGACGATCTTGCCGCAACGGCGTTGACCGGCGCGCTCTCGAGGGTTCCTGCCCTCGACAGAGCCTCCATTGAGGACGTCATTCTCGGCTGTGCTCAGCCAGAAGGCGAGCAGGGCTGGAACATCGCCCGCATGGCTGCATTGCGCGCCGGCCTGCCGATCGAAATTCCCGGCGTCACCGTCAACCGCCTTTGCGCCTCTGGTCTTGAGGCCATCTCGATCGCCGATCACCGCGTCCGCTCCGGTGCTGTGCAGGTCATCGTGGCCGGCGGCGCCGAGTCCATGAGCCTGATTCCCATGGGCGGCAACAGGCCCAGCCCCAATCCCTGGCTCGCCGCCAACTATCCAGCGTCTCTGCTTACCATGGGCCTCACCGCCGAGCGCGTCGCCCGCAAATACGGCGTTTCCCGCGACGATCAGGATGCCTTCGCCCTATCGAGCCATCAGAAAGCTGTCGCTGCGCAAGCCGCGGGCCGCTTCGCTGAGGAACTTGTCCCGATTCCGGTCACCACGACAACCCCAGGCGACAAGCCCGGCAAGCTCATCACGAAGGAAGTGCTCTTCGAGGCCGACGAAGGTCCCCGCGCCGATACCTCCGCCGAAGCGCTCGCTCAACTCAAGCCCGTCTTTCACGCGCAGGGCACCGTCACTGCCGGCAACTCTTCGCAAACCTCTGACGGTGCGGCCGCCGTCGTCCTCATGGAAGCTGGCCGCGCCCGCGCGCTCGGCATTCAGCCTCTAGCGCGCCTTGTCTCCTACGCCGTCACCGGCTGCCTGCCCGAAGAGATGGGCATCGGCCCGATCACCGCCATCCCCAAGGCCTTGCGCCTCGCCGGCCTCACCCTCAACGATATCGACCTCATCGAATTGAACGAAGCCTTTGCCGCGCAGGTCCTCGCTATCATCCGTTCGCTCTCGCTCGATCCCGCGCGCATCAATGTCAACGGCGGCGCCATCGCTCTCGGCCACCCGCTCGGCTGCACCGGCGCCAAGCTCACCGCCACGCTTCTCGCTGAGATGCGCCGACGCCGGCTCCGTTACGGCATGGTTACGATGTGCGTCGGCGGCGGCATGGGCGCGGCCGGCATCTTCGAAATCCTCGGCTGACCCGCAGCCGCGCCGTTCTCGCTTTCTTGTTCGCTTGTTCCCTCGGTCCCTTGGTGCCTAGTTTTTAAAGAACTCCCCATGCCCCCCGTTCGCCCACGGATCGTAATGTATGGCAAAATTGGCGCGATGCTGCGTGCTGGGATGGTCGTAAAGCCAGAACTCGATGATCGGGTTCGGATTCGGATCCTCCAGCCACGATTGGCCCAGTGCATTGAACGCAGCGACCGCTGTCTTTTGCGGGTCAGCAACAATGCCGTGAATTGCCTCTTGGCCGAAAACGTCGGCCTGGTGCTCGAAGTGGCGGCTGAAAGCGTTACCGGCAGGCTGCAGCAGGAAACTCGCAATTGAAATGGCAAATAGCAGCACCACGAATCCGGTCCGCGATGACAGTTCAGTTGTGCCCCAGCGCGCCCCAACCCGCCGAACCATCCATGCCGCGAACGCCGCGCATGCCCAATACACAAAGAACAGCCCGAGTGCGTCGCCGGCAAATTCCTTCGGAATGTGATGCAGCACGTAATGCCCGCTCTCGTGGCCGAAGATGAAAAGAACCTCGTCATCCGGCAGTTGGTCCGTCGCCGTATCCCACATCACGTAGCGCTTTGTAGCGCCCATTCCCGCCACGAATGCGTTGATCCCGGTGTACTTCGCGCTGGCTTTCAGCAAATACATCCGCTCCGGCGGAATGTTGATTCCCGTGCGCGTGACCACGGTCTCCAGCTTCGCCACCAGGGCCGCGTGATTCTTCGCGAGCGGCTCCTGCTTGAAAAACAGAGGGACGACCAGAGGCAAAATAAAGGTGAGAAACGCCAGAATCGGCAGCGTGACCACCCAGATGCCGAGCCAATAGCGCCGCGGCCAGCGGCGCACAATCCAGTTGAAGAACAACAAAACGGGAACGCCGATGAGCAGGGTCAGCCCCAGCGCCTTCGATTGATCCCAGAACCAGCTGCCCCATCCCTGCACACTGATCCCATAACTGCGCTCGTAGTGCTGGCTGATCCAATCCAGCGGCAGGCCGGCCAGTTCCATGATGATGAAGTAGGCGGCGAAAAAAACCAGTCCCTGAATCCATCGCCGGCTCAAAATCCGCTGCGCCCAGCTCTCAAGGCCCGCCCACGCCCTCGTCGCCAGCAGCAGCCAGACAAAAACAATGCCCCAGACCGCTCCCGTAATGCTCAGGATGTTGCGAATGCGGCTGATGGCGATCGCTTTGGCCAGCTTGTCTGGCGGCAGGGAGTACGCTTGTTGCGGATTTGCCGGCGCAGGCGCGGCCTGGGCCGCCGAAGCTGGAGGCGCCGGCGTGGCCGCTGCGGGCGTAGGAGCCGCGGTGGTTGCACTACTCTGCGCAGCAAGCGGCAGAGAAATCATTCCGGCCGACAACGCGGCCGCGCACAACGCCAGAACCAACCGCCAGGGAAATCTCATGCCAATTCTCCTTTCATGGCCAACTCTGCGACAATCGAGCATACAGATGCTTTTACTTGAATCCCCGAGCCTCACGCCACCCAATTCTTTTCATGTGCCTCGTCGTCGCGCACCCTGCCTCCGGTTTTTTTTGCCCGCTGCCGCTGTCATTCAGCTGCTCGCCCCGCCGTTCGTAGCCCGCGCCCAGCAACCGGTCCCCGCAGTCCTCGACGCCATGACCACCGAGTTGCATCGCGCGTTCACCTCGCTGGGCAAGCCCTCCACTGCGCCATCGCCCCCGCCTGCTGCAGCGCCGACAGCTTCCGACGACAAGCAGTTGCCGCCCTACTTCCTGAGCTACACGGTTCGCGACACAAGCTTCGTCTCCATTCGCGCGCTCTACGGGGCGCTCGCTGAGAGCACGGCCGGCCGCACTCGCGCCGCCGACGTGCAGGTCCGGGTCGGCGATCCTAAGCTTGACAACACCCACGGCACGCATCGCGGCTCGGCCGTCAACAGTCTCCAGCTTCCACTCAGCGACGACCGCGAAGCCCTGGCGCGTTCGCTCTGGCTGGTCACGAATACCGGCTACGGCGCCGCACTCGACAACTACCTTCGCGTCAAAACCGAGGCCCAGGTGCGCGCCAAAGAAGAAGACACCTCGCCCGACTTCAGCCAGCAAGCGCAGCAAACGCACATCGGCGCTATCGCGCCGCCCGTCGTCATCGATCGCGCCGCATGGGAAGAGCGGGTGAGGGAACTGTCCCGCATTTTCCGCAACTACCCTGACGTCTACGAGAACATGGTCCTGCTCAGTGTGCAGAACGAGACGGATTACTTCGCTTCCTCCGAAGGCTCGCAAATCGTCACGCCGCATTTGCAGGCGCGGTTGGTCGCGGTTGCGGTTACGCGTGCCGATGACGGCATGGATCTCTTCCGTGAGCAGACCTTTGAAGCCGAAACCATTGACGGGCTGCCCAAACAAGCCGATCTCGAAGCGGCCATGCGCTCGCTCGGCCAGAGTCTTGAAGCGCTGCGCAAGGCTCCGGTCACCGAGCCCTTCGATGGTCCCGCCATTCTCTCCGGCCGCGCCGCCGCTGTCTTTTTCCACGAAGTGCTCGGCCACCGGCTTGAGGGCCAGCGCCAGCGCGGCGACGAGGAGGGCCAAACTTTTACCAAGGATGTCGGCAAGCCGATTCTTCCTGACTTCCTTTCCGTCGTCGACGACCCCACGGTCACCGCCTTCGGCAGCACCTGGCTCAGTGGCAGCTACCAGTACGACGACGAAGGCCAGAAAGCCGAGCGCGTCGATCTCATCCAGG
>Ga0326728_10026866_pt1 | contig 10131 bp, 12 predicted proteins | sample MB3enrmetagenome_FD_207602 | JGI IMG/M metagenome (GOLD analysis project Ga0326728, IMG submission 207602) | Lab enriched peat soil microbial communities from McLean, Ithaca, NY, United States - MB31MN | ecosystem: Environmental > Terrestrial > Soil > Wetlands > Peat | place: USA: New York... | reverse complement strand
CTCTCACCGGTCAGTTTCTGACATTGTTCACTTGTGCACGACATCATGATTCTGTTAAAATGTCATCATAATGAGCGCAAGCGTGCAGTCAGCCACCCTGTGGGGGACTGATGCGCTGGGCGTTATATCAATCAATATAATTGTAATCATTCTTATCCATTTGTTATTACAGGTTCAATTGAAAGATACAAAATTTCCGACATTCCTCAATGTACCCACAATTTAGGTTTTCACAAACCTAAAAGCTTTGATCTAGTCTCCAGCCAAGATCTGCCTGGGAATTAAGGGCGGGAATATGCAATACCTTCATGAAAATAAGCAACAATCTAACAATAGTTCACAAATAGGCGGGATAGGATTCGCGGTCCGACAAGATGATATTATACCCCTGGATCATCTTCCCGCCTTAGTATTAATCCAAGGGGGAAAATCAGGGGTAAAAACTATGAACAAACAGGATCATTTGCAACAGATCATTAAAGAGGAACTCCTCCAGCATCTCCAATCAGCATTACAAGAACATGGAAAGTATGACACCATTGAGAAGTATTTAGATAAGCATCCCAGAGATGCCAGATCGACAATCAAGGAATTCGGAAAAGTTATTCAAACTTCTGTAAATGAATATCTTAAGAAAAAGACTCAAACTGAATTCCCACCTAAATGGTTGTTAAAAAATCAAACTATATCTCAAAAGTTTGATAGTGACAGGATATACATAAAGGTAGCTGAGATCATGAACTATCTATGGATGTGGAAAATGGAGCAAGCTGAAGCTAAGGATCTTAGTGAAAGCTACAACCTTGATAAATGCATAGTCAAAATTCAATCTGGAAAGATGAAGGGTGAGCCAGACGAGAGATACTATGTACTCATCAATCCTAATGAACCATTGGGTAAACTCATTGCTAAGAATTTCAACATGGCCCAGACAACTGCAGAACTCTACCTGACCAAATTTGCTGAGATTGGTTTGATCAAGAAGCTAAAGAAACTGGGTTCCCATGGATCAATGATCTATGCTATCGGGGCCTACGACCCTTGGTATGAGCCAATAATCAAAAATGGCAAGACCGTAATGAAGCAATCAAGATGGTCAAAACCTGTGGCTTTCTGGCAAAAGACAGATAGAGGTTTGAGGGCAAGAATACGGGAAGGGTTAAAAGGATTTACAGTCCATTAGTCGGGGAGTTAAGGACATGGATAATCGATTATTGAGAATGATTGTCAAACCCAGCAATTGGGTTTGACAATAGGTAGTAATTGGGTTTGAGACATTGAAACAATGGATTTGCACAGTGTCAAACCCAGCAATTGTGTTTGAGTGAATTGGGTTAACTTATTGATTAAAGGATATATTAATGGATATTATAAATCGTATAGGTCCAACATAATATATATTTGTTTTATGTTAGAGGCTTATATATGTTGTCATTATCATCATGTTTACACTTCATGATTTAGCATACTGGTATTTCATACCAGATCGCTTACGCTCAATGCTAATCATTCAGGTAAACATGTTAACCGAGAAAAAGCGCTTCGCGCGTTGCGCTTTGCGCCTTTTTCTCGGTGTCGTGCTTTCATTTATATTATTTTTATTGGATAAAATACCTATCCAGTATTTATGGATAAGATTCATAACATCTGAAGGTCACCTGAGCATATGGTTTATAATATACAGTAAAGCAACAGATTGACTGATGACATTTTAGAATGCTATGAATAATATTATAGCTATAGAAATAGTCACTGTGGCATTGAAGAATGAACATTCCAGTATGAATTTGAGAAGGCTATTTATAATAACATCTCACATTATGAACCTATTTCGATCTATCATCTTTCTCCTAATTATTACACTTTTTATTGGATGTGGAGGTGGTGGTGGAAGCTCTCCTTCATTCAGCATATCCGGGACAGTAAGTGGCGCTGTTTCATCTGGAGTAACCGTGACCTTAAGTGGCGCCAGATCAGGAACGGCTACAACAGATGCAACTGGAAATTACACTTTTAAAGGATTGGTTAAAGGTTCTTACACTATCACTCCATCACTTTCGGGATATGTGTTTGATTATGTAAGTGAGGCTGTAACAATCAATGGGACCAACATAACCTCAATTAATTTTACATCTACAGCCAGCAAAAGCCCAACCTATAATATTTCAGGGACAGTGACACTAAGCAGTGGTGAGGCATTATCGGGTTTGATAGTCACATTATCCGGCAATGTTTCAGGGACAGTTGCGACTGATTCAAACGGCAATTACACTTTCACCGGACTGAGCAACGGTTCTTACACAATAGCACCGTCTCTTGCAGGATATATATTCAATCCAACTCAGTTAGCAGTTGATATCAATGGAGCCGATGCAACCTCCAATGACTTTATAGCAAAATCTCAGACATACAGTATTTCAGGAACAGTGACATGGGACAGCGGTGGAGTCAGCAGAGTCTTAGAGGATGTAAACGTAATGCTGGCAGTTACATGTACTTCGTCCACTGTAACCGATTCAAACGGAAACTATACTTTCAAAGAATTGCCTGATGGATTTTATAGGGTAACGACATCTCTTAAGGGTTATAGTTTCAATGCTGCCAGTGTAGGAATTCAGCTTAATGGAGCTAATGCAACTTCCATTAACTTCGTGGGAGTAAAGGATTAATAGCCACCACTACGAACTAATCTATTCTTATGAAAGTAGAAGAGTTCTCTCCTTTTATATCTCCTTGCTCTTTGAAGAGAATGTAACGGTTAAAGTCTCAATCATGATGGTAAGAGTAATACTATAGAGTTCAGCAGATATGAGACAGGGGCATTAGGTGTGTCTCTGTCTTATCATATCAACTTAGCCAAAGTGTATACTACTTTGATAACTGTGTACTTCCCAATTCAGGTGAGCAACTGTTGATTACGCAAAATAATGATCGCTTTCATAGGTCAGTAGAAACTGAATAGTACGTGCCATAGCCAACGCTTTGCCTATACTGAAGGTTTTGTGAGAAGATCTCTATGAGCTATATGAAGAATTAAACCATCAACTATAAGTTCAGATAATATCCCGAAATGCCAAGCTGTACGAAGGAATCATAAATACTTAATCTGCAATGTATGATCTGATCATGGTTATTTCACTCTAATCGTGTCAGAACCTCCACCAAAATGCCCTGCAAGGGGTTTCACATGTTGAGGCCATATGATGAATGATGCCATTCATCTGAATGATTGTAGAGAGTTTTATGAAAGAGATAGGCGAACCAAAGTAGATATGGCCGGTGAAAATAAGAATGAACCTTAGGTTTAACCTTTTCCTTAAATTAATAATCATTTGATCATTAATGGGATATTGACAATGAATACATTAAGTTAAACAATATTTGATTGAATTGAAGTAAATTAAAAATAGCATATCAACATAGGACTCGTTTCAAGATTATCTGTTTTTTCAGGTCTTTTGAAACCGATCAATCACAAAAATCTACAATTGATCATCAAAAATTGAGACCGCCACTTTTGGCACACAATATCTTCAATTAACACCCGCATCATCGGCGACCGCAAGTCGTTAGGTGCCTTTGTTTACTGGTTATCTGAGCTTAATTGCTGTGCCCTGCGTTTCATTAAATTCCCATACTTCAACATCCTTCGGAATGAGATGAGGATTTGTCCGAATGTAGTATTCCCCAAGAGTTTCTTTTCTCTTTTGACTGAAATCTCTGAGGACAAAAAAGATTTTCCGATAACTAGTTGGTGCAGCATGGAAGAAAAACATTGCTTCATTCCATACTGTAAGTTTAGCGCTTGGAACATTACCACCTTCTGTCCATTTGTGTGCTTTACACTCCACTAGTACTTTTTCCAATTCATTCCCAAGATCGAAGTTGTGAGACTTGAGCCCGTTAATTCCAATCTTAACTGCGATGCCAGGCTTCAGATACAATCCTCGTTTGGCAAAGAACTGTTGAGCTATGGTTTCAAAATCATGTCCAACTTGGGCGTTACTTACTGCCCCTTTACGTTGAAATGGCTTGTCCATCTCTCATCTCATCAGAGAACGGTGCGGATCAACGGCGGGGGAATAAGACACGTCCGTCTGGAACCGCTGTTTATGTGATTTCATGATGTGGAATCAAAGGTGGGTAATAACTTATTATTTATGATTCTATCATGTATGCTATATTAAATCTATATCTATGTATCACTTCAAAGTTAAACTAATTGTCTACCTGCTGTCCTCCTGCTATAATTCAAGCAAGATAATGAATAAAGTGCTCTACGTTGTGCGGTGAAAGAGGCATTATGAATAGAGAAAGCCAAAAAGTTATGAAATTGTTTGATCAATTGTGTAAGCAACCAAAACGACCATTCCCGCAATACCGACAATCACTCGTAGCATCATCAAAGCCAGGTGTATATATCATCCGAAAAGACGATACTGTTCTTCATGTAGGTAGAACCTTACGCGGAAGAGATGGTCTCAATCAGCGACTGAAAAATCATATTCATGGCTCATCTTCATTCACAAATGAATACTTGAAAGGTAATGGTGCGATCCTACGCGGAGATGGTTATACATACCAGTATATTGTAGTAGAAGACCCAAGAAAAAGAGCACTTGTAGAGGCTTATGCAATAGGGAAATTATGTCCCGCTCACATAGGTTTGGGGGGTAGTCCAACGAATGTAACCAACTGACCGTTGCATAGCCATAGGAATTGATCCTAGCCGTTATCCCCAATAATATCCTTCGATTTCATCTTGGTTTTTGATACCCGAAAACTAAAGATCTGGAGTTGAAACATACGAAACCTAGCACTTCATACCAAAGGTCCATACGAAATAAGACACGTTACATCGTAGTGTTGCACCTGGCACGTGATCTTCATTCTATTGAATTCTAAATAGCAATGCTTTATATTTAAAATGCATGTATTTCAGATCTAATAAAAATAGGGGATATCTCATTATTAAGGTGATTATTTACACAAGATTTTGATAATTTAAAGGCATCATAATGGAAAAAGAAAAAGGTTTCCCAGCTATTGTTGGTTTTACATTTCCTTATCGACTTGTCTTAACAAATGAATCCGATAAATGGGAGCCTACATTAGATCATCATATTATATAACAAATGGACGCAGGGGGAGGAATCGAACTCCCGACCGCAAAGTGTTTATGCGGCTCCGCAGATGCTTTGCAATTAATCTCCAAACTCCTCAATGCATTTTGGACATCTCATGAATGCTGAAATGCCATTTTGTGGGTAAAAAAGGTCTTCTCCAAATAAAATACATCGATCATAATCATAGTCTGTGAATGGACAACAACCTGTCAGTTTATCTCCCCCGCTGCAGTATTCTTCTTCAATCCTGATAGTAACATCTATTTGCTTCGTCAAGGTCTTCATGGATCAATCCTTCCTCCTCCAGCCTTGCCCCATTTGGGGCTGGGCTGAGTTCTCTGACTTTCATACAATACATTTCATCGAGGCGAGAGGTTATTAGCCTTTTGTCAGTAAGTTTTTGAGGAACCTCTTATGCCTCATATTCATTTTCATAGTTTGTAATACACCTAATTGCAAATGATGCAAGTCAATAAATTTATATGTTATATCAATTTAAAATACACAAAATACACTAATAGATAAAGGTATAATTGCCATAATAGTGAACAAATGAGCAGAAGTTAAGACTTAAAGTTATAAGAATAATTTTCCGATGTTAGTTGCACAAAAGATTAATTGAATTTTTCTGGGGGGCTTATGAATGTAATATCTGAAATAAATGGAGATACTTTTTTAGTTAAAATCATAGGAGCCATTGACACCATTGCAGCAGAAAATCTGAGATCCGATTTTAAGGAGATCATACTTCAAAAACCTCAAAAAGTAGTGCTGGACCTCTCAATGGTTCCGACCATGGGATCGACAGGCATAGGAAAAATACTGATGTTCTTTAAGGGCCTTAAAGAAAGCAATTCAATATTTGAAATCAAAGGAATTCATGAAAATCTTTATTCATTTTTCAAGGTAATAAAGCTGGAGAAGATTTTTCCCATTTCTCAATAACCTGCCAGCAATATAAAAGCCGAAGTGTAGATTTCGTGCCATCCCATACGCTTTACCTTCACCGAATACTTGTAAACATAATCTTCACTTAGATCTTTATACTATGCAGCCTTGGTAAAGGTTATCTCTGCATCTCTATCCAGCGAAGAGCATCATCAGGACTGTCATATTCCTTACCATTGCTCTCTTCTTCCCCATTTCTTTCAATTGATGCCATATACCTATTGCCTGTCAAACCTTTCAGCTTGCGGATATGACCAATGAGATTGTCATCATCGTAAACTAGAAACTCCGAACCATCACTTGTTGGGGATTTCAATGCGATCATCTGTCATCCTTATGTGCAGGAATCAATTCAAACCATATTTTCATAAAGAGATCAAGTCTCTCCAGCAGACAAAGCCTGAAGATATTTTTAGGAGTAACTAATCCGCAATAATATCCTGACAGCTCTCTCTTTTTTTGTAGACAATGGCAATACTCTGTACGTCTTTATGAGCATTAAGGATCTGAGAAAATCACAAGAGTATTGCAGTGAAGTCGGTGGTGGGAGATGTAATGAGATCAAATTATTGGGATACCTGGAAAGGCATCACTATTCTGTGTGTAGCAACTCTTCATGCTACTGGAACATTTCAATTTCCCACCAAATCAAGAAACTGGTACTGTGAGTTAGTCATATGCCAGTTTGCAGACTTTGCAGTTCCCATGTTTTTGGCTCTATCTGGTTACTTCGCGGCTAAGAGCTTTACGCATGTTTTCCATGATATAAAGAAGTATTGGCTTGCAAGATTTGTTAGAATTATTCCTCCCTATCTTTTCTGGACAGCAGTTTTTGTATTATTAAAAAGGCGATCCGATTTACTATCAATCAATGCTCTGGATAAAGATATTTTCTTTGGACTTGGCATTGGGATTGGTTATTTTGTAATAGTACTTCTTCAGTTTATTCTTCTTACTCCCTTGATAATGAAAATCAAAAAGGCTCAAGATCATATTGTTATAATGGTATCCATCACTAGTGTTGGATTGTTACTGAATTATTTGCTTCGAATACAACATCCATGGCTTCTATTTGCTCAGTTCCCATACTATGCGATTTCTTTTTTAACTTGGTATCCATTTTACCATCTTGGCATCTTCATTCAACAACAAGGATATGCTGACAATCCTTCTTTCACAGGCCAAGCAACCAAATTTTTCGTGATCTATTTGTTTTTTGTTTTTGCCTCAATAACAGAGGCTTTGATGCTTTCATCAAAAGGGCTAATGTCATTAGCAGTGTCACAAATTAAGTTTACCAGTTTTTTAGCATCCATTTCTTTATTTCTTTTCGCAGTTGCTTTTCATGGTGTGGAAGACACAAGAACTAAGAATACAATATTAACGTGGCTGGGCAGGAATTCATATCTGATTTATCTGATGCACCTGCTATTTTTCCCTAGAGTCAGCACTCTGTTAAAGCATATATCCATTCCTTACAATATACAACCTGTCTACATTTTACTTCAAGTTATTGTCGTGATATCAATATGTTCTTTCATAATATTGATTTCAAAAATCACTGTTCCTCGCACAATTCAAAAATTATGTTTAGGAATATGATCCGACACATTTTGCTCTGGATATTTCTATAGCCAAAGTGAATGATTGATAGTTTCTGATAAAGTCAGCGTCCATCCCATGCTCCCTCACATACCTCATGAGAATGAACACTGACCTTATGGTAATTCCCCTGTTTTCAAGACTCCCGAGAGTCTTGATTCTATCCCCCGCTACCCCTTGATTGCGAAATATAACGATTTTGGTTTATAATCTATGATCATCAAAATACATGCTCGGAGCGTCACTCTTGGCACGTAATCTATGGGTTCGGTATTTCATAGCTTATTGACTTGCATTAATTATCTAGATATACTGCAATTCTGCTTCGGTAAACAATAGGGATATGCCGCAAAGGTGTGGTATAATTATTGTTAAGCGTTAACACACGCAGAAGAAGGCAGCTATGTCAACTACTATCAGAATTATCAAGGCGAACGATTTTATCAAGGCGACCCCAGAAGGACAATTCGATCTCGAAAAGTCAAAGAAACTGCTTATGGAAATTGCGGCAGTCTCAGCCCCTTTGGTCGACTACGAAATAATCCTAGACACTCGAAAGGCACAGGTTGGAATGTCTGTCGCCGACCTTTGGCATCTGGCGGCGGAACTCAGCAACCTTCGTAAGGCCTTTTCTCGGAAGACGGCCGTGCTTTGTCCACTTGAACAATTTGACCGTGCAGGGTTCTTCGCAATCTGCGCCCAAAACAGAGGTCTCCGTGTCAAGGCATTTACTAACTTCGAAGATGGAATAGAATGGCTGAATACGACCTGACGCCTAACGTAGCAATGCAGCGGAAGTATTAAAGCCACCGCTGATTTTGTTGTTTTTCCACATGAAGATCACTGCGATAGATAGGCGGTTTTACATTGTCCCCAAACTCATGATCTTGGTTTGAAACATACGAAGACTATCACTCCATATCAGAGCAGAATGACTGGCACGGAATCTATACTGAGCAAGATAAATCAATTAAGGAAAGTACTTAAATCTTCATGTATTGATTATATCAGGCAAATAATTATTATATTAACAAAGACTAGCATGGTTTTTTAATGGTATTTGAACATAAGCAACAGTGAGGGAGGATTATTATGAATGAGCATATAATGATGATTCATGGAATGTGGTGTGGAAATTGGGTTTGGGACAAATATAAACAATACTTTGAGTCTAAAGGATATCATTGCGTAACCCCCACTTTACGGTTTCATGATAAAAAACATAGGGAAATCTCCAATGATCCATTAGGGACAACTAGCCTAATGGATTATGCAGAAGACCTGGAGAATGAAATATATAAGCTTGATCAGAAACCCATTTTAATGGGGCATTCCATGGGGGGCCTGCTCGCACAAATATTAGGAAGTAGGGGCCTGGCAAAAGCACTTGTTCTTCTAACACCAGCTTCTCCAAGTGGTATCGTTGCTCTGAAACCATCTGTTATAAAGAGCTTCTGGAGTGTCATGACAAAACCGGGATTTTGGAAAAAGCCAATGCTGCAGACCTTTGATGAAGCAGTTTATTCAATGATGCACCTACTTTCAGAAGAGGAAAGAAAAGAGGTTTATGAAAGATTGGTTCCTGAATCCGGCCGGGCAGGATTCGAAATCGGATATTGGCTTTTAGATCGAAATCGTGCCTCACGTGTAGATCAAGACAAAATCACCTGCCCCACATTGGTCATAGCAGGAAAGCAAGATAAAATAACTCCACCATCTGTTGTCCATAAAGTTGCAGATAAGTACAGTTCAGTAACCACATTCAAAGAATTTGCAAATCACGCTCACTGGGTTATTGGTGAACCTGGCTGGAACGAAATAGCTGAGTACAGCTCGGACTGGCTGAATCAAGTTTTGATAAAAATGCCAAAGCGACCACATCCTCAGACCATACTTAAAATCAGGCCTTCTGGTAAGGTGAATAAGGTAGTATCAGAGTTCAAAGTAAAATGGTTCCCGGCCAAACAAGAGGATCGTAGGGTGCACAGGAGAAAAGAAATAGCTATGGGTATAGAGGCAAGTATCCCTTACAGTGGGAATGCACAATACTATGAACTGGGACATACTGTGAATATTAGCCAAGGTGGATTATATGTAGATACGAACTTACCCCTTGATGAAGGTGCCTATGTAAACTTAAGTTTGAATATCAGTGAATCAGAAAGACCCATTTGGGTACAGGGACGAGTTGTAAGATCTTCTGATAAGGGCGTGGCAATGTATATTTCTCACGCAGAATCAGAAAGATTGAATAGGTTATTACCTGTATAACAATTCAATATCTTCAGATAAGATCAATAAAAAGATCAGGCCAGGTCAGAGTGTGACATGTGGCACGAAATCTATGGTTTAAGTATTTTAACAGTATATTGCCTTGTACTTAATATCTGGATATACTGCAATCGTGCATCAAATATTGGGATATACTGCAAAGTTGCAGTATAGTGATAGTGGG
>Ga0326728_10026861_pt1 | contig 10132 bp, 15 predicted proteins | sample MB3enrmetagenome_FD_207602 | JGI IMG/M metagenome (GOLD analysis project Ga0326728, IMG submission 207602) | Lab enriched peat soil microbial communities from McLean, Ithaca, NY, United States - MB31MN | ecosystem: Environmental > Terrestrial > Soil > Wetlands > Peat | place: USA: New York... | reverse complement strand
GAGAAAGAGTTCGGCATCGTCAATGTGCTGATGTCGTTGCGTCTTCTCGTCAATTCTACGGTTGAGTTGATCGGCAAACTGAACCGCCAGCTTTTCGCTTTCTGAACTAGCCAGCGGCTCAGCGGCTCGAATGTACTCGTTCACAAGGTTACTTGTGATTGCCATTTTCCACCCACACTTTTCGCGCTCGGGCTGGGGAGGCTTCTTCGATTCACGCTCTTCTCAACCTTGCCTTCTCGGTCCGAAACCCTCTTGTACAATGTTACCCGGAAGCCCATTCTGCGGGGACTTGGCTGCCCGGATGGGGTTTGGGTCGGCTGGGGCGTTTCAGAGGTGCTGGGAGCCTTTGTGACCAGCTTGGTGACCGTGTAGGCGATTCAACTGGCCCGTCGCCGTCTGGTCACAGACCAGTTGGACGCGAGCGGCCTAGCTCCTCGGCACGATCTTTCCGTCAACCTCCCCACCTTCACGGTCAAACCAGTACATGCCCTCGTGTTCATGCGCATCTACCAAGAACCCGAAAGGCTGACAATCGCTAAGAACCTCGTCGCTACGAAGCGGGTCTGAAACAAAGTCCCCGCCTGCATTGACAGGCTGCGGGGTAGTCGAAAAGAAGCCTGTAGTTGCACCTACTTTTGCGCTTCCTGGCCTGCGGTTGGTAATCGTGATCTCTCGTGACTCATGAGGAGCCAAGTGAAACACATATATAGAAAACAACGAACGCTGAAGACTGTCGCGGCAAAGAAGACCCTGTATGTCGGCGAAACGTTGCGCCCCGACAACACCCTCGCCGTATGCTTTACGACTTGCAGTCGAGATGTTTATCAGGAAATCCTTGCCGGACAGCGTCCGACTATGGATACGAAACTTCAGTTGAGAGGCATAAAGGTCTTTGTCAGACCGATTAGTGAACCGAAAACTGTAAGTCTGACCAGTGGCATCTCCGTTTGCAAATCTGACGCTGGTCGGACTGACGCTCAACGAATACGGCCAAAGTATCCACCCAAATGCTGCTGTTCCAACGGCAACGAAGCACAAAACAATTCCGCGACTGATATCGCTGTCCAGCCAAGGTGAATGCAGCGTCGGACGAATGCTACATGCAAAGATAGCCACTGATATCGCCACGGTGACCACCCTGCCAGTGTTATCGGCACTCAACTGCGGAGCCAACAGAAAGAGCGCCAGAGCCATGACACAGGTCAAAGTCCAGAGCGCAACATTCGCTGTCGATATTCGGTCTTCCGGCATCGCGCACCGCCGCCTCCAAACCCAACTCTCTCACGGCTCTAAGCGCCTACTACTTCGCCGCTCTGAACTTCGCCCAGCGTGCACGTGCAGCCGCTGCGATCCTTTTTTTGCCTGCGGCTGAGATCGTGCGCTTTGGTTTCGGCGCGTGACCTTTCGCCTTTGCCCATCGCGCTTTCTGCGCGAGGCTGATCCGCTTGCGACCCACCACTGATATGGTGCGACCCGGTTTCGCAGAGGAACTCCCGCCGTGCAACGTGCTGAGAACTGAAATTGCTTGGTCTAACGTCTCTACCTCTAACTGCGCTTGCTTGCGCTCTTCACGTAACTGCTGAAGCGCAATCTCTAGATTTGGCATTGTTGTCCCCTCGCTACTTGTTAGTGATTTCATTGTATAGGACTGGAATTACGTGCGGCAGCGGGTGCGAATCTTGGAGCCGAGTGATAGGCTGTCCCCGATTCACGGAGGAATCATGTGATGAATGCAAAATTGTGGCTGTCGGCTCTGTGCGTCCTGCTCTGTTGCTTGACACTCGTTGCCGCTGGACAAAAGTCTTCGCCAAAACCTGAGCCAGCCGGATCGTCGCGCTATCAGTTGGTTCCGGCTCAGGTGGATTCCCTGACCGGAGGAGTTCAACACACAGTGTTCTTGCTGGATACGCAGACCGGAAAAGTCTGGAAATACGTTGCGTCCGGTCAACTCAAAACGCTCAAAGAGAAGGATCAGACCACTGACCTATCAGGGGGCAGCACGACAATCGGGCTGACGCCGGGTACTTTTGTTCCGGTGGATCGGATTGAGTTCGCGCCACCAAAGGTAGGCAGCGATAAATAGACGTTTCTGGCGACAACGCAAGATCTTGGGAAGAATTGAGGTGCTGATCATGTCGAGCGGGAACCCAACTGACCTTGCGCGAAAGGAAGCCAAACTCATCGCTGCTATCGAAAAGATGCTCCCAGACTTCGCAAGGGCATGCCGCGCATCTGACACCCCGGTTGTGATCATGCACCAAGACGCCTTCGCCGCCGACTATCAGGAGGAATATCGGCTTATCGGCATGGCGATAAAGTTCGCTGGCATTTGCGGCAAAGAAGTCCGGATCATCGGAACAAACAGGGAGACTGTCGATCAAAGCAAGACTACTCATTGAGGCTGCGGGCAGACCCCAACGTCATCTTCATTCTTCTCAGCCCGAGGACCGAATCCTTGGTTGCCGCCGCGGTTCAGTGGGCGGCGCGGATCATGAAACGAATCGACGGAACTTTCGCAAATTCAGCGGATGATAAACGATGGCCGCGAGCTTAGAAGAGAGGCTGATTTCGGTGTGGCCCCGGGCGATGGTCGAAGAGGCCAGAACCCTGTCATCATGGAGGGTTGGTTGGCCACAATTTGAACCACCCGTCTGTTGAGGCTTAAGATTCAATCAAGGTCTATTAGGGTTGGGAGGCGCCTATGCCTCACTACGAGTTCGTCTGCCGCACTTGCAAGAAAACCTTTTCAAGAATGTTAGCCCTGGTCGACTGGGGAGAAGGAGAGATCACGTGCCCGCACTGTGTGGCAACCATGACGTCGAACAACTGTGGTCGGTCTTCTCGCTTTTTACATCCCAGAAGTGCGCGTGAAGGGTGTCTGCTTCTGTCCCTGCGAGGTTGAGATGAAGTTCGGCCATTTCTCTTTCGGCTCCATACAGATTGATGATACGAAGTACGAGCACGACGTGATTATCGACCGTGGAGAGATCCTGAAACGCAAGAAGAAGCCTTCGAAGCGGTTTCGAGACGACTTCGGGCACACACCGCTGTCTGTCGAAGAGAACATACCGTGGCAGTGCAGGCAGCTTGTTATCGGTACCGGTGCGTATGGCAGATTGCCCGTGATGGACGAAGTCAGACGCGAGGCACAGCGCCGCAATGTCGAATTGCTAGTTCTGTCAACAACCGAGGCTATCGAAAGGTTGAGCCGGGATACCGAAGATACCAACGCAATCCTGCATGTGACGTGCTAAGGCATGGGCGCCACACGCTTTCTGGCAGATGAGATTGCGGAATCGTTACTGCGCTCGGTCTCAACCTGGGGTCGCGAGAAGAAGCGCTTGTCATTATGGGAGTCTCCTGCCCAGTCACGATTAAGCGTGCGAGCTTCCGAGCCGCCTATCTGAAGTTGTGGGAGTCGGGGGAATTATCACGCCGTGTGGAACTCGGCCTAAAGAAGCTGGCCGACTGTGCCCTCTGCCCGCGCAATTGCCACGTTAACCGTCTCGAAGATGAGACCAAGGTATGCAAGACCGGCCGATACGCCATTGTGAGCAGTTATTTTGCCCACTTCGGCGAGGAACGTTGCCTGCGCGGCCCGCACGGCTCGGGGACCATTTTCTTTAGTTCCTGCAATCTGCGTTGCGTCTTCTGCCAGAACTACGAGATCAGTTGGCTGGGCGAGGGCTGCGCCACCAAGCCGGATGAGCTTGCTGAAATGATGCTGTATTTGCAGGACAAAGGTTGCCACAACATCAATTTCGTGACTCCGGAGCATGTTGTCCCGCAGATTCTGGAGGCCCTGTTGTTGGCGGTTGAGCGCGGCCTCCGGCTTCCCTTGGTTTACAACACCGGCGCCTACGATTCGCTGGATTCTCTGGCGCTCATGGATAGGATCGTCGACATCTACATGCCCGACTTCAAGTTCTGGGACCCCGGCCAAGCGCGGCGCTACGCGAAAGCTCCCGACTATCCCGAGACTGCTCGACGGGCGATCAGGGAGATGCACCGCCAGGTAGGCCCGCTGGTCACGGATGAACATGGCATAGCCGTGCGCGGCGTACTTCTGCGCCACCTCGTCATGCCGGGCGGGGTGGCAGGGACACCCGAGATCATGCAGTGGATCGTCCGCGAACTGGGATCTGACACCTATGTCAACCTGATGGCCCAGTACCACCCTGCCTGCCGAGTCAGCGAAACCGAGTATCCAGAGATCAACCGCTGCATCACACAGAGCGAGTTCCGGCAAGCCCTCGATTCGTTTCATGCAGCGGGCCTGGTATGGCTTGACTCCGACTCAATGCCATTTGGGTAGGGCGGGCTGCACTGAAGTTCACTGAAGTTCGCCTGTCCTTGACCTGCTACGCGCGGTGACCGATGATCGTGAGCGCATGGGATGCAGCCAATCGAAGCCGTTGCCAGTCGGCAAACTTCCGCTAGAGCATTTGCGGTCGTTGCTGAGGCATCCGTCGAAGCATGATCCGCGCCTGCTCATTGGACCTCAGATTGGCGAGGACGCTAGCGTCATCGACGCAGGCGACCGCTATCTCGTCGTCGCGACGGATCCCGTCACCTTCGCCACCGATCAAATCGGGCGTTACGCAGTTCACGTCAACGCGAACGACGTTGCCGTCATGGGTGCTCGGCCGTTGTGGTTCGTCGTCGTCATGCTCCTTCCCGAGAATCGCACGACACCCGAACTGGCCGAGGAGATCATGGCGGATGTCCGGGCTGCGTGTGAAGAATTGGACGTTGCGCTCGGAGGCGGGCACACAGAAATCACCCAAGGCATCGATCGCCCGATTCTGGTCGGCCAGATGCTCGGGGAAGTCGCCCCGACTCGCCTTGTGCGGAAGACGCGTATTGCCAAAGGGGATCAGATCCTGCTGACACAAGGTGTGGCTATTGAGGGCACCGCGATCCTCGCACGAGAGAAGCCCGAACGGCTGCGGGATCGGATTGATGCAGATGTTCTGGCTCGGGCCGCTCGTTTCCTGATTGAGCCCGGTATCAGTGTCGTGAGTGCGGCTCTCGCCGCTGCCAATGTGGGTGAGGCCGTGCACGCAATGCATGATCCGACCGAAGGTGGGCTCGCGACGGGGCTGTTCGAGCTGGTGGCGCCCGGCGGTCTCGGGCTTCAGGTGATTCGCGAGCGCATCCCGGTGTTTCCCGAAACGAACAGCATTTGCCGTGCGCTTTCACTCGATCCCCTGAAACTGCTTGCCTCGGGCGCATTGCTGATCGCGGTCGCGCCAGACGGAGCGGACTTGGTGGTGAGGGCTATTGAGGCCACAGGCGCTCCGGCTGCGGTGATTGGTGAGGTACGCCCGTCGACCCAGGGCATCGCGATCGTGACGAATGGGAATGTCGAGCCGCTCCCCCCTGCCCTTCGGGATGAGGTCGCACGCGCGTTTGAAGAAGGCTAGGCGTGAGCGATCACGTCGGATCGTGTAGATGTTGGCAACTAGGGAAACGCAATACGAATGGAAGAGACAAGGACGGGATCGTGAGCTATCAGCAGCAGGTCGTGATCAGCACAAAAGGGCATGGAGACATGCACGATCTAACCGAGCAAGTCGCGGCAATCGTAACTTCCTCTGGCACCGAAACAGGCACGGTTAATATCTTCAACGTCGGCAGCACGGCCGCCGTCGGGACGATTGAGTTCGAGCCAGGACTGCAGCACGATCTGCCCGCCATCTTGGACAAACTCACCCCGCCCAGTCGCTCCTATGGCCACGAGCAGGCCTGGCATGATGGCAACGGTCACTCACACCTGCAGGCGACGCTGCTCGGGCCTTCGCTGACCGTGCCCATCGCGGAGGGCAAACTCGTACTTGGTACCTGGCAGCAAATCTTTCACTTGGAATGCGATGTGCGCGGGCGCCAGCGTACTATTGTTGTGACCGTGATTGGGGACTCACGACAATGAAACCGATGCGGTTGAGTGTGGAGTGTTACTCGGGCCGAAAGGCCGATGAACGACCCGTTCGGTTCTGGCTCGAAGGAGAGCCGTATCTTGTCGAGACGGTGCTGGACCAGTGGTACGGCCCAGGGAGCGTCTTCTATAAGGTTCAGGCCGACGACGGGAATCTCTACATCCTTCGACAACAGACATCGACGCTAGACGGAACGTGGGAGTTGGTCTCGTTTCGCCGGGCAGGATGAGGAGAGCGGGGCATACGGAATCAGCGGTGGCGTGCGATCCACAGCTGCCGTGCCTGGAGCAAAAGATTCAGAACGCAGACGACCACGCCCGCAACCGTCAGGACAGTTGCGGAAATATCGGGATAGACCAACCTGTCCAGGTAGTGGAGAGAAATCCGCCCTGGTATGGCTCGATGCCGGCTTTGCCTTCCAACCAATTCTCCAGCAGAGTCAGGGGACACGGCCAAGGAAGCAGTTCCGTAAGAATTCCCCATACAAGTGAAGCGATATGCAGCCAGCGAAGAATTGGGCGAGAACGGGTCAGCAGGGCGCCGAAGACCACCCATAGAATGAACAGCGCATGCAGCAAGAGGACGAAAATCGCGAGCGCAGAATAGAAACTCGAAGCTGCCTGCATTCCTAGAACTTACCGCACCCGCATTTTGCGACGGCCCTGATACGGCTTGGCTTGGTCTACACTGAAGGTGTCAGGCAAACAGATGACGATTGACAATGCACCCCTCGCTAACGAACTGACAACTCGCGGGAACACGCCGAAAGTGTACTCCTGGGTTCTGGGACCTTCTTGGGGGCGGTTCTTACACTGGTTGTGGTGGGGGCGCTGGTGTGGTTGTCGACCGGGCTCGGGCTATTGCACCTCATGGGCATTTTGCGCGAAGGACGCACGCAGATCAATGTGGATCAGCCCACCGTGGTTCGTCAAATTCAGCAACTCCAGCGGCTGGAAACAGTGAGCTATACGATAGATAAGATTATTTCAGGCGAGCGCGGCAATGCTTACCTGCCGAAATTTCTGGCGGGTGACCGCCTGCTGCTGTTGGTACACGGAGACGTGGTTGGGGGCATAAATCTCGCGCGTTTGCAGCCCGGCGATGTCCTGGTACAAGGGCAGAAAGTGTCGATTCACCTGCCCGCCGCGGAAGTCTTCAGCACGCGAATCGATAATGCGAGGACAAAAGTATATTCCCGTGACACCGGCCTATTCTCTTCCCCGGACCCCAACCTCGAAAGCGAAGTCCGCGAAGAGGCTGAGCGCCAGCTCCAGCAAGCCGCGCTGCAGGATGGCATCCTCAAGACCGCCGCCGACAACGCGCGCAGCACAATCTCGGGCATGTTACGCGGCTTCGGCTTCCACGAAGTGGATATTCGGTAGGCTGGTAGGCTCATCGCGAGGGCTTCAACGCCAGCTCGGCAGCAAGCGCCATCTGATTTGCGATAGTTGCTGTAAACAGGGTCGAAAGTCACTTCTCCATCCCCGCGCAACCTATTGAAAACACGCCCTAAGCGACTTTCATGAGCTTTCGCGGGCCGCAGGCCCTAATTGACAGGCGTGGGTGTTGAAAAAGGAGCCTCCAAAGGAGAACTTGCCTCGGCTTCGAATACTGCAGTGGTGCGAGTTTTTCTTCACAACGGGATGGCCGGCGGTCTAGTTTTCCTCCGCCGCAGCACCCCCCTTACGCGGCGTGATGTGGCCTAGTATTGCTCCGGCACTTAGATCCTGGCGATAACGCGCGACCAGCGACCCGAGAAGGTTGTGTACGGTTTCAAGACTAGCTGGTGGGCAAGCCGCTCAACGATTTAATTGAGCGCTCCCTCAAAGCCAATCCCGACCTAAAGGCGGCGCAGGCGGCATTATTAGTTGCAAGAGAGAATGTGCTGGCCCAACGGGGTGCTTATTATCCCAGTGTATCGGGAAGTTTTTCAGCGACCCGGGCGAAGACATCGAGTGACCTTTCGCCTGTGACCAACACCAGCGCCTTGTATTACAGCCTCTACACGCCGCAGGTGAGTGTCTCGTTTGTGCCGGATGTTCTCGGTCTAAATCGGCGAACCGTGGAATCGTTGCAAGCACAGGAACAGCAGGCGCGTTTTGCCCTGGCTGCGACGCATATCACATTAAGTTCAAACATCGCCGCCGCAGCGATACAAGAGGCGTCACTGCGGGGACAGATTGACGCGACCCGTGAGCTCATCACTATCAACACCAAAACGCTAGATATTTTGCGCAACCAATATGCGAAGTTGTATGCGAGCCAGCTCGACGTGGCGGCGCAGGAATCGCAGCTCGCGCAAGTGGCCGCCACCTTGCCTCCGCTGCTCAAGCAGTTGGCGCAACAACGGGACCTCCTGGCTGTGCTCTCTGGGGGCTTCCCTAACCAGGATTTGACCGAAAAGTTTGAGCTGTCGAGTTTGCAACTGCCGCAGGAACTGCCAGTGAGTTTTCCATCGCAACTCGTGGAACGGCGCCCGGATGTGCGCCAGGCCGAGGAGAACCTGCATTCCGCCAGCGCCCAGATCGGAATTGCGCGTACGAACCGGCTCCCGAACTTTGCGCTGACTGGAGATGTTGGCAGCATGGCGGTGACCGCCAGCCGGATATTCGCAGTGGGCACGGGCTTTCGGGATATAGGCGCAAGCATCACCCAGCCAATCTTTGATGGCGGCACCCTCCTGCACCGGGAACGCGCCGCGAGAGCCGCTTATACTCAGGCCGACGAACAATATCGCAGCACCGTCTTGACCGCCTTTCAGAATGTCGCTGACACGCTGAATGCGCTCCAACAGGACGCCGACGCCCTGAAGGCCGCGGCTGCCGCTAAAGACGCCGCCAGCGTCACCCTCGACCTGACGAAGAAACAGCTTGAGGCCGGCTACGCCAACTACCTAGCGCTCCTAAGTGCGGAGCAAGCTTATCAGCAAGCCCTGATTAACCTTGTGCAAGCTCAATCGAATCGGTATGCCGACACTGCCGCGTTGTTCCAGGCCCTTGGCGGAGGATGGTGGAACCGGGCCGATGTTCCTAAGAGCTAACTATGAAGGCTGTACTCTTTGCACCGATAAGCAGTGGCACTCTAATGGCAGCGTACCTCTTAGTGAGTACCGTCGCCATGACGCTCGGAACTTTTGTTGCGGCCTCACCCCATCGGGCGGCTAAGATTTGGGGATCGCAACGACTCGCGAACTTAGCTCCTGAACGCAGAGCTTCGTTCGTACGCTGGTACCGTGCCTTCGGGATCATTCTTTTTCTAGCAGGCGTGCTCGTCGCGGTTGATGGCATCGGGTTTTCAAACTATCATCACTAGCTATCTTCGGTCGACACAAGAGAACACGGATGTGTCCGCGCCCCTTCAGGAATTCGCCGTAACATAGCCTTGAACACCCGAAGGATGGTTGCCCAAATCTTAGAACCTGTCTAAAAACTGAGGGAGGGAATCTGGGAAGGAATATGCGGTGGGAGGGGTTGGCTTTTAGTTTGGGTTCATGTAGCCGAGCGATTTGCGGGACGCGCAGTGGAACACGCTGGAGCCATTGCTGAAGAAGCCGCGCGGGCAACGGCATGCCGGAGGGCGTCCGCGCAAATACGAGTTGCGCGAAGTGGTGGATGCTCTGCTGTATGTGGTGAAGACCGGCTGCCAATGGCGGCAGTTACCCGAGAATTTTCCCCCGTGGAAGTCGGTGCATCAGCAGTTCCGGGCTTGGCGCGACGAAGGAACCTGGGAGCGCATCGGTCAGACGCTACGCGAGCGTGGCCGTCTGGCACAAGGGCGAAAAGCCACGCCCACCGTGGCGATTCTCGATTCGCAGTCGGTGAAGACGGCGCTAAAAGGGGGCGGCGCGGTTACGATGCGGGCAAGAAAATCAAGGGGCGCAAGCGGCACATCGCGGTCGACACGCAAGGCAACCTGCTGGCGCTGATCGTGCATTCGGCCGGCCTTCAAGATCGGGTGGCGGCACGCGCGGTGCTGATGCGGCTGTTCTGCCGGTTCGACACCATCACCACCGTCTTTGCCGATGGCGGCTACGCGGGCAAGCTGATCGACTGGGCAAAAGACATGTTCCGTTACCAGGTGGAAATCGTCAAACGCAGCCAACAGCACCTGTTCCGCGTACTGCCTAAGCGCTGGATCGTCGAGCGCACCTTCGCCTGGCTGGCCTGGTCGCGCCGACTCTCCAAAGATTACGA
>Ga0326728_10026860_pt1 | contig 10132 bp, 7 predicted proteins | sample MB3enrmetagenome_FD_207602 | JGI IMG/M metagenome (GOLD analysis project Ga0326728, IMG submission 207602) | Lab enriched peat soil microbial communities from McLean, Ithaca, NY, United States - MB31MN | ecosystem: Environmental > Terrestrial > Soil > Wetlands > Peat | place: USA: New York... | reverse complement strand
TTATCTGAAACCGACCTGCGGCTGGAGCCGGGGCGTGCGGGCCATTCTGCGCAAGTATGAATTGCCGTACGAGGACCGGGACATCATGAACGACCCGCTCCAGCGCCGGGAGATGATCGCCAAGAGTGGGCAGGAACTGAGCCCCTGCGTCGAAATCGAGGGCCAGATGCTGGCCGACGTCAGCGGGGACGAGGTGGAAGCCTACCTGCTGGCGAACGGCCTGGTGGAGAAAACCGAGCGCGAGGCCGACGCGCCGACCAACCGGTGCGGGTGTAGCTGAGGGGCTCGGGACGGGCGCATGTTCGCCGTACCACCGCGCAGTGCCTCGGCGGAACGCCGCCTTGAGGCGGCAGGAGCGCTGGCACGGGCTGCGCTGCCAGGCATTCCCACGTCCTTCGCGTTGCCGGGGCGCTGCCGCCTAAAGGCGGCGTTCCCGGCCCGTGCGGTAGCGGACGGAGGCGACCGCGCGGGCCGCCCAGGGCAGATTCGGGTTGATCCTCGACGGCGGCTGCCGCACCCTGCGGTCATGCGAGTCATCCGGGCGGTAGGGGCCATGCAGCGGCAGGCGGCGCGCTGGCGCGGCCAAGGCGCGCGAGTCGGCCTGGTGCCGACCATGGGGGGGTTGCACGCGGGCCATTTGAGCCTGGTGCGGCGGGCGCGGAAGCTGGCGGGCGCGGGGGGAAAGGTGGTGGTCAGCATTTATGTCAATCCCACGCAGTTTGGGCCGGGGGAGGATTTTGCGCGCTACCCGCGGGACCTGGCCGGGGACGCGCGGCGGTGCCGGCAAGCGGGGGTGGACGTGGTGTTTGCGCCCGAGGACCGGGAGATGTACGCGCGCGGCGCCGCCGGGGCGAGCACCTGGGTAGTCGAGGAGACGCTCTCGCGGGGCATGGAAGGGGCGTCGCGTCCGGGCCATTTCCGGGGAGTGGCGACGGTGGTGGCCAAATTGTTCAACCTCGTGCTGCCGGACGTGGCGGTGTTTGGCGCGAAGGACTACCAGCAAGCGGCCATGGTCAAGCGCATGACGCGGGACTTGAACTTTCCGGTGAAGGTGGCGGTGGCCCCGACCTGCCGCGAGCCGGACGGCCTGGCGATGAGTTCGAGGAACAAGTATCTCGAGGGTGATTTGCGGCGGCAAGCGGTGGTGCTGTGGCAGTGCATCCGCCAGGCGCGGGCGGCGGTGCGGCAGTCCGCCCGGCCAGTGGCCGCGGCCCAACTCAAAGACCGGCTCAAGGGCCTCATCGGGCAGGCGCCGGCGGCCAGGCTGGATTACGTGGAGTTCTTCGACCCGGCGACGCTGGCGCCGGTGAGCGAGGCGGCCCGGGGGACGCAGATGGCTTTGGCGGTGTTCGTGGGCAAGACGCGGCTGATTGACAACGCACGGCTATGAAGACGTTCGATTTCATCGTGCTGGGGAGCGGGATTGCGGGGCTTTCTTACGCGTTGAAAGTGGCGCCGCGGGGGCGGGTGGCGCTGCTGACCAAGAAGGACCGCGCGGAGTCCAACACCAACTACGCCCAGGGGGGCATTGCGGCGGTAACCAGCAAAGAGGACAGCTTCGAGTTGCACGTGCGCGACACGCTCGAGGCGGGGGCCGGGCTGTGCAAGGAGAGCGCGGTGCGGACGATCATCGAGGAAGGACCGGCGCGCATCGCGGAGCTCATCGCCCTGGGCATCCAGTTCACGGAGCGGGAGATTCCCTTCTCGCAGGGGGCGCGGGAGTTGGACCTGGGCCGGGAGGGCGGCCATTCCAAGCGCCGGATTCTCCACGCCAAGGACATCACCGGGCGGGAGATCGAGCGCGCCCTGCTGGCGGCGGTGGCGGACCAGCCGAACATCGAGATCTTCGAGAACCACATGGCCATCGACCTCATCACGCGCCGCAAGCTGGGCCAGGCCGGGGAGAACCGTTGCCTGGGGGTGTATGCGCAGGACAAGGCCGCGGGCCAGGTCGGGACGTTTGCGGCGCCGATCACGCTCCTGGCCACCGGGGGCTGCGGCAAGGTCTATCTCTACACCACCAACCCGGACATTGCGACCGGTGACGGCGTGGCGATGGCGTATCGCGCGGGCGCCCGGGTGGCGAACATGGAGTTCATCCAGTTCCATCCCACCTGCCTCTACCATCCCAAGGCCAAGTCCTTCCTGATCAGCGAGGCGGTCCGGGGCGAGGGGGGCGTGCTCAAGACGCTCGAAGGGGTCGAGTTCATGGACGCCTATCATCCGCTCAAGTCGCTGGCCCCGCGGGACATCGTGGCCCGGGCGATCGACAGCGAGATGAAACGCAGCGGCGCCGACTACGTCCTGCTGGACATCACCCACCGGCCGGCGCGATTCATCATGGACCGGTTCCCCAACATCTACCAGACCTGCCTGGGGTACGGCATCGATATCACCAAGGAGCCGATCCCGGTGGTGCCGGCCGCCCACTACCAATGCGGGGGCGTGTTGACCAACCTCGAGGGCGAGACCGGCCTGCCGGGGCTCCTGGCCATCGGCGAAGTGGCCTGCACCGGCCTGCACGGCGCCAACCGGCTGGCCAGCAATTCCTTGCTCGAGGCGGTCGTCTGCGCGCATCGCGCCGCCCGGTGCGCCCTGGCCGCCGAACCGCTGCCCCCCCCGCCCCCCCTTCCCCCCTGGCACTGCGGCAACGCCCATAACCCGGATGAGATGGTGGTGGTCTCGCACAACTGGGAGGAAATCCGCCGGGCGATGTGGGACTACGTGGGCATCGTGCGGACGAACAAGCGCCTGGCCCGCGCCCTCAAGCGCATCGCCAACCTGCAGGAGGAGATTCAGGAGTACTACTGGAATTTCATCGTCACCCGCGATCTGCTCGAATTGCGCAACATCGCGCTGGTGGCCGAGTTGATCGTCCGCAGCGCGGCGCAACGCCCCGAGAGCCGCGGCCTGAATTACAACCTGGATTATCCCGAGCCCAACCCGGCCTGGGCCCAGCGCGACACGGTGCTAAGGCAGGGGCCGTGAACCGCGAAGCGTCTGGAGTGCGTCCAGCTTGCTGGCGCCTTTGGGGTCGGCTTTACCGCACCTGGCCGGTGGCGGCCCATTGGCAACCGCGCTGAATGAGCTTCTGCACGGTGGGATTTCCGAGCGCCCGGCCATCATGGCCGAAGGTCTCGTGGAAGACGCGGCCCTTGCCGTATTCGAGGGTGAAGACCAGCGGCTCGGTTTTGTGGCTCCAGTCCGAGTCGGCCTCGACCAGCACGTTGATCGGCGCGTCGCCCTGGAGCTTGCCGTAAAGCTCGTCATCGGCCTGGAAGTCTTCGAGGCCCTGGGTGATGGGGTTGTCCTTTTGGGCGATGCGGGCCTGGAAGACGCCCCTGGGGCCATGGCCGGAGGTGCCCATGACCCAGCAACGGCCGCAGAGCTGGCGAAACTCCGGCCATTCCTTGAACGAGGCGCTGGACAGGTGGCACACGGCGAACCCCTTGCCACCGCTGACGAAGTCCAGCAGGTTTTGCTTCCCCTGCGGGGAGAGGGTGGGCAGGTGGGCGTTGTAGAAGTCCAGAAAGACCAGGTCGTAGCGCGCCAGGATGGCGGCCGAATCGAGCACGCCGGGGTCTTCGCAGATTTGCACGTCGAAGCGTCCGCTCGAGACCAGCATTTCCTTGATCGCGCTCGAGGTGACCAGCCAGGGGTGAACGGGGACGTCGTCCCCGGTGACGAGCAGGACTTTGATCTTCTTGGGGGCGTCCGCCGCGCGGGCGACAAAGGTGGAAGCCGTGGTCGCCAGCAGGGCCAGGACGGTGATGGCGGCGCCGAGTGTGGTTTTGAATCGCGTCATTGTCGTTATATGGTTTGAGTTTAGGTGGTAGGTTGGCGCCAAGCCCCCGGCGGAGTCAAGCTGAAACCGCAAGGGATTGGTAATTCAAGCCGTCCCGGCTTGTCCCACCGGCGGATCGCCTGCGAACTGGGCGTCGACCGCGATACGCTGGCCCGATACCGCCGGTTGGCTGGCCGGGCCGAGGAGCCGTCAGCAGAGGTCGGCGAGGGCAACTACGGATTCAACAAGGTGTTCACCGCCGCGATGAATACATCGGGGTGAAAACGGTGAATGTCATGCTCACTTGATAATTCAATCAAGTGTGCGTTTTTCATCAAAGATACTGCTCTTCTGGCCTGTTCGTTTGAGGAAGCCGCCAGTAAAACGCCATCCTCGGTATAAGCTGCTTTTGCATGTAAGAAAATGGTCGGAACGTTGATCTCGCTCAGCAATGTGGCGTGGTCGATTCCACGGTGCCAACTGTAATCGTAGAAATGGTCTCCGAAGCGCAGGTCATATTCAGGTAAATACAGACACGTGGCATTGATCGATTCCGGCAGGAAGAAGAATTGCACTGGTTCGCCCGGGTGTTTCTTACGGTATTGCTGGGCGTAATTCGCCAGGCCGTTCATAGCTTTGGGCAGGTATAGCCTGCCCCAGAGGCAGTGTCGTAGATAGTACGCTTCCCAGCTCTCCGATTTGTCAGAGGCGAGGTAATCGTGCATGGTTTTATAGGTATCCAGATAGGCAAACGTCTTTTCGAAATTCCCCTTTTCCGCTGAGAATACAGGGGGATCTTCCAGTACCGCGCCGACGACGAGATGGCCTCCGTGCGCAGCAATGTAGGCAGCGATCAGGCCTCCTGAGGAGTGCCCGGAGACAACCGTTGGCTCCTGGATAACGTTGTTGATGAACCGGATCAGATCATCACCATTGACATCGAGATAGTACTTGGAGGGGTCATGTGAGGATTTGCCATGTCCGTAGCAATCTACGGCGAAGACGTGCCAGTGCTTGCTCAGTTGCGGCAAAACGGTGAGGTAGTCTTCCCAGGCCCCGGTCTGCCCGTGAATAAGCAGCAGGGCTTTGCCGTGGCCGGGTCCCGCTGCATAATTGATCACTGAGCCGTCCGCCAGGGTTACCTGCTTTTGAGTAAACCCTGCCTGGATGGTTTTCTTATAATCACTTTGCCAGTAATGCGTGCACTTGTAGAGGTAGATCCCGCCCCCGATGGCAAGCAATAAGAAAATGCTTCCAATAGCAATCCCGAATATTTTTAGAAGCTTAGGCAACAGTTTCATTGGTTCCACACGTGTTGTTCAAGGTTGCTTCCAGCGCAAAAGCAGGAAGCCAAGTCGTTGCGGAAAGACTGTTCTGAGCATAGGCGCACGCGCAGGTTCTCACCCGTTGGGTACCGTGATGCGCATGAAGGGCCGGCCCCGAGGAAAATGACGTGTTTGCCTTGGTAAGCCATGGCGTGATTACACCACTGGCGTCCTTTTGGGTCAAGGCCGCATCATTGCCTGCGTTGCTGCGACTGGGCGCGGTTAGAGAGTTTCCATTGCAACTCGCCGCTGGCCGGCGTGGAATTCGATGAGCGGGGCGTTTGGGATTGAAGCGGATTGATTGGGGCGGGCGCGGGGGGTGCGGCATGAATCGCGCTTTCAGCGCTCCGAGGAGGTGTCGGCCCGTGACCCGAGGGCTGGCGCCGTGGGCTGGGATGAGCGACGCCCTTGGCGTCCGCGATGAATGGCTGGCGCTCCGATCCGGGCCGTGGCGTCGCGTGTTCAACCGGCAGGCTGGATGATACAATGCCGTTGGGATTGGACCGGGGCTTGGGCGGGGCGGGCGTGAGGGCGGCGCATCCGGGATTGGAAATTTGGCATCTCAGATTTCAAAGGCGGGCGGGCGCGGGGGCCGCGGGGCGCATCCGGGGATTGGAGATTGGAGATTTCAGATTTTACGGGAGGATTCCGGGCGTCTTGGTGTTGATGGTGGCGTGGGAGGCTTCCCAGAACCAGTCGGCCTGCTCGGCGGGAGTGACGGCGGTTTTGCGGGCGGCGTCGGCGTTGAGATGGAAGAAGCTGCTGAGCCATTTGTGCATTTCGGCATGGCCGTCGCAGAAGGAAAGGCCGCAGGCGCCGGCGTGCATGTCGGTGGGGAAGTCGACGGCGGCCTTCTGGCCGGCGATGACGGCCAGGCCGGAATCGTTGATGCTCCAGGGGTTCTCATCGACCAGGCAGAAGATGTTGGCGGGGCTGGCCAGGCCGAAGGTGCTCATTTTGCCGAAGGTGGCATAGACGCTGTAGGCCCAGGTGAGGTTGCCGGTCAGCCAGGGGCCGGTGGTGGGGAGCACGGGCTTGCCGCCATGACCGCTCTCGCCGTGCGCGTACACGGGATCGATGGTGCCGATGCCCTGGTTCATGGAGACACTGCGCACGGCGGGGATGATGGTGCCGGCCAGGCTGGGATTGGAACCGGAGTATTTTCCATAGCGGGGGTCAGCCGGGCATTTGAAGACCCCGATGGCCCCGCCCAGGTAAGTGGTCAGCAGGGAGCGGGTGGGGTCGAGGAGATCGGTCGGATTGCACATGTCGGGGCCGGTGGGCGGCGTGCCCGGGGGCATGCCGCCGCTGACGTCGCCGCAGCACCATTCGTAGCCCACCACGTTGGCGCCATCGTCGGGGTTTGGCGGGAAGAAATCACTGTTGTCGTAGGTGTACATGTGCATGGCGTTCATGAGCTGCTTGGCGTTGTTCATGCAGGTGGCGGCCTGAGCGCGGGCCTTGGCCCGGCTCAGGGCGGGCAGCAGCATGGCGGCCAACACGGCGATGATCGCGATGACGACCAGCAATTCGATCAAGGTAAAGGCACAGTGTGCGGCGGGCCTCTCGCTCCCGGTGCGGGAGCCGCAGGGCCGTGTCCGACGGCGGCGAGGTTTCATAGGCCCCAGGCTAGCACACGAGCCGGAGGATGGGAAGGGGGGAGGCGAGCTAGAGCGCCGAGTCCATCCACTTCCAGTTCCGGACTTCGGGCAGGTCCTGGCCGTACTTGGTGATGTATTGTTTGTGCTCGATCAGCTTGTCCTTGAGTTGCTGCTTGAGATAGACGCCCCGCTCGCCGGTCTGCGGCACGCGGTCGATGGTGTCCATCACCAGGTGGAAGCGGTCCAGGTCGTTGAGCACGGTCATGTCGAAGGGCGTCGTGATGGTCCCCTCTTCCTTGTAGCCGCGGACGTGGATGTTGTCGTGGTTGGTGCGGCGGTAGGTCATCCGGTGAATCAACCAGGGATAAGCGTGGAAGGCGAAAATGACCGGCTTGTCCTTGGTGAAGAGTCCGTCGAAGTCCACGTCGGTCAACCCGTGGGGGTGCTCGGAGCGGGGCTGCAAACGCATGAGGTCGACGACGTTGACGACCCGGACCTTGAGTTCGGGCAGGTGGTGGCGGAGGATGGAGACGGCGGCCAGGGTCTCGAGGGTGGGCACGTCGCCGCAGCAGGCCATGACCACGTCCGGGCTGCCCTGTTGGTCGTTGCTGGCCCATGGCCAGATGCCGATGCCCTCGGTGCAGTGCTTGATGGCGGCGTCCATCGTCAGCCACTGGGGCGCCGGGTGTTTGCCCGCGACGACGACGTTGACGTAGTGAAGGCTGCGCAGACAGTGGTCCATCACCGAGAGCAGGCAGTTGGCGTCCGGGGGGAGATAAACGCGGACGATCGAGGCCTTCTTGTTGCAGACGTGGTCGATGAAACCGGGGTCCTGGTGGGTGAAGCCGTTGTGGTCCTGGCGCCAGACGTGGGAGGCGAGCAGGTAGTTCAACGAGGCGAGCTTGCTGCGCCACGGCAGGTTCAAGGTCACCTTGAGCCATTTGGCGTGCTGGTTGAACATGGAATCGACGATATGGATGAAGGCCTCGTAACAGTTGAACAGGCCATGACGCCCGGTGAGCAGGTAGCCCTCGAGCCAGCCCTCGCACTGGTGCTCGCTGAGCACTTCCATCACCCGGCCCGAGCGCGCCAGGAACTCGTCGTTCGGCTCCGTCGGGGCGTACCATTGGCGCTGGGTCACTTGAAAGAGGGCCTCGAGCCCGTTGGAGAGCGTCTCGTCCGGGCCAAAGACGCGGAAATTGCGTTGTTCGCTGTTGAGCTTGACCACGTCGCGGAGGAACGGCCCCAGCGAGTGCGTGTCGCCGATGCCCTGCACGCCCGGTGAGGGCACCTGGACGGCGTAGTCGCGAAAATCCGGCATCCGCAGCTCGCGGAGCAGCTTGCCGCCGTTGGCGTGGGGATTGGCGCCCATGCGCCGTTCGCCCTTGGGCGCGAGTTCGGCCAACTCCGGTTTGAGCCGGCCCTGCGCATCGAAGAGTTCCTCCGGGCGGTAGCTCCGCAGCCAGTCTTCCAAGAGCTTGAGGTGTTCGGGATGGGTTGCCGGGTCGGAAAGCGGCACCTGGTGCGCACGAAAGGTGCCTTCGATCTGCACCCCATCGACTTGCTTGGGCCCGGTCCAGCCCTTGGGGGAATTGAGCACGAGCATGGGCCAGGGGGGGCGCGCGGTTTCGCCGCGCACGCGGGCGTCCCGCTGGATTCGCTTGATGCGCTCGATCGCCTTGTCGAGCGCGGCGGCCATGGCCGGGTGCATCAGCGCCGGCTCGTGGCCCTCGACAAAGAGCGGCTTCCACCCGTAGCCCAGGAACAACTGCTCGAGTTCCGCGTGGCTGATGCGCGCCAGCACCGTCGGGTTGGCAATCTTGTAGCCGTTGAGGTGCAGAATCGGCAGCACCGCCCCGTCGGTGGCCGGATTCAGGAACTTGTTCGAGTGCCAGGCCGTGGCCAGGGGGCCGGTTTCCGCCTCCCCATCGCCCACCACGCAGGCGACGATCAGTTCGGGATTGTCGAGCGCCGCCCCGAAGGAATGGCTCAGCGAATAGCCCAGCTCGCCGCCCTCGTGGATCGAGCCCGGGCATTCCGGCGACGCGTGGCTGGGAATCCCTCCGGGAAACGAAAACTGGACGAAGAGCCTGCGCAGCCCGGCTTCATCCTGGCTGACCTGGGGGTAAATCTCGCTGTAAGTCCCCTCGAGGTAGGTGTTGGCCACGACGGCCGGGCCGCCGTGCCCCGGGCCGGAGACGTAAATCATGTCCAGGTCGTACTTTTTGATGACCCGGTTCAAATGCACGTAGATGAAGTTCTGCCCGGGGGTGGTGCCCCAGTGGCCCAGCAACATGTGCTTCACGTCCGCCAGCACCAGCGGCCGCTTCAGCAGGGGATTGTCGTAAAGATAAATCTGGCCGACCGACAAATAGTTGGCGGCCCGCCAATAGGCATCCATTTTTTGCAGCAGCTCCGGCGACAAGGTTTTGTCGTCCGCCTTAACCGGCTTGGTGTTCATGTTCTTTTTCGCTTCCAAGTTTCAACTCCCGGCAAACCGCCCGCGCAATCACCGATTCCTCGTCGGTGCGGATGACCCGCACGGTTACGGGACTGCCGGCCGACGAGATGATGGGTGCGCCGTCGTGGTTTCGGTCCTGGTCCAATTTGACGCCGATGAATTCCAGGCCGTGGCAGATGCGCGCCCGGACCGGCGGCGCGTTCTCGCCAATGCCGGCCGAGAAGACGATCCTGTCCAATCCTCCCAGAGCGCCGGCGAGAGCGCAAATCCATTTCTTGGCCTGATAGCAGAACAGGGCGAGGGCTTCGGCGGCCCGCGTGTCCGCTTTCTCCCGCTCCAGCAACTCGCGCGCGTCCGAACTGGTTTCCGAGACGCCCAGCAGGCCGGACTTGTGATTGACCATCCGGTGAAACTGCTTCGGCCCCACCTGCTCGGCGCGGGCCAAATACCAACTCAGGCAGGGGTCCAAGTCACCCGTGCGCGTGCCCATGACCAAGCCCGCCGTGGGCGTGAAACTCATGCTGGTGTCAATGCTCTTGCCCCCGCGCACCGCGGTGATGCTGGCGCCTTTGAGCTGCTCCTGGACCCAATCCATGAGCACGGCCACCGCCGCCCTGTGGTCCGGGGCGGCCACCGACCGGGAGAAGTTGTCGGCCCGGTTCGGCCCTTTGACCCGGAACTTTGCCCGGGCCAGCCCGATCCCCTCAAGGCTGCCGTCCAGAAGCCGCCGGGGCGTCCCAGCGGCCGCGAAGAGGGCGAACTTGATGCTCGAGGAGCCGCCGTTGACCGTCAGCACGCGTGGATTGGCCGCTTTCACTGCTCCGCGTTCACGACCGGTAGTACTGAATCGCCCAGCATTTCCAGTCCGGCAGGTTGTACATCCACATCAATTCGCTCTTGAGCGCGCCGCTCACCGCAATCACCCGGTCCGCGCAATAAGTTCCGTGCCGCTCGTGATCGC
>Ga0326728_10026859_pt1 | contig 10132 bp, 13 predicted proteins | sample MB3enrmetagenome_FD_207602 | JGI IMG/M metagenome (GOLD analysis project Ga0326728, IMG submission 207602) | Lab enriched peat soil microbial communities from McLean, Ithaca, NY, United States - MB31MN | ecosystem: Environmental > Terrestrial > Soil > Wetlands > Peat | place: USA: New York... | reverse complement strand
CAAGCCCATGTCGGCCTTCCGCGGCTGGTTTTTTGTAGTGGCCGGCAGAGGTTTAAAGTAAGCTCCGGGCCTGGAAGCAGTTCCACGGGGCCGGTGTGGCGAAATGGAAGACGCACAGGACTTAAAAAACCACCTGGACCGCCTTTTTTCGATTTCTTACCCTCACTCGCCGCACACATGAAATGCCTGTAGTTATTGGACATAATTCACTTTTGACTGTATTTCAGTTGTGGGCGTTGAGAGCGGGATTCAGACCCCCAAAGTAGCACAAAATCTAGCACAGGAATTACCCCTAAAACCCCGTCAGACCCTCGCAGCATCAAATCCTGTGCGTCTGGTTTCCCCATGCCCCATTTTTAAAATACGATGCGCGCACCCGGACGCGATGAGAACTCGCAATCCGAGTTATTAACAACGTAACAAAACTCTTGATGCAAAAACCTCAGCGTATAAGCATGCAAAGAATGCAGCCCGAATTATCGTCGCCCGCGAACCACGAAGCCAACAACGGCTCGACAGCGTATTCAGAATCCTGGTCAATGCATCCTGGTGCCGCGCTTCGCCATAAACGTGGCATTTCGGCTAAAGAGCAGCAGGCTCGCGCGAAACATCCTGTGGTGCTGCCGCAGGAAGTTTTTGAGTCTCGCGCGCTCCGCAAGAAAGCATTTTACGGCGACAAGAGTTGCCTGATTTTTTGCGGCGAAGTGCGTGAGGTGTTGGGGTGGTTGCGCGAGGCACGCGTCTTCGCGGACTGCGTCGTTACATCGCCGCCCTTCTACGGACAGCGTGATTATGGCGTCGCTGGCCAGATCGGTCTTGAGCAAAAACCCGAAGAGTTTATCACCAAGCTGGCCGATGTATTCAGCGACATTCGCGAAGTGCTGCACACGACAGGCAGCCTCTGGGTCAATCTCGGCGACACTTATTGGAATGGCCGCGGCGAGCACAAAGGCAAAGACCTCAAGCAAGCGGCCCGCCGCTTTGGTCTGAGACCTCAAGACCGACGCGGCGACGGCAAGCTCTGTAAAAACAAGCAACTCCTGCTCATCCCCCATCGCTTCGCCATCGCGATGCAGGACAAAGAGTGGATCGTCCGCAACGATAACGTGTGGGTGAAGCCAAATCCAATTCCAGACCAGGTCGCCGACCGGAGTTGCATGTCGCACGAGTATGTCTTCCATTTCGTCACGCAGCGCTTCTACTACTACAATCGCATCGCTGTCGGAAGGAAGACCCGCAAGGGCACATATATGCCGCCGCCCGACACTTGGGAGTTGCCACCCTCCAAAGGCGGCACTTCTCACAAAGCATCGTTCTCGGAAGAATTAGTGCGAATCCCGATTCTCGCGACGACTCCCCCAAAGGGCATTGTTCTAGACCCGTTCGCGGGCAGTGGCACCACGCTGCTCTTTGCGAAAAGCAATGGCTTTCGATCGATCGGCATCGACATCAAGGAAGAGTATTGCGAGGTAATGCGCAAAGCAGTCACTGAACTCTTAATATAACTATGTCCAACCACATCGAGAAAACTGCTTCCGACCTGAGCCAATTAGGATGCTCGCGCACCGCGTCGAAAGCCTAATGTTATGAGATATTTTACACGCACGGAAATTGAAGACGCTATTTTAAAACTTGCAGGCGTCCATCCATTTTTCCAAATCACATTTCTTGCCGCCAAACGCGAGCACCTCCCGATCGGAGACACGAAATCCGTCCCACTTGACGCCGTTACGAAGCTGTTCCTCAAGACGCATTTTCGCCTTCACCCAAAATCACGACACTTTTTTAGCCCATACCGCGGCGCCGGGAAGGATCGGATTTGGGTGAATCCTGACTATGCATCCTCCGGCCTTCAGACGATCAACACTCAAACGTTTAAGGATGTTTTTCTTCATCCACCCAACTCACGCCACTGGGGTTGGAAATCAGATTATGTTGCAACCTTAGCGCAACACCTCCGGCACAAGATTCCAATATGGCCTCTCGTGGTTTGGATTTACAAGGACACGCCACTCGATGACACCGCGACCCCGCTCTCCGTGCTTGAGCAATTCTTGAAGGAATTCTCCATCACCGCTCAAGAACGAAAGCAATTGTTCGATGACAATCCGCCTCCCGAGAAAGAAGGCATCTTCCAGGCTGTCCCGGTCGAATGGCACGAAATAATCGCTAAGTATCCCCTGCCCGGCGATGTAGGCCCCGACAAAGGCGGCATTCTATCTTACCTCGAAACGTCCGGTGTAGGTCCGATCTCACATCTTCCATTTAAACCAGGATCTCGCCTCAACATTATCACCGGCGACAATAGCTTGGGAAAATCATTTCTCCTCGATGTGATCTGGTGGGCTCTCACCCAATCATGGATAGGCGACGAGATGACTCCGTATCAAGCGCCTAACAAAAAGGCAGAACCGCCAAGTATTACCTACCAGCTTGCCGCCACAATCCGAACACAGCCACAGAAGTCAACGTTCTCATTCAAAACGCACAGTTGGTCGCGACCTGCTAAGCAGCAAGTGCTACCAGGTCTTGTAGTGTACGCGCGGGCGGATGGATCCTACGCAATCTGGGATCCGGCCCGACTAGAGCGCCCTGGACAACAGCCAACTTTACTCCTTACTCGAGAAGCTGTTTGGCGTGGAGAACAAGGACGTATTGAAGGCGTTGTTCGCGACTGGGGAACATGGAAGGCAACGCCAAACTCGCCATTTGATTTGTTTCTAAATGTCCTAGCAAGGATTTCGCCTCCCGAGTTTGGAAAGCTAATGCCCGGAGAGCCAATGCGCTTCCCTTTTCTACCCCAAGAAGTGCCGACGATCAAACACACCTACGGGGATGTAGCCATAATCCATGAATCCGCAGGCGTTAGGCGAATGGTTAGCCTCGCCTATCTGATTGTGTGGGTCTGGCATCAGCATCGTATCAATGCTCAATTCATGGGTCGCAATCCTGAACAACAGCTAGTTTTGCTAATCGACGAACTAGAAGCTCACCTGCATCCTAAGTGGCAGCGCGTAATCTTACCGGCGTTGCTCGGAGTCTTTAATGACTTATCAAGTGAGCTAAACTCTCAAGTCTTTGTGGCTAGTCACTCCCCTCTGATATTGGCTTCCGCCGAGCCCGTCTTCCAACAGGAAATCGACAAGCTTCATTCTCTCGAAACGACAGTGTCCGGCCAAGTGGTGTTCAACGAACTGCCCTTCATTCCACGGGGCCGCGTGGATGAATGGCTGCGGTCTAAAGCATTCGGCATGAGCGAACCCCGTTCCCGACCTGCGGCTGACGCGATCACGCGGGCCAAACAGCTACAGGAAAGCGAAGTAGTAAAGCCTGAGGATGTACAACAGGTGCATAACGCCTTGGTCGAGACAATCCCTTCCGGTGATACGTTCTGGGCAAGATGGCTTCTTTTCGCAAAAAGGCACGGTGTTAAACTATGAGGCGGGTCCAGCCAATTGAGCCCACGGCCTCTTACGAGCAGAAAGTCCGGGTGCCGGGAGAAGCATTTCTCGCCCTCCACCCCTCACCAACACGAGAACAGTTCAAGCGAAACGACTTTTGGAAAGAAATTCATGACGAGATGTATGATGCATATCAAGGAATTTGCATGTACTGCGCATCTTGGACGCCTCGCACTCCGAACCGTGCGTCCTTCTCCCAGACGACAATCGATCACTTCATTCCGAAAGCGGTATATCCAAAGCTGGCGTACGATTGGTCGAATTTCCGACTCTGCCGTAATGATATCAACACTAATAAAGCCCAGGACCTTTACGTTCCTGACCCATTCGCTATTCGGGACGATTGGTTCCAAATAGATTTTGCAACTTGGCGTGTAGGCCCTTCCGATAATGCACCAATATACATTAAACACAGAATACGCAGCGCATTCGTGAGGCTTGGTCTAAACGAAGATGCCTACATCGAGGAACGTCAAGCAGCAGCAGCCATATACGTGCATCGGCCGCAAGAACGAGTCCAACTGGAACTCCTATATCCGTTTTTGACTGCTGAGCTCGCAAGACAAAGTGAAGGCACGGCCTTGCTTGACGATCTTCGCGGGCTTCTTTCCTTGCCGGCGATGTAGCAACACGTCACGGCTCGCTGTTCCTACGGATCAAAGAATCTGGATGGCGATGATGGCAAAAGAACCTTTTGGCGGACAGTTATTAGAATAGTAAACAAGGTTAAGGGGGGCGGGGCGCCGGCTCCGCCGGCGCACCCGCCCCCCTTTCACCTGTTCATCACGCAACCATTTGCGCTTCTTTGATCACCAGTTGCTTGTCCCGCGCTTCCCAGCGCACCACTTTCAGCGTCACTTGCTGCATGTCCGGCAGCCGTGGAAATTCCACGACCTTGTCACCGTCCAGCCTCACCTTGCCGGCGTTTAAATCGGGGTATTCCTCGAATACCGCCAGCCCAGGCTGCAGCGCCAGTTCATGCCGGACGCAAACGATTCTCCCTGAACCGTCCTTCCGGTTAAACGCCCGCGCCGAACTCGACACGACAACACCACGAACAAACATACCGTTCAGCTTTTCGCTTCCAGCAGTTGCTTTTGTGTTCTCAGCCATATCGTTAATCCCTCCTTTCTGTTGATGATAATCTCCCCGCTGCCTTTGTAGCGACCCTCCCGCGCAGCGGACAAAACGAGTTGGTCGAAAATGTCCCGATACGGCATCCGAAATTTCACCGTGCGCGCCCTGCCGTTCTGCCGGATCACGCCCATGCAGGCCCACCGCCAAAACCGTTCATCCATCGTAAAAGACGCTCGACGCACCTTCCGTCTGAATTCATCCACAGCGCTTTTCACCTTTTTACTTTTCGCTTTCTCCTTCAAAAAGCCCTTCGTGCTTTGAAACACCCGCAGCCGCTTCCGTTTCATCACCCACGCCGGCAATTCGTCCGGCTTGGTCACGTACTTCAGCACATAATGAAAATCCGCGTTGTTGATCCGCTGCACCTTCACCCAGCCCAGCCCCCACAGCTCCGCCAGCAGTTCTTTCGGCAGGAACCGGCGCGTCAGCAGAATGACGTGGTAATGCACCCAGCCGGATTCATGGAACTCCACTTTGACGCAGTACCGGGCATCAATCGAATACGTGCGGCCTTCGTATTCCACCCCATGCCGCAGCCTGTAAAACACCTTCCGCAACCATTTCCGGCTTTCCGTGAAGGCCCTTTCCTCATCCGCATAAAGTTTCGGGTCCAGCGTCAGCGTCAGGAACAGCTTACCATTCACATCCGGCAGCCGATCCCAAATCCGCGCCAGCACTTTGAAGATGCCAACCGGATGAAACCAGGACGCCGGCACAAACTCCTTGATTGTGACTTCTTCGGACGGCGCTTTTCGACTCGCGGCCTCGCCGCTCGTCCCCACCGAAAAGCGAGAAGGACTGGACCCACCTCCTTGGCTTACGGTTTCTTTCCGGGTTTCCCCAGGGTGGTTCATGCGGCACCTCCCCTGCGTGACGGCACCTTATGTTCCTGGGCAAATTCGCCAGCCACGGCACGCCGATGGAATTCGTCAATTGCCTCCTGCGTCAGATATTGGCGGCCTGCGATGTTGATCGTCTTGAGCCAGCCCTTACGCCGCCAGCGCCACGCCGTGACGGGCGTCACGCCAACTTGCTCCAGCCATTTGGAAAGGCTGATGACCGCCCGGTTACTGGTTGTCTTTTCAATCACACTCATAACTGTGTAATCAAGCGAACACGAAAGGTCCTAGTGCGTCGTTGAGAGACTTGCAAAAACCTCACTTTTTTGGGTACATGTGTCCCATGCCCAAGAAGCGTAAATTCAAAAATAATCTCACACGAATCCGTGAAGGACTCCACTTATCTCAGCCTGAATTTGCCAGACGTTATGGAGTTTCCGCTTCCATTATTAAAAAGCTTGAAGCTGGCACGCGCTCAATCACCCAGGATTTGTCAGCACGGATTTTTGCGGATATCGGGATTTTCCTCATATCGGCTCCGGAAGAAGAACCACTTGAATATACAAAAGAAGATCACGCCGCCTGGAAGAAGGAAGTTCTTTTTGATCACAAATCTGTTAAAGGAGCGGAGCGAGTAATTATGAAGCTCGTTGAATTGATGATGGCCGCCTCTGCCCGTCCCGGAGTGGAAAAATCTTATGTCATTTTCAACGCATTGATTCAGGCCATTGAGCGCGTCAAAAATGAATTCCAGATGGAAAAGCACATCGATGCCGAACTACGCGACAGGCAAGCGACCAAGACCAAGCTCTATACCGTTCGGGAATTGCGCCAAAATGAATTGTTGGCCAAACAGGTCGGGTTCACAGATGATCCAAAATTGAATGACGAGGACCAGGTTCCACTTTCAAAAACAGTCGGTTGGCTGCCAGCAAAAGACTTGTTCAATATAGTATGGCAGCATCACGCATTTATGAAGGAAATAAGCGTTTCAGACAAAGACGAGCCAACCGAAGCGCAAAAGGCAAAGCTCGCAGAAATAGAAAAACAGCGAGACAGAGAAATTGATTCTTTTCTGCCTCGCTGATTACGCCGAAGCCGTATTCTCCAGTGCCACCGGCCCGAAATTGACGCGCTCTGCCATCGCCTTTCTGTGCTCATTCGCGAGGTGACCATAAACCTTGCCGATCAGCACACCACCGTCACCATGTCCCACCCAGGCAGCAATCGTCATGAAGTCCACGCCGGACATCACGCACATTGAAACGAAGTGGTGGCGGCAGTCGTGGAAGTTAAACTCCTGCATCTTGGCATGCGTGCGGACCAGGCTCAGAGACTCCCGAAATGTTTTCGCAGCCATGTCCTTGTCACCCCGTTGAGGAGACGGAAACAACCACTCCGAATCCGGTGCGCGCCGCTTCCGCATGTCCAGAAGATGCCCCTTCAGTTTGGGATTGAAATCCACGACCCGCGCAGTCCGGTTCTTCGTATCACCCGTAGCACCCACGGTTAGCTGCTGGCCCTCGAAGTCCACGTCCTCCCAACGCAGTGCCAGTGCTTCATTGCGCCGCGCCCCGGAGTAAGCCATCAATCGCACGTAATCGACGAACTCCTGCGCGTTCTCTGTGACCGGCACAGTTTTCTCCTCCTTGTCCTTTCGGCTCTCGAAAGCCGCATTGCAGAGCTTGTCCAAGTCTGCCGCGCTGAATAGTGGCCGCTTTGGCGTGCTGCTTTTCAGTGGTCGCAGCCCCTCCGTCGGCAACCGCTGGATGATGCCGTCAGACAATCCCCGTTTCAGCACGACACGCAGCCCGATCACATCCAGGTTGATTGTGCGCGGCGATACGTTTTCCTTCATACGCTTTTCAATGAAGCGATTGACGTGAACACGTTTGATCTGATCCAGGCGCAGTTGCCCGATGGATTCAGACCATCGGTTCAGAATCACAGTTTCCTTTGCCACCGTGCTCGGCTTCTTAGCCCCCTGCCCGCTTCCAATGAAATCCAGGTAACGGGCAGCGTACTCGCTAAATCGTGGCCTCCGCCCAAGGACCGGCAGCGCGTTATCTTCCCGCTTCGTTTGCAGCCGCCTCAGCTCGACCACGGCCTGGGCAACCGTCTGCACGGGATGACTGCCCTTGTCCACCAGCGGCACCCGTTTCACCTTTTTCACCCCGGTGATTGGGCTCTCAATCGTGAGTTGCGCGTAGAAACGATTATTCCGTTCCCACAGGCCCCGAATCGGCTGCTTGCGCCCGTCCAGGACTTTTGCGAAAGTAGCCACGTGAGATTGACCGCCAACAGACTCCTTTTTGTTGCTGCTTGTGCTAGCTCCTGCTCTCATGTCACTACTCTAGCACAAATGGTAGCACAGAAGTCAATCTCAAATTCATTATCTTCGCAAGTTGTTGGTCTATAAGGTTGCCGGTGTGGCGAAATGGCAGACGCACAGGACTTAAAATCCTGGGACCGTAAAAAGTCGTGTCGGTTCGAGTCCGACCACCGGCACCAACACTTGATTTAACCAATATAATCAACGTATTTCGGGGATTTCGAGTTACCGACAACCCAAAGTCACAACGATTTGTCACAACACAGCCAAAGAATCTCAACGTTGTTCAACGTTGTCCGACCAACGCGGGTTTCCTCACGAGGGGGCAGGAGTTTTTGCCCAGGAAGACTGGAAACGCCGAGACCGGGGACGGTGGCAATCGCACGCGACTGTTTTTAGCTGTGTGCTCCCGGTTCAATGCGCAGGCGAGACCTGCTGCCCTTGTGCTTCGAATACCTGGCACGATTACAAATAGCAGTTCAGCACTTGCACAATTGCGCAGCAGTCTGGCGCGAGACTGTGCCGGTGCATGAAGTGTTTAAGGGGCGAACCGTCTGGAAAGGCGACGTGGAGGTTTACGATCTGACCGGACACCCGAAAGCTAAACGCTGCTATGCCTGGAGCCACCGTGAAGGCCCAAATGATCAGGGCGAGCGTTTTGTGGCCGTCCTGGGAATACCCCCTGTTGAATCGGCGGTTACGACTGTGCGCGTCCAGATCGTCAAGGACGCAAAGCACAGCCGTAAGCCATGAAACCGGTTTCAGCCCACACTTTCGAATGGGCTGAGCGGGAGGGACAGGATTCGAACCTGTGGAGGGGTGGAAACCCCTCAGACGTTTTTCAGGCGTCCGCAATAAACCACTCTGCCAACCTCGTGGAAAACTCCAAACAGAAGTTCTTCTCGTGAATGGCCTTAATAATTTAGACTCATTCGGACCCAATGCAAGATTTCAAATTAGGACACTACCATCTTTTCTACGTTGCGAATAACCTTGTGAATTATAGACACAAGAGCCTGATTACCGGCTTTTTGAGCACAACGAATTTTCACCTTGTCTTCAACCGCGTTATGCGCTAAGCCTCCGACCACGAGTGCAAACTAACACGCTAACGCTGGTTACCGCCCTAAAAACCACTTCGGACATCACTCAGTTTCTTGCTAATCTCATCACTATCCTGCTTGGACTTTTCGCATTCTATGCTCTCATATTCCACGGAAGGAAAATCGGAATTCTGTTCAGAGTCATGGTAAGCGCTTTCCTCAACGAACGCGTTAAGCGCATCAAAGAAACATTAGGAAAACTCGAAGCCTTCAATTTTAACATCAGAGAAGACCGCCCCGAGATCGTGGCCCTGCTCGGCCAGCTCAGCGGACAAATCAAGCCTTTAACATCCGACAGCGACGCCATCGCTTCACTTCACGCAGAAATAATCAGGCTACTCGACAAACCCACCACACTCAACGAGGCCACCAAACGCAGGATAATATCTGTCAGTTGCGCCATGCGGCTGACATTAAAGACAAAATCGAAGCCCTCCAGAGTAAACTTACCCGGGTTTTGGGCAGCGGAGACACTGTTGCTGCTCCCCGTAGGCGTCGAAAGATGAGTTCTGCGGCCCGGGCCAAGATCGCGGCTGCGCAACGGGCACGATGGGCGAAGCAACGCGGTAGGAAAGCACCCAAGCTTGCTGCCAAACCGAGACAACTGAGTGCCGCAGCACGCAAGCGCCTTGCTCAACTGGCCAAAGCGCGATGGGCGAAGGCCAAGGCAGCGGGCAGGAAAAGGCTGTAGTCGTTTGGACTTCCGTTGAGTCACGGGTTTTCCTGGGTTCTCGGCTCGGCGTGGATCGGCTCCAAAGTTTAAGTGGCGTTCAGACATGATGCAGATATGCCAAGCAACCAGGTGCGGCTGCAACTGTTTGTATTGGCTTACAACCTGGGCAACTTCCTGCGGCAGGCGGTGCTGCCCCAGTCGGTTCGCCACTGGACGTTGACGACGCTGCGGGAGAAACTGATCAAGATCGGGGCGAAGGTCGTGCGCCATTCCCGGCAGGTAATCTTCCAAATGGCAGAAGTGGCGATCCCGCGAGGGTTGTTCCGCGCCATTCTGGAAGGGATTGAGCGGTTGAGATTGGCAACCGTGACGTCAGGATGAAGGCCGACCATGTCAAAACACCGGAAACTACGGAGGAGGTGTCTTCGCATCCGGGAGAAACAGGGCTTTGGAGCCTAAAAAGGCATCGGAACACCTCCTGTGCCAGCGAAAAACTGAGGTTGTACTAGAAAATGGACTTGCAAACCTGTGGAGCAGGAAGAAAATCAGGAAGGAGGCCCACGCCGGTCGTGGGCAAGAAACCAAAT
>Ga0326728_10026854_pt1 | contig 10133 bp, 4 predicted proteins | sample MB3enrmetagenome_FD_207602 | JGI IMG/M metagenome (GOLD analysis project Ga0326728, IMG submission 207602) | Lab enriched peat soil microbial communities from McLean, Ithaca, NY, United States - MB31MN | ecosystem: Environmental > Terrestrial > Soil > Wetlands > Peat | place: USA: New York... | reverse complement strand
AAAAATGGGATGCGCTAAGCGGCAAGCGCTCGCCGTTGTTCTACGTGAACCGTCCGCAGGGAACCGAAGTGCGGCTGGATTTTGCGCCCTGGGACGCTTACTACGTGGTTTTCAATCCGCTCGAGGGTGAGGGCCAGAATGCGGAACTTGTGAGCACGAACGCGGAGAGTGTAGTGGTGGTTTCGCGCCGGCCAGACGCCATCCAGGTGCGGGTCACGACGCCGTCGAGACAGGGCCTCCTTGACGTCACGATGCGCGCCGACGGCAAGACCTACAGCTCACGCACTCTCATGACCGGGTTAGGAGTTATTCCACTCCACGGGTGGCAATTCCGTCCCGAGCCTGATCGGGTGGGAGTCCCCTATGTGAAAGTCAAGGACGCCGTGGAAGGCGAAGGAGATAAGCTCGGCTGGTCCGATCGCCATTTCGATGACACAGCTTGGCCATCTCTCTGGCTGAGTGAAGAAGAGAATACAGTGCGCAACTGGAACGTGATCGGTCCGTTCCCCAATGTGGACGATGCAGGCTTCGACACAGCCTACCCGCCCGAAAAGACGTTCGGCTCTGCGAGTCCCGTGACCGATCCCGTCATTCCCGCGAAAGCGGGAATCCATTTGGATGAGCAGTACCCAGGCCTGAACGGCAATCTGGTGGGCTGGAAGCGCTATTACGGCGACGAGCCTCACCTGACATTGGGACATTGGAACATCTGGATGCTGACGGAGGGCGGCCCCTTTGACGACTCCGCCCACATCGTCCAGTTCAACCGCGCCCTGGATACGGCGGGGCACGAATGGATCACGAGCTACGCCCTCACTTACCTTTTTTCGCCCCAAAACCAGCAAGCTGATTTCGTGATCGCGGCTGATAATTGCGTCCGGGTTTGGCTGAACCGCCAGCAGGTTTTCGCTCGCTTGCGCCACCCTTTCTGGTACGAGATGAACGACAACTGGGCTGATCGCATTCCTGTCGAACTGCACGCAGGCTGGAACGAAGTGCTGCTGAAAGTTGGAGAGGGCAGAGGCGCTGCCAGCGGCTACTACGGATTCACTTTCAGGGTTGCGGATCGCGAGGACAAGACGCTGCCCGGCATTACCAACGCCGTGCTTCCTTACGATCTGCCTGCTGCAGCGGTGGGCTCCGACCGCCGCGTTATACGTTGGTACCGGATCGAAGTTCCGCCGGGGATCGAGTCCGTTGTCCCCCCCGCGCTCGAAGGCCCCTACCGATTGATAATGAATGGAAGGGAGCTCAAGCCATCCGGCAGGACTCCCATCAACATTGGGTACTTGCTGCCTTGCACCGGCGATGATATTGGGGGCTGCGATGAGAAGAACGCGCTCGTCATCGTAGCACGCGCGGACGACCGCCTAACCTCCCCGGTGGAATTTGTGAGTGCCCCGATGCGCCTCTTCTCCCTGAAATCGTGGACGAAGACGGCCCTCGCCAACTTTTCGGGCACGGCCATCTACGAGACGAGCTTCTTCCTGCCCGCCTCTTATAGTGGCAAGCGACTCGTCCTCGACCTGGGCCGGGTAAGCTCCGTGGCGGAAGTCTATGTCAACGGACGACAGGCGGGCGCCTTAGTGTGGCGGCCCTACGAACTCGATATCACCGAGTTTATAAAACCGGGCGAGAACCATTTGAAGATCCGCGTGACCAACACCGAAGCCAATGCTCGCGCGGTGGGGCCATCGCATCGGATTCTTGCCAATATCGACGTCTGCGGGCTCGAGGGTCCAGTCGAGATCGTGCCGTACACGGAACAGACGCTGGTTCTGAAATCCGAAAAGAAATAGCTCTTACGCCATATGTTTTAGGGGAATGGCAGGCAGGCGCTTTAAGGCGCGATTTGCCGGGTCGATAGTAATGCCCACAGATTCAAGCGCCGTGACGCCGAGTACTGGCTCCACATCATCAGGACCGAAAATCACGCGTCCAGCGGTAATTTCACCCATGAACCGAATCTCGACCAGGCCGAAGGCGTATTCGTGTTTGGTCCCGTCGGCCAATTCGTACACCATCTTCCCAACCGGTTGCACTTCGATTTCCCGGAGCTTGCTCGCCGGAGCCAGGCAATCCGTGGCTCCGGCATTGACAAGGAAGTCCGCTTCATAAGAGCCGGCCGCGCTTCCTAAGCTCGATAAGGCAACGGCCACGTGTACGAGTCCCATCCACTGCTCCTGACTACAGGGTACGCACGGGAACCGCCGGCCTAAAGGCCAGCGCCCAACAGAGGCTACATAAATAGCGCATCCCTCATTCGCTGCCCGTTAGCCTGAACGAGTAGTTCCCTGACCCGACCTCAAAGGTGAATATCCTCCCTTGTTGCGTCGCGCCTTTCACGCCCGGATCGCCGCTCACATAGCGGCCGTCCTCCCAGACCACCCTGCCGCCTTCCCGAATCACCACATCCGTCATCTGTGCTTCAGCCGGAACGACGACCTGAGCATCGCTCGAGACCGGAACCGTCACGTCGATTGCGATGGAGCCGGGGGAATAGCTCCAGGACGAAGAAACGGTTCCGCGAATAGTGTCCACGGAAGCGCTGGCCCAGTGCAGGTCCTCGACAATCTGCGGGGCGATGCGGATGTGCTGGTAGCCCACGCTTTCGGGGCCCAGGTTAATCCCGCCCAGAGCGTTGTAGAACCACGCCCCCACACTGCCGAACATAATATGGTCATGAGAGTTCATGGCAGGCCCGGCTTTATCCTGCCAGAGTTCCCAGAGGGTGGTTGCGCCGCGCTCGACCATGTAGCCCCAACTGGGATATGTCGTCTGCACGGCCAGGTCGTAAGCCAAGTCGGAGCGTCCAAGCGAGGTCAGCAGAGGCATCAGAAATTTGACGCCGATGAAGCCTGTGGTCAGGTGCGTGTTATGGCCGTACACGATGTCGTCCGTCAGGCTGCGCTGAACGGCTTCGCGATGCTCTTTGGGGACCAAATCCAGGAACAGCGCCATGGCGTTGGCGGTTTGGGTTCCGTTCGCGTAGTTGTCCGTATGGGCGTCAAAGAAAGTACGATTCAAAGCGTCTTTGACCTGGCTGGCCAGTTGCCCATAGGATGCGGCCTCGTCGGACTTTCCTAAAATCTGAGCCATCTTCGAGAAAAGCGAGACGTCGTAGTAGTACCAGACGTCGCCGATGTAGTCGCCGGGCGTATGGGCCAATTCCACCCAGTCGCCCTCCCAGTGCAGGCGATAAACATTGTCCTGAGCGTGGCTGCGCAGAAACGCGACATATTTCTTCAGGGCGTCGTAATTCTCCGCCAGGATGCGGCGGTCTCCGTACTGTTGCCACATGTACCAGCACAACAGCGGATAAGCCGTTTGCCAGCCAAGGTCACCCGGGACGCCGCCGTACTTGCGAGGAACCGTGTCGGGCAGCGAGCCGTCGGGGAACTGGGCGTCGCGAATGTCGCGAATGAAATTGGTATAAAAAGCAGCCATGTCAAAATTCATCATGGCCTCTTCCGCGGTCGCCTGCGCATCGCCCATCCATCCCTGTCGCTCGTTGCGCTGATCGCAGTCCGTTGGGATGCTGAACAGGTTGGTGAGCTGAGACCAGTGGATCAGCCGCTGGATGTCGTTCAATATTTGCTTCGAAGCAACAAAACTCCCCGCCGCCCCCACGGCGGTATGCACAACTCGTCCACGCAAAGAGTCCAGGCTAGGTGTTCCCGGAAACCCTGTCACTTCGACGTAGCGGAAGCCGTGATAAGTGAATCGCGGCTCGTACGTTTCCTCTCCTTGGCCCTTCAAGGTGTAAATATCGCGCGATTTCGCCTCGCCCAGGTTCTCGCGATTGATCATCCCGTCCGGGTAGACCAGCTCTGCAAAACGCAGCGTCACCTGGGTTCCCGCCGGGCCTTGCATTCGAAGTTGCACCCAGCCGCTCATGTTCTGGCCCATGTCGAACACAAAGACGCCTGGCCTGGGACTGGCGATGCTGCGCGGCATCATCGAATCCACGACGCGAATGGGCGGCATCATCTGCGCGGAAAGGACTCCCTTCGAGCCCTCGACCGTCTGCGCCGCACTCCAAGTCGAATCGTCGAACCCCGGCTGGTCCCACCCAGGCTGCTCGCGCCGCGCGTCGTAAACTTCTCCGTCATAGACACTGTCACTGACGATGGGGCCCTGCGTCGCTTTCCAGGAGCCATCGCTTACCACGAACACTGTTTTCCCGCCTTCGAATTCGATATTGACCTGAAGCAAGAGCGCCGGAGTCTTGTAGTAAGGCCCGACTTCCGGGTCGAAGAAGCGTCTGCCGAGCGTTGCCCAGCCGCCGCCCAGCATCACTCCGAAGGCGTTCTTTCCGCTGCGCAGCCGGCGAGAGACATCGTACGTGGTGTACAGGACTCGCTTGGGGTAGGTCGTAAATGCCGGGTCGAGTACATTCCTCCCTACCTTCTCCCCGTTGATCCTCAGCTCGTAGTAGCCAAGCGCGGTGACGTAGGCACGGGCGCGGACAATCCTGCCCTGGAGGTCGATCTCCTTTCGGAGCAGGTTCCCCTCAATCCATTGCCCTTTCCAGTCGTCTCGGGAGAGCAGGCCCATCTCAAATTGGGCGGCGGCGCTGTATGGGCTTGCGTTGCCCGCCGTGTCCCAGGATCTGACCTTCCAGTAATATGTCTTCCCGCTGGAGAGGGATTTCCCCGCATACACCACCTGGGTCGAGTCATTCGAATCTACTTTTCCCGAGTCCCAGACGTCGCCGGCATCCCGGTCCAGGCCTTCGGCGCTGCCGGCGATTAGAATCTGATACGCGGTCTGCATCTGGGCGCGCTCCGAGTGATGGAGCACCCACGAAAACCGGGGCTTCTGAACGTCGATGCCCATGGGATTCGAAAGGTATTCGCAGCGCAAGCCGGTAGGAGCCGCCGGGCCTTCCGCTCCGTAGACAACGCCCGCCGAACCTAGGAAAAGGAACAGACCGACAAAGGTCCGCATAACCTGCCAACGCCGGTTTCCGTCAAACATGACACACCTCGAAAAGGGAATTTCCACGGATGGTCTGCCATCATGCCTCAGACGCGGAAGCCTGTCAATTCACGAGGGTGCGGAAAGACAGTGTCGGGTGCGAGGTCAATGCACATCGCGCAAGCTTGACTAGCCGACTACTTGTCACTTTCCCGGCATCGACTTGAATTCCCGAGCTTCGGTTCGTTTTCGCAAAACGTGGCCTTTCTTGCTGCATTTCGGGTCAAATTACCGTCAAACTGCGCGCAAAACGCGCAAATTGCGCATCATTAAAAAGGGTGACTTCCTTTGTTTTCAGCAAGTTCTTAGCTTCGTTCCCACGATTTTCCATTTTTTGTAGAAGACTGGTTTCCTGCCTTGCGGGGACTAATCCAGGTTCTTTCAAAGGTCGAGGCATCATCAGACTCGCCTACGACAATAAGTCCACAACATGACCATATTCATAGGCTACCATAAGTCCGGAGAATTGTCAAGCGAAAAATGCGAAAAGTGAAAAATGCAAACCCCTCCGATTCAGAGCCTGGACGACTCCGAGCGGTGGATTCCCGCTTTCGCGGGAATGACGACCTCCAGGGTGCGCGTCCCTGATATCGTCATTCCCGCGAAGGCGGGAATCCACTTCCACGGTCCGAAGCGCATTCCCCGCATGGAGTGCAGATTGGCGAATGACGGACTTGACAATACCAGGGTTGGATGGGTACTCTTTGACCATTGGTGCGGATGGGCCGCCATTCCGCCAACCATGGGCAAGATAGACTTTCCCACAGGGGATTTTGGGTTTCAGCATTAGCGTCGGTACGAACTGCTACTCTCGAAGCTCGCGTACGACTTAGTGGGCTAGTGTTGGGTTCTGGGTCATCACCTCAAAATCAAAGGAGAACGGAATATGGTTAGAAAAGCTCGAGCTGTTTCAACCATTTTGGCGCTCCTTGTTTCGACAGGTTTCCTCTTTGCCCAAGGCGGCGCCACGGGAACAATCCTGGGAACCGTGACGGATAACTCCGGCGCGGTCGTACCTAAAGCTGCTGTCACTGTCACCAACACGGGTACCAGCGTTGCGAGTCACACCCAGACAAGCGACACTGGGAATTACACCGTGCCTTACCTGATCCCCGGGACCTACTCGGTGAGCGTCGAGGCCCCCGGTTTCCAAAAGGCAGTGGTCGATAATATCTCCCTGGTCGTCGACCAACAGGCCCGAGTCGATGCGGTCCTGAAACCCGGCACCGTGACGGAGGTCGTGGAGGTGCGGGCCAATCCGGTCGCGCTCGATACTGACAACGCGGCCGTTTCACAACTGGTGAGCAACAGGCAGGTGGAGGATCTTCCGCTCAACGGACGCAACTGGACCCAGTTGCTTTTCATCACCCCAGGCGCGGTAACTGTCGGCGCAGAAATGGGTACGATGCGGCAGGGTGAAGGAAATGGTATCAGCATTAACGGTGGCCGGCCCGAGTCCAACAACTACACGATCGACGGCATCGGCGCCACGGATGTGGCTTTGAGCACACCGGCCGTTATCTTGTCGATTGACGCCATCCAGGAGTTCAAAGTCCAATCCGACACGTATTCTGCCGAATACGGCTTCAGCGCGAACCAAGTGAACATCATCAGCAAAGCCGGCACCAACGACCTGCACGGGACCCTGTTCGAGTTCGACAGAAACGATGCTTTCGACGCCAGGAGCCCCATTGCCGAGCCGACGATTCCTAAACTGCGGCAAAACCAATTCGGATTCGTGGTGGGTGGTCCGGTCTACCTGCCGCACATCTATAACGGGCGTAACAAGACCTTCTTCATGGCGAACTACGAAGGCACTCGGATCAGTAATGGGTTCACTGGGTTCGTCAACACCCCGCCTCCTGATGAACTGGCTGGCAACTTCTCAGGTTCGGGATTGCCAGAGCCGGGAACGCCGGCGTGCGCCGCCGCGCTAGTACTCAACAACCCTTGCAATCCGGAGAACCCGGCCACCGGCCAGGCTTTCCCTAACGATACAATTCCCAGCACTCTCTGGTCCCGCCAAGCCGCGGTGACCCTCGCCGCGAACACTTTCCCGGCTCCGAACTGCAGTCCGGCTCAGTGCGCTGGAAACAACGTTCTCTTGTCGCTCAACCTTCCCAACCGGGCCGACCAGCAGACCTACCGCCTGGATCAGGACCTGGGGAAATTCGGCAAGATCTTCGGTCGGGGAACCTATGCGAGCTACAAGAATACGAATTTGTACAATTCGGATTCGGTCCCTTACGGATTAACATCCTTCTACGAGACCGAGAAGCAATGGGCAATTTCGCACACCCTGAGCTTCCACGGGAACATTGTGAATAGCTTCCGCATGGGATACCTGGATGCGATCGCCAATGAGGGAGCTCCTGCGCCCTCCGCGTCCCAGATCGCGGCCTTGGGGTACTCAAATGTATTCACTAAGTTTGGTCCGCTTCAGGCAAGCTGGTCCGGCATAGGCTTCGGCAATGTTTACAGCGGCTTCGGGGGCTCGGTGAATGCCTATACGGCCAGCGATATCCCGAACTGGGAGTTCAACGACTCGTTGACCATCGTTAAGGGCAAGCATACGATCACGACGGGCGCGGAATTTCGCCATTGGGTGGTCAATCGCAATCTGGATGACGACTTCTTCGGCGACTATGGTTACGACAACGACACCATTCTGGGAAACAATAATGGCTGTACGACGATCGTCTGCGGAACGGGCAACCAGGTGGCCGACTTCCTGCTGGGCTACTACAATAACGTCGGCGGGTTTATTCCCGGTCCGTTAAGCCCCACGAATCAAGCGGGTAATCCCCAGTCGCACGTCTACAATTATTTTGCCCCCTTTGTGCAAGACGACTGGAAAGTGAACCCGCGGCTCACCTTGAACCTTGGCCTGCGTTGGGACTACCGCAGCGTGCCGTACGAGGAAAACAATAAATTCTTCTGGCTCGACGTCAACAACCCCAATGGAGGCTTGTGCTTTGCGGATAAGAGGTTGTTGACCGACGGCGTGGCCCCGGCCGGAAATGGCTTCTTCGAGTATTGCAACCGGCGCGCGCCGCAGAATCCGGGGTTGCTTGATCCTTATGCGCCTCGCATTGGGTTCGCCTTCCGCCCCTTCGGTGGTGACAAGACGGTGGTTCGCGGCGGGTACGGGATTTATTACGACTCCTTCGAAGCCCGCGAGATTGACGATTCCGGGGACCTCTACCCCTACAGCATTCGCGACAGCCTCACCCCGACCACTCAGCCGGTGACGACCGCGCCCAAGTTGACCAACCAACTATTCCCGGGTTTCACCACACTGACGAAGGTGAGCCCCGCCTCGGCGACCTTTATCGCGGTGATCGAGTCGGAATTGCCAATAAATCCGTATATGCAACAGTGGACGCTTTCCGTCGAGCATCAGCTCGCCAAGAACACTACCCTGGAAGTGAACTACATCGGATTGAAGGGCACGCATCTGCTGGATCGGCACAACATCGCTCAGCCGTATGCGCCCACGAATGGCGCCACACTCTGCAATCCCCCGACCGGTGCAGTTGCGAATTGCCTCGGCGCCGAGTACACATCACGACTCCCCTATCCGAATTTCACCGGGTTCTACATCGACAGCGACTGGCACGGGAATTCCGACTACAACGCGGGCAACGTCAAACTCGAGCACCGCACCGGGCAGATGTCCATCACCACGATCTTCACCTGGGCCAAAAGCCTGGACGACAAATCCGCCGCAGCCGGCCTCGGATCGGACGGCGGCGGGTACCAGGGCTTCATGGACAACCACAATATGCGCCGCGACTACGGTCCCGCGAATTACGATGTCGACCACCGCTTTGTCACCAGCTATGTCTACAACCTGCCCTTCGGCCGGGGCAAACACTTCCTGAGCAATACCAACAAAGCGTTGGATATGGCCCTCGGAGGTTGGGAGCTAACCGGCATCACAACCTTTCAAACGGGATTCCCTTACTCGATTGACGCTCTCGATCTGAACGGTATCCTCGACAGTCAGAACCCCCGCGCCGATCGAGTCCCTGGTGTGCCGATCGCTCCGGCTCACAAGACAACCGCAACATGGATCAACACGGCGGCGTTTTCACAGCCACTTAACGGTGTCTACGGGAATACCGGCCGCGGCTTCCTTCGTTCGCCCGGGATTAACGACTGGGATATTGGCTTTTTCAAGAACTTCAACTTCACCGAAAGCAAGAGCCTCCAGTTGCGGTTCGAGAGCTTCAATACTTGGAACCACCCCAACTACTACGTGCCCTTGACCGGCCCGGCGGCGGGCGGCGCCTGTAACCCGGACTGCGGCATCTCGGATGTGTCATTCGGAGCGCTCACGATTGCTGCTCCGGGCCGCATCATCCAACTGGGAGCGAAGTTCATCTTCTGAAGCTCCCTTCCCTGAGGGTTCCGCCAGGCGCCCCGCGCCTGGCGGAGCCTGTGTTTCCTTCCTCCACAAGCCGAAACCGTGAAAGCGATTCCCCCTTAACCTGCTTGTTGGGGGACGGCTTGCCGTCCCCTAAAGGACGGGGTAGGGCAAGCCCTACCCCTACAACTTTTCGAAGTTCGGCGAAATGGTCGCAGAAGACTAAATGCCTGCGTTATACTCGGAGGCATGGCAGACGAGCATAGAAAGGCTTCGGCACTCGCGCTTCTGCTGGGGCTGCTGGTCTCCGGCTGCAATCTCTTTGCGCAAACTTCCCCAAACGACGCGCTGGAACAGTATGCTGAGGCAGGCGAGAAAGCCTTGGCGCAGGGCCGCTATGCCGACGCGGAAAAGGCTTATGAAGGGCTGCGAAGGCTGTCTCCCGGAACCGCTGAGGTGCACGCCAGACTTGGCCTGATCTATTTCCAGGAACGGAAATTCGAACAGGCAGTTGGGAGCTTGCGCCAGGCCCTGAAGCTGAAACCCAGTTTGCCCAAGCTGGATACCCTCCTGGCCATGTCCTTGTCAGAGCTAGGCCGCTACACAGAAGCCCTGCCGGGCCTCGAGAAAGGGTTCCAACAAACCGCGGATACCGCGGTGCGGCGCCGGTGCGGCCTGGAGCTTGTCAGGGCCTACACCGGCTTGCAGCGCGATACCAGAGCGGTGGAAGTGGCCCTGGAACTAAACCGCCTGTATCCGGACGATCCTGAGGTCCTCTTCCAGA
>Ga0326728_10026853_pt1 | contig 10134 bp, 10 predicted proteins | sample MB3enrmetagenome_FD_207602 | JGI IMG/M metagenome (GOLD analysis project Ga0326728, IMG submission 207602) | Lab enriched peat soil microbial communities from McLean, Ithaca, NY, United States - MB31MN | ecosystem: Environmental > Terrestrial > Soil > Wetlands > Peat | place: USA: New York... | reverse complement strand
CGCGGTGATGCAGCCCATCTATCAGGTGTCCACGTTCGCATACAAGGGCGTAAAGCAGATGGGCGCCTTTGACTACTCCCGGTCCGGTAACCCCACGCGCAAGGCCCTGGAGGACTGCATCGCCTCACTTGAAGGCGGGGCGTACGGCTTCACCTTCGGCACCGGCATGGCGGCCGAGACCACTGCCCTGGCACTTCTGAGTGCCGGGGACCATCTCATCGTCCACGATGACCTCTACAGCGGCACCTACCGCCTGTGCAGCAGCGTCATTGCCCGGCAGGGCGTGGAGGTCCAGTTCGTGAACCTCAGAGATCTCGATGCCTTGAGATCGGCCATCAAGCCCAACACAAGGCTCATCTGGACCGAAACCCCGACGAACCCGCTCATGAACATTCTGGATCTGGCAACCATTGCGGACATAGCCAAGTCAAAAAATGTGCCCACCCTGTGCGATAACACATTCCTGTCTCCCTATTACCAGAACCCGCTGGCTCTTGGGATAGACATGGTGCTGCACTCAACTACCAAGTACATCAACGGCCACTCGGACGTAGTGGGCGGTGCCATCGTGGTTAATGCTCCTGATCTTGCCAAGCGGCTGGCCTTCCTTCAGAATGCCCTGGGCACCTGCCAGGCGCCCTTTGATTGTTTCCTCGTGCTCCGGGGGCTCAAGACCCTGGCGGTGCGGATGGAGGCCCATAATAAAAACGCCCTTGCCATTGCACAATGGCTCGAAAAGCATCCGAAAATAGAATGCGTCCTGCACCCGGGTCTCAAAAGTCATCCTCAGCATGAGTTGGCCTTGAGGCAAGCTAAGGGGTTTGGCGGTACATTCTCGTTCAAGGTAAAGGGAGGTGAGGATGAGGCATTCCGGCTTCTGGCAAGCGTGAAGCTCTTTATCCTTGCAGAATCTCTGGGAGGGGTGGAGTCGCTCATCGAGCACCCATGGACCATGACGCACCTGTCCATGCCCGAGGAGGCGCGTGCCGCAGCCGGCATCACCGGCAACCTGATCCGCATCTCCGTGGGTATCGAGCACGTTGATGACCTTATTGCTGACCTTGATCAGGCGTTGGAGCAGGTTTAGAGTGCTAAGGTTTATAAGGAAATGACCGCTTACTAAAGGGAGAGACCGGTCAACACGATTGTGTTAGGTATCTTAATATTAGTAATATGTTGCTATAATGGATAATAAGATTAAACCCCTTTGGGGATGTCCATGATCTATCACATGCGGAGAAATGAGCGACAGATCGAAGACTGGTTGATACTTGAAGATATCCTGCAACACGGCAAGTATGCAGCAATCGCCCTTTGCAGACAGGACGAGCCCTACATTGTCACCCTGAGTTACGGATATGACAAGGTCAATAGAACTTTATATTTTCACTGTTCGAAAGACGGCCTCAAGAGTGAATTCGCACGACAGAATCCACATGCATGTATCACTGTCATTGATGACAAAGGATACATCAAAAATGAATGCAGCCATGCATACAGATCTGTTGTCATGAGAGGGCGGATCGAGATACTTGATGAGCATAATGAGAAACTACAGGGGCTGGACGTTCTAATAGGTCATCTGGAAGAAAATCCTGAACTGATAAAGGCTGGGCTCCCCCGGAAACAGCACCTCCTTGAGGGCATGAACATATGGAAGTTCAAGATAGACGAGATAACTGGAAAAGAGGGCAGATAGAAGCAATGGGGATGCCCTAACCGGGAGATGTTCTCGTGAGTGCTCATGGAGGAAGAGTGGATGAATCTTGTATTGATCTTTGAAATTCTATGGTTAACATAAGCTCCAATCTAAAGCCGCCGGGTCAACGGTCAGTGAATTGCCTGCCGCCTTGCGACTCTATAATTACGACTAAGGGGGTAATTCATGATTGACATAGAGAAACTGATGAGTGATGCCTTCCAGGTGTTTTTAAAGGAAGCGCCCAAACATGGCCAAGCTTGGATGAATGCTGTTCGAGGATTGAGCGATGCCAGTGCATTGGATAAGAAGACACAAAGCTTGGCGTATCTCGCGGTAATTGCTGCGTTGCGCTTGGATAGCGGTATCCTGTTTCATGTCGTGCACGCGAAAGAGGCCGGTGCCTCGCGGGAAGAAGTGATCAGCGCGATATTGGTCGGTTTACCTGCTGCGGGCAACGCCGTCACCGGAGCTCTGCCCAGCGCCATTCAAGCCTATGATTCTTCACTATGAAGTCATGAATGGGTGCAAGCTCAATCAAACGAATCCCCGCAGCTTGCTGCGTGGATCTTCATTAAGGATGATTTTGTAAAAAAATAAAAAAAGCCAGACTCTCTCCCCTTAAGAAGAGGGGAGAGAGTCTGGCAAGAGATCTCAGGCAAATTCTTCGTCAGATCTTTGGCAGCCCGGTATCGTCGTACAGCCCCTCGAAGAGCACACCGCTCAGGTATCGTTCGCCCGAATCCGGCAGAATGGCGACAATGCTCTTCCCTTCGAATTCCTTGAGCCCGGCCAGCCTGATGGCTGCTGCAATGGCCGCTCCGCAGCTGATGCCCGAAAGGATTCCTTCTTCTCGTGCCAACCTCTTGGCATAAGTGATGGCCTCTTCGCTGGTTACCTTTTCTACCCGGTCCACTACGGTGAGATCGAGGGTGTCAGGGATAAACCCTGCTCCGATGCCCTGGATCTTATGGGGCCCCGGTTTTATCTCCTGACCGGCCAGGTGTTGGGAAATGACAGGGCTTTCTGCGGGTTCGACCGCTACGCTAATGATCTTTTTACCCTTTTCATGCTTGATATAGCGCGAAACACCCGTGATCGTTCCTCCGGTGCCCACACCGGAGACAAGAACATCGATTTTGCCGCCCGTCTGTTCCCAGATCTCAGGCCCTGTGGTCTTGAAATGGACGTCCGGATTTGCAGGGTTTTTGAACTGCTGGGGCATGAAATATTTCGGGTCGGATGCTGCAATACGCTCCGCCTCGGCAATAGCCCCCTTCATCCCTTGGGGCCCGGGTGTCAGGATGATGTTTGCGCCAAAGATTGAGAGGACCTTGCGGCGCTCGAGTGACATGGTTTCAGGCATGGTGACGTTCAGCTTATATCCACGTGCAGCAGCAACATAAGCCAGCGCTATGCCCGTATTCCCGCTCGTAGGCTCGATGATCTCCATGCCGGGCTTGAGCGATCCGTCCTTTTCTGCAGCCCAGATCATGTTGGCACCGATACGGCATTTGACTGAATATGCAGGGTTTCGACCTTCCACCTTGGCCAGGATGGTGGCGCCAAGCCCTTTGGAAAGTCTGTTGATCTTGATCAGTGGAGAGTTCCCGATTGATAAGGTGTTGTCATCAAAGAATGTGCCCATAAAGGCCTCCTTTAGGGGGTTGTTTTATCTTGTGATCTTTACTTTAAAGATCCCATTATCATTCTATAATCTTAGATTATTTTCATAACCTATTATGACTATCGATTAGATAGTAAATAAAGCCCGGTAAATTGTCAACTGAATAATAAGAATCAGGTAACCTCTTGACAAGGGGTACATATGATAATACTCTAGTTAATCGATAGCAATTAAGGTAATTCGAGGATATTACATGAAACTGTCAACTCGATCAAGGTACGGCGTACGGCTTATGCTAGAGCTGGCGCTGAACAGCAACAAAGGTTCGGTGTTTCTCAAGGATATTGCCAAGAAAGAAGAGATCTCGGAGAAATACCTCAGCCTCATTATCATCCCACTCAAAGCCGCAGGACTTGTCAACTCCATGCGCGGTGCCCATGGCGGCTATACCCTGGCTAAACCGGCATCAAACATCACCCTCAAGGAGATCGTGGACGTCCTTGAGGGTGAGACCTGTCTGGTAGACTGTATAAAGAACCCTTCTGCCTGCTCACGCGCCGATACCTGCGCAAGCAGAGACCTCTGGACCATCCTGAGTGATAATATATCCCAGACGCTCGGCTCCTTCACGTTGGAAGACCTGGTCAGGAAGAGCAGGGAAAAGGGTCAGAGCGGTGCAATGTTCCATATATAGACAAGAGATGACCAATGGACAAGATATACCTCGATAATGCAGCAACCACACCGGTTGCCCCTGAGGTCGTTCAGGCAATGCTACCGTTCATGTCCCAGGTGTATGGGAATGCGTCGAGTATCCATTCCTTCGGACAGGAGGCAAAGGCTGCAGTGGAGCGGGCCCGGGATAAGGTAGCAACCCTTATCAATGCTAAACCTGAAGAGATCGTGTTCACCAGCGGAGGTACCGAGAGTGACAACTGGGTCATAAAAGGAGTAGCGTTCGCCCGAAAGGACAAGGGCAACCACATCATCACATCCGCCATCGAGCACCATGCCGTGTTGGAGACATGTGCATTTCTTGAAACCCAGGGATTCAAAGTGACCCTTCTTGGCGTTGACAAGTACGGCCTCGTGGACCCGGATGATGTGAAAAAGGCCATCACGGGAAAGACCATCCTGATCTCCATCATGCACGCTAACAACGAGATCGGCACCATGGAGCCCATTGCAGAGATCGGCGCTATTGCACGAGGCCACGGGATATATTACCATACCGACGCGGTCCAGACCTTCGGCCACTGCCCCATTGACGTGGATGAGCTGAATGTGGACCTGCTGAGTGCTTCCGCCCACAAGTTCTCCGGACCCAAAGGGATAGGTCTGCTCTATATCCGCAAGGGAACCCGCATTGCACCGTATCTCCATGGCGGTGACCAGGAACGGAGCCGAAGGGCTTCGACACTCAATGTACCGGGCATCGTGGGCCTGGGAAGGGCCGTGGAGATCGCCCAGAAAGAGATGGAGTCAGAATCTCTCCGGCAGACGGCCCTGAGGGATTGTCTTATCGATGGCCTGGTTTCCTCCATCGAAGAAAGCAACCTCAACGGCCACCCTCTTAAGAGGCTTCCTAATAATGCGAACATCTCCATCGCATATGTCGAGGGCGAAGCCATGCTGCTCACTCTGGACATGGAGGGCATTGGGGTCTCCACAGGCTCGGCCTGCACCTCTTCTAGCCTGGAGCCATCGCATGTCCTGGCAGCTATCGGCCTGCCCGTTGAACTAGCCCACGGATCGCTACGTTTCTCCCTTGGCAGGAACAGTACACGCCAAGAGATCGAACGGGTCCTTGCGGTTCTGCCTGTAATTGTGAAAAAATTGCGGGCGATTTCGCCGCTGTATCGAAGTAGGGCTTAAGTGATGAGCGATCAATTGAAGATGTACAGCGACAAGGTTATGGATCATTTCCTCAACCCACGTAATGTTGGAGAAATCGATAATCCGGACGGCCTGGGAAAGGCAGGGAATCCAGTCTGCGGAGATATCATGGAGCTCTCCATAAGGGTCGAAAACAATGTGATCACCGATGCCAGGTTTAAGACTTTCGGGTGCGGGGCGGCCATTGCCACCAGCTCCATGGTCACGGAGCTCGTCAGGAACAGGACTGTTGACGAGGCACTCACCATTTCCAACAAGGCAGTTGCAGAGGCCCTGGGCGGACTGCCACCCATCAAGATGCACTGTTCCGTCCTTGCTGAGGAGGCCCTGCGGGCCGCCATCGATGACTTCAGGAAAAAGTCTTAGACGGGGTCCCGTGTGAAGGAGAAGCAATGAGTATCGTTGATGATATTTTGAAACTCAAGAAGGACAAAAACGCCGTCATCCTAGCCCATAACTACCAGCTCCCAGAGATCCAGGACATAGCCGACTTCGTGGGCGATTCTCTGGGGTTAAGCATCCAGGCGGCAGATACCGATGCCCAGGTGATTGTATTCTGCGGGGTCCATTTCATGGCAGAGACGGCCAAGATCCTATCGCCCGGCAAGACCGTCCTGCTGCCGGACATGAATGCCGGCTGCCCCATGGCGGACATGATCAATGCCGACCAATTGCGTGAACTTAAGGCGCAGCATCCACGTGCAACGGTGATTTGCTATGTGAACACCACTGCCGGGGTAAAGGCCGAGTGCGACCTGTGCTGCACATCCGCCAATGCCGTAAGCATCGTCAAAGATGTCATGAAGGAAAAAAAAGAGGTCATCTTTGTCCCGGACAAGTACCTTGCAGATTATGTGTCCACCGAGACCGGGTGCGACCTTATCGTCTGGAAGGGCTACTGCCCCACGCATGCGAAGATCCTGCCCGAACACATTCTCTATCAGAAAGAGCTGCACCCAGGTGCCGTTGTCCTGGCACACCCCGAGTGCACGCCGGGAGTAAGGAGGCTTGCTGATAAGGTAATATCCACCGAGGGCATGTGCCGATATGCTAATGAGAGGAAGGACAAGGAATTCATTGTGGCCACCGAGGTAGGCATCCTCCACCGGATGCGCCGCGATAATCCGGACAAGACCTTTTACCCGGCCTCAGACATTGCCATCTGCCCGAATATGAAGCTCACCACCTTGGAAAAGGTGCTGTGGGCCCTCGACGGGATGCATAACGAAATCACCCTGGACCGTGAGATCATAGCCAAGGCGAAGAGGTGCATCCAGAGGATGCTCATCTACAGGGTATAGCAATGTGCCTCATGCGCCCTAATGGCGTTTCCACCCCATCGTTGCATATAACCATAGGTCAACGACAAGAACAGTTTGTTCTCCCCGTGCTTCCGAGTCTTCAATATCTTTCCAAATCCTCTGAAGTCCTTGATCGAAATCGGCTTGAGGCAGAATTCCCAACTGCGAAACTATTGTCTTGTCTAAAAGACCATCTTCTATTGCCTTACGGGCTGGGAAATGCATTGCCATGTGTTGCGCTTCGACTGTATGGCATTCGGAAAAGCCCACCTCTTGCATAAGCTTCTCAAGTGCTGAGGTAGATAGATAGCGTCTCAGGTCAAGCTTGAGCACACCATCGAAGTAGTCATATACGAACCAATGATCGCAGGCCTTGTGTGGATCCAGCCCAACAATCAGTAAACCCCCATCGGGATGGAGAACACGAAAGGCCTCTGATAGGAATTGGGATTTCTCATCAAAATGGTGCACTGCGTTGATGCAGAACAAGTGATCGAACGAATCGTCCTCCCAAGGGATTATGTTGGCATACCCCTGCTTCAGATCTCCGCTCGGTAGATGATCTCTAGCTAGCTTGAGCATCTGTGGTGAAGCGTCCATGCCGGATACCTTAAGACCGTGGCTTTCCAGAATCGTAAGCCAATGCCCAGTTCCTCAGCCTACCTCAAGAACTCTATTGGTGGGGTTGTTTCCTGTAAAAGTCAGAAGCACATGTTCAATATCATGGAAAGAGATCCCGTCATAGCGGCGGTCATATTTGTCAGCTACATTGCGATAGTCCATGGATCGTTTCATGTCTTGTTCCTTTAACGCTATGCATTAATATGCCGACTTAGGTTAGTATATCAGAATATGTAATGATTCATAAAGAATCCTTTCCCAGGTTATGATTATAACCATTCATATTGGCTAAAGTGATTATGCAATAAATATGGGTGGTTTCAGACTAAGATTGATTGTTATAGCCAGTACAAAACTTTGATCCAGTTCCAGATATTATACATTCCATGATACGTGGGGGTGAGTTCCTTGTTAACATGGAGGAGTTTATACACCGCTGTCTGCGCTGTCTTCGTGGAATATGAAACCATGAATACCGTATCCTCTGGCATTTCAGTATATTCACCGATCAATGCCAAATTCGTTGATCTATCCGGCACAACCGGAGGTCGATCATATTGATTCCTAGGCAGGAACATGCTGGTTACATAGGGAAGCATGAAAGGGCTGCATTCGGATGTTTTTAATATTTCGGGCAACTCTTTCATGAATCCGAACTGATAGCACATTTCCGTCAACAACTCCTCTCCGGTGCAATCGCCCATCGGTTTCTTCACATAGTCGCCATTGTTATCGCCCTTGAGGGCATAGGCCATAATGATGGTTGTGTCCTTATCCTGATTTCTCACAAAGGGCTGCCAGGGGATATGCACGATGAGGTTCCAGCCCGACTCCGGGAAGATAACCATATGCTGCTCTCCCATGCGCTTATTCTTAGTGAAATTGAGAATCAGATTTTCCATCAGTTTGCCCTTAGTAGTGACATTGAAAACGACGAATTTCGAGTGGTCAATGCTGCTGGTAAAATGCAAAGGATTTCCCAAACCCGGCTGTTTCTTGGACATGTTTTCCCAAAGTGTCCAGGCACCGTCAACCTTATTCCTCTCTAGTAATGGTGCGGAGTGCATACTGCCTTCTCGAGAATCAGCAGTCTTTGAACCAATACTGATAAACACAAAATCGTCATAATTGACCGTAATATCCTTTTGAATACCATCCTGGATGTAATGAATCTTTTGCACGGTTTTTTCATCGACTGTTGGTTTAAAGTCCACATCTGTAACCTTGCATCCCATGTCGAAATTTACCCCTTGGGTACGGAGCCACTTTACAGTCGGTACCACGACAGCACCATAACTGTCATATTTTGCATTCATGCCAGTTTTATCCAGACCTGAAAGGGTATCAAGGGATTGGAAAAAGTTTCTCAGATAACGACGCATTTCTGTCAAACTATGCCATTGCTGAAAACCAAATATAGAGGAGAACATGTACCAAAAATTGGATTTAAAGAAGGGTGGCTGAAAGTATTCATCGATCCTCTTGTCATGGTATTTATCCTCGGAGGTCGAAATCAACTTAAGCAAATCCCACTTATCACGAATTGATAATCCGAATTTATAATGATCGATTCTTCGCTGGTCCTTACCCACCAGTCTGGTTATTGAGTTAAGTTTATGGGTAGCCCAGAAATCGTCCAGTTCATTAGCTAACGTCTTTTTAACTTTATAGTTCTTGAGTGCCTCAGTATCTCCAACCAGTTTATCCATCTCTTCCTGGTCATCTAGGGATGGAATTCTCGTGAGCCATGCCCGATACGCCATATGCGCATCAGGATCTATAAGTCTCGCCCCGCGAGCGGCATAAGGAATATTCCCCGCACCCCCCTTTCCATCCAAAGCTCCACCCGCTACCTTCAATTCCTCAAGTATGTGGATGTTTTTACCAGGGATGTTTGCATCCTGAATGGCGTAAACGGCCGTTGCCATCCCAGCGAGGCCTGCACCGACAATATAGATTTGACTATTGGCGGTCGTCGGCGGGATAGTTGCAGTATATAATGTGTCCGAAAAAAGCACGACCGTACCGCATATGAGAAGGCAAGTGAAAACTTTACGTGACCACACCGAATACTTCATATGATCCTCCTGCTTTGCGAACATGTATTTCACAACGATCCATTAACTGTTCAAATGAGTAATACTTCAAAAATCACCAATCGGTTTTTACCTGATAACTATATTTATCTTGAGGGCTGATCTTCAAGCCACATGCCCTGACTATGAAAATAAGCGATCCGATCACACAAACGAGACCGCCCACAACAAGCGTATGTTGGGTTCCCAGTCTTGATGACAGTTCGCCAGCCAGATAACTGCCAGTGGGGGCAGACCCAGTGAATACCATGGTATACAAACCCATGATCCTTCCCTGTTTACCATCCTCTATGATCGTTTGTATGAATGTAACGGTGGATGTCATCAACATCATCATGCAGGCGCCCATGAATGCACAAAACGCCATGGATACGAACAGATTCCTTGAAACCGAAAGGGCAATGATCCCTATACCCAATAAGGCGGTGGCATAAGCTATAACAGTATCCATCCCTGAAATTTTTATCCTGGAACCCATAAGCAGAGCGCCGATGAGTGCACCTGCCCCGGATGCTGTCATGAGCATAGAGAATGTCCCTGCACCACCATGCAGCAGATCTTTAGCTATTGCCGGCATGAGAACCGTGCAGGGCCACCCCGATATACAGACCAGTCCATAGAGAAGAAGAACATCCCTTATTGGATTGAGTCTGCAAGCATATATAAATCCTTCTTTCAGCTCGTATAAAAACTTATCAGACACAACTCTTTTGCTTACGGGTATAATCTTCATCATGGTGAGAGACACAATGACAGCAAGGTAGCTCACTGCGTTGACTAAAAAGCAGAGCATCTCTCCAGATCGGCTGATGATTATTGCGGCAAGTGCAGGACCAGCCAATCTTGCAGCATTGACAATGGTAGAATTAACAGACAGTGCACTGCAATAATCAT
>Ga0326728_10026852_pt1 | contig 10134 bp, 9 predicted proteins | sample MB3enrmetagenome_FD_207602 | JGI IMG/M metagenome (GOLD analysis project Ga0326728, IMG submission 207602) | Lab enriched peat soil microbial communities from McLean, Ithaca, NY, United States - MB31MN | ecosystem: Environmental > Terrestrial > Soil > Wetlands > Peat | place: USA: New York... | reverse complement strand
GATTTGAACCTTCGTAGGCGTAAGCCAGCAGATTTACAGTCTGCCCTCGTTGACCGCTTGAGTATCCCACCCACCGGCACAGGCCAGTGCCAATATGGCAGCGGCGGGGGGCATTGTGCAAAGATTTGGAGCCGGGGCAAGAGAATTCGGGGGCTTCACGTGGAGCGGAGGATGGACAGGCCGGGGGCGGTGGGCGGGCGGTGCGCGGCTATTTGGATAGGCGTTCGAGCTGGTGTTGCAGTTGCCCCACGGCCCGGCGGAGTTCCTGGATCTGGGCCTCCTTTTGGGCGAGGTCCGCCTCGAGCTTGCGATTCAAGCCCTGGATGGCAGCCAAGGCAACGCCGTCGGCGTCGATGCCGGTGATGCGGCGCTGGTCCTCGCCGACGCCGAAGGCGCTGAAAAAATCCTGGGCCATGGGGCCGATATGGCGCACCGATGGCGGCTGGCTCTTGTAGTTCCAGGTAGTAATCGGCAACCGGGCGAGGCGGTCAAGGACTTGCGCGGGGTCGACGGCCGCGAGGTTCTCCTTGCTGTCCCGGTCGCTGAGGGAGGACCAGGAGCCGCCGCCGGCGGCCAGGCTCACCCCGCCTTTGGGATTTCCGCTGGCGTCCACACTGGATACAAAGCGAACCCCGCCGGTAGCGCGGACGGCGAACTGGTTTTCGGCGGAGGAAGAGAAGGGGTAGCCGATGTCATCGGCCCACACAAAAGAGCCGTTGTCGGCGGCGTCGGCGTTGTAGCCCGCCGCGAAGCTGTAATCGCCGGCGGCCACATTGCCCGCCCCGCCGGGGACGGTGGCGGCGTAACCGCTGGCGGAGTTGAACTCGCCGCCGCCGATGGTTTCCGAGGGAGCGCCGGCGGTGTTGGAGTTGCCGCCGCCAATGGCGGAATCGCTGGCATTGGGGGCGATGAGATTGCCCTCACCGCCGGCGATGGTGGAATCGCCGGCTGCGGTCTGGATAAGGTTCCCGGCGCCGCCGCCGATGGTGGATTGGGCGGCGCTGTCCTGGATGACATTGGTGATACCTCCGCCGATGACCGAATTGGAGGAGGCGGTATCGATGAAGGCATAGGCGCCGCCCGCGATGACGGAGCCGGACAGGCCGGGGGCGAGGGCATTGTTGGTGGCGCCACCGAGCACGTTGGCGCCGGCCGGGGCCGGTTCCAGGCGCAGGGCGCGAACGCCGTTGACGCGCAGTTCCAGGGGCTGGTCGTCCGCGGTGCCGAGGAAGGCGCCATTGGCAGGGTTGGCGCCAGTGTTGCCGGCGGTGCCCCAAAAATCGGCGGTGCTCCTGCCGCCCAGGGTGGCCGCGTTGACACCGGTCAGGCCGGCGCCGCTGCCGGCGAAATCGCTGGACGCGTTGGTGAAGCTCACGGCCGCCCCGTAGGTGCCGGAGAGCAGCGAGCCGGGCAGGACGCCGCTCAGTTGGGTGGCCGGCAAGGGGCCCGTGAGGCTGGCCGCAGTGGCCGCGGTTACGGCATAAGGGACGGGAGTGAGCTTTTGCAGGGGGCCCAAGGGGGTAAAGGCGCCGGTGCCGTTCGTGCGCACGGCGATGCCGAGCCAGCGGTCAGCGCCGGGCAGGCTCCCCGAGCCGAAATCGAGCGTGACGGTGAACAGGCCGTTGGCCAGGGGGGTGGCGGCGTTGGTGATGGCGCCGCCAACCTGGTTGAGGCCCGCTTCGTCCGAGCATAGCGCGAAGAGCAGGTCATAGGCGCCGTTGGCCGGGTTGGCGCCATCGCTCAAGCGGCCCTGGTAGGTGAAGGCGGTCCCTTGGGCCAGGGCGGCGCGGCCGCACGTCGAGAAGGCCAGCGCGGCCGACAACAAGAGTAACTGGTTTTTCATGGGGCTGGCAAAAAAGTCGGCGCCCGCGCGGGTCACGACGCGGGCGCCGGCTGCACTTATGGGCCGAAGAATCGCTGCTTAAGGATGAGTGACGTTAATGGTGACCCGTGGGGAATAGACCTTGTTCCTGAGGGTGTCGGTCGCGGAGACCTGCAGCACATAGAAGCCGGCATGCACGTCGTTCCAGGTATAGGAAGCGCTATAGGGCGAGGTAGCGGTAAGCGGAATGGCGACCGAATTCACGGCCCGGCCATTGACGTAGAAGGTGATGTTGGTGACGGCATTGGCGGCATCCGTGGCCTGGGCCTGCAAGGTGATGTCCTGGCCCGCGGGGAAATTGCTCCCATCAGTGGGGCTGGTCAACTCGACGACCGGCACGACATTGGTGACGGTGATTTGCACCGGGGCCGAGAGGGTGGATTGGCCGACCGAATCGACCGCGCGGGCAAACAAGGTGTAGCGTCCGGGGCGGGCATTGGTCCAGACCATGGAAAACGGACTGGCGCTGTTGGTGCCTTTGCCCAGGAAGCTATCGTTGGCATAGAAGCTCACACTGCTGATGCTGGCACTGGGATCGCCTGCGTCGGCGGTCAGGACGATATTGGTTGCGTACCAGAAGACACTGCCGTTGGTGGGGACAATGATTTCGATGCCCGGGGGCGGGATGTTGTAAATGTCATCGATAATGGTCACCGTGCCGCGGCCCGAGGCGGGCAGGACGGCGTAGTTGGCATTGGTGGCCACGGTGAGCGTGACGGTCTTGTTGCCGGAATTGATCTTGTCGGGCAGGGGTTGGACCAGGATGTCCACCGCCAGGTATCCCGCCGGGATGACGATGACATTGGTGGTCTGGGCCGAGCCATTCACAAGGTTGGTAGGCAGCGCCACGCCGTTGGTCAGCATGATGTAATCGAAGGTGTTCGAGGCGCTGCCGGAAATGGCCACGGTCACGGGCAGGTCGGTCGAGTTGGTCGCGTTCAGGATCACCGTGAAGGCCCCGGAACTGGTGCCTCCCAGCGCCGTGGGGTCGGTGGCCAGGATGATCACCGATGGGCCGTCGCTGATGGGCGGTGTGGGCGGCGGCGTGGGCGGTGTTTGTGCCCGCACCCCACTGCCGGCGACAAGCGCGCCGGCAATAACTCCGAACATTTTCCAAACGTGTGCTCTTTTCATATTGCGCTAGATTCTCTGACAGTTTTTCTCTCTCTCACTGGTTGTTTCGCTTCAGTGTTGTCAAGTCTGTCCGCAGGGATCATGCCAAGTGGGCTGGAGGCACGTTTTGCCGGCCAAGGGTTTTCCCGGGCCCCCGTCCTGACACTGTAACCTCCACCGGCCCAGCGTGTTATGCCTTCCGCCGCCCCCTTCTGTCTCAGGTGATTTCGCGCTCAATTGGACCGGTTTGGAACCACCGCGAGCGAAGTGAGGCGCTGGATTGGGAATAAATTCCCAGCGCCTGGGACTCAATCCCCAAACACTTACCCCCAGGAAAGACGCTTTTTTTGTCCGCCAATTGGGCTGGCGCAGGGATTCTCAGTGGCTGTCCACCGGCCTGGCGACGAAGTAGAAGGCGAAAGTACCGCCAAAATCGCGGACCAGGGCTGAGTGCTCCTCGCGGTGGTTGCGGGCTCGGTTGAGGGCCTGCCCAAACTCGTGGAAGCGCTGGATGGTTTCGGGACGGATCGGGCGTCCGTGCAGGTCCACCTGAGTCCCTTTGAGGCGCTCGTAAAGCAGGATGGCCTCCTCGAGGTGGCGGGGAATGACTGGGTAGCTGAAATCCTCCAAGCGCCCGAGTTGCTTGACGAGGCCGTCCAGCTCGCGGCTCAGGAGATACTCCGCCAGCAAGTACTCGAAGGCCATCTGGTTTTGCGGATGGGAGGCGAGGAGTTGCTTCAAAAGGGCCTCGACTGGCAGGCCATTATGAGGGAAGTCCGTGGTCACCATGCGCGAGCGGATGAGGGCCAGGTCCTTGTCGTCGGGCAAAGTGGGGTCCTGGTCCAGGCCGCGAAGGCGGGCGGCCGCCCACTTGCGTTGGAAGGGCACTTGGGCGAGGAGGTTGAGGAAGACGCGGGCGGCCTGGGGGCGGTTTTTGAGAATATTGACTTGGGCCAGCAAGCGGAGGATGTCGGGGCGGTTGCCTTCGACTTCCAGGGCCTCATGGGCCAAGTGCTCGACCACGTTGACTTGACCCAACTCCAACAACGTGTCGCACTGGGCGCGGTAGGCCCTCGAGCCCGGTATGACCCCGGGCAGCAGTTCCCAGGTCATCTGGTTAGTGTAGGCAAAGAGGTCCTCCAACAGCCGCCCGGCATGGTAGAGGGCGAGCCGCAAGCGCACGTCCGAGGCACGGTCCAGGCCCGGCACCGGGGCGGCGATGGCCAGCACCTTGTCGAATTCCCTCCGGGCGGCGTAGTATTCGATTCGCTCGAAGGCCCATTCCGGGCCGCCGTGCCCGGCCCACACCGCCGCCCAGCCGGCCAGGAACAACCCGGCCGCGAGCGTCCGCTTCACGGCCGGACGTTGGAGTCGTTGGCCGAGGGGCGGCGGGACAACGGGCTTGCGGCGGGAGCCAGGGGACTGCTTGGGCGGGGGCGCCGGCTTGGGCAGCAGGGCCAGCAGGAGGGCGATGAGCGGAACGCTCAGGAACAGCGCGGCGATCAGCCAAAGCGGGGCGCCCTGGCCCCAGGGGTCCAGCAGGCGCGCGGCGGGCGCGCCGGCCAGGGCAATCATGGCCCAGGGAGCGGCCAGGGCGGGCGGGAGGAAGCCCAGGGCCAGCTTCCAGTTCCGCCGGACGGCCAACTCGAACCCAGAGCCCAGCGTCAGGAAAAGCAGACACGGCCACAAGCCGGCCAGGCCCGCGGCCAGGCCGGCCAGCACCCAGCAGGCGGCCAGGCGGAGCCAGGGGGATAGGCAGGGCAGATGCAGGTAGCCGACGGCCAGCCCAAGGGCCAGGGCCGCGCCCAGGCCCACAGCCAGGGCCTGGCCATCCTTGAGACCCCATAACCACAACAGCAGGAAAACGGGGACGAACCCTGGGCTGAGAGGGGCAAGCCCGCTGAGGCGCCAGACCACCGCCCGGCCGGCCAGGAACAGAAGACATCCCAGAGCCGCAAAGACCAATCCCCCCAGCCAGTCGTAATAATTCAACTGGGCCAGGAAAGCGCCGGCGTAGTCCAGGAGCCCGCCGGGGAAGCGGAGGAACTCCCTGAAGAACGAGGCGCTCAGGAAGAAAGGCGTGCCCGCGGAGCAGTACCGGACCGACGGCTCAAGCCGCAGCCAGACGTAGGCGTAGCAGAGCAGGAAGAAGGCGGCGACGGCGGCAAAGCGGCGGAGAGGCTGGAAAAGCGGCTTAGCCGTTTTTGAGCAGCTTCCTGCGGATGAGGGCCAGGTCTCGGCGTTGGGCATCGTTGAGCTTAGGATACTTGAGGTGGAGGGACTCAAGGGCATCGACGACGACCTCGGCGACCACCAGGTGCGTGAACCACTTGTTGTCGGCCGGCACGACGTACCACGGGGCGTCTTGGGTTGCGGTGTGGCGGATCATGTCCTGGTAAGCCTCGGCGTAGTCACGCCAGTATTGGCGTTCCTGCACGTCGGCCCGGGAGACCTTCCAGTTCTTTTCGGGTTGGTCGAAGCGGGCGAGGAGGCGCTGCCGCTGTTCCTTCTTGGAGAGGTGGAGGAAGAACTTGAGGATGACCACCCCGTTGCGGATGAGGTGGCGCTCGAAGGCGTTGATGTCACGGAAGCGCTGGTTCCAAAGGTCCGGAGTGACCAGTGAGGGGGGCAGGTTTTCCCGGGCCAGCAACTCGGGATGGACCCGGACGACGAGCACCTCTTCATAGTAGGAGCGATTGAAGATGCCGATGTGGCCGCGCTCGGGCAGGCAGCGGGTGGTCCGCCACAGGAAATCATGGCTGAGTTCCTCCTGGGAGGGGGCCTTGAAGGAATAGACCTGGCAGCCCTGGGGATTGACCCCGGACATGACGTGCTTGATGATGCCGTCCTTGCCGGCGGCGTCCATGGCTTGGAGGATGAGCAGCACCGCGGCCTGGTTGCAGGCATAGAGGAGGTCGTGGAGCTCGCGGAGCCGGGTCACGCCGGCCTCGATCCGGGAGCGCGCCTCGTCGGCGGATTTAAGCTTCCAGGTGTCGGCGGGGGCGATGTCCTTGAGACGGAATTTCTTGTCGTCGGCGATCCGGTAGCGGCGAACCAGGTCTTTGTGTTTCATGTTTGGGCGGAGTGTAGCGCAATCCCGGGCGCTTCCAAGGAAGAAAGGAGGAAAAAAAAGGCTTGCCCGGCGCGAGGCTTTGCCATACAAAGTAGTGCCATGGAATCCAATTGGGCCAGCGGGCATTTGCAAGTGATTCGCACGCTGATGGAGCGGTCGGCGGTTTATCGGCGGGCGCTGGCGCCGGTGATGACGGCCAACGGGGTGTTGGGCGCGGTGGCGGCGGGGGTGGGGCTGGCGGCGCGCATCCGGGCGCCGCGGGCCTTCGCGGGGTATTGGATGGCGGTGGCGTTGGCCGCGGTGGCGGGGTCGTTTTTGCTGGCGCGCCGGCAGGCGCTCAAGGAGGCCGAGCCGTTCTGGTCGCCGCCCACGCGGCGGGTGGCCCAGGCGCTGCTGCCGCCGCTGTTTTGCGGCCTGGCCCTGGGTCTGCCGCTGTTCGCCGGCCAGGAGGGGCTGGGGGGCGCGGCCGCGGCCGGGCCGGGCCTGTTCTGGCTGCCGTTGGTCTGGATCGCCCTCTACGGCTGCTCCCTGCACGCCGCCGGCTTTTTCATGCCTCGGGGGATGAAGCTCTTCGGCTGGGCGCTGGTGCTGGCCAGCGGCATCCTCGGGGCGCTGAGGGCCTTGGGCGCGTTCGCTTGGGTCGAGCCGTGGCGCTTTGGGCATGCGGTCATGGGGCTGGTCTTCGGCCTGGCTCACCTGGCTTACGGCGTCTATCTCTACTTCACCGAACGGCGCGGGAATGAGGCGTGAACCCGGAACCTTTCCTCCAGCTCGATCGTGTCATCCACGAAAAGGGACGCCTGGCCATCATGTCGATGCTCGCCGCCTCGGCCGACCTCTCCTTCACCGAGCTGCGGGACGCTCTGGGAATGACCGATGGCAACCTCACGACGCACATCCGCACCCTGCAGGAAGCGGGCTATGTGTCGGTGACCAAGTCGTTTGAGAACAATCGTTCGCTGACGACCTGTTCGCTCACGCGGGCGGGCCGGCGCGCCTTCACCGGGTACATCAACCTGCTCGAGCAAATCGTCCGCCAGACCAAGGCCCGGGAACCCTGACCTGGCAAAAAAAAGCGCGGGGGGGTCTTGACCGGGCTAGCACTTTGTATTACAAAGTAACTGTGAGAATCATTCGAGCCGAACATCTGGGCATGTGCTTCGGCGTCCGTGACGCCATCGCGCTGGCGCTGAAGCAATCGGAAACCCAGCCGCTGACGGTTCTGGGCGAGCTGGTCCACAACGAGCGGGTGCTGGCGGAGTTGCGGGCGCGGGGCATCCGCATTGCGCCGCACGCGGCGGGGGTGCAGACCGCAGCGGTCATGGTGACGGCGCACGGGGCTTCGCAGCAGGCGCTGAGCCGGGCGCGGGAGCGCGGCCTGGTGCTGATGGAAGCGACCTGTCCCCTGGTGCGGGCGGCCCACCGGGCGGTGGCGCGCCTGGTGGGCGAAGGGTTCCATCCGGTGATCATCGGCCAGCGCGACCACGTCGAGGTGCGGGGCCTGACCGAGGACCTGCCGGAGTTCGACGTAGTGCTCTCGGAGGCGGACATCTTCGGCTTGCGGGAGCGGGCGCGGTTCGGGGTGGCGGCCCAGACGACGCAGCCCATCGAGCGGGTGCGGCGGCTGGTGGAGTTGCTGCGCCGGCGCTTTCCCGGCTCCGAGGTGCGGTTCATCGACACCGTCTGCCAGCCGACCAAGCAGCGGCAAAACGCCGCGGTGGAACTGGCGCGGCAATCGGACGTGGTCGTGGTGATTGGGGGCGCGCACAGCAACAACACGCGCGAGCTGGTGAGCGCCTGTGGCCGGGAGTGCGCCCAAGTCTATCATGTGCAGACGGCTGCCGACTTGCGCCCCGAGTGGTTCGCCCAAGCCGGAACCGTGGGCATCACAGCCGGCACGTCCACTCCCGATTCTGTTATCGAGGAGGTCCACCAGTGGCTTGTCCATTATGCCGCCGCCGCGCCGGCGCTGGCGCCGGCCCGGGAGTTGAAGGCGGCGTAGGTTTCAGGCCCTTACGCTGCCGGCTGCGGCGGGGTGGCTGTCCAGGAAGGCTTCGACCTCGGGGAGGCGTGGGATTTCCTCGCCCATGGCCTTGAGAGCGGCGGCGGCGGCGGCAAAGCGGATGCGCTCGTCCAAGGTTTGCCCGCGCGCCAGGCGCGCCGCGTAAGCCCCGTGAAAAACATCCCCGCAGCCGGTCGTGTCGGCGGCCTTGATGGAAAAGGCGCGGTGGTGGCGGGCGGCCAGTGCCGCGCCGGCGGAAACGCTCCAGCAGCCTTCGGCGCCGCAAGTGACGATGACCGCGGCGCGATCAGGGCGCCAGAGGGCCAGGGCGGCGCGGGGGGCGTCGGCTTGGCCGGTGAGGCTCAGGGCGAAGGCCTTTGAAAGGACGAGGTGGTCCACCAGGCCGAGGACCTCCTGGAACATGGGGTCGGAGGCGCCCTCGAAATCGGCGACCACAGCCACGCCGTGGGCGCGCGCCAGGCGGGCGGCGCGGAGATTGCCGGCCATGCCATAGTGATCGATGAACAAGACCCGGGCGCTGCGGATGACCTCTTCGGGCGGGAGGGAATCATGCGCGCCAAGCAGGCCCTCGATTTGATAGAAGATGTTCCGGCTGCCGGTGTCGCGGCCCACCACGATGACCGAGCGGACCACCCTGGCCTGCGGCAGGCGCGGCGCCGGAGCGGTGTCGATGCCCTCGCGGGCAAAATTCGCCGCGACATATTGGGAAATGTCGTCCATTCCCAGGCGGCCCGCGTAGGCGCACCGCGCCCCCTGGCGGGCGGCGGCCACCAGCGCCGCCCCCGTAAGCCCGCCGCAGCGCCGCGCGCTGCGGTCCACCCGGACCTTTTGGTCCGCGGCCGGAAAGGACGGCACGTAGAGCAACTCGTCGACGGCGACGCAACCCAGGCCCAGGACATCCAAGGACCGGCGGTCGAGGTCGTTATCGAGATGGTCCGTCATGCGCGGGGGAGGTTAGCGGAAGCGGAAAGAGACTTCCAGGGCCGATTCGGAGCGGGTGCACCGTTTGCGGCCGCCTTTGGTTGGGTTAGATTGAATGATGGTTGAAAGGAGGACGAACGATGGCAACACTGGCGCAGAGAGAGTGCGTTCCCTGCAAGGGCGGGACACCGCCGTTAAAGGGACGGGCAGCGGCTGAGCTGGCCGGGCAATTAAGCGGCGGCTGGCGGGTGGTCGATGAGCACCACCTCGAGAAGGAGTACTCGTTCCACAATTTTCGGGAGGCCCTGGATTTCACAAACCGGATTGGCGAACTTGCCGAAGCCCAGGGCCATCACCCAGACATTTACCTGGCCTGGGGCAAAGTCAGGCTCACGATCTGGACCCACAAGATCGATGGGCTGACTGAGAGTGATTTCGTATTGGCGGCCAAGGCGGACCAACTACGGTGAGCCGGCGGGGCCGTGGACAAAGTCCCGAAAGCGCCAGAGGGCTGGCGCACTCCAAAAGCTCCGCCAGGCGCGGCCGCGGCCGCCTCTCGCGAAGCGTCGTGGAGTGCGGCAGTCCTCTGCCGCTTTTGCTCGCACCGGACGACTTCGTCAACCGCCCCGGGTGAGCCGGCGGGGCCGCGCTTGGTGTTGACCTTGGGAATTGAGCGGGGGTATGCTGCGCGCTCGCAGTGTATAACGTATAACGCACACCTCACCATCCACCCCTGTCCCCAATGAACCGGAAAGCAAATCTCACACGGCGTCAGTTCCTCTCGACCTCGGCCCTGGCGGCGACGGCTTTGAGCGTCGTGCCCCGCCACGTGGTGGCCGGCAGCGGCGAGACGCCGCCAAGCGAAAGAATCAACATTGCCGGCATCGGCGTGGGGGGCCAAGGGGCCGGGGACATCGACGCGGTTGCCGAGGGCAACAACATCGTGGCGCTGTGCGACGTGGACCTGAGGCATTCGGCGGGCACGTTCAAGAAGTATCCGCAAGCCCGGCAGTTTCGGGATTTCCGGAAGATGTTCGACGAGATGGCGCCGAACTTCGAGGCGGTGGTGGTGGCGACGCCCGACCATTGCCACGCCGTGGCGGCGATGGCGGCCATCAAGCA
>Ga0326728_10026851_pt1 | contig 10134 bp, 7 predicted proteins | sample MB3enrmetagenome_FD_207602 | JGI IMG/M metagenome (GOLD analysis project Ga0326728, IMG submission 207602) | Lab enriched peat soil microbial communities from McLean, Ithaca, NY, United States - MB31MN | ecosystem: Environmental > Terrestrial > Soil > Wetlands > Peat | place: USA: New York... | reverse complement strand
CACGCAACGCGTCGCGGATCTTGGTGTAACCCCAACCCGGGTTGTCGCGTGCCAAATCGAGCACGACCTGACGGATATTCGTCGATTTGCGCGGTCGCCCCACCGTACGCGCCTCAGAGCTGTCGTACTTCTGTGCAGCAAGCCGCCGGAACCACGCCAGAATCGTTTCCGGGCGCACAATCTGGCAGCAGTCCCGGCGCTCGTCGGCGGTCAGGGCCTTGCCCTTCACGGCCAGGCCCCGTCGCTGCGCGTCGGTCAAGTCGATCCGAGTCTTGCCGGTGGCCGCAGCCAGCGCCTCCTTGAGCACCCGAACTTCCTCGCGCAGGTACTCGACCCGGCGAGCCATCCGCTCGTTGACGGCGTAGGCGACCATCGCAATAATGAACTGGTGCGTCGCCGGGAACATCGTGCCGGCCCAAGACTGTCGCGGAACACGCTCCCTTTCAAGCCTACGATCTACGCGCGATTCGTGCGAAACTCGGCCGCGATGGCTTTGCGGACACCACGGCGTGAAGCGCCCGGATGGTTTTCGGGACATCACGCCATCACCTCGCTCACGAGCAGAAACTTTCCCGTGCTCGAGTCAGTAGGGATTGTCCGGAATGTTGGTCGCGGAGTCGCCGGCAGGCTCCGTGCCCGCGTCCGTGACAGACTGTTTCGACATCCGAGATGCCGCCTTCCGCTGTCGGTGATTTGCGAGCACCGCCTGGATTTGGGGCTTGAGGTCTTCGCGCACCGACAACACCTTGGTGAGCTCTTGCGCACGGTCCGCCGACGCACGGGAACGAACCGAGTCGTCGACCGCTGCGAATAGGGCACTCGCGCGCAGGAGCAGGCCAAGGGCCTCGACCTTCGAATAAGCCGCCTGCCGGTTGTCTGCGTCGGCTTCTTCGTCGGCTCGCTTCCGAGCCCGTTCCTCAGGGCTCTCGACGATGTAGCAATCGAGTGTCCTACCAAACTTGTCATTCGTGCAATATCCGACCGGATGCAACTGGCCGGAAAAGGCGTCGGCCAGACTGGCCGCTGCGCGCGAGGCTGCTTCTTCTCGAGACGCTTTCTCCGCTTTGTCCAGGTCCTGAGCCTTCGTCAGCGATGCGTCCGCCATCTCCATAAGCTTCTCCGCCGTGGACCTGCGTATCTCCTGTTGCCGATCGGAACGCCCACCGCGCTCGAGGTAGGCCTGGCCCAAGTCCTGGAGTTGAGGATCGTCGTCCAGGAGCCCGGACTTGAACATGGCGCCACCCACCTGCGCGTAGGCGTCATGTTCGTCGGTGCCTGCCCCCCGCAGGGCGTCGACCGCCAGCGGCGCGCACTGCTCACTTGGATGGTCGAAACACCACTTGGCTGCCGCGCGCTCAGCGTCGCTCACGCTGATTCCACTTCTCTGGAGCAGCGCCGTCCCTTCGGAAAATGCGCCGGCACTGAATCGGAGCTCGGCCACACGGCGCAGAACCTCGTGATGTCGCTCCGCATCGTCATAGCGCCCGGCCCGGTCGTAGCAGGTCAGTGCAAGTTCGAGTCTGCCGACGCGCGACGCGACATCCGCAACTCGCCGGTAACACAGTTGAGCTTCATCCCCCGATTCGGACTCGCAAAGGCGCGCGGCGCCCTCGTAGTTGCCCTTGCGGAGAAGCTTGGCCACCGACACACACCCGGACAATCCGATCCACACGCCTAGGACGACAATCGCTGTCGCAATCCGTCGCCATGATGAACCGCGAGCCCGCACGCGCATCTTGTTTCGACTTCTGAGTCGCACCATGCCGCAGAATATTCTCAATGCGATCTCCCCTGACTTGCCGCTAAAACCCGACCTCGGCCGCAAGCGCAAAAGTCCGAAACCCCACACTGGGTACGATCCGCAACGATTCCAGCCGGGGCTCGATAGGCTTCTGGTCGTACTTGCCGGGCGCATCCCCGGTGACGAGGAGCACGAGTCCCGTGGCGAGCGCCGCGCCCCCGACTCCCGCGGCTACCCAGCCGACCGTCCGCCCGAGCTCTAGATTGTTGATGGTGTCATTCGCGTCATTTACGGCCCCCGCGCAGGCGGCGGATTGGGCATCGCTGAGGTTCTTCGATGGATCGCACGGGCTCCCCGAGAACCGGACCATGGAGGCGCTGGCTGCGTCGCGACTGGCTCGCGCGCCCGGCAACTGATTCTGCTCGACCATGGCGAGCAACACGCCTCCCGCGGCCAGGGCAACGCCCGCGCCGATGGTCACGAGGCTCCACGTGCGCCGGGCCTCCGCGCCGGCGACGTAGTGAGCCCGCGTTTCCGGCGTGGGCTCGAACGTCACCTTCGTCGAGACGACACGCGCGTAGGGAACCTCGACGTCGCGGTCGGCGGGAAGGAATCCGCCGCGCTCGACGTGCACGCGGTGGGGCCCGCGCGGGACACGAAACTGGCCCACGAGGAGCCCCGCTTCGACGCCGTCGATGGTGACGACCGCTTGATTCTCGCTCGCCGTGACCGCGATCCAGCCGCCCTCGCGCTCGAGGGTCGTCGGGTCGATCCCAGGATTCATCGAGAGGTCCGCCCGCGCGCCGTCCTGCAGCGTGATCGACCGAATCACGGGTACGTAACCTGCCCGGCGAACCTCGACCTGGTGCGTCCCAGGCGCCACGGTCACGGTGGACTCGAGCGGCGTCTTCCCGACGCGCTCGCCGTCGACCAGAACATCCGCGGCCGGCACGAGCGATTGCACGGCGACGTGCGCGAGCAGTCCCTCGATGGTCACGAGATCGAGGTGCACATCGACCTTCTCGTGGCCCGCAACGACGACCTCTCGGCGGGCCGGCGCATGCCCCGGCGACACGATCCCGATGACGTGAGCACCCGCGGCGACATCGAGCGGGGCGGACAGAGGGAGCTTGGCCACCTCGACGTTGTCGATCTCGACCGACCCTTCCTTGACGTTGGCCGAGACCTCGACCTTCCCAATTTGCTCCATCGCGGCGCTCCACGCGGAACGTGCTCGCGAGAGCTCCTCGGGACGGAGAGCTTGGGGCGCCTCGAGTGCCTTGCCGAGCGCTCGCGCCGCCTCGACGGGCCGGTGCAGCGCGGCGTACACGAGGCCGAGGTTGAAGCTCACGACCGGCGACGCGGCGAGCGCATAGGCGCGCTGGAACTCGGCGAGGCCACCCGAGAGGTCGCCCGCATCGACCAAGCGAAGCGCTCGGTCATAGCGCTCCGCCGCTTCGGCGCGCGGCGATTCGGAGGGTTGGGCGCTCGCGGCGACAGGGGCGATCGCCACGAGCAAGCCGAGGACCGCGACGGGGAGCATGCGCTTCATCGGAACGGGTTGTCCTGGTGGAGGCCGAGGTTCTTAGAGGTTGGCGAGGGGGCGGGGGGCGATGGGGGCGCGGCGGGAGAAATCGATGAAGGCATCGACGAAGGTATCGACGACGGTGGACCCACAGGCGGTCGCAGTGCCCGCGAGCCGCTCGCTCGCGAGGCGAACGCGGGATGAGCCTCGACCGGCGCCAGCGTGGTGACGGCCGCGACGTCGGTCGCGCTCGGCGGGCCCGGGCTCACGGCCAACGCCTCGAGATTCACCGCGGAGGGCACCGCCGGCGCCCGGTGCGCGACCGGAGACGCCTCGTGCTCGCGCATCCTCCACGTGAGGGCCGCGACTGCAAGGACCACGACCACCAGTCCGGTCAATGCACCCATTGCGGCCCAGGGAGACCGGGGACTCGGCACAACGGAGGACAGCCGCCGAGGGACGGGACGGAACGGCCCGAGGGCCTCGACCAGTTCGCGAGCGCTCGCCATGCGGTCTTCGCGTCGAGGCTCGAGCGTGCGCCGGACGACCTCGACGAGGCCCGGAGGGTACGCTGGTCGTAAGCTATCGACCGAGGATCCAGCGTCCCGCATCACCCGGACGATGAGCGCCTGCATCGTCGGCGCGTCGAACGGCACGGTGCCGGTCAGGCACTGGTACAGGATGACGCCCAGCCCGTAGACGTCCGTTCGCCCGTCCAGATTAGGCTCGCCTGCGAGCTGCTCGGGGGACATGTAGAGCGGCGTGCCGATGACCGCCCCGATCTGCGTCTCGCCCAACGAGCTCGACGCGGATTCGGTCAGAAACTTGGACACGCCGAAGTCGAGAATCTTCACGAACGGCTCCCCGTCGCGGAGCGTCACGAAGAGGTTCTCCGGCTTCAGATCGCGGTGGATGATTCCCGCGGCGTGGGCGGCAACGATGCCCTCGGCCGCCTGCGCCACGATCTCGGCGGCACGCGGCACGTCGAGCGCCCCCTCGCGCGCGAGGAGCGACGCGAGCGTTTCGCCTTCGAGAAGCTCCATGACCACGTACGGGAAGCCCTCCGGGAGCGTTCCGGCGTCGAAGGTCTCGACGAGGTGCGCATTGCCAGCTCGCCCGGCCGCCGATGCCTCCCTAATAAAGCGGGTCACGATCTCGGGCACCTGCCGCACCTCGGGGTGCAGAACCTTGAGGGCGCGCTTGTGGCGCGTCAGCTCGTGACGAATCGCGTAGACGGCACCCATCGCCCCGGAGCCGAGCTGGCGCTCGATGCGGAACTTGTCGGCGAGCAGTGTGCCGGGGGGGAGGGATGGGTGATCGGTCATGGGCGGCTAGGGGCACAGTGGTCGAGAGTCCGCTACACCGCCGCTCACGCGAAATGCCCCGTGCATGCGCGTGGGCTCCGTCCGCAACTCTCGCGTCGCCTCGCCTCCTCTAATCACGGAGTCCTGGCGCACCGGAACCCGACAGCATCGCTCCGGCCCGACGGGGAGGAGTCGTTGCGAGACGAGGCCTCCAAGTGCGTTGGGGAAATGAAGTCGTCGTCGCCGCAGCTGCCCCCTCGGACTACCCGGGAGGAGGATGAGGATGGCGAAAGATCGGCACAATCTGGGCAGGGACTGACGTAGGCGGCATACGAATCCAGGTTCCATTCCCACACCTCGCCCGCCATGTCGAGCTGGCCCCAGAGCCCTGCTCCAAGCGTCGCCGTCCCCACTGGCGCACTGCTACACGTGCCCGCGTCACTCGCATAGTCGCAGGCGTAGATCGCGTACTGATTGCCACTGCCCGGATCGATCGAGCCCCACGGATACTCCAGCTGCTGGCTCCCTCCCGCCGCCGCGTACTCCCACTCCGCCTCGCTCGGTAGAAATCCCCCGTCCCAGATGCAGAACGCGTACGCCTCGTACCAGGTCACGCAGGTGATCGGCAGGTTCTCTTGGCTGCCCGCGGTGTCTGTCCACGTCGCGTAGGCAGGATCGCACACGAGGTTCGCGTCCGTCGGGTCGACGCCGCTGGTGTCCAACGTCAGCCAGCCCGGCTCGTAGACGGTCCCCGCGTCCTCGGAAGCCCCTACGTTTGCCAGGCCCAAGCCCCCATTCAAGTGAGTGTGCTTGCCCGATCCCGCAGGTGGCGTCCAGCCGGCGTTCCACGCCGCCACGAATTGTCGGAACCGCCCCACCGTCACGAGGTACTTGTCCAAGCGGAACCCGCTGACCGTCGCGGGATCGGCCTCCCCGGTCGGACCACTTCCCGAGTTCGTGTACGTCCGATAGTACGTGCCGCCGTCCACCTCCACGCTGGTGCAGCAGCTATCGTTGCTGGCCCCGCAGCTGGTAACACCGCCATCGCCCGTCTGACAACTCGGTGGCGGATAGGTGCACGCGCCGTTCTCGCAGGATGGGGCGCTGGCTGGGCAGGCAACCGCGCTGCCCCATTGCCCACTCGGGCTGCAAGTCTCGACGCCGTTGCCCGAGCACTTCTTGGCGCCCGGCGTGCAGACACCCGTGCACCCTCCCGATACGCACGCTTCATTCGCGCAGGTAGTGACCGGCGTGTCCGAAACGAGGTCCGGCCCGCACTTTACGACCGTCGTGCCGTTCGAGCAGACGTTCGCGCCCGGGCTCGCGCCGGTGCAGCTCGGGTCGATGGGTTGGCACGTTCCCTGGTTGATGCCAGCGGCCGTGTCGCAGAGCTGGCCCGACGCACACGTCTGATTTTGCGCCCACGTTCCCTCGCTGCAAATGAGCGTGACGTTCTGCGCATTGCCGCTGCACGCCAGCGTGCCGGCATCCGAGCATGGGCACCCAGGTGCGCCGACCGCGCCCGTGCCGATTGCAGCGCACGCAATCTGACCCGAATCACCTGATTCCGGGCCACCATCGCTCGTAGTCGTGCCTCCGTCCGCATCGGCGCTCGTCGCGTCGCTCCCCGATCCACCTCCATCCGTCGTGGTGACGTCGTTCACGGTCACGTCGATACTACCGGTCGGGCCATCGCTGACCGTTGCATCTCCGCTATCCGTGGCCGCACTATCGCTTGGCGTTGCATCGGCGCCGCCCGTCGAGCCGTCGCCCAGCGCCGCCGCGTCGATCACGGGCTCGATGACCGCGCCTGACGCGCCGGGGGGCGGGGCGACGGAGATAGCGCCACCGTCAGTGTCGGCCGGATCGGCGCAGTAGTGAACGCCGTTGGAGTCTGTCACGCACAAGCGGTCTTTGATCCCGAGCACGTTGCAATCGGCGCTGGTCGCACAGAGGTTGCGGCACCGGTAGTCCGACGCGCACGCGAGCGGTGCTGGACAGTCCGCCGGGGAATTGCACGGCGTATTCTCGTCAGCTGCGCTCTGGCAGACCGCGTGCGTCCCATCGTCGACGCACGATCCGCCTGGGCAGTCCGCCGCCGAAACGCATTGGGGCCGGCACTTTCCGAGCGCGCAGATGAGACCCGAGCTGCAGTCGCTATTGAGAGCGCACGCCGATTCGGTCGCCGGCGTGCTGCTGCTCGAGGTGCATCCGGAGGCCGCAACGATCGAGGTCAACGTAAGGGCTGCAAGCGAGACCGGAAGGAAACGATGACGGCGACGCCAGGCGGCCAAGTTCAACGAATTCATTGGAGATTCCCTTCTGGAGCAGCGCCCCAGCGCTGCTTCTCGGACGCGTCGGACGAGCCGCATCGCGCCGACCGGACCATCACCCGAAAGCTACCTCAACAATGCACCATCCGACGGGACGGCTGAGACTGTCAATCGGGAAGCGGCGGGGCGTTCTTCGAGCCCGGTTGCGCGGAGGCGCCAAGGAGTCCGTCACTTGTACAATTCGACGTACGCGACGCCGACGTCGAAGTCGGCCAGCGGCAGCGGCGAGCCCGCGTTTGCGCCCACCTCGAACTGGAACGAATAGATCGCGCTCAGGTCTAGAGTCCGGGCCTTCGGCGCGCCCGACCAGCCGAGTGGGTGCATCGAAGCAAAGGGGATCTGGATATGGGTCCAATCGCTCAGGAAACTGACGACGACCGCCGGGCCGTCGGAGCACCCGTTGTTGCCGCCCGTTCCCGTGATGTTGTCGCAAACATTGCACCCGCCGGCCGCCGTGGACAGCCCCCAAGGCGACGTCCGGTCATCCTGAATCTGAACTTCGACCGCTTGCTCGGCAGCGTTGAAGGACTTGGCCCAAAACTCTATGCCCGTCCACCCGTTTGCATCGAACGGCTCGACTCGAAAGGACGCTGCATTGGGACGGGTGTCGACGATCGTCCCGGCGTCGCAGTCGTTCATCGAAACGTCACCTCCGTTGAGGTGCACATCGATGAAATCCATCCCAAAGCCAGCGCCCCATTGGATCTCGCCGCCACCGGAGATGCGCCGGTAAGGCTGGACGGATCCGAGATAGGTCGGCCCGCCGCTGTCGTTCGTGGGAGCCAGCGCCGTGCCCTGCGGGGGCGCAACTGTCCCGGCGGCGCTGACGGGTATCGGCGGTTCGGAATAACCGACGGCCATATCCGAGTACGTGTACCAGTTTCCGGACGTGCCCGGCCCGTCCGTTCCCTGGTTTCGCATGTCGTCGATGAGCAGGGTGCTCGCCCCGCCTTTGCCGTCAGTGCAGCCGCACAGCAGCGAACAAGCCACTAGCGTGAATAGTCTCGTGTACGGAGCATACCTGTGCATTTCGCCCTCGCTCACGGACCGCGGTCAATTCGCTTCGTGGATATCGATGTCATCGATGTACCACCCGTTGACGCCGGGGACACCGGCGTCAACATTATTCTGCGACATGAATTGGAAGCGAATCTTGATCTTCTTGCCCACATAACTGGACAAAGCGAATTGAGCTGAGGTCCAACTCGATGAGTTGTTGTTGGATGTCCAAGAGGCGAGATTGGACCAAGTGGTTCCACCGTCCGAGGACACCGCTGGGTACGCCACGTCAGCGTAGTCGGCCCAACTGATGTCCATCTTGTACCAAAGCACCAACACGGGCGCTGTGGCCGTCGTCAGGTCGACGGAAGTGGCCATCGTGATCACCTCATTGGCGCCCGCTAGATAGTTGCCATTGGGGGTGTTCGTCACGCTGTGAATCGGACTTCGCGATGTGCTGACGGTGGTATTCCAGTCATAGCCGCTCACAACCCAGTTCGACAGCCCCGATTCGAAGTCTTCGCAAAAATAGCGCTTGGTCGCGGGGGCGACGCCGCATCCGGTCAGCACGGGGCTCGCTCCGTCGACGGAGCTTGTGTCCGGGGCCGCATCCGCCGTGGTCGTGGAGTCCGCGCCGGTCGTGGCATCGCTGCCGTCCTCACCGCCGACGGCCGTGTCGACGGTAGACCCATCCGCGGCGCCTCCGGCTGCCGCATCTACGATCGATGCATCTGCCGTCGCACCATCGCTCCGGCCCGCCTCGGCCGACACATCCGCCATTCCGTCAGCGGCGCCTCCGGCTGCCGCATCTACGATCGATGCATCTGCCGTCGCACCATCGCTCCGGCCCGCCTCGGCCGACACATCCGCCGTACTGTCAGCGGAGCCCTCAATAGTCGATGCGTCCGCCTCACCTTCGGCTGTCCCGTCTAAGGTAGGCGCATCCGTGGCACCCCCCGCCATCGCGTCGGTCGACGAGGACGGCGCCCCGTCGAGCTTCGGCTCGATCACGGTGCCGGACGCTCCCGGGGGCGGGGCCTCGGCCAACGCTCCTCCGTCGGTGTCGGCCGGGTCGGCGCAATAGTCGACGCCTTGGGCATCTGTGACGCAAACGCGTCCCGTAATCCCCAGCACGTTGCAATCGGCGGCCGACGTACAGAGATTGCGGCATCGGTAGTCCGACGCGCAGGCGAGCGGCGACGGACAATCCGATGGGGAATTGCATGGCGTGTTCTCCTCGGCCGCGGGTTGGCACACCGCGTGTGTCCCATCGTCGACGCACGTTCCTCCGTTTGCGCAATCGGCGGCCGTAGCGCACGCGGGTCGGCACTTGCCGAGCGCGCAGACAAGGCCGGTCGCGCACTCGCTGTTGAGGGCGCACGTGGGCTCGGTCGCCGGCGTGCTGCTGCTTGAGGAGCAGCCGGGGGAGGCAATGATCGCGGTCCACGCAAGGGCCGCGAGCACGACACAGGAGGAGTAGCGAAGGCGATGGAGTACTGCGACGCGCGAAATGTTCACGAGAAACTCCGTTTTCTGGAGCGCTGTGCCCCGGTCTCTATGGCGGACGCGATCAACGGACCTCACCGAGTTGGCGGCTGCTGCTCCCACAAGCTGACTCAACAGCTCACCATGCGGTAAGACCTGGTTCGGGGTCAACGGGAAATCGCGCAGAACAACCGTGGCCTCGACTTCGCGCGGGGCGAGGTCAACGCGCTTTGGAACGATGGGTCCAACCTGACCGCTCTTAAGGCCTGAGAGGACAACCTCGGAACGCAGATGAGTCGGAAGGGATCGCACGGCTCCGCGCGTTGCCGACGCCAGTCAATAGCGAGGTCCTTCCAGTCGAATCAGCGGAAATAGCTCCACCTCTCTCCCCGACTTTGAAACTCTCCCTCGCGCGAAGGCACTCGCCACAGCAATTTCGCGGACTTAGCGCCGTCCGAAGGCCGAAACTCATAGGCTCACGCGTGTGGTGTTCGGACTTGACGATCGTGTGCCTAGGTCCGTAGTTCCTAGGCATGTACCTGCGCACGACGAAGCGCCGTAACCGCGACGGCACCGAGACGCGGGTCCCCGGTGATTCCGGTGAAAGTGGGCCCCAGCGCGGACGGCGGCGACGTGCATCGCGAACCTGGTGCCGGCAGTGAAGTCGAGGACGACGAGCGTAGGCGCCCGTGCGAGCCCGAGCGGCGCGAGATCATCAATGGCGTCCTGTACGTGCTGGCAAATTGA
>Ga0326728_10026849_pt1 | contig 10134 bp, 7 predicted proteins | sample MB3enrmetagenome_FD_207602 | JGI IMG/M metagenome (GOLD analysis project Ga0326728, IMG submission 207602) | Lab enriched peat soil microbial communities from McLean, Ithaca, NY, United States - MB31MN | ecosystem: Environmental > Terrestrial > Soil > Wetlands > Peat | place: USA: New York... | reverse complement strand
GCCTCGATATCGAAGCTGCGGTCGCCCACCATCCACGCTTGGCCTGGATCGATCGCCTGCTCGCTGAGAATCCGCGCCAGCAGATCGGCCTTGGAGTGGCTCGCATACTCAAGCTTGTCGCCATAGATGGCGGCAAAAAACTGCGCCAGCTCGAACTTCTCAAGAATGCGTATGGCAAAGTGCTCATGCTTCGAGGTGCACACGTAGAGGGGAAAGCCGGCCCTATACAGATCGGCCAGCATTTCGCGCACGCCGGGATAGACCGAGTTGTTTGACCAGCCCTCGCGGTCGTAGCAGGCGCGATAGTCGCGCGCCAGGGCAAAGCGTTCTTCCTTGGTGCCGTTCGGCAGCAGTTCCCTCACCCACTCTTCAACCGGCGGGCCGATGAAGCGGTCGAGCGGTCCGGCAAAGTGCAAACCGCGCTCGTCAATCGCCTTGCGCAGGCAGCCCAGTATCCCGGGCTTCGAGTCGGTAAGCGTTCCATCGAGATCGAAGATCAGGGCCGGGCGGTGTCGATCCATGCTTCCAGTGTCGCAGACCGGCGTGCGCCAGGTTCACAGCTTGTGCCGGCACTCGAAAAACAAAACGCGCTAGACCTTTACATCCGAGAGGGCTGCGTAATGCAGCAGCACGGCCACCGCGCAACTCACCAATCGCGTTTCAGCCGAATCGGCGCGGCTGGTGAGGATGGTGGGCACACGCGCACCGAGCACGATGCCCGCAAGCTGCGCGCCGCCAAGATATTCAAGCTGCTTGGCGAGCATGTTGCCGCTCTCAAGATCAGGGACCACAAGAATATCGGCCTGTCCGGTGACCGGCGAAACCAGCTTCTTGATACTGGCTGCCTTGGCGCTCACGGCGGTGTCGAAGGCCAGCGGGCCGTCGAGGATTCCGCCCGTGATCTGGCCGCGATCAGCCATTTTGCAAAGCGCTGCGGCGTCGAGCGTCGACTTGATCTTGGGGTTCACGGTCTCAACCGCCGAGAGCAGGGCCACCTTGGGTTCGGGAATCCCGAGCGCATGAGCCAGGTCGATTGCATTCTGTACAATGTCCACCTTGTCTTCAAGCTCGGGCGTAATGTTGATGGCTGCGTCGGTAATCAGCAGCGTGCGCGCATAAGCCGGTGTATCCATGATGAATACATGCGAGACGCGCCGCGTGGTGCGCAGTCCGGTGTCGCGGGCCATAGCGGGCTTCAGCAGTTCATCGGTGTGCAGGCTGCCCTTCATCAGGGCCTGCGCATCCCCCGAGCGGCACATTGAGACGCCCAGTTCGGCGGCTTTGCCTTCAGTCTCGGCCTCCAGTATGGCGAACTTGCTGATGTCGACGCCGATCTTCTGCGCCAGCGATATCATTCTGTCTGAGGGACCGATGAGCGTGGGCTCAATCAGCCCGGCTGTCGCGGCCTCGACCGCGCCGTGCATGGCAACGTCAGAGAGCGGCCATACAACGGCGGTAGAAATGGCCGGCAGCATTTTGCAACGCGTGATGAACTTGTCAAAGACGTGGTAATCGGGTGGGTGGCCGACAAGCGGGTCAACCGCAACGGACTCTGCCAGCGGAGCCAGATCACTCATATGTGCGAATCCTCCCAGGCCTTTGGAGCGTATGCTCCACTCAGCCTCACGGGATTATTCTTACCCGTGCCAGTGAATTCCCGTGTGAGGTGAATCACACTGCGGTTGCAGGTATCGATTTGCGGTACGCAAACAGACCGAAATTCAATTTTTGAATTCGGTCGGTAAAATGGCTCTGTCCGGCCGGCGCTCGCGCGAGTGCACTCTTTTCGGCTCTCATCTGAGCCTACTGCCTCAGCGCAGCTTCGCCGGCCTCCCCGAAAGGGCGCCTTGAGATACGCTCTCGCCGCAATCGCAGTCGCGCTCATGGCCCTCCCGGCCGTCGCCCAGAGAACCATAACCATTCCTCTGCCCGATGGCCGCGCATCGATCCGGGCCGACCTCTACGGAAACGGCAATCGCGGAATTGTACTGGCGCACGGCGGGCGATTCGGCAAAGAGAGCTGGGCACCGCAGGCGCAGGTTCTCGCCCAAAAAGGATTCACCGTGCTGGCAGTTCAATTTCGCGGCGACAAGAAGAACCCTGACGGTTCTACCAGCGCGGAAGACGCGTACGAAGACAACGCCGCCGATGTGCTTGCCGCGGTCCGTTATCTGCATTCAAAAGGCATGCGCAGCGTGTCGGCCATCGGCGCAAGCCTGGGCGGAGACGCGGTTGGGGATGCCGACGCAGCTGCCGCTCCGGGCGAATTTGACCGCGTGGTTTTTCTGGGCTCCCAGGGCGGCTCTCACCCGGAAAAGCTGACCGGCCGCAAGCTATATCTCGTTGCCCGCGACGACGAGAACGCGGATGGCCCGCGCCTGCCCGGCATCGAGGCGCATTACGCGCAAGCCCCGCGACCTAAAAAGCTGATTGTGGTGAACGGATCGGCCCATGCCCAATACCTTTTCGGCACTCCCGAAGGGCCCCGCGTTATGGACGAGATTTTGGAGTTTGTAGTTCAGCCATAGCGATTGAAATCTCGGCAGTATTTCCGCCTGCTTTTGCGCCTCGAATCAACAGCCAGTGGTGGAAGCCATCCACAATCGCCATCAGCGCCGCCTGGTTCATGTCGCTGCTTACGCCGGCCGTGATCCACGGATCGTATCCATCGGCGTGGAAGCTCACCGTCACGCGGACATGCGCCGCGGAGTCGTGCGCCGACACATCGAGAGCGGCAACCGTAAAAGTGCCCAGCCGCATCTCGGCCAGCGCCGGGAATGGCTTCTCGAGTTCGAGCCGCAGGGCCCTGGTAAGAGCGTCGACGGGCCCGGCGCCTTCAGCACGTGTCGTGGTAACTTTTGAGCCCGTAAGCATCAAGGTCATGAAGGCGATGGCGTAGTGGTCGCCCACATCGTCGCACTCGTCAAAGACGCGCCAGCTCCTTACGGTGAACCAATCGGGCAACGTTCCCAGCACCCTCATGCAGGCCAGCTTGAATGAATCTTCGCTGGCCGTGAATCCGCCGCCCTCGATCATCGCCTGGTTTGCGTCAAGCAACGTCTGCGCCTGCTTTGAGTCGAGCGGCACGCCGAGATCCTTCGACAGCATAACGATATTCGCGCGTCCCGACTGCCCGTTCACGCCGATCGTGGGAACCGCGCCCAGTTCCGCGGGATTGCACCAGAGATAAGCGCCTGGATTCTTGTTCTCGCTCGAGCCGTGCATGCCCGCCCATGTGCCGAATGCGCCCGGTCCTACGATGGGCGCGCCGTGCGGCGGATCGAGAGCAAATGCGCCATAGGCCAAGTGCGCCAGGCTGGTGAGACCGGCCAGCGATTGAGGTGGAACGAACTCGGCCTCGCCGCGCACCTGCATGGCGCCGATAACCGTGGTCAGATTCACGTTGCCGCAGCGCTCGCCCGTGCCCAGCAGCGTGCCCTGCACGTGCATGGCTCCGGCCAGAATCGCCGCGCGCGTGTTGGCAACGCCAAAACCGCGATCGGTGTGGCCGTGGAAACCGATGGCTGCCTGCGCGAAATCTCTCACCAGCCCGCCGATCGCTTCCTCCACTTCCTCAGGGCTCGAACCGCCGTTGGTGTCGCACACCACGATCCGGCTCACCTTTTGCCGCACGCACTGGCCGGCCATCTCGCGGAAATATTCGCGGCTGCGTTTGGCAAGGTCGGGCTCGCACAGCGCACCCATCTCGCGCCTGCCGCAATACGCGTCCATGCCGTGCTCCAGGTCGACGATCACCTCAAGACCGTTGGCATGCAGGCAATCCACGGTCTCCCACGCCATCAGCAGATTTTCTTCGGGAGTGGTTTCGAGCGAGCGCGTCACATCCAGCAGGCGCGACTTGACCACCACCACTGCCACCGGTATGCGCTTGCGCTGATTGAGAATAAACCTGACGTCGGGCCACTCTTCCACCTTCGTGCCGCGGCCGCGCGTGCGGCCGAACAACGCCAGCTTCATGCCCCCAGTGTCGATGCCGCTCACGGCGCCGCACAGATCGCTCACCAGCTTGTTGGCTCCGGCAAAACCGATCTCGGCATACTTGAAGCCGAAGGCCCCCATGCGCTCCAGCAGCATCGTCGCGTTGGGCACTGAGATTTCGAGGTTCGGCTGCTGCAGCCCGTCGCGAAGGCTGGTGTCGAACAGCTCAACTTTTCTGGTTACACTTTCGCCCATCTGTTTCGCGTCCAATTCAATTGCGTTTCATTGGAGGTTGCCTGGCGGGAAGTCCGTTAACTCATCATATCCCGATCGCGGTTCCATGGCGCGAATACTTCTACTCCTTATTCCCTAATCCCTGTCTTTTCACACCGCCGGCGCCACTGACGGCTCGCTCAACGGCGGTACGCCCGTGCCATTTTCCTGGTCCTTGTACTGCAACTGGTAGAGCTTCCAGTAGAGTCCGCGATGGGCCAGCAATTCCTGGTGCGAGCCCATCTCGCGCAACTGTCCCTTGTGCATTACCAGGATGGTGTCGGCACGCTGCACGGTCGAAAGCCGGTGGGCGATCAGCACGCTGGTGCGGCCCTCCACCATGCGCTCGAGCGCGGACCGGATGCGCAACTCGGTATCCGTATCGACGCTCGACGTAGCCTCGTCCAGAATCAGGATGCGCGGATTGTAGGCCAGCGCGCGGGCAAAGTTGATGAGCTGCTTCTGGCCGGTCGAGAGCGAGTTGCCACGCTCACCCACCGGCTCATTGAATCCTGCCGGAAGCCTCTCAATAAAGTCGAGCACGTTCACATCGCGGGCCGCGCGGCAAATCGTCTCGTCGCCGATCTCGTCATTGCCCATGCGAATGTTGTCGCCGATGGTGCCGGTGAAGAGGATCGGGTCCTGCAGTACCACGGCGAAATGCCGGCGCAGCGCGTCGAGATCGTGCTCGCGCAGGTCAACCCCGTCCAATAAAATGCGCCCCGCCGTTACCTCGTAGAAGCGCATCATCAGGCTGGTCAGCGTGGTTTTGCCCGCGCCCGTGTGGCCCACGATCGCCACCGTCTGCCCCGGTTCGATGGCGAATGAAACGTCTTTCAGAATCCACTCAATACCGTCGATCGCGTTGAGCGCGGCTGCATTTGAGATTACAGCAGGAGCTAAAGTCCCATCTTCATTCTGTGAACTCGCGGCACGCGACCCACCCACTGGGTGGGTTCCCCAGTCGTGGCCTGACACTTCGTTCCCCAGGGCAAGCTTCTGAGCTGCATCGACCGCGGCCTGCTGCTCTTCCGTCAGCTTCTGGTAAGTGAACCAAACGTGATCGAATTCAATCCGGTTCGACCCGTCGCCCATCTTCGGCTTCGCCGGGCTCACAATCTCCGGCGCCGTGTCCATCAGCTTGAAGATGCGTTCGCATGCGGCCATCGCCGCCTGCAGAATGTTGTACTTGTCGCTCAGATCCTGGATCGGCCGCCAGAAGCGCTGCGAGTACATATTGAAACTGGCCAGCATGCCGATGGTGACCGTCCCGGCAAGCACCCCGAAACCTCCGCGCCAGATCACCATGGCGATGGCAATCGAGGAGAGCAGTTCCACGGCCGGGTAATAGAGCGCATAAGCGAAGATCGTGTCCTTGAACGCGATCATGTGCTGCTCGTTTACCGCCTCAAAGTCCTTGTACGCGCGCTTCTCGCGGTTGAAGAGCTGCACCACGCTCATGCCGCCGATGTGTTCCTGGGTAAAGCTGTTGATGCGGGCGATGGCGGCGCGCACGCGGCGGTAGCTCTCGCGCACGTGATCGCGAAATATGCGCGTGACCACCAGAATGATGGGCAGCACCGCGAAGGCCAGCAGCGCCAGCCACCACTTGATGCCCAGCATCACCGCGGCCATAAAGCTCAGCGTGATGAAGTCGTTTACGATGGCCAGAATGCCGTCGGTAAACATTTCGTTTACAGCGTCCACGTCCGATGTCAGCCGCGTCACCAGCCGTCCCACCGCGTGCGTATCGAAAAATCCCACGTGCATCCGCTGCATGTGGCGGAAGATGTCGCGCCGCAGGTCGAACATGATCTTCTGCCCGGTCCATTGCATCAGGTAGGTCTGGATGAACTGGAACAGATACGACGAAACCAGGATCGTCAAAAAAATCACGGACAGTTGCGTGATGCCGCGCATGGGGTCGGGCGAGAGCCAGTTGGTGAGCCACCTGGCAGAGCTGAATCCGTGAGCCGCAGTGAGAACGTCGCTGGTGGCGCGATTCTGCGGAAAGTAGTGATCGATGCCCACCATCACCAGGAAGGGCCCGGCCACGTCTCCGAGGGATTTGATGGTGACCGAAATAGCAGAAATCGTGGCCTGCAGCCAATACGGGCGCAGGTAGTGGGCCAGCCTGCGCATCAGCCGCGCGTCGTAGACCTTTCCTACCGGGTCTTCGTCGGGCTTGCGGGCCGGCTCCTGCTGGTTTGATTGTCTGGGCTTGTCCTTTTCGGCGTCCGCCATCAATCACGCATCCATTTTTATTGTACGAGGGAGAAAAAGCCGCCCGGCGGCGCAGGCATAACTCCCCCGAAACCCGAAAAGCTGCCCGGCGCACTCTTGTTGGATGAGCCAGAACGGCCGCAGCCTCAAAATCTCAGATCCTGGGAGATCGCGAACTTCACTCGGCCTTTTTTGTCTCGGGTGCAGGGGCAGCCTTCGGCTTCGCCGCGGGTTTGCGCGTGGGGCTCGACACCCCCATGCTCATCAGCACATAACCGAAGCCTTTTTTGAGCAGATCAAGCATGCTCATAGTCTCTCACCCTTTTGAGCCCGGCGCCTGCCAAGCCGGTCTGCGTCCCTCCGCCTACTCTTTGGGCGATGGCGACGGCTTCTCCGCCGCCTGCTCATGCAACAGCGTCAGGGCCGCCGGAGGCAGAGGCTTGTTCGCGTTGGCCAAAAGCAGACTCACCTGCCAAATCTCGGTATCGGTCAAAACTCCCTGGTAGGCCGGCATTCCCGAGAGCCTCAACCCGTTGGCAATCTTCCAATAGGTTTCGCCCACCGGATCGCTGCTCACCCCAACCACATCCTCAACCCTTTGCCCCTCCCAAAGCGGCGGCGCTATGGGGTACATGCGCGAGCCGATTGAGGCCTGCTTGCCGTGCAGGCCGTGGCAAACGGCGCACTGTTCGCGGTAGACGCGCGCCCCGGCCACCAGGTTCTCTTCATTCACGGGAATCGGCGAGAATTGCGGCGCCTCGCGCGGAACGCGGTAACGCAGCGGGGCCTGAGTCAGATCCTCTTCGTGGAAGAAGGGCTTGTCAGCAACTGCCAGCGGCGGGCTGCCGTACCGAAAGTAAAGAAGCAGCGCTGCAGGAAAGAGAATGCAGCCCAGGAGAATACCAATTAGAACTCGTCCCATCTGTCAACATTCTCCCGTATGATTCATCGTAAGTCACCAAGGGGCGCAGCCGGCTGAAGAACCGTTTCAGAAACCCTCAGCCAATTTCACTTTACTTTCCTTTCCGGATTTGAAACTTTAAGTTCGTCGACTTCTGCACTCGTCTCTTCCCTGGATACCCTCCCACCCCGAGCCGCCGACCAAGAGAGCGGCCATCCCGATCAAATGAAAGGATGTATTTATGGCAGACCACTCCCAAATGAAACTGGGCCGCAAAGCCATCAAGACTGACAGCCGTACCCTTATGATGGGTAAATACCTGACCCCCGCGCTGCCGCCGCCTCCGCCCACTGAAGACTGGACCAAGGGCATCACCTCATGGGGCATGATGCTGAACGACCAGCTGGGCGACTGCACCATCGCCGGTGTCGGCCACGCCGTCCAGGTCTTCACCGCCAATACCGGCACTGAGGTCACGGTGCCCGACCCGACCATCGAAAGCTATTACGAGAAGTGGGACGGCTACGTCCCAGGAAACCCCTCCACCGACAGGGGTGGCATTGAGCTGGACGTGCTGAACGACTGGCAGAAACAGGGATTTGCCGGCAATACGCTGCTGGCCTTTGCCGATCCCAAGGCCGCCAACCTGGTTGAAGTACGCCAGTCAATCGCCCTTTTCGGCGGCGTTTACATCGGCCTCAGCCTTCCCCTCACGGCGCAGACCCAGGATGTTTGGGATGTGGTTCCCCGCGGCGGCGCCAAGGCCAAGCCCGGAAGCTGGGGCGGCCACTGCGTGTTTGTGGCCAAATACGACCAGCATAGCTTTACCTGCATTACCTGGGGTCAGCTCAAGGTGATGACCGTCGCCTTCTGGAACAAATACTGCGACGAAGCCCATGCCCTGCTGACACAGGACTGGATCGGCGCCAAGGGTTCGCCCAGCGGTTTCGACCTGGCTCAGCTCCAGGCCGACCTGAAGGCGATTGTCTAACCGCATCTCTCGCGGCGTCTGATACAGTACCGCCGGTCTCCTGACCGGCAGTAGTGAGGGCCACCGGGCCCTCACAAGTATCACTACGCCAGCAAATCCCTGGCCGCCGCGCGCCCCGGTCGAGGAGCCGGGAAGCGCGCGCCCGCGCCCATCCGCATTCACAGCCGTCTAAGCAACTACAGGCTCGCGCACAATGCTACCCCCGAGGTGATTTAATACCAGTTGGGGGGAGCACTGTGCGCCGGTCTGACGGCGCGGTTGTGTTTCCGCACTCCCACGGAGGAATCCCGATCACGATGCACTCTTTTCGACGCCTTTTCCTGGTGCTGACTCTGGCCTTGCCCACCGCACTTCTGGCCCAATCCACGGCTTCTTCGAGCAGCGATTCCCAGGCCCCCAGTTCCTCGAGTTCCCAGGCCCAGCCACCCACCCAGGAATCCGGGCAGATAAGCGTGCAGGCCCGTATCAAGCAGCGCCGCGAGCAGCGCCGCGCTGCGGCCATACACGACACGTACGACCACATGTGGGAGCCGTTTGTCGGGATGGGCTACCTGCGCTTTTCGCCCGGCCCCTCGCTGCAGCGCACCTCCTTCTACGGATGGGACACTGGCGTAACCCGCTACCGCGACCAGCGGTTAGGCATCACCTTTGACGCCCGCGGCTATACCGGCATTGCCTATGTCGGCCTGAACCAGTACAACCTCACCCGGCCCAGGATCAGCATGTATAACCTGATGGGCGGACCCAACTACCGGTTCTATATCGTGCCCAAGCTCTCCATCTCGGGCCGCGCGCTGGGCGGAGTGTCGGTCAGCAGTTTTTCCGGCGACACCAACGGGCTCGGCTCGAAGACTCTCGGCATCTGGCCCGACGGCGACAGCTTTGCTGCCGGCGGCAGCATCGTAGGCCAGTACAACCCCACGCCGGGCATGAGCATCCGGCTCAGCGGCGAAGACCTGGCCACCGGCTTTGGCTCGACCACCCAAAACGCCTTCGGCTTCACGGCTGGCGTCACCTTCCGCTTCGGGAAGCTGTGAACGCAGTGGTCAGTGGAGAGGGTTCCGGGAGGGAAGAGCCCCTTTTGCGCCTCACACAAGGCCTACCAATTAAACTGTCCTCGCCGGTCGCGGCGGGTCTCAACTTTGCCCCATCTTCCGGGTAGCCGCCGCGCCGAGAACCTCGGAGCCTCCTATGACTACCATCTCCCGCCGCAATTTTCTTGAGTTAAGCGCGCTGGCAGCCGCCGCCACGCCGCTTTCCACTTCAGCCCAGGCCGCGCCCGAAACCGGCAGACTCTCGCCCATCAAACTCGGCCTCGCCAGTTACACCTTTCGCAACTTCACGCGAGCACAGCTGATCGGCTATATGAAGCAGTTGAACCTCACCGGCCTGAACTGCAAGGACACCAAAGACCACCTGCCCATGGACCCCACGGCCGAGGCCGCCGCCCTGGCCGACTACGCCGCCAACAACATCAAGGTGCACGCCGTGGGCACCGTCTACTTCGATAAGGACGAAGACGGTGACATCCGCTCGAAGTTCGAGTACGCCAAACGCGCCGGCGTCAAAGTGATCGTGGCTGGCGATCCCGCGGTCGCCACGCTGCCGCGCATCGAACGCTTCGTGAAGGAGCACGACATCCGCATCGCCATTCACAACCACGGCCCCGAAGACAAGATCTGGCCCTCGCCCTACGACGTGCTGCGCGCCGTGGACAAGATGGACCCGCGCATCGGCTGCTGCATCGATATCGGCCACGCCGCCCGCGCCGGCGCCAACGTGCCGCAGGCCGTTCGCGACGCGGGCC